>ERZ761607.854-NODE-854-length-43879-cov-17.498608_pt1 | contig 43879 bp, 40 predicted proteins | sample MGYA00511164_ERZ761607 | MGnify/ENA primary metagenome ERZ761607 (study PRJEB28899, sample SAMN02445080) | bioreactor sludge metagenome | biome: EBPR sludge | place: Australia: Brisbane, Thorneside Wastewater Treatment Plant | collected 2011-06-22 ...
CTCCGTCTTTACCACTTATTCGACAGTTTCAACGGTTTGCGTTACCTGCGCTGGGACTCGGACGGCGAAGCCGTCCGAGCAGAAAAAGGCTAAGGCGTAGATAAAGCCCGAAAATGGCGCAGAATCTCCAGCGTCAGGTGCACGCTTTGTTAGCCCGCGTTTGATTATAAAAGGAAAACATCTTTTTTCACTTGACGCTTAAAAACGAGTTGAACTCATCAGACTTAAGATTAATGCAGGAATAATAAAATAACCAATTGTTGCCAAAACTAAACTTGAAAAGACAACTATGACTGATTGCCAAATCTTCAACTTGGTAATTGCTGTTACTGCAATCACAGTCAAGATTACTGGATACACCAATGCTATCCATGATAAGACTCCGCCAACCACGGGAATATAAGTTACCAAAAAGCCAGCAAGTACAAATGGCGCAAAAATTCCAACGGAAAGGTAAAGCATTTCTTCGTCATAATATTTTTTCTTGCCAAAAAACTTTTGATAGAAATTGTGCATACAAAAGACGAAAAAGAGGAACACGATAGGAGTAAATAAAAACGCCTTAATGAGTTTGGAAAGCGAAAAAAAGCCGCCGAGGTTGTAGATGATTAACTGCACTACGACTGCGGTAAACGCAACCCATGCTATGGCACTTGCAAACTTTCCTTTCGCCTTTTGTGCTTCAGCAACAAAAGTTTGGGGTGAAGGTTTAACAACTATTCTGCTGAAGGTAACTAGCCAATCTTTTGCAACTTCCATTTGTTCTCCCTGATTTTATTTTGCACGGACGGGCTAACTATGTTTTATACAGCATCCTGCTGTATATACCCCCAATTTGGGGTCGTTAACAGCATTGTGCTGTATAACACCTTATATTTAACTGACAGCATTATACAATCACCAGTGAAAGGGGGCAAGCAATGAACCGGACCCAAAGCCTCACGGACAATAACCGTGCACCCTGGAGCCGTTGTTCAAAAAACTTGCTGATTTGGCATTAAACAAACGCACCGCCTTCGGGCAAGGCGGTGCGTGCTGCTTGTCGGGGCGCGGGGATTTGCCTGTCCCTGTCAAGGGAAACCCCGGCCGTAACAAAAAGACTCCCTCGGGCTGGGAGTCTTTGCTTGCAATGCAGTCGGGGTGCGGGGATTTGAACCCCGGACCTCACGGACCCGAACCGTGCGCTCTACCGGTCTGAGCCACACCCCGAATAGCGGGCAGATTATACCATTCTGAATTATTTTTGCAAGGTGGCGATGCCATTTCTCTGGCATAATTAAAAAAATCTCGATCACGTAATAATGAGTCGCCCCCCTTGCAATTCTGCAAAATGGCTCGATCCGTTTTTTGGTTACAATCCTTGACGTACGTCTTTGAACGGATAAAGGTTAAGATTTTATGAAGAGCAAACCCGGCACAGATCGAAAAAAAACCAACCTTTTTGGTCATACGTTACCATACTGGTTTGGAACAATTCCAAATCTGGTTGTTTACTTCGTCGTTGCACTATTGTTATTGCTTGCTTTTGCATTGACCAGTGGCATGGCAGGCGCAGAAGCGGTGAAGCCTGCGCCTCCATCGGCTGAAGAGGATATACCTGGTCTGCCCACAAATCGGTTGATCGTGAAATATACGCTTGAGGCGGAACAGAAAAGCCGGGTTTCACCAGCGAGCGAAGATCGCATACGATCCTTGGGAGAAGTCGCTGGAGAAGAACTGGAATATGTCCGCGCTACATCTGGCGGGGAGCATGTCTTGCAGGTGCAGGAAAATTTCACTTTGTCCGAATTGGAAGCGCTTGCTGAGGAACTCGAATCCCACCCGGATGTGGAATACGCCGAACCGGATTACATCATGATGCCGGTTGTAACCCCAGACGATACGTACTATGGCAGCCACTGGCATTATTTTGGCACATATGGAATTAATCTTCCGGGCGCGTGGGATATCCACACAGGCTCTACGACAACCTACATTGCAGTGATCGATACGGGAATTGTCGACCATGCCGACCTGGCGGGGCGCTGGGTGGGCGGCTACGACTTTATTGCCGATACAATGGTGGCAAACGATGGAAATGGACGGGATTCAAACCCGCGCGACCCCGGCGATTGGATCACTTCTGCCGAATCTGCTTCAGGTTACTTTTTTGGGTGTGATGTTTCGAATAGCAGCTGGCATGGCACCCATGTGGCGGGTACGATCGGCGCTATTGGTAACAATTCGACCGGCGTGACAGGCATCAATTGGAATTCGCCCATTGTCCCGGTGCGCGTGCTTGGCAAATGCGGCGGTTATTTGTCCGATGTGAGCGATGGGATGCGCTGGGCGGCGGGATTATCCGTGAGTGGCGTGCCGGCAAATCCTCATCCCGCCAGAGTATTGAATCTTAGCTTGGGCGGGGCGGGTTCGTGCAGCACAACCTATCAAAATGCGATCAACGCCGTAAATGCAGCAGGCGCTATTGTGGTGGTTGCGGCTGGGAACAGTAACCTAGATGCGAGCAATTTCCAGCCAGCGAATTGCAGCGGAGTGATCACCGTCGCTGCCACCTCGCAGGCCGGAAATAAAGCTTCCTACAGCAATTATGGATCGGTGGTGGAGATCAGCGCGCCTGGCAATTCGATCTTCTCAACGTACAACTCGGGCACGACCACTCCCGCTTCAGACTCGTACGCATACTTGTCCGGAACCAGTATGGCGACTCCACACGTTGCGGGTGTGATTTCCTTGTTGCTTTCCATCGACCCGACACTGACCTACGCCGAGATCTTGTCGATCCTGCAATCCACGGCTCTTGCTTTCCCGTCCGGCAGTTCCTGCACGACATCCATTTGCGGGAGCGGAATCTTGAATGCCGCCGCTGCGGTCAATTCGCTGGGAGCCGCACCTCAATTACCCGATCTGATTGTAAGCAGTGTTGTGGTTTCCCCCGCGACGCCGGATGTGGATGAAACCTTTGATGTCATCATCACCATCAAAAATCAGGGCGGCGCCACAGGACCGGTCACGATTTATCGCGATATCTACGTTGATCTTGATCCGCTTACGACACTCGACCCCGGCACGGGCTGTCCGGTTGCGGGAGATTACTATCGCTCCGATTTCTTTACCAATCTGGACCCGGGCAAGTCCGATACCAAAACGATTACCATCACCGGCGGTTTTAGTGATCGGGTTCAACTTTGGGCGTACGTCGACTCGCGCTGTCTGATCCCTGAAATAGGCGAGTAGTCTCCCTCGCGTGAATTCCATCTAAATTCGCAGTGGGGCGATTTTTCTTAATCTTCGAAGCGGGTCTTTCCTCCTTGCGTTAGTAGATGCGCGGGGGCAAGACCCGTTTTGTGTTGGCACGCTCCGGTCTTTTTAATTTAAACTGAAAGTAGATCGACAATGGGGGTATTTGCTTATAAGCCAATTGCCACAGTTATACAAGGTAATAAGCGAATCTAATACTTGAATATTATTTATATCACTTACATGAATATAGGTTTGGGATAGAATTCGTATTGTGAAATATGTCACAATTGGAGAATCGCATGGACAAGAGGTTTATCGCAGGTATTCTATTAGCCGTGGGGGTGCTTCTTTCCGCGTGCGCAGCGAGCGTAGAGGAAACTCCGTCGGTGGTGGAAACCCCGGTGGAAACAGAAGCAGTCGTCGAGTCCGCGCCAGATGCGAGTGAATGTCTGGCATGCCATACCGATAAGCAGAAACTGATTGACACTGCAAAACCCGAAGAAGCCGATCATGAAGCCGAATCGAAAGGGGTTGGCTGAGGGGGCGAGGTGGCTCCGTTGGAGCCATGGGAGAAAGTTCTTGTAGATGCTGAAGCCTTCCTCGCCACTGATCACGGCGAATTGACTTGTATTGAATGTCACAATGGCACGAACGTTTCGAATAAGGATGAAGCACATGCTGGGATGATCGCCAGCCCAAGCGAACAACCGGATGTGTACTGCGCAGAGTGCCACGAAGAAGAGAGTGCCGCCTACCCAGCCGCATTGCACGCCACCCAGGCAGGCTATTGGACGACGATCAACGCCCGCAATGGGAACATCCCGGAAGATCACCCGGCGTTGGAAGAGATGTTTGGCAATCACTGCGCATCCTGCCACACTTCGTGCGGCGAGTGTCATGTAAGCCAGCCAAAGAATGTAGGTGGTGGTTTGTTCACCGGTCACGTTTTCGAGAAGACCCCGCCCATGACACGCTCTTGCACCGCTTGTCACGGCAGCCGTGTGGGCAATGAATTCCTCGGCAAGAACGAGGGTATTCCCGGCGATGTGCATTTCCGTGAAGCGCGCATGAGTTGCGTGAAGTGCCACGAAGGCGCAGAGTTGCATGGCATGACCGAAACCGCAGCCGGGGCAGATCATCGCTACAGCGGCGCGGAAGACCCGCAATGTATCGACTGTCACCAATATGTGGCAGATGGCTCTGACGGTGTTGAAATGCACGCCCAGCATGGCGATGGCACGGAACTCTCCTGCCAGGTCTGTCACTCGGTAACCTACACCAGTTGTGATGGCTGCCATGTGGCGGTCAGCGAGACGAGTGGAAATCCGTACTTTGAAACAGAAGCGACCTACCACACCTTCTTCATCGGTCTTAACCCGATCCGCAGTGAAGACCGCCCTGCCAAGTATGTTCCGGTGCGCCATGTGCCGGTAGCGCCAACCAGTTATGAGTTTTACGGTGAAAACCTGCTCCGTAACTTTGATGCGCTGCCAACATGGGTGTACACCACACCGCACAACATTCAACGCAATACCCCGCAGAACGCCTCGTGCGAAGCCTGTCACACCAACCCTGAGATCTTCCTGACAGCCGACAAGGTTCAGGCGGTGGAACAAAATGCAAACGCATCAGTGATCGTGAAGACGGTCCCCCCTGCAGTGGAGTTGTTCCTCGCCGCCATGCCGCAGCCCGCAGCGCATGCTGAATTGGTCAGCGACTCGTGTGTGGCGTGCCATGAAACGGGAATTCGCAACTCCCCCATGTACCCTGAAGATCACATTGGGTTCTCGAACGAAAGTTGCTCTGGATGTCACAAGCTGCCCTAGCGCGCTTGATCAATAAAATCAATCATTCTTCAAAAGGAGAAGAAAATGTCTAAAAAGTTTCAAATGTTTTTAGCCCTGCTCCTCACCCTCAGTATGATCCTGGGAGCATGTGCTACCCCCGCCGAACCGGTTGTCGAAGTGGAAGCAACTGAAGCGGTTGTGGAAGAAGTTGTCACCGAAGAACCTGTAGTGGTTGAAGAAGAAGCGGAACTTGATGTTCTGGCGCTGTTCACCGACCTCACCGCCTCTCTCCCCGCCGACAAGGGTTACGGCTCTGTCAAGCCTGCCGCGCTGAATGAAGAGCTGGTTGAAAAAGACCTGTTCATCCTCGATGTGCGCGAAGCCTCTGAAGTGGAAGCCAATGGCTACATCGAAGGCACTGTTAATATTCCGGTGCGCGAAGTGCTTGCCAACCTGGATAAACTCCCCGGTCTTGACGAACCGATCGTTGTGACATGCGCCTCTGGTCATCGTGGTGGTATGGTGCAGGCTGCGCTCAAGTTGTTGGGCTACACCAATGTCCGCAACCTGAACGGTGGTTTGAATTCCTGGATTAAATCCGAATACCCCGTGGTCACCGGGTCCATGCCCGAAGCTCCGGCTGCCATCAGCACTGCTGTCATCGAAGACGAAGCGCTCTACACCCTGTTGAACGACTTCCTCTCCAACCTGCCCGAAGGCTTTTACTCGGTCAAGTCAGACAAGCTCAATGAGTTGCTGGTCGAAAACCCGCCCTTCATTGTGGATGTGCGCAGCAAGGGCGAATGGGACAAAGACGGCTATATCGAAGGTTCCATCAACCTGCCGTTCAGTGATTTCTTTGCCAATCTCGACCAGATCCCCGAAGACAAGGATGCCAAAATCGTAGTATTGTGCGCTTCCGGTCATCGTGGCAGCATAGTTATGATGGGCTTGCGCCTGATGGGTTATACGGATGTTTCCAACCTCGCTGGCGGTTTAAACGGCTGGAAAGCCGCTGGTTTGCCCGTAGCTGGCCTGGTCAGCGAGATGGCGAATTTCCTCGCCACCCTGCCCACCGATGCCGGTTATTACAGCATCAAGAACGACAAACTCAATGAAATGCTGGTTGAGAACCCACCTTTCATTGTGGATGTTCGTGAACCCTCTGAAATCGAAGGCACTGGATACATCGCCGGTTCAATCAATCTCCCGATCCGCACCCTGCTCCAGAACCTCGACAAACTTCCCGGCAAAGATGAGAAGATCGTCATCACCTGCGCTTCCGGTCACCGCGGCGCCTACGGCATGATGGCTCTGCGCCTGCTTGGCTACACCGATGTCGTCAACCTCAATGGCGGTATCAATGGTTGGGTCAAGGCTGAATTTGCGCTCGAAGCCGGTCTGCCCGCCGAAGCTGTTGCTGGAACTGCTCCTGAAGTGGATGCTGGCAAACTCGCCGCGCTGGATGCGTATCTGGCTGCACTCCCCGAAGGTTTCAACACCGTCAAACCCGCCGACCTGAACACCGAGATCGTGGGCGGCACCGCTCCCTTCATCCTCGATGTGCGCTCTGCTGAAGAGTGGACTGCGAACGGTTACATCGAAGGCGCTGTGAACGTGCCTGTGATCGATGTGCCCGCCAACCTCGCCCAACTCCCCGCTGACAAGGCTGCCCCAATCGTAATCATGTGCGCTTCCGGTCATCGCGGCGCCTTGGCACAGATGTATCTGCAATTCCTCGGCTATACCAATGTCCGCAATTTGGGCGGCGGCTTAAATGCCTGGATCGCGGCGGAATTGCCCGTCGTCAAGTAGTAGAAATTTGTCAGGAGCTTGCTCCTGCCTGAGGTAGTACATCAGCCTGCGAGGAGGACTCGCAGGCTGATTCATTGAATGCATTGAGCGTGTGTCATACCGAAAGATGACAATTTTCACTGGTCAGACCGATGAGAAAGGCTTATTCTTATGCTAGGTAACTATAATAAAACCTTATTTATCAGGGAGAAGCGCATGGTCGAGCTTTCGACTTTACAGGTCTTTCTCATCGCCGCGGAAGAGAAGAATTTCAGCAATGCGGCAAAACGGCTGCATTTATCACAGTCGGCGGTGAGCCAGAATATTCAATCCATGGAGCGAGCATATGGAGTGGAGTTATTCATCCGTCGCGGACGGACAGTGGAGCTAAGTGAAGCCGGACAAACGATCCTGCCGATGGTGCAGGATGTACTCCGCGCTGCGCGGATGCTTGAAGACGGTTTTCATGACCTGCACGATCAGGTTGGTGGTGAGATCCTGATCGGCTGTTCCACCTCCGCCGGGAAGTATTTGCTGCCGGTCCTGCTCTCGGATTTTCAAAGGCAGTACCCGGCGGTGCGCCCGCGCGTCAAGATCATGGGGCGTGACAGCATTCATGACCGCTTGCTAAGCAATGCCATCCCTTTTGGTGTGACCAGCAAGATATTCGAACACCGCGACCTGGAGTGTCAACCGTTGTTCGATGATCGTATCATTTTGATCGTTTCCACGGATCATCCTTGGGCAGAGTATGGAAAAGCATTGCCAGACGACCTTTTGGACCAACCCATCATCATGCGTGAGGAAATGTCGGGTACATGCGACACCGTAATGCAGGGTTTGAAAAATTATGGGATCACGCCAGACATGTTGAATGTGACGATGGAACTTGGCAACCCTGAGGCGATCGAGATGGCGGTCGAGCGCGGGGTCGGAATCGCCTTTGTCTCTGAGATGGTGGCGGCGCGCGGACTTGCCTTTGGGCGCATCAAGAGGGTGGAAATGCAGGGATTGGAATTGAGCCGCACGGTTTATATCTCCAGAAATTTGAACAACCCACTCACGCGGGCGCAGTCGCTGTTTTGGAAATTTGCGCAGTCTCAACGCAAGGAGATCAATACGGAGATCTGGGATAGCCTTGTCGATTTTACAGCAAGCTAATTTTTCAGATAAACGTTGCAGGCTCCGCTTTCGGGTGGAGCCTGTTTTTATTCCTGGATCCGTTTCCGGGTCCGTTCGAAGCGGGGTGACTTAACTCAATCGAAGACGTGACTTCCGTCCATGTCGAAAGGTATTGCGTCAAAATATAATAAGGTCAACCATAACAATTATTATCAGGGTTACCTTATGACAGTCAGGCATCTCAGTGAAAGCACGGAAATGTATCTCAAGGCAATGGTGGAATTGAGCGAGCGCGATACGGTGACGGTCGCGCGTCTTGCGGAACGTTTGAGCGTAACACCGGTTTCTGCAAACGAAATGGTGCGGCGGTTGGGGGAACAAGGGCTGGTTTCTCATATGCCTTACAAAGGCGTGAACTTGACAAAGAAGGGACGCGAGGCGGCGGTGAACGTGTTGCGCCGACAGCGTTTGTGGGAGTGTTTTCTGCATGACCATTTGAAGATCGAGTGGGCGCAGATCTATGAGTTTGCCTGTTCGCTGGAACATGCCACGGCTCCCGAAGTGACCGAGGCGCTGGCTGCTTTTTTGGGAAACCCAAAGACTTGCCCGCGTGGAAATCCCATCCCATCCACTGATGGTTCGTTCAAGGCGCTTGAAGGAATTCCGTTGAGCGAGCTGGGCATCGGTGAGAAAGCGCGCATCCTTGCCGTGGATGCCACGGCGACGGATGTGTTGCGCTATTTGCAAGAGAGGGATATTTTGCCCGGGCACAATGTGAAGCTGCTTGAAGCCGCGCCGCTTCAAGGCCCGCTGACGCTGGAAGTGGAAGGTAAGGTGACGGCGTTGGGATTGGCGATGGCTGAATTTGTGGTTGTAAAACCGATAAAATCTTAAAGGAATTATCCAATGTCTGAATCCATTCAACTCCATTTGCTCCAGCGCGGTCAACATGGGACGATAACAAAGGTCAACGGCACGGGCGCACTGCGCCGCCGGTTCGTGGAAATGGGGATCGTAAAAGGGGAAACGATTTTGCTGGAACGCCATGCGCCGTTGGGTGACCCGATGGCGTATTTCATCAAGGGCTATCATCTTGCGCTGCGGAAAGAGGAAGCGGCTCAGATCGAAGTGGTTTTGGGGTAACCATGGCTGACTTGACGATTGCACTTGCGGGAAATCCAAATGCGGGGAAGACGACCATTTTCAATGCATTGACCGGTTTGCACCAGCACACGGGGAATTGGCCCGGAAAAACGGTGGAGAAAAAAGATGGTGAGATCAACTTCGATGGGTTGAAGATCAATGTCGTGGACTTGCCGGGGACATACAGCCTTACCGCATACACTCCGGAGGAGATCATCGCTCGTGATTTCATCATCAAAGAAAAACCCGATGCGGTGATCAACGTGGTCGACGCGACCAACCTCGAACGCAATTTATATTTGACCGTCCAGATTTTGGAACTGGATGTGCCGGTTGTGATGGCGCTCAACATGACGGATGATTTGCACAAAGACGGTGCGAAGATCGACCTTCAGTATCTATCCGAACTATTGGGCGGCGTCCCGGTCGTTTCCACCACTGCGAATCGTGGCACCGGGATCCCTGAATTGATTTCCAAGGCTGTACAGGTTGCGCGAAAATAGAATTCCATGAATATTACTTCCTCTCACACACTGTTCCGCCTGGATTATGGCGGCAAACTCGAACGCGAGATCGCAAACATGACCGAGGCGTTTGCTGAGCACAAATTGGATACAGGACATTACCCCAGCCGTTGGCTGGCGATCAAACTGCTCGAAGCAGACGCAGATGTTCTCGAGCATGTCCGCACCCTGCCGAATGGCGGTGCCGTCATTGAACTTGCACGGCAAAGTTCCGAGAAATTAAAGTCATGGCTGGGCGACGACGTGGACATGCTGGTCGCCGACCGCCGCTATGGATTCATCAACGGCATCGTGCGGCAGGCGTTGAAACGCCCGCACATGGATCGTGTCACGCTGACTGACCGTATCGACGACATCGTCACGCACAAATGGCTGGGGTTGCCGATCTTCTTTGCGATGATGTACATCATGTTCCGTTTGGTGATCGATGTATCGGCTCCGTTTTTGGATTGGACCGACGCGGTCATCAACGGACCGATTGCAAGCTGGTTCGCTTCGCTGCTGGACCTGGCAGCGGCTCCGGCTTGGATTCATTCCCTCGTCGTGGAAGCGGTGATCGGCGGAGTCGGAGGCGTTCTGGTCTTTGTCCCCGGTTTGCTCATCCTGTATTTTTTCCTCGCTTTACTCGAAGATTCGGGCTATATGTCCCGCGCTGCATTCGTGATGGATCGCTTTATGCGCGTGGTGGGCTTGCACGGCAAGTCGTTCATCCCGATGATCCTCGGCTTTGGCTGTGCCGTCCCGGCGGTGTATGCCACGCGGACGATCGCCAGCCGTCGAGATCGTGTGTTGACAGCGTTGCTCGTGCCGCTCATGTCGTGCTCGGCGCGTTTGCCAGTGTATGTGGTTTTCGGCTTGGCGTTCTTCGGCTCCAGCGCAGGGACGGTGATCTGGGCGATGTATGCGCTTGGTATTTTGGTTGCCATGCTGGCGGGCATGGTCTTTACCCGCACCATTCTCAAGCCGGATGTCTCGTCGGCGTTCGTGTTGGAGTTGCCACCATATCGCAACCCGGCATTCAAAAGTGTCTTGATCCATATGTGGGAGAATACGCGCGAATTTGTCCACAAGGCTGGGACGGTGATCTTGTACGCCTCCCTTGTGATGTGGGTGCTGCTCAACCTGCCCTGGGGCGTTGAGAACCAGCGCGACTCGTATTTTGGCAGGGTTAGTGGCGCCATTGCGCCGGTGTTCGCGCCCTTGGGATTTGGCGACTGGCAGACCAGCGGCGCATTGGTGACCGGCTTCATGGCGAAGGAAATCGTCGTCAGCACGATGAGCCAGATCTATATCGGCGCAGAAGATGCGGAAGAAGCAGCCGAACCGACCACCTTCCTCGAAGATCTGAGCGGGATCGGATTCGGTTTTGTGGATGCGGCTGTAAACTCTGGAAAGATTTTGTTGAGCATCATCCTCGGCGTGAATCTGGTGGATGAAGAAGCTGAGGCGCAGGATACTGTGTTGAGCCGTGCGCTGCGCGAGCACTTCACGCCGTTGAGCGCAGTTGCCATGTTGATCTTTGTGCTGCTTTATGTCCCGTGCGTCGCGACGCTGGGCGCGATCAAACATGAGTTTGGTATTTCCTGGGCAATCACCTCGGCTGTGTATCAGACTGCGGTGGCATGGCTGGCGGCGTTCCTGGTTTATCAGGGCGGAATGCTCTTGGGGCTGGGATAATGCTTGCACAACTCCTTGCGCTGCTCGAAACCCGGGAAAACGGACTGAGTCTGTTCGAGATCAGCCGGCAGATGAAAGCCCAACCTTCGGCGGTTCAGTCCATGCTCGATTTGCTGGTGAAAAAAGGCAGGCTGATCGAGGCCGGACCTGATGGTAAATATTGTGCTGCCTGCGGCTTGGAGTCCAACTGTCAATTATTGGCGGTGCATGGCAAGCGCTATGTACTGGCTTCCCTGTTTTCGAACAAGGATGAAGCGGTTCGTATCGAATCCCCGGTTTCCCCTGAAGCAGCGCTTTGATTTTCTTGACCATTAAAGAAAGCGGAATATCCAATTTTTCACAAACAGGATATTCCGCTTTTTGCGTTTTTTTATAAAATGCTTGCCATTCTTGGGTTTCTTGTCTATACTCTGGCAAAATCCAAAAAAGGAGATGTCCCATGTCCACAGTGCGCGATATGATCCGAAGGAAAGGCGGCGAGATTTTTTCCATAACCCCCGATTCGACTGTTTACGAAGCGCTTGAACTGATGGCGAAGCATAACACCGGCGCTTTGATGGTGGTCAGCGGCGGCAAGGTGGAGGGGATCATCTCTGAACGCGACTGCGTGCGAAAGGTCGATCTCGCGGGCAAAAATGCAAAAACCACTAGCGTCAGCGAGATCATGACCTCGAAGGTCGTTTACATCGAAGCCAGCCAGCCGCTCGAGGAATGCATGGCATTGATGATCGACAAGAACATCCGCCACCTGCCGGTGTACGACGGCAAGGAATTTTTGGGTTTGATCTCTGTCCGCGATGTGTTGAAGGAAGTTGTTGATGTGCAAAAGTTCATGATCTCGCAACTGGAGCACTACATTACAGGCGGTGGACGATAGCCACGGAAAAAATCAGGACGCCCTGCAAAAATAGGGCGTCTTTTTTTACCAAGGCAGTTTTTCCAGATCTACATTCCCGCCGCTGAGGATGACCCCGATCCGCAGCCCGTTCAACTTGATCTTCTTTTCCCACAAAACACCGAGCGGTACAGCCGCTGACGGCTCAATGATGATCTTGGCACGCTCCCAAACATACTTCATCGCGGTGATGATTCCCGCTTCACTCACGGTGACGATCTGCTCCACCCGCTCGCGGATGATCGGGAACGTCAGTGTGCCGAGCGATGTCAGCAGACCGTCTGCCACAGTTTTAGGATCGACCGACGGAATGATCTCTCCGGCTTGCATTGACCGAAAGGCATCATCCGCCATTTCGGGCTCGCCTGCGATCACACGGATCCCTCTTTTCGTCTCTGTTGCCGCGATGGATGTACCACTCAACAATCCACCACCCCCAACCGGCGCGAGGATCACATCCAGGTCGGGGACATCTTCAAGCAGTTCCAACGCCGCCGTACCTTGACCTGCGATCACGCGCTCATCGTTGTAGGGATGGACAACGGTCGCACCCGTATCGAGCCTGATGCTCTCCATTGTGCTTTCTCTCGCCTCAAGCGTAGGTTCACAAAACGTGATCTGCCCGCCGTATGCAGCCACTGCATTTTTCTTCACCTGCGGCGCATTGCTCGGCATGACGATATACGCTGGAATCCCGCGCATCCGCGCCGCCAGCGCCAACGCTTGCGCATGATTCCCGGACGAGTGGGTGACCACTCCGCGCTGTGCCTCTTCATCCGTCAATGAAAAGACGGCATTGCACGCCCCGCGAAATTTGAACGCCCCCACCTTTTGAAAATTCTCGCATTTGAGATACACCTGCGCACCAACTTGCTGGTTCAAACTCTCATTCGTCAGCACCGGTGTGCGGTGAATGTGCGGCTTGATCCGCGCGGCAGCCTGTCGAATATCTTCAATAGTAACACTCATATGGAATTCTCCAATCTCTAGTACCCCTTCTCAAAATCTACCACATACTTCAACGGCTTTCTTTCAACATACATCTGATAATTTTCGATGAAAACTCGAGCAATGTCCTTTGGAAAACTCGGCGCGGATGTGTGAAAGGTCATCGTCAGATTCTTCGTTACCCAGAAAGGATGCTCCTTCGGAAGCGGTTCCTGCTCGAAGACATCCAGAACCGCCCCTGCGAGTTTGTCATTCTCCAGCGCTTCGATCAACGCAGATTCGTCCACCGCCGATCCGCGCCCTGCGTTGATAAAGATGGCATGAGATGGGAGTTGCTTGAGCAAATCTGCGTTCACGACCTTTTGCGTCTCTTTCGTGTTCGGCAAAATGGATACGAGATAATCCAATCCCTGCGCGAACTCCATCAATTTGTCTGTATGATAATACTTATCTACATATTCGCTTGCCCGGCTTGCCAGGGTAAAACCTCGGACAGTCATGCCGAAAAATTTTGCCGCCCGCGCCACTTCAGCACCGATGGAACCAACGCCTAGCAAGCCGATGGTCTTGCCATGTAATGTGCCTGTCAACGCTTTGTCCCATTCCCTGTTTTTTTGTGCTTCGGCGCGCTGAAAGATTTTTCGCTCATGCGCGAGCAAATATCCGAAGACAAATTCGGACATCAACCCGCCGAAGACACCGCGCGCATTCGTCAGGATGTAATCCCGCCGCAGGGATGGGTTCAGCAGCGGTTCCACTCCTGCCCATGTGGATTGTACCCACTTCAACGCAGGGAATTGCCCGAATATCTCACCGATGTGGCTGGGTTCACCGAGAATGATTTCGCAGGTTTCGCTTGCCTGCTCAAGGATGGTCAGGTCTGGCAGATTGGCAGATTCGATCAAGGCGCGGTAAGTTGATGCTTCTTTCGATAGAATGAGTAAGGTCGGCATGGTACCTTCAATTTTACCCATGATTTTCAGACTATAATTACGGACATGAACGCTCCGAAAAAATCGCTTCGTGCTTTGATGTCCCGCCTGATCGATTATGCCGGGCTGTACCCGCCTGCGAGTTTGTCGCTGCCGGACGCCTTCGGAAACTTTGTCACATACCAAACCGACCCGGATGCTTGGATGCTTGCGCGCTTTGTCATCCCTGCCGGAAGGTTGGCGGAACTCTCCCCGTGGATGACAAACTTTGATGGGGCGCTGTCGTTCACGGTCTTGGGAAGAAGCGGAAAAGACATCGGGGAATTTTCAGAAGGGATCAATCTCGACCTTCAGAGTATTCAATCCTTTTGTGCGCTTCACCCCACACAAGTGGTTGTGGATATGTTCGAAGTCTCGCTGCCTGTGTCGGCGTTTGACGATCAGTATGCGCTTAATGATTTGGTAAAGCAGACGGCTGAACAATTAAACGTCAATGGGTTGACTGTATTCTTCGAAGCCCCATTTGGCGAGGGCTGGCAGGCGCGGGCGGATAAACTGTTTTATGCTTTGCGAAAAGTGAAAGACAAGCACGTTGGCTTTAAACTTCGCACAGGCGGCGTGACGGTGGAGTCGTTCCCATCAACAGAGCAGGTGGCGTGGGCGATTGTGGAGGCGCGTGATTCGGGCATTCCTTTGAAATGCACAGCTGGGTTGCATCATCCGATTCGCCACTTTAATGAAAGCGTTGGGACGAAAATGCACGGCTTTTTGAACGTCTTTGGCGCGGGTGTGTTGGCGGTAGCCAACGGCATCTCACAGGATCTGGTGCAGTTCATTCTTGATGATGAAGACCCGTCAAGTTTTCGATTTGGCGAGGATGAATTCACTTGGAAGGGGTTGCGCGTAGCTGCAAGTGATTTGGAGAAGATTCGCCATCGATTTATTTCCTTTGGTAGTTGTAGTTTTGACGAACCGCGCGAAGATTTAAAACAATTGGACTTGCTTTAGTTGTTTTGACACAACAAAAGGGTAGTGTATGTCGTTCATTGAAATCTCTCCCGAATCTGATTTTCCCATTCAAAACCTGCCGTATGGAGTTTTCTCTACAAAGGAGAATTTAACTCCACGCATCGGAACTCGGCTGGGTGATTTTGTGGTTGACCTTTCATTCCTTGATGAGCAAAAGTTGTTCGACCAGCAATACGGATTCTTTGCAGATTCGTCCCTCAACCGCTTCATGTCCGCGGGGCGGGAGGTTTGGACGAGAATCCGGCAGCGATTAACCGACCTGCTCAGCGAAGGCGGTGACACGGTCTGGGAAGAAGCGATGCGTTTGCGCGCATTGATCTCCGTTGAAAATGTCCGAATGCACCTGCCCGTCGTTATCGGCGATTACACCGATTTTTACGCCTCGCGCGAACATGCCACCAATGTTGGTGTCATGTTCCGTGGCAGGGAAAATGCGCTCATGCCCAACTGGCTGCATTTGCCGGTTGGGTATCACGGGCGGGCAAGTTCAGTGACGCTCTCCGGCACGGATGTCGTCCGTCCGCGTGGGCAGGTCAAGCCGAAGGATACGCCGCCCGAATTCGTTGCTTCGCGGCAGCTGGATTTTGAATTGGAAATGGGATTTTTCCTTGGCAGAGGCAACGATCTTGGCAGCCCCATTTCGATTGGCAACGCGCACGAATATATCTTTGGCATGGTGCTGCTCAACGACTGGAGCGCGCGCGATATTCAAGCATGGGAATATCAGCCGCTCGGACCGTTCCTTGCCAAGAATTTTGCGACATCGATCTCGCCCTGGGTGGTGACGATGGATGCGCTGGAACCCTTCCGCGTGCCGCTGCCGCAGCAGGAACCCGCGCCTCTTTCCTACCTCAATTCAGATTCGGCAATGGGAGTGGATATTAACCTCGAAGTGACTCTGCAAAGCGCAGCCATGAACGCGCCACAAACCATCAGCCGTTCGAATATGAAATATCTGTATTGGAGCATGGAGCAGATGCTGGCGCATCACACCGTCACTGGCTGCAATATGCGCGTCGGCGACTTGTGCGGGACAGGCACCATCAGCGGACCAACCGAAGATGGTTATGGTTCGATGCTGGAACTGACCTGGCGGGGTGAGCATCCGCTTCAACTGCCAGATGGCGAGACGCGCACATTTTTACAAGACGGGGATATTGTGACGATGAAGGGCTATTGTCAGGGGGATGGGTACAGGATTGGTTTCGGCGAAGTGACGGGGAAGATTCTCCCGGCAAGATAGACCTTGCGCTATTTTCCGCGTGTGGCAATTGCCGTTGCTGCCGCGCGGGTGTGAACGTCTAGTTTTTCAAAAATGGCTTTCAAGTGGCGTTTAACCGTGTTCGTGGTGATGACCAGTTTTTCGGCGATTTCCTTGTTGGTTAATCCTTGTGAGAGCAAGTCAAGCACTTCGCGTTCGCGGTCGGTCAGCGCGCTCAATTCATCATGGGAGTTGCTGCTTTGCTTGATCTCGGCAAGAATGCGTTTGAAACTGGCGCGATGGAAGGCTTGTTTTTCGATATATGCCGCAATCGAATGTTCGGAATAAATGCGTTGTATATCGTCGGGTTCAGACAGCCCGCTGACGACGATGGTGGGAATATGATGCCCCTGGGTGATCTTCAGCAATTGTAAACCGTCGAGCGTGGGACCACCGCGCAACGAGAGATCCACCACGGCGAGAGAAAATTTGTCCTTGCGCAATATGCCCAATGCCTCGCCGAAACTTGCACAGGCGATCGTGGAATATTCCGCTTCGTGGAGCATGTCTTCGATGATGCTGCGCCAGCCAGCGTCGTCGTCCACGACCAGGGCTTTCGGGGCAGATGCGTTCGATGGAGCCGGCGCAGGCTCCGGGTCTGTTTGTGAAGCGTTGGTTTTATCCCCTTCCGATGGAGCTGAGATCATGATCCGTTTGAGGATATCTTTGAATTCGCTGCGTTGAAAACTTTCCTTGCGCAGGAAGGTGAAGGCGTTGTAATCTGTCAGCGCTTTGACGGCGATCTCAACTGTGGCGAAACCGGTAAGCAAAATGGCACGACAGGCAGGGTCGAGCCTTCGGATCGAGTCGAGCACGAGCAATCCATCCTGATTGTGGTGATCGCTGGCGGAAAGCGACAGATCGACCACGGCGAGTCGATGCGGATTTGTCTTTAGCGCGGTGATGGCTTCATGAAGGGTGCTGGCAGTATCGACCTCGAAACCATGGTCGATGAGTATCTCGCTCATGAGCTGCTGCCAGGATGAATTGTCGTCTACAACGAGGGCGCGTGGATTCATGTTTCCCGTCCTGCAATGGGCAACCGCAAATGGAAGGTCGTGCCGTGTGTGCCGTCGCTTTCCACGGTTACGCTGCCGCCGAGGCGGGTCATCAGCGTTTTGACCCACCACAAGCCGAAGCCCATCTTGCCGGGATGCGTACGGCTCGAATGTGCCAATTCAAAAATTTGTTCATGCAGTTCCGCCGGAATGCCGCGCCCGGTGTCGCTGACAGAGATATCCACCCACTCTGCATTTTGCATGCCGGTTATTTTGATCTTGCCGTTTTCTTCCATCGCATCCACAGCGTTTTCGAGCAGGTTGCGAAAGACGAAGACCAGGCTTTGCCCGCTGGCGCTGACCATCGGCAGGTTGTTCAGTCCTTCGCTAAGAATTTGGATTCCTGGCGGAGTTTGCACAACCCGGATCGCATCCATGACGCACGGTTCGATCTGGATGCGTTCCATTCGAATGGGGCGCAAGTGAGAAAGGTTCTCATGCACGGTCTGCATGGCGGCGGCGGCGCTGCGTTCGATCTCGTTCAGGCTTTTGGTCAGGTAGTGGTCTTCCGCCAGCAGCGTTTCGTATTTGTCTTGAATGCCCTGCACGCGCACGGGAATGACACCAAGTTTATTGTTCATGGTGTGCAGCAAATTCGCAGAGACATCACCCACCGCTGCGAACGTCTCGGCGATCAGGTGCTGTTCCTGTGAAGCGCGCAATGCCTGCTGGCGAGTCTCATTTTGGATGACGAGCACCGCATAGTTGACGAGACATGCCAGCACTTTCTTGTCCCATTCCGATACGTCGCTTCGGACTCCGCCCGCAGAGGAGTGGAAGACCCCGAACATTCCCAACGCTGATGCGGTGTTATCCTTTGCCAGAGGCATGAAATAGGCATTGGGTCGTTTTTCTGCTTCAGAGATTTCCGCCGGAATAGCCCCGCCTTCAGAAACGATAAAGCCCATTGCGCCGTTTTCGCCTGCCAGCCAGATCGCGCTTGTTTCGGTGTTGAGCAGATCATTCGCCATGGCGCACAACTGATCGAGCACCTTCAGGCTGGGTTGTGAGATCAGCAGTTGTGCGGCTTCCTGCAATGCATCCAATAGGCGTACTTCCTGAATGGCAGTGACGGCATACATTGCAAGAGATTGCAGCATGTGACTATCGTCTTCGGTGAATCCGCCCACTCGCGGACTCTCCAAATTCAACACACCTTCCAATCGTCCGCTGGCGTTGATGAGCGGCACGCACAATTCGGAACGCATCTCCAGTTTTGAGTCCAGCGGATAATATGTTTCTGCCCATGGTTGCTCTCGTAGATCGCGAATGAGCAATGGCTGGCGGGTACGTGCCACATGCGCCATAATACTCCTGCCTTGAATGGGAAGTTTTTCCACCAGCGGTTTTTCAAGATGTACCGCGCTGACTGCGCGAGTGACGAGGTGCTCGCCTGTTTGATCCAGAAGCCGGAAGATGCCATATTGGGCATTGGTCAATTCCAGCGCCAGTTCGAGGATGGATTCGAGCGTTTCTTCCAGTCGCAGGCGGGAGGAGATCAGCATTCCGGCGCGGCGCAGTTGGCTGAGTTCGTTCTCTTTTTGCGCGAGCGAACGGTTCATATCCGTCAGGCGGCGGGCGTGATAGATCGCCATGGCAGCCTGATTGACAAAGTTATCAAGCATTAGTTCTTCAAATTGTGAGATACGGCGGGGTTCGTAAAGATAGATGTAAAGAATGCCGAGAACTTCACCAGCCACGATCAACGGAAAGCACGCTACAACTTTTACACCTTTCTTTTCTTGATACGGGTGGATGTGCATATCAGTCTCTTCGTAAGAGAGGGTGCGGCGTTGGCGCAAGGTGGCACGCATCCCAAACCCGTTTGGGCGCGGGATATCTTCGGTGTGATCGGCTTCGGTCTCTGCGTGGGTTTCAGCGAACGCCACCACTCGCGATTCGGGACGTAACTCGTTGCGGCTGGCATCATATATGTAGATGGAAGCGGACGATCCGGGGATGACACGGATGGCGCTTTTTACGATCAGTTGCAGGCTGGATGCCGAATCCTTGCTGGACCCGATCTGGTTGATGGTCGTGCCGATCTGGTTTAGGCTGGCAAGGGTTTCGAGCAGACGCGGGTTAATCTCATCGGCGGGAGGGAAATCTGGATCGGTCATGGTGAATCAGGGGAGAAAAATATATCCAACACACATCCGATTGTACTTCAAGGCGGGTTCAAACAATCAGATGAATCCCCGCATCATTTGCATCCCCAATTGGAAGGCGAAGTAGAACAGTGTCGCTCCGCAGGCGGCATTCAGAAAGCGGAAGAAGGACACGGTCATCCATTTCCGTCCCCATGCCACCAGCCCAGCGATGAAGAAACACCAGGCGATCGCACCGCCAAGAAAACCGATAAAGAAGGTGACAAAATGGATCGGTTGCGGCGTGCCTGCAATGGAGGCGAAGACTGTCGTACCGAGCCCTGTCCAGAAGACAATGTTCATCGGGTTGCCGAGTGAGAGGAAAGCGCCGCTGGCAAAATCACCCCGGGTGCTGGTTTCGCTTTCATCTGTGTTTGGATGTTTGCCTTCGCGGGCATCCTTGATGGCATCCCAGGCAAGTTTCACCATTAGGACAATCCCGATCAGGCTGAGAATGACCCGTGCTATATCATTCTGGATGACGAATGCCAGACCCGTCAACGCGATGGCTGCCCAGGTGGTGTCACCGATCAGCGAGCCGAATTGCACCGAGAGCGCGGGACCAAATCCTCGGGCGGCACCACGGCGGATGGTTTCGGCGGTGATGATGCCCGGAGGGGCGCAGAAAGCAATGCCAAGAATAAAGGAGGATATAAGAAGTGGGGACATGAGAGAAGGTTGGCAGGGGCGTCCCGAAAGGATGCTAGGAGGCGAAGATTTACCTGGCGGGACGCCCCTATGAGAGACAACCGACAGTCAGTTGCAAGCCAAGGTTCAAGCAACCAACTGTCGGCGGAGAAAGAAGCGAGGTCAGTGGCTAGGCATCAAAGTATAGGACGTATTCGTGCGGGGTCGGGCGCAGGCGAATTGCATCCACTTCATGGACGCGCTTGTACTTGATGTACTCTTCGAGCAGGTCCGGGGTGAAGACGCCGCCCTGCAGCAGGAAGTCGTGGTCGGCTTCGAGCGCGTCAAGCACTTCGCCGAGGCTGGATGGCACTTGCTTGATGAGCGCCTTTTCCGCGGCGGGCAGTTCGTACAGGTCCATGTCGCGTGGTTCACCCGGATCGATCTTGTTCAGGATTCCGTCAAGCCCTGCCATGAGGATGGCTGAGAACGCGAGGTAGGGGTTTGCGGTGGCGTCGGGAGCGCGAAACTCAACACGCTTTGCCTTGGAAGATTTGTTCGCAGGGATGCGGCAGATGGCGGAACGATTGCGCTGTGAGTACGCGATGTTGACGGGCGCTTCGTAACCGGGTACGAGGCGGCGGTATGAATTGGTGGTGGGCGAGGTCAGCGCAAGCAGGGCGGGCGCATGCTTGAGTAACCCGCCGATGTAATACTTGGCGGTCTGCGAGAGACCCGCGTAGCCTTTCTCGTCGTAGAAGACGTTGGTGCTGCCCTTCCAAAGTGAAGAATGGACATGCATGCCGGAGCCGTTGTCGCCGAAGATGGGTTTGGGCATGAAGGTGACAGTCTTGCCATTCTTGCGCGCCACGTTCTTGATGACGTATTTGTAAAGCAGGAGGTCATCTGCCATGCGGGTGAGCGTAGTGAAGTGCATGGACATTTCGCTCTGACCGGCGGTTGCGACTTCATGGTGGTGCAAGTCCATCGAAACGCCGGCGGCTTGCATGGCGAGCATGAACTTGTTGCGAAGTTCTTGTAATGTGTCGGTTGGAGAGGTGGGGAAGTAGCCGCGCTTGGGCTGGATCTGTCCGCCCATGCTGCCTTCGTCACCGCTGCTCCACCACGCCTCGGAAGATTCGATGGAATAGTACGATTCGTTTGGCGCAGACTGGTAGCGGATGCCGTCGAAGACAAAGAACTCCGCCTCAGGCGCGAAGTAAGCCGTATCGGCGAGCCCCGTGCTTTTTAAGTACGCCTCAGCCTTGAGTGCCACGTAACGCGGATCGCGGGAGTAGGCTTCTTCTGAAAGCGGGTCGAACACATTACAGGTCAGGACGAGAGTCGGCGTCTCGGCAGTCGGGTCGACGAAGGCAGTTTCGGCATTGGGTTTCAGGAGCATGTCTGATTCGTGGATTTCCTGAAAGCCGCGAATGGATGAACCGTCGAAGGGGATGCCCTCCTTGAAAAAGTCCTCGTTCAGGCGCTGCACCGGCATGGTGAAGTGCTGCCAGGTCCCGGGTAGGTCGGTGAAGCGCAAATCCACGACTTGAACGCCTTTTGCCATTTCCAAAACTTCTTTGACTGATGTAGCCATTCTTCTCTCCTAAAAAGTTGGTGATTTCGATCTTGAAGCGATTGCGGCATTATAGGTGGCTGGCGGGATGCAGGTCTATTACCCAAATGGGTACATTAAACAAAAACAGACAGGTGCTATGAACACCCGTCTGTTTTTTCCCCAATTGGGGCAAAACCAAGGAGATGAGAATAAGACGAAAGGTGAAGCGACTTTCGACTGCTTGTATTGTATGGGTATTTACACAATTTTCCATTCCCTAAATGGGTCATTTACCACTTAATAAAGAAAACGTCCCTGCTCCATTGGCAGGGACGTTTGGATAAGGTCTTTCTATCGGCGACGTCGCCCGCCGCGGAAGAAACCGACGACCCAGATCAAAACCACAGCGCCGAGGATCGCAACAATGAAACTGTAGACATTGAAGCCGGTGAGTCCGTCTGTACCGAATACATTCTCCATGATGAAACCGCCGATGAATGCGCCCGCAATACCGCTGACCACGTTTTCAACGCCGCCCATTTGTTTGTTCTTGCCGGTGATGATGCTGGCGATCCAGCCTGCCAATGCGCCGAACACGATCCAAATAAGAATATCCGTCAAAGTCATATGTACCTCCGAGTTGAGTTTTTAATGTTGCGCATTATAACGCAGGCTTCTTAACCGGTGATCAATTCGGGCGGAAGATGGTTGGTGTTGTTGACGTAGGAAACCATTACATTACCCTTGCGGAAGTCGAAGCGACTGATGGAGCAGTTGTTGAGCAGAAACCATGAACGCAGTCCATTGGCACCTTGCCGCCACGGGAGTTTTAGTACCGCGCACATGAAACGCACGAAGAATCCGCCGTGACTGACGAAGGCGATCCGCTCCTCCGACTGCCCCTCCCGGTCGCCGTGACGCGCGAGCAATTCTGCCAGCACCCGCTCTGCGCGGAGTTGACGCTCATCGTCCGCCTCAAAGGGGCGATTCCACCAGCCGGATTCGTCCAGGTGGTCGGGTAGTCTGATTTCGGGAAAATTCTGCTCGAAGAACGAGCGTGGTTTCCCCGGCAGACCTTTTTGGTTTTCCTCTTTTTTGCGTGCGTAGATTCCGCCTTCTTCGTGAATATCCACCCATGCCGTGAATGGGACATCTCCCAGCGCCCTTGCGGTTTCCGCTGCCGTATGCACGGCGCGCTCCATCAGGCTGGAGTAGAGGTGAGTAAAACCGAAACCGAACTGGTTCTGGCTGTTCCACGGATCGTCACTGGTGATCGCCTGGCGCTCTTTGAGGTATTGTGCCGTGATTTGCGCCTGTTTCCTGCCGATCTCGGTCAGGTACGGATCGGAATGTTCCTTGTAATTGGGGTCGTTTGCTCCGGCGTTGTTCACGGACTGTCCGTGACGGATGAAGTACAGTTGCATGATTGCCTTGGTCCTTTTCCAAAAAATAACAGTCATCGGGTGACTGTTATTTTTCATTGGCTGTTTTTTGGGGGATTTTACTTGATCTGGTAAATGACCCTGGAATTGTTCGCGTCGGCGTACTCCTTCTTTTCGCGGTGGGTGGCGAGTCGTGCGGCAATGATGTGGACGGCGTCATTCGTCCGCGTGAAGAAACAGGTCAAGATGCGCCGGTCGGATGCCCGTCCGATGACCATTTCCCGTTTTTCGTTCTGGGAGTGTTCTTCGTCGTCAAAGTAGACCGCGTGCCAGTCTTGAAACACGGATGAGGCGACCTCGAAGGTTACGCCGTATTTATCTTCGTTCCGTGCGGCTTTCTGTGCCTCCCAATGAAACTTCAATGCTTTTTGCTTTTTCATGGCGTGAGTATAGCATGGATGAATTGCCAGAAAGGGAATTGTCTTTTCATGGAACCATTCCCTGCTCACTATTCATTATCTTCGTATTGTCTCGTCCCTTGCCGGACCAACCCCGATCCACTTGACTGGCACGCCCGCCGCTTCTTCGATCATCTTCACGTACTTCTGCGCGTTGACTGGAAGTTCCTCAAAAGACTTTGCCTTGCTGATGTCCTCGCTCCAACCAGGGATGGTTTCGTACACACATTCGACTTGATCCAAGCCGTAGGCGTCCACATCTGCGTAGCGGACAGGGTCACAGCTCAACTCGTAGCGCGTACAGACCTTGATCTCCTCCAACCCGCTTAACACATCCAACTTCGTTAAACAGATTTCGGTCATGCCGCTTAGTTGCGCGGCGGTTTTTACAATTTCCAGATCCAGCCAGCCCACACGGCGGATGCGTCCCGTGGTCGCCGCCACTTCGCCGAATTTTTTATACACTTCGCTCTCAGTGTCGTGGATTTCCGTCGGCAGCGGTCCAGCACCGACGCGCGTGGTGTACGCCTTGGTCACACCGACCACGCGTGTGATGTGCCTGGGCGGAATGCCAAGTCCCGCCGAAGCCGCGGAAGGGATGGTCGTCGAAGCGGTCACGAACGGGTAGGTGCCCCAATCCGTATCCAAAAACGTGCCCATCGCCTGTTCGAGCAAAAAAGTTTTATCCGCTTTCAAGCCATCCTGTACCAGCGAGAACAATTCTTTGATGTAAGGCTTTATCTTCAGGTAATACCCGCGATACTCGTCGCGCACGGCTTCATACTTTAACGCCTCGCCACCCAGCGCGATGATGATCTTGTTCTTCAATTCCAGCTGTATCATCAACCGCTTCTCGAACGCATCGCTTGCGAAATCCGTCCAGCGGATGCCGTTGTAACTAACCTTATCCGCAAACACCGGACCGATCCCGCGCCGCGTCGTTCCAGTTGCGCCTTTGCCTTTGGCTTCTTCGTACAAGCCATCCAAAATCTTGTGATATGGCATGATGATGTGCGAACGCGGCGAGATCCATAAACGCCCGTCCACGCCTACACCCGCCTTGTTAAGCATTTCGATCTCTTCGAGCAGCACGGCAGGGTCGATCACTACACCGCCGCCGATCAAGCCCACCGTATTCTGTGCGAAAATACCCGAAGGCACAAGATGAATTTTAAACGTCCCGAATTCGTTGATGACCGTATGTCCCGCGTTGTTCCCGCCGTTGAACCGCGCCACATAGTCCGCGTGCTTCGCCAAAAAATCCACCACCTTACCCTTGCCTTCGTCGCCCCACTGCGAACCGATCACTGCGATGACTGTCATGGTTTCTCCTTGTGGATGGTACGGATTTTTTCGATTCAAGCCCGCAACATCCTTGTTTGTCATTTGGATTGACGTCCGATATGCGCCTCAGACTCCGCCCCCAACCTGCCAGCCTTTCAGGAGGTTTCATCTTCGCTGGAGGTTTCGAGCGTGTCTACGCATCAACATTATAAATTGACCAGGCTCAAAATTGCACTTTGGCTGCTTAAAAAAGCGCAATTTTTAACCGTGCTGGGTATAATTCGGGCGCGAGGAGAACGAAAACGAATGAAAATTTTGTCCGAAACCGCACTGACCTATGACGATGTGCTGCTCGTCCCACAATATTCTGAAGTGGACTCGCGGCGTGTCCTTTCAACCAAAAGTTGGTTGACCAAAAAGATCGCCTTGCAGTCGCCCGTCGTCTCCGCCAACATGGACGTGGTCACTGAGAGCGAGATGGCGATCACCATGGCGCGCGAAGGCGGGATCGGCATCATCCATCGCTTCATGACCATCGCCGAGCAGGCACGCCAGATCGAGCGCGTCAAAAAGGCAGAATCCTTTATCGTGGAGAATCCGCTCACGATGACCGACCAGCACACAGTCGGGGATGTGAAGCGGGTTGTCGAGGAAACGAATACTGGCGGAATCCTGATCCTCGATCAGAACGAAAAACTTGTCGGCATCATCACCACCCGCGACCTGTTGTTTGAAGAAGACGATGACAAACCCGTGACTGCGATCATGTCCCGCGACGTTCACAGTGCCCCGCCCGAAACAACGCTGAAAGATGCCGAGCGGCTGCTGCACGAGTATCGCGTCGAAAAACTTCCGCTGGTGGACAAAAAGGGAAAGGTGACAGGTTTGGTGACTTTGAAGGATATTATGAAGATCACCAAGTTCCCGAAAGCCACCAAGGATTCAAAGGGACGCCTGGCGGTGGGCGCGGCGGTCGGTGTGCGTGACAAGGAAATGCGCCGCGTGGAAGCTGCCTTGCAGGCGGGAGCGGACTGTATTGTGGTGGATATTGCTCACGGCGATTCGCATCTTGAGATCGAAATGATCCGCAGCATTCGCAGCCACTTTCCCGAGGCGCAGATCATCGGCGGCAACGTTGCCACTGCTGATGGGACAAGACGCCTGATCGACGCGGGCGTGGATGCGGTCAAGGTGGGCGTGGGTCCCGGTTCCATCTGCATTACACGCCAGGTGGCGGGTTCGGGCGTCCCGCAATTGACGGCGATCATCCATTGCGCTGAGGCGGCACGTCCTTCCGGCATCCCCATCATCGCGGACGGCGGGATCCGGCATCCGGGTGATGTCGCCAAGGCGATTGCCGCCGGTGCGCAGACGGTGATGATCGGCTCGATGCTGGCTGGTACCGACGAAAGCCCCGGTATGATCATGACGCGGCGCGGGCATCGCTACAAAGCTTCGCGCGGCATGGCGTCGCTTGCGGCGAACATCGAGCGCAACAAACGCGAGGGCAACGACCTCACTCGAGAGGAGATCGAGGAATATGTTGCGGAGGGGGTCGAGGCGGCTGTCCCATATCGCGGCAAGGCGCGTGAAGTGCTGATGCAGCTGGTGGGCGGGCTGCAATCTGGCATGAGTTACAGCGGTGCGCGCACGATCGAGGAATTTCAGGAAAAGGCTATATTTATGCGGATGACCGGCGCAGGCTTGCGGGAGTCCGGCCCGCATGACGTTGAGGTATTGGGGTAAAAAAACCAAGGTTGAAGGGAACATGTTAGGAACCTTCAACCCATCACCTAATAATGGAGAAACCATGAGCGACCGAACACAAACCTGGATCGAGAAAGACAAGAAGCAATTACACCCTGTTTATCATCCCAAATCACACGCCAACCCAATGGTGATCGAAAAAGGTGAGGGCGTCTGGCTGCACCTCACGGATGGACGAAAGATCTTGGATGGCATGGCGGGCTTGTGGAACGTTAATGCCGGGTATGGACGCGAGGAACTTGCCAAAGCTGCCTACGATCAGATGATGGATTTGGCATTCACGTCGAATTTTTCAGGCATGACCAACCTGCCGTCCATTCAATTGGCGGAAAAACTGGCAGGTTTTGCCTATGAAGGCTTGAATTCCACATTTTTCACATCCGGCGGTTCTGAGGCGAATGATTCTGCCTTCAAGACCGCCCGCTATTATTGGAAGCGTATGGGCAAGCCGACCAAGTACAAGGTCATTGCCCGCAAGGGCGCTTATCACGGCGTGACCATGTCCGCGACATTTGCGACGGGTTTGGAGAAATATCACACCATGTTTGGTCCTGCAGTGGATGGATTTGTTCACATCCCCGCGCCGAATCCGTATCGCTACGAAGGCGATCTCAAACCCGGTGAGACGGTCGGTCAGGCTGCCGCACGCGCCCTGGAAGAAGCCATTCTCCGCGAAGGGGCGGATACCGTCGCTGCATTCATCGCCGAGCCTGTGATGGGCGTTGGCGGTGTGCTTGTTCCACCCGACGATTATTTCCCGCTTGTGCGCCAGGTTTGCGATAAATACGAAGTTTTGCTCATCGCGGATGAAGTTATTACGGGCTTTGGGCGCACCGGGGAGTGGTTTGCTCTCAAACATTGGAACATCAAACCGGATATTCTTTCATTTGCCAAAGCCATCACCAGTGGATATGCCCAATTGGGCGGCATTCAAATTTCAGATGCGATTCGCGACACGATGGAATCCGCCGCAGATACTGAATCTTACATGCACGGCTACACTTATTCCGGCCACGCCATGGCATGTGCGGTGGGGCTGAAGAACATCGAGATCATGGAACGTGAGAATTTCCCGCAGCGTGCGCGTGACCTCGGCAAGCGCCTGCTCGATGGGTTGAAATCTCTCAGCGAGTTCCCCTTTGTCGGCGATGTGCGCGGACTCGGCTTGGTCTGCGGCGTGGAAATTGTCTCGAACAAAGAAACCAAGGCGGCGGACCCCGCCATGACGATGAAAATCTTCAAAGCCGCCGAAGTGAATGGGTTGCGCACCCGCCCGCTTGGCAGTACGCTGGCGTTCTCGCCGCCGATCTCCATCAACGAAGACGAAGTGGATGAGATCGTCAAACGCCTTGGCGCAGCGATGGATGGGATTGGATGAAAGTATATTGGAGAAGGAATCGATCTCCAATCTTTATTCTCTAACCATGTCCGTCTATCTTCACGACATCCCACTTTCTCAAGCCCAAGCCCGCTTGCGCGAAGCATTGCAAGCGGCGCACCTGTGGCGCATCCTCGGCGCGGAGGTAATTCCACTGGACGAGAACGCGCTTGGTCGCGTCGCAGCGGAACCGATCTGGGCGGAGATCTCGTCACCGCATTATCACGCCTCGGCAATGGATGGATTCGCTGTCCGCGCAGTGGATACGGTCGGCGCGCAGCCGTCTGCGCCGGTGACGTTATACACGGGTCCGCAGGCGCAGTATGTCGATACGGGCGACCCGCTCCCCGAGTGGGCGAACGCGGTCATCCCGATTGAAAACGTCGAATCGCTGGATGAGAACGACCGGATCACAACAGAGATTCGCAAGCCCAAGTCGATTCGCATTCGCGCTTCAGTCGCACCGTGGGCGCATGTCCGTCCATTGGGCGAAGACATCGTTGCGACGCAACTGGTTCTGCCGGCGGGTCACATCCTGAGACCCGCAGACTTGGGCGCCATCGCCGCAGCGGGACATCAAACCATCCGCGTGGCGCGCAAACCGAAGGTTGCCATTTTGCCGACCGGAACAGAACTCGTCCCGATCGGTTCGAAACTCAAAGCGGGTGACATCCTCGAATACAACTCGCTGGTGCTGGCGGCTCAGGTCAAACAGATGGGCGGTGAGCCGACCCGTTATTCGATTACAGAAGATAATTTCGATTTGATTTGCGAGCGGGTTGTCGAGGCGACGCAGACACACGACCTGGTTCTGCTCAATGCAGGTTCCTCTGCCGGTGCCGAGGATTTCTCCTCAAAGGTTGTGGAAAAATTAGGCACACTTTTGGTACATGGCGTGGCGGTGCGCCCGGGGCATCCGGTGATCCTTGGCTTGATCCCTTCGGCTTCGCCTCGCAAAGACGTGGTTCCGATCGTAGGTGTTCCGGGTTACCCTGTTTCTGCGGCATTGACCATCGATATTTTCGTCGAGCCGATCCTTGCCAGATGGCTGGGGCGGCGTCCGCTCGAACTGCCGACTGAAACCGCTACACTCACACGCAAATTGGTCTCGCCTGCGGGTGACGATGATTTTGTCCGCGTGGTGGTGGGCAGGGTGGGTGGCAAACTGCTCGCGGCTCCGCTTTCGCGTGGGGCAGGGGTCATCACTTCGCTCGTTCAAGCGGACGGGCTGGCGCTTGTCCCCAGCGGCACACAAGGTATCGAAGCGGGCGAGGAGATTCAAGTCCGCTTGTACCGCAGCAAACCGGATATCGATAAGACGATCCTCGCCATCGGTTCGCACGACCTGACGCTCGACCTCGTCGCTCAATTCCTTGCCGGGCATGACCGCAGATTGGCATCTGCTAACGTGGGCTCACAAGGTGGGTTGGTGGCATTGCGTCGCGGTGAGGCGCACCTGGCTGGTTCGCACCTGCTCGACCCACAGGATGGTTCGTACAACATTTCCTACATCCGCCAATACATGCCGAATATCCCGGTCAAAGTGGTGGCGCTGGTGGGGCGCGATCAGGGGTTGATCGTAAGGAAGGGAAACCCGAAGGGAATAAAAACTTTGGGAGACCTCACCAACCCCAAGGTCCAGTTTGTGAACCGGCAGCGTGGCGCGGGCACGCGCGTCCTGTTGGATTATCATTTGAATTTGATGACAATTTCGCCCGATTCCATTGCCGGGTATCATCAGGAAGAGTATACTCACCTGGGTGTGGCAGCGGCAGTTGCTTCGGGACGAGCCGATTGCGGTTTGGGAGTTGCTGCTGCGGCACAAGCTCTGGATTTGGATTTCATTCCGTTGTTTCAGGAACGCTATGACCTGGTAATCCCGAAGGAATATGCAATTGGCAGCCTGCTCACGCCTCTCTTTGACCTGTTGGTGGATGCGCGTTTCAGGGAGTCTGTATCCCGCCTGAACGGATACGATGTTTCTGTGATGGGCAATATTATCTTGGAGGACTGATGACCGAAGGATTGATCATTGACGATAACCGCCAGACGGCGGACGCACTGCAACAAATGCTCCAATTAATGGACCTGCCCGCCAAGGTTGCCTATGGTTCCAGTCCAGCCATGTCGATGCTGGCAAGTTATGTGCCCGGCTTCATCTGTCTGGATATCAATATGCCCGGCGTGGACGGCACAGAAGTGCTTGCTTATATCCGCCGTGAGCCGCGCCTGATGCGTGTGCCTGTCGTCATCATCACATCTGATGATCAGCCGGAGACGCGCCAGCATGTGATGCGCGGCGGCGCTCAAGCGATGGTCGTCAAGCCGGTTACCATCGAGGTGTTGGAAGGCGCCTTCAAAAAGGCGGGGATCGTTAAATAATCTGATCTGGTTTGATCTTATAAAACTCCCGGGAAACCGGGAGTTTTGGTTTGGCGAATTACGGTGGCGGGGGCCAGGCAATGTCCACTGGCAGGGAGTAACCGTGTTTTTCCACGGTGTACAACTTTCCATAGGAAGGCGCTGGGCAGCCCGCTTCGTCTTTTATGGAAAAACTCGTGATCGTTTGTTCGGGGAAGTCCTGTGTCCACCACAGGTAGGCACCATTCTGGCAGACAAACCCCTCGAAGAAGTAACCGCGGTCGTCATCGGCGGTCATCTTCATCTGACTCCATGTGATGAGGACTTCATTGCCATTGCGTGTTGCCTGCACGTTCTGCGGCGGACCATACATATTGCTGCCGATGCGCTGCAAATCAGGTTCGATCCTCGGCAGGGTGCCGACATCCCCAACCACATCCACAACCGAGGGGGCAACCCAGCACGAATAATTGATCTTATCGAACTGAACATATAACCAACTGCTGTATACCGCGCGATAGCGGACTATTCCCTTGTCGCCTGCGTATAAGTCTGCGGCATGAAGATAGGCAGCCGAGGGACCATAACGGCAGTGAGCTTGTTTGTTCGCGGTCATGGTTGGGGCGGAGATGGTCGGTGTGGGGGTAATGCTTGGCGTGCTGGTGATTGCAATGGTCGGTGTGGGCGTGATGGATGGTGTCTGCGTAGGCTGGGGCGTGGCAGTTACATAAATGACGATGGGCGTGAGGGTGGCTTGCGGTTCTACTGTCGGTTCGGGTTCAGCCGGGGCACAGGCAGTTAATGTGAGTATGAGTAAAAAGAGGATTCGATGCAGGTGTTTCATTTGAAATTCTCCAATAAAGTGCGAACATTTTCTCCAAGGGCTGCATTGGCATACCCGCCTTCCATGATAATGGCAGTCGGCAGGTTCAGGCTAGCAATCCTTTTTCCTATTTCCTGGAATCCGTTTTGCGTAACACGAAAGGTTCCTAGCGGATCGCCGTCGAATGTATCCATGCCAGCGGATACAACGAGATAGCCCGGCGCGAACTGCCGGATCATTTTCAACGCATCATCCAACGCGGAGAGATAACCTTCGTCCCCGGTGTCTTTCGCCAGCGGGTAGTTTTTATGAAAGCCGAGTCCTGCGCCGGCACCGGTTTCATTTGCAAAGCCGATGTAATGCGGGTACTCAAACTCCGGATCACCGTGAATGGAGATGGTCAGTACATCGTTTCGTTCGTAGAAAATATCCTGCGTGCCGTTTCCAGCGTGATAATCGATATCCAGAACAGCGGTCTTTCCTTTTGCGCATAGCCAGTTTGCTGCTACCGAGGCATTATTTATGTAACAATATCCACCCGCATAATCTTTACCAGCGTGATGCCCCGGCGGACGGCATAACCCAAAAGCAGATGATTGAGCGCTGAATACTTCTTTTGCTGCACTCAACGCGCAATTGGCAGAAACCAGGGCCGCCTTATACGTCCCAGCCACAATGCAGGCAGACAAATCCATCATGTAGTAGCCGCCGCGTCCACGCAGGGAAGCGGTGGGGCGGGTGCTTCTCCGCAATGCAAACGTGGCGGGTAGAAAGGCGTGTGTTTCCGGCGACGCCGCCACTTCCGGGTCAGAGTCCAGCCACTCGTCCCAGCAGGAAGCGAGGAAGTTGATGTAATCTTTGTCATGCACGGCGAGGATCGGGTCGAGCCCAAATTCCTCAGGCTCTTTAAGTTCCACCCAATCGGTTTGCTTCAGCGCCGCCAGAATCCGATCCATGCGGTCGGGGTTTTCAAAATACGGCACGCGTTTGCCGCCATCGAACACTTCGAAAGACGGGTAGTGATTGCGGTGTTCTTCCGAGTAAAATATTTTCATGGTAAGACAATTTTACCCGCAAGCGTCTGTGACGCCGGAGGAACAATAATGGAACTGTTTGACGCAATTCATGGACGAGTCACCGTTGGCAAGGTCAAGCCTGACCCGTTGCAGCGCGATGTGATCGAAAAACTTTTAAGTGCGGGTGCGCAGGCGCCGAACCATTACAAAGTGCGTCCGTGGCGCTTTGTGGTGTTGACCGGGGATGGTCGCAAAAAGTTGGGCGATGTGATGGCTGCTTCTTTCTCGGACCGGAATCCAGATGCGCCAGCCGAAGCATTGGACAAGACCCGGGCATTGCCGCTCCGCGCACCCGTGGTCATCGTTGTAAGCGCGGATAAGCCCGCTCCCGACTCCAAAGCCATTGAGATCGAAAATATCTCTGCGGCTTCGGCTGCTTGCCAGAATATCTTGCTGGCGGCACATGCGTTGGGACTCGGCGCGATCTGGCGTACGGGTGAATGGGCGCGCGATGCCAGGGTAAAGGACTTCTTCGGTCTCGCCGCCGATCAACACATCCTTGGGTTTATCTATGTTGGTTATCCTGAAGTGCAGCCCGAGCCGTATACACGGGCGGGGTTTGAAGACCGCGTAACATGGATCAGTGAATAACAAATGTTGACGATAAAAAACGAGTGGTGAATTTCGCCACTCGTTTTTTTGTTTTAGCGCCCGAGCACTTCCATCATAATGTCCGGTCGGTCGGTGATGATCCCATCCACGCCCCATTCGATGAACTTGCGCATGGTCTCTTCGTCGTTGATGGTCCACGGCTCGACGGCGAGGTTGCGGGCATGTGCCGCCTTGACGAAGGCGGGTGTCATGACCGTGATACCACCCGATTCTTCCGGTACTTGCAGGGAATAAAACGCTGGTGAATAGAATCCACCAAGATAGGCTTTCGTCATTAGCACAAAGACGGTGGTTTCATTTTTGGCGCTGGAGGTTGCCACTTCGGGACATTCCGCGCGGAATTCGTTCAGGCGCTCATCGTGGAAAGAAGCGACGAGAACTTTTTCCTGCATGTTGTATTCGCGGATCAAATTGCAGAAAGGCTTAGCCATCGAGCCATTTGTCCTTTTGATCTCGATGGTCATGCGCATTTCAGGAAAAGCGGTGAAGACTTCTTCGAGTGTGGCAACTTGTATGCCCTGTCCGCGATAGGGGAATGTAGCCCCGCCGTCGGGAGACCAATCGTAGGCGGCATCGAGCTGCTTGATCTGTTCAATCGTCATGGCTTCGATCTCGCCTGACCCATCTGTGGTGCGGTCTACGGTTTCATCGTGCATGAGAACGAGCACGCCATCGCTGGTGATGTGTAAGTCCATTTCAAGCACATCCACGCCAAGTTCCACGGCGTTTTGGAAAGCAAGCATCGATTCGCCTGGCCAGACGCCATCACCGCCTTGGTGGGCGATGACGAGCGGATAGTTCAGGTCTTCGGCGTAGTAGGGATGCTTCGGGGCTGGGTTTGATGTCAGCCGGAGAAGGACGATCAGAAAGGCGAAGACAAGGGTGATGATCTGCCAGGTTTTAATTTTCATCGAAGGCTCCAGATTGGGATGGGTAATTTTACCCTTAAGAATTGACATGCTCCATGTTTTCACGTATAAGTACCATAATTCATTTCATTGGAGGAAACCATGCTGGCGTTGCGATTATTGGCGGAAGGTGCAGAGGGTCCGAACACAGAACTTCTCTGGCTGTTGTACATTGGGATCGCACTTTTCTTTTTGGCGATTTTGCTTGGGTGGTGGTTCGGTTCAGGGAAACAGGAACCGGTTCAAGTCCGGGTTGAGGCGGAGGTTTCCAAGCCCAAACGCGAGAAGGCAAAGGATGATCTGGTCAAGATCGAGGGGATTGGTCCGAAGACGGTCAAGATTCTGAATAAAGCCGGAATCGAGACCTTTGAAGACCTCGCCTCGGCGAACGCAGGCGACGTTCAGAATCTTTTGAATGCGGCTGGTTTGCAAATGATGAACCCGGAAGGTTGGATCGATCAGGCGAAACTGGCGGCAAAGGGAGATTGGGATGGGTTTGAGAAGCTTCAACGTGAGTTGAAGGGCGGGCGACGGAAGAAGTAAGCGGGTCTTACCATTCGCATCAACAGATGTCACAGCGACTGCGTGACAAATGTCACAGTGTTATTTTTCACAAATTCGATATAATTCCTTGCGATAAAAATCAACTGGAGGTATACGATGAAGAAAGTCTTGTTTGGATTGCTGGTTTTGGGCGCGATCATGCTTGCGGCATGTGGTGGCGGGGCGGAAGAGGCTGTGACCTTCGACCCTGTCCCTGCGGAGTTTGCCGGTATGACCAGCCCGCTCGGTGCAGATGCGGCGACGTCGGGTAAGGACGTTTTTACGACCAATTGTGAATCTTGCCATGGTCCCCAGGGTCATGGAGACGGTCCTGCTGGTGCGGCGCTCGATCCTCAACCGAAGAATCTTCCTGAAATCGCCGCTCAGGTTGGCGATGACTATCTGTTCTGGCGCATTGCTACCGGCAAGCCGGGCACTTCCATGGTTGCATGGAAGGGCGTGTTGACCGACGAGCAGATCTGGCAGGCTGTGGCGTACATTCGCACGTTGAAATAGCCATTCGTAAAGAACAAAAAAACAGACGCCTTTTGGCGTCTGTTTTTTTTTATCTGGAAACGTTAGGCGTACATACCCCAGTCTAACGCGGAGGGGTCTTCCATCATGGAGAAGTCCCACATTTCCATACCCATCTCGATGGTGACCGGGATGTTGAAGGCTTCGACGGCTTTGGCTTTGGTCATTTCGATCATTGCTGGACCGTAGGGGCAGAATGGGGTGGTGAGGATCATCTTGACGCGGGCGGTGTTGTTTTCGATCTCAACATCGCGGATGAGCCCCAACTGGATAATGTTCATGCCGATCTCCGGGTCGATCACTTCGGAGAGGCGGTCGCGCGCCGGTTTGACCATGTCTGGGTGAGTGGAGTGGATGGTCCACTGGATTTCCTTGATTTCAGATTCGCTCATAATTCACCTCGTTTATTTTGTTTTTACAGCGGGCTGCACGACATAGGTGCAGTGTGCGCCGCCGTCCAAAATGCATTGCACCTTGTTTGCGGGGAGCGCCAGCATTTTCGAGATCAGGGTTTGGTCTACAGTACAGACCTCAGGGTGCGTCATTCCGATCTGGTAATACGGACAGGAAATTTCGTGGATCTGATACTGGGAGCCTTTCTTTTCCCATTCCACGGTGAATCCTTCCTGCGCCAGCAAATCTTTGACGAGATCAAGGCGCTCTTCCATACTTAAGCCTTTGATGTCGTTGGCATATTCGCTGGCAAGGTCTTCGGCAATTTGACCGAATAGTTTGCTCACCATCGGCTCGGGCATGGTTTCCTTCAATTGGGAGAGCAGGCGGGTGGTCAGGCGTAGATAGCGGGTGGGGAAGCGCTCCATTCCCTCATTCGTGAGCGCATAGACAAGGCGCGGACGCCCAACCCCATGACGTTCTTCCATCGCCTCGACCAACCCTTCCATTTGCAGGTTGGTGAGATGATGTCGTACGGAAATAGGGTTGATACCCACCGCTTCAGCCAGATCGTTGATCGTGGATCGCGGCTTTTTTAGTAAGGTCTGTAAAATCTTGTCTCGCGTCGATTTCATGACAGGCAGTATACCTGTCTGCCTTTGTCTTGTCAATATATTAGATAATTATCATAAAAATTCATTAAGTTGTCTATGGAATATACATGGAAAACACATCCGACCAGGGACTCCAATTTCCAGCCGCATCTTTGGCGCGGACACGCCAGTAATAAGTCTGCTTGATCGCCAGTGACTTGGATTGGATGCTGGTCTTGTTTGTGCTGGCTGAAAATTCGGGGCTGGAGAAATTTGAGTTATTGTCTAATTCAACTTGATATTGAGCCGCGCCGGCGGAAGCGACCCAAGTCAGCCAGGGGCGCTTCGGGGCGTTGGCGTTTTGTTTCGGGCTGTAAAGTGTCGGCGTAGAGGGAGGCGTTGTGTCCACAGTGAAGGAATACGTCTTGCTGAATTTTCCGGGGTTGAGGCTCGCATTGAATGCCCACACCCGCATGAAGTAGGTGCCATCCGGCAGTTTTTGATTCGGCGTAAAGCTTGTGCCGCTGACCGTTTGACCAAGGACGAGCTGATTGAAATTTTGGTCAGTGGCAAGAAAGACCTCGTAGGCTTGTGCGCCGCGGATGGTTGACCATTTCAGTGTGGGGGTTGGGGAGTTGGTCGTGTAGGCTGTCAATCTGGTTGTGATGTTGGGCGCCGGAAAATTTACTGGAATTTTTGCAATATTGAAACTTTCGCCGTTTGTAAAACCGCCATTCCCAGAGCCATTGTTTGCCAGCGTATTCCCGGCATAGTCGGTGATGCTGCGGTTGTCGTTTACGTCTAAGCGAATCGAACCGGAGCCCGCGCCTGTGCTTACGGTTACGATATAAAACGGATCTGCATTTTGAATTTGAGTAATGAGTGAGTTCAGGTTCGTTGTCACAACGTTGAAATCTGAAACATCTACACCAGTCACAGGTTCGGAAAACGTGACAATGAAATCCACGCTGGGGTTGATGGTGGGGTTGCTGCCCGCACGGATGATCGATGTAACCTGGGGCGATATTCTATCGATCACATAGATCTCGCCATTGGCGAAGTTTGCGTTTCCAGTGCCCCTGCCGCCAAGCGGGATGCCTTGCGCGTTTGTAATGGTGTCATCGTCCACCAAATCCAGCTTCAACGCGCCATCGCTGACCCCGGTATTCACATTCACGATATAGAACGGGCTCACAGAATTTACACTTTGAATACTTGCATCTGCGTTGCCAGTGAGCACGAAATCTGAAATATCCACGCCACTCACGATCTCGGAAAACGTAACGATAAAATTTACATTGGAAGCGTTGAGCGGGCTGGGCGCTGTTCGAATGATCGATGTAACGATCGGCGTGTCGATGGCAACAGGGATAGACTCGCCGATCAGGTTTCCATTTCCGATGCCCACATCGCCTAGGACATTTCCAGAAAGATCAAGGATGCTGTCATTATCATTTAAGTCCAGCCGCACTACGTCGCTACCTGGGTTGATGGCAACTGTGACAAGGTACAGATTTCCCGTCCCCTGAATATTTTGGATAAAGGCACTGTTTATTGTGGAGAGGAGGAAATCGCTTCCGTCCACGCCGGTAACGGGTTCTGAAAACCGGACGGCGAATTCCACGCTCGAAGCGGATTCCTGCCCCGTCCGCGTGATGGCGATTGCAGTCGGCGGCTGGCGGTCAATCGAATACGCTTCGCCGCTAAATGCCTGACTTGTGGGGTTTCCTACGAGGTCTATAACGCTGTCATTGTCCACGAAGTCGAGGCGCAGGGATGGGTCAACCCCGAATCCTGTAGCAACGGTCACAGTGTAGATGGAGCCGGAGCCATTGATCCCGACGATCTGCGCACCCGCATTGCTGGTCAGGCTGAAATCGGTCGCATCGACATTGTTCACGACTTCGGAAAAGTTGACCGTGAAATCTACGGTTGCTGCGTTCGTGGGATTCATGCTTGCTCGCGTGATGGAGGTCACAGTGGGTGCAGAGCGGTCTATCACATAGGTTGCGCCCGTGGTGTAACTTCCATTTCCTAAGCCCGCGCCCCCCAGTGGATTTCCGTCTGAATTTAAAATGGTGTCATTATCCAGTATGTCGAGGCGGATGGTTCCGTCTCCTGTACCTGTATTCACAGTAACAACATAGGAATCTTCAGAGCCGCTGACATTGCTGATCGCAGCTCCATTTGTAGTTGTTGCGATCCCAAAATCTTCCAAGTCTACGCCGGTAACGGTCTCTGAAAACCTGACCTGAAATGTAACATCATTCTGATTGGTGGGCGATGGATTTGTGAAATCGATCGAAGCGACATGGGGGATTTTCTGCCCGAGCATGAACTCATCTACGAGCAAGCCAGCCCGTGTGATCATCTGGAACTTCATGTGTGTACTCGTCGCCTCGACGCGCATCGCTCCATAGTCCTGATTGAAGCGAACGACACTTTCCGGAATGACCGTTTCAAAACGGTAGATCCCCGCGCCGCCCAGTCCATTGACAATGTAAGGTAATCCATTCACGATGGATCGTTCGTAAACGTGATTGTGCCCGGAGAGAACAATATCTGCACCCCATTCCTTGAAGGGCCAGCGCATATACTCAGTCGAGCTATGCTTCCCGGATGAGTAGGGAGGATGATGAGCCACAACAACCTTGAACGGCGCATTGGATGCGGCAAGTGCTTTTTTCAGCCAGAACGCCTGCTCAGACCTTGCGTCCACGCCATCGGGTTCATTCCGGTCACTATCAAGCATGAAAAAATGGACGGGTCCCTGAACGAATTCGTAGTATCGTTGCGACTCATGGAGGCTGAAATAATCCAAATAGGCTTTGACGCCATTCCCAGCCCAGTCGTGATTACCAATGGCGGGAAAGAATCTTCGCGTGGGCGAGCCTTCCCCGTATTTGCCGCTATATCTATAAATATATTCGTGATAGTACTGACCGATGTTGTCGTCCATTTCGTAAACGCGGCTGTTCTGGTTATTGTCTCCGCTGGTGACGATAAGTTCAGGATTCCAACTTTTGACAAGGTTTGCCACATCCGCTTCGGGTTGCCCGGAAAGTCCGTAATCGGAAATAACAGCAAAGATGATGCGGTCGGTTTGGGCGCGTGAGTCTGTTGGGCGAGCGCAGAGGATCAGCAAAAGAAGAGATGAAACAATAAAACGGCAGATGAAGGTCTTCATGGTTCGCTCCTCAGTAGTCAATGAAGCATGGAGCGATTATAGAATTGCATTCGTCCCTTTTTAGAAGTGGAATGAACTTGATATGGTCTTGCGCATTTTGCCCTTCCCGCAGTACTGCGTTACAGTGTCTGTATTTCTTTTCAATAAAACCCTGCGATGTGTTTACAGAGCTTTTGCATTCGAATCTACTGCATCCAACTCATGAGACTTCTTTTTTAATGTTGAGTTCAAAGAAAGCCTCACCCAAATTTTCCGTGGGTGAGGCTCTGTTGATAAGAAATACCGCTTACGGCATCGTCAGGCTTTTGGCACGTACGATCATGTAGGCAGCCAGCCCGCGGCTGACGAGATCGTTGGGGCAAAAGAGCGGTTTGCCGCTGGAGGAACCGCAGGCAGGCAGCATGCCTTCGGCATAGGCTTGCTCCACCCAACCGGCATACCACTCCGAACCATTGACATCGGCAAAGACCGTCCCGGTTCCACTGGGTGGGGGGTAAGAAATCCCATACTTCATTCGCAACCCAAAGACCGCGGCCTGGAAGCGTGGCATCTCTTCCCAAGGGCAGAACAATCGGGGAGAGGTAGAGCAACCAGCAGTGAGCCCGGCATCGAACATACCCTGAGCCCAAGGTTGCGCCCAGGGACCCGGAGCGAAGTTGTCACCGAAGGTCGTCCAAGGGGCAGGCGGAGGCGAGTAGGAGTTGCCGAAGTTGCTGCGTACCATGAAGACGGCCGACTGAGCGCGGTTCATGGTCATATCGGGGCAGAAGAGCAGAGACTCAGTGGAGCAGCCGGCGGTGAGCCCGTTGGCATACAGGATCTCGATGTCTTGGTAGTATGGGTGATCTTCTGGTACATCGCCAAAAGTAGCCTCGGAATACGTAATCTGATAGATCATCCCTTGAAAATAATCTGCAAAATACAATTCGCCTTCTTCATCTTCGCCAAATGTAGACACTCCATAGGGCGTATCCAAAATTTGACTATAACTCCAACTATTGGCTTGGGTTTGATAGAGGTCGAAAAACATCCCGGTACAATAATCTGCATACAGATAATGACCTTGCAAACTAGGGTATTGTATGCCGCGGTAAACATAACCCCCTGTAACCGAACATCCGGAGGTATGAGAATACTCTGCAACAGGCAGCACTAGATTATTCTGATTACATATGGCTGCGTTATAACAAAGGCTGCCCTCCATGATCTTCCAACCATAATTTTCGCCTCCCTCGCTGCCGGCTTCTTGAAAATTGATTTCCTCTCTATTTGATTGTCCAACGTCGCCTATATATAAGTCATTCGTTAGACGATCGAAAGAGATCCGCCAGGGATTTCTAAGACCATACGCCCAGATTTCCGGTTTGCTGTTTGCATTTCCCACATATGGATTTGTATTAGGAATGGCATATGGGAAAGCAGAATCTACATCCAGCCTTAGGATTTTCCCCAAAAGAGAGTTAAGGTTCTGTGCATTATTATTTGGGTCGCCGCCACCGCCGCCGTCACCGATTGATACATATAAGTAACCATCTTGTCCAAATACCAGGGTGCCACCATTATGGTTTGTATAACCGGGATGGGGAATCGATAGTATTTCTGCTCTACTGTCAAAATCTACTTGATTTGAACTGGGTGGCGATACGGTAAACCTGGAGATAACGATTGAATTGTCGGATGCAATATGTAAAGTGTATAAAAAACCGTTCGTATCAAATTGTGGATGAAAAACTAGCGATAACAACCCTTGCTCACTCGATGAAGACAAAACGATTGAACTTAAATCTAAAAACGGAGTATCCAACACTCCTCCGCTCTCGATAACTCGAATGATACCTGATCGCTCAACAACAAATAATCTGCCTAACCCGTCGCCAGAGTTTACAATAGCAAGCGGCTGATCCAGTCCGCTTGCTATCATCTTCATTTGAAATCTGCCAGGCTCGATTGCAGAGGGCTCTAAACTGATTCTTTCTTTTGAGAGTTTATGGAAGTCGGCAGAGCTGATCCCTATTTCAAGTTTTTTCTGCGGAAGAAAATTTGAGTGGATACCTGCTTTTGAAATATTCAGATTTATTCCGGCTAACATGAAAGCTAGAAAAATAGAAATGATACCTCTAATGTACAGATTTCTTAACATGGGACTCCGATATTATTTTCATACTCTTGCGAATACCAATTAGATATGAAGGCGCTCACTTGCGTAGCGAATAATCATATGAAAGAGTTGGGATCGTTTCGTCTATCAAAATGCTTTCTTTATTATCTCCTGAAAATAATGGGTAGTAAATCGGATAATAGTACTATGAAATTAAAAAGCCGACAGGAGTATCCTGTCGGCAAAGTAAATACCTCAAAAGAAGCTTTTACGGCATTGTCAGGCTTTTGGCACGTACGATCATGTAGGCAGCCAGCCCGCGGCTGACGAGATCGTTGGGGCAAAAGAGCGGTTTGCCGCTGGAGGAACCGCAGGCAGGCAGCATGCCTTCGGCATAGGCTTGCTCCACCCAACCGGCATACCACTCCGAACCATTGACATCGGCAAAGACCGTCCCGGTTCCACTGGGTGGGGGGTAAGAAATCCCATACTTCATTCGCAACCCAAAGACCGCGGCCTGGAAGCGTGGCATCTCTTCCCAAGGGCAGAACAATCGGGGAGAGGTAGAGCAACCAGCGGTGAGCCCGGCATTGAACATGCCTTGAGCCCAGGGTTGAGCCCAAGGACCCGGAGAGAAGTCATCGCCGAAGGTGGACCAGGGGGCAGGGGGAGGCGTATAGGCATTGCCGAAGTTGCCGCGCACCATGAAGACGGCAGACTGGGCACGGTTCATGGTCATATCGGGGCAGAAGAGCAGGGAGGAGGTGGAGCAGCCAGCGGTGAGCCCGTTGGCGTAGAGGATCTCGATATCTGCGAAGTAAGGATGACTCACTGGTACATCGCCAAAGGTAGCGGAGGTGGGGATGTTGCTGATTGAAACCTTCTCCAACTTCACGATGAACACATCCGCGTCTCCGACACTGGTCAGTTCGGGGTCGAAGTCGGCGGTTTCGTAGAAAGAACCCGTGACAAGGATGTTATCCTGCGCATCCAGGGTGATGGCATTTCCCGAGTCGTACGATGCGCCTCCCATGCGTTTGGCTGTAATGAAACCCCCGTTTTGGTTGAGTATGGAGATGAAGACATCGCCGCCGGGTCCGGTCAGGTTGAACGTGCCGGCTCCCGGGTCAAAATCAGCCGTCCCCACAAAAACACCGGTCAGATACACATTATTATTTGCGTCAAGGACGATGCTTTCTCCGCGCTCGAAATCCGTCCCGCCCATGCTTTTCGCCCACACGAAATTGCCGTTGCTATCCAGCTTGGAGACAAAAATATCATCCTGTCCGGCGCTGGTCAGGTTGAACGTGCCCGCGCCAGGGTCGAAATCCACGGTCAAAAGGTATTTGCCGGTGGTGTAAATATTCTCTTCCGTGTCCATGGCGATGGCGGTGCCTTCCTCGTAATCGGTGCCGCCGATGCGCTTTGCCCAGACGAAATTACCGCTGCTGTCCAGTTTTGAGATGAATACATCATCAAATCCAGCGCTGGTCAGGTTGGCGGTGCCGGCGCCCGGGTCGAAATCAGCCGTGCCATTAAAAATACCGATCGTGTACACATTCCCGCTCGCGCTCACCGCGATGCCTCGACCTTGATCCTGACCCGTCCCGCCCATGCCTTTTGCCCAGACGAAATTGCCGTTGCTGTCGAGTTTGGAAACAAAGACATCTTCATTCCCGACGCTGGTCAGGTTGACGGTGCCGGCGCCGGGGTCGAAGTCAGCGGTACCTTGATAGTTTCCTGTTGTGTATACATTCCCGCCAGCATCGAGCTTTAGTCCAAGTCCCGAGTCGTTGGAGGCGCCGCCCATGCGCTTTGCCCAAATATAATTTCCATTGGTATCATACTTTGCAACAAATATGTCGCGTAGCCCGGCGCTGGTCAGGTTGGCGGTGCCGGCGCCCGGGTCAAAGTCCACCGTGCCTGAAAATATTCCTGTAACATAAATATTATTGCTTGCATCTGCGACTATACTCATTGCAATATCAAGTCCAGTACCGCCGATCTTCTTTGCCCAGACATAATTACCATTGCTGTCCAGTTTGGAAACGAAGATATCGTAATTTCCGGCACTGGTCAACTCCGCACTGCCCGCGCCGGGGTCGAAATCGGCGGTGGCTTCAAAAAATCCCACTGTGTAAACGTTGCCGTTCGAGTCGGCTGTGATGCTTTGTGGATAATCGTAATTGATGCCTCCGACGCTCTTTGCCCAAAGGGAATCGCCGCTGGCTGCGAGCGGGACGGCATGCGTCTCTGCGCCCGCAGGGGTGGCTGGTACGATTCCTGTGAGCATCGCCAACAGGGTAAGGATTGTAAAAAATCGAATCAATTGGTTTTTCATGATGTTTCTCCTTGTATAAAGTAAATGGATATATGTGAAGAAACGCAGTTGCTTCCATTTACGGGTACTTCCTTATTCCTTCCTTTTGCTCTTGCTAAAATGGGATACGGGAAAGAATTCAAAGGGAAGATCGATTTCTACAAAGTTAGAATGTAAATGCTTATTACGGCATGGAGAGGTTCTTGGCACGGACGATCATATAAGCCGCAAGCCCACGAGAGACAAGGTCATTGGGGCAGAAGAGCGGAATACTACCCTGCATGCCACAGGCCGGGAGAAGTCCATTGAGATAGGCTTGCTCCACCCAACCGGCATACCACTCGGAACCATTGACGTCGGCAAAAACCGTACCAGTACCAGCGGGAGGCGGATATGAATTGCCAAACATCAACCGCATGC
>ERZ761607.857-NODE-857-length-43779-cov-4.931662_pt1 | contig 43779 bp, 33 predicted proteins | sample MGYA00511164_ERZ761607 | MGnify/ENA primary metagenome ERZ761607 (study PRJEB28899, sample SAMN02445080) | bioreactor sludge metagenome | biome: EBPR sludge | place: Australia: Brisbane, Thorneside Wastewater Treatment Plant | collected 2011-06-22 ...
GGGTATGGGTGATGTGCGGTGGCTGGGGGATGCTGGCGGCGTCGCGCGGATTCGTGCGGTCGAGAAACTCCTTGAGGTTGGTGAAGCCGTCGAGGTCCGGGTCGTCGCCGGCGACCGGCGTGTTAGTGCCGAAGTGGAAGGAGGCCCACCAGTCGGCGATGCCGTCCACGTTGGCGTCAACCAGCGCGCGCTGGTACAGCGCGGCGGCGGTGCGCGGACCGAACATGGCGATGCCGGGGGCGGGGTTTGCGGCGACCGCGCTGCCGTCGGGCTGGCGCGCGCCGTCCACCGTCCATCCGGTGAACCCGTAGTTGGTGGTTTGGAAGGTCGGTTCCATCGGCGCGGTGACCGTTGAGGCCATCGCCCACACCGCCCACCAGGTGGTGGTGGTAATCAGGCCCGGCACCGACGAAGTCTGGGTCAGGGCGTACTGGGTTTCCCAGATCCAGGTGATCGACGACGGTTGGCGCAGCGTGATGGTGACGTCGTGGGTCGAGCCGGTGGCGGGGACATCGCCGGTGCCGGTCCATCCGGTCACCGCGACGCGCATGCCGGGCGAGAGGTTGGTCGCGGCGGGGGCGGTGAGGCGGACCACGTTGCCGGACGGGATCAGGTTCACGCCGTAGGGGGGCGAGACGGTGAACACGGCGGCGGGCGAACCGCCGACGGTCAGGGCGAGCGGCGCGGTGACAAGGTAGCGGTGGGTGGTCGCGGGTGCGTCGGGCGGATCGGTCACGGTGAACACGCCCGAGGTGACGGCGAGGTAGTAGAGGATTTCCGACGGGTCCGGGTGCGCGGGGATTTCCGCCTCGAACCAGCGGCCGGTGGACGGCGTCATCGTCACCGCGGTGAAGGCGCCGGTATCGGCCGCGTTTTTCCAGAACAGCGTGGCGGCGTTGGTGGGCAGGGGGGCGGCGCTGATGATTTCCGCTTCAACCCAGCGCGAGGCATTGGTGTCGCTGGTGTTGGCCAGCGGGGTGTGACGGATCACCGGCGGATCCGTCACCGGGCCGCCGATGACCAGGGCGAAGGGTTGCGGCCCGCTTGGCACGTTCACCGCGGTAACGCGGGCGGTGTGGATGCCGGGCGTGGTGATGGCGATGCGCAGTTGCTCGGACGGGTTGATCCGGTCGGCGACGGTGTTGCTGGTGCCGGGGCCGAGCAGGGCGAGGTCGAGGTCGTTGACGAGCTTGATGCCGCCGCCCGCGGTCGCCGGAAAATCGGTGTAGGTCATGGTCAGCTTCACCATGCCGGTGGCGGCGTGGAAGACGAGGTCGTAGGTGTCGCCAGGCGCGGCGAGGCCGTCGCGGTGGTCGTGGTACATCCAGGTGCTGTGGTCCGGGAACAGCGACGTCGCGAGGTCGAGGTGCCCCCAGCCCTCGGCGTTGTTCGGGGTGGTGGCGGGGATCTCCCGGGCCGCGCCGGTGCCGTACTGGCCGGGGCTCATCGGGCGTGCGCCGTGTTGGAGCACGGCCTTGACCAGCGCGGCGCTCGGGGCGGGTTCGTTGCGAAACTTCTGGAAGTATTCGCGTACCAGCGCGGCGGCGCCGGCGACCAGCGGGGTGGACATGCTGGTGCCGCCGTTGAAGGTGTAGTTCGTGTTTGCGAAAACACCCCACGCCGAGCCGGCGGCGGCGCGGGAGCGGACCGAGACGATGTTGTTGCCGGGGGCGACGAGGTCCGGCTTCACGCGACCGTCATCGGTCGGCCCGCGGCTGGAAAAGGCGGAGAGGCCCTGGTTCGTGCCGTCGGCGGGTTGCGAGACGTAGTCGCTGCGGATCGGGTCGTAGGGATAATCAAACGGCCACAGCGAACCGTAGGTCGAGGACGAGAGGCCGCCGCTGCCGGGCGGGCGGTCGCTTTCCGCGGCGCCGACGGTCAGGACGTTTTTCGCGGTGGCCGGGGAGCCGATCGAGTCGGGATCGACCACGCCGTCGTCGCTGTCAAAACCAGCATTGCCGGCGGCGAAGACGAGCAGCATGTCGGGATGGTCCCACATGAATTCGTCGGATTGGCGGGACGAGGTCGTGTAGCTACCAAACACATCTGCGCCCCAACTGTCGGCATGGATGCGTGCCCCGTTGGTGTAAGTCTGGGCGTACAAGTCGTTCAGGTTGGCGGGGAGGCCGCCGAGTCCGCCGCCGTTGTCGAGCAGCGACTGGTGGATCAGTTTGGCCTGCCAGGCCACGCCGCGGATCGTGCCGGTGGACATCGCACCGTTGCCGACGATCGAGCCGGCGGTGTGGGTGCCATGGCCGTTGGGATCGTTCCAGAGCGTGCCGCGGCCGCGGGCGAAGGCGAGCAGGACGCGGCCGGCGAGGTCCTGGTGGAGATTCGTCATCACGCCGCGGTCGAGGCCGGTGTCGGCGTGGCCGATGATCTGGCCTTCGCCGGAGAGGCCGCGTGCCCACACGTTGGTCACGCGCATCAGGGTGCCGTTCACGGCGCGGTCGTTGAGCAGGCCGGGTTCGACGTACTCCTCGATCCATTGCACCCGGTCGAGCGCGGCGAGGGTGAGCAGGTCGTCCGGGGCGATCTCGGTGCGGACCCACGACCAGCGGCGTCCGCTGGCCTGGTCGAGCACGGGCAGGCCGGCGGCGGTGAGGGCGGTGGTCACCGCGTCGAGGTCTTCCGCGGCGAAGGTGCTGAGGGTCACGGTCAACGGCTGGCCGTCCGGCACGGCGGCGAGTTCGGCGAGGAACGGTTGGATCTTGAAGGACGGCTCGTAGGGCTGGAGCCAATGGACGTGCGGTTCGCGGGTCAGGCGTTTGGCCTGGGCGGGGGTAAGGTCGATGGCGAGGGTATGGTGCGGGAGGTAGCCGCGGATCACGCCGCCGGCGGTTTCAATCCTGGTGCGCCAGGCGGGTTGAATCGGTCCGGTGAATTGGACCAGGTAGGGCGTGGCGCGGCGATGTTGGTCGGCGATGACGAGGCGACGACCGCCGCCGGTGTGGATGCGCACGCCCTCCAGCTCGATCACCTGGTCGGGACGGCCGGGGGTGCCGAGTTCGCGTGGAGGTGCGGCGAAGGCGCGGCGGCGGGCGGAGCGGTCGGCCGGGGCGGCGGCGGGAGCAAGGGCGGTCGGGGTTTCGGCCGGGTCGGAGGGCGCCGGTTCGACCGAGGACACCTCGACGGGATTCGAGCGGATCGGGTCACCGGGTGTCGCGGCAGGATCGTGTTGGCAAACCGACCACGCGAACAGGAACAGGGCTCCCGCCGCCGCCACCACCCACCCGATAATCCTTCGTTGTTTCATCCGTCAACCTGACCTGCTCTCACATCTGCTACGATTTTTGCGTCCGTGCGGTCCCATGCTTGGACACGGCACACCCATCCGGCGAGCAAACATCGACATAAAACCGTGCGACATCGGTGTTTATACGTGTTTGTGGCCGGTCGGCTGCCGACGCGCCTGCCATCCAGGCACTAACATACCCTTAAAGCACATCTTGTGCCGAAAGGAATGGCCTGATGCGTGATGGTTGGGTGACGGGTTTGGAGTTACCAGCGGTATTCCACCGTGTAGGTCAGGACGGTTTCGCCGTCGGCGGGGACGGGGATGCGGAATTCGGCGGTGTGGCTGTCGACCTTGGTGTGGTCGGCCGACTGCGCGGTGAGTTTCCAATTGGCGGAGCGGTACATGGGTTCGATCACCCGGATCTCGACCGGGACATCCTTGCGGTTGCGGAGGGAGATCGCGATGGTTTCGCTCATGCGTTTGGCGGTGGTATCGATGGAGAAGTCGGTGCGCGTGCGTTCGCCGACGAGGTCGAAGGCATGGCCCATGTCGAGTTTCAGCAACTCGTTCTTGGGCAGGTGGTCCATCGTATTCTCGCCGGTGAATTCGCGGCGGCCGTCGCGGTCATCGGTCCGGTAGAGGCGCATCCGGCCCTTGGGCAGCGGGACGCCGAGCTGGTTGGTTTCGCTGTTGGAGATCTCGATGCGGACGCCGACCTTCTTGCCGGCCTGCGTGCCGTAATCCGGGTCGGTGACCACGCCGCCGCCGAATCCGAAACCAACCAGCGGGTTGTACACGTAATACCGCAGGCCCTTCACGCCAGTGGCGCGGATGAATTCGACCTGCTTCATTTCGTTGTTCCGCAGTTCCACCGGGCGGGGCAGGGTGTAGAGGTGGAACTCGTCGAAGGCGCGTTGTTCGGGCATGGCTGCGGCCGGGGCGAGCATGCGCATTTCGATGGCGCCGGCGAATTCGTCAAAGTCGGGGCGAGCGCGGATCTTTTTCACGTCCCCCGCGATCAGTTTGACCTCGGCATCCTGGATGGTTTTGCCGGTTTCGTTGCGCAGGGTGATCCAGCCGGTCAGGTCGAAGGTGTCGCCGCCTTCTGCCGGGGTGACGAGGTTGTAGGTGGCTTCCCACGACATGCCGGCGGTGATGTAGGCGATCTCGACGGGGGTGGCCCCGGCCTTGTCCGAGGCCAGTTGCCAGACCAGGGAGGATTTGAGGAACGCGGTGGAGTCGATGCCGCTGAACACGGGTTGGCCGGGGAGGGAGAAGCGCACGCCGCCGTCGGATTCCACGATCGGTTGTTCGGCCATGCCCTGACCGGGTATGTAGCCGCTGCGGATGATGCGGCCGGTGGTTTCGCGGATCGTTCCGTCCTCGCGCTTTTCCTCGAAGCGCAGCGTCCTGCCTTCGAACTGGTGGAGCAGCAGGCCCTCGGTCAGCGGGTCGTTCACGAAGCTCTGTTCGAGGATGCGGAACCCCAGTGGCGTATCGCCGAGTTCGCGCACCATGACCGAATCGGGTTCGAGCTGGCGCGTCACGTCGGAGACGCGGATCTCGGAGACGCCCTCGCGAATTTTCAAGGTGCGCTCCTCCTTCACCGTGGCGAACCCGTCGTTGTAGATGGTGATCTGCGGTCCGGCCAGGGCGGCCGCGGTTACAGCAAACGAAAACAGCGAGACAAGTGGTTTCATCGGATACTCCTTCTTCGGCACTATGCCATAAACCATGACGATCCAGCCGGTGTTTTGTTGGAAAGTTTTTTACCACCCGCTTCGCTGGAGGAAGAGGAGGGGGAAGAGAAAAGTCACTCATCTTCCTCTAGCGAAGCGGGTGGTTAAAACACTTCACGCCTAGACCACGCGCAAGATCAGGCCGCACAGATAGTCGCTCTCCGGGAAGCTCAATAAAACCGGGTGGTCGGGTGGTTGGGTCAGGTGCTCGAGGATCTGGACCTCGCGGCCGGCGTCGGTGGCGGCCCAGCCGAGGGCCTTGAGGAATTCGTCGGTCTTGACCCAGCCGGAGCAGGAGAAGGTGGCGAGGATGCCGCCGGGGGTGAGCAGTTTCATGGCGAGGCGGTTGATGTCCTTGTAGGCGCGCAGGCCTTTCTCGAGTTGCCCCTGGTTGTGCACGAACTTGGGCGGGTCGAGTACGATCAGTTCGAAATCCGTCCGGTTGTCGCGGTACTTCCGCAGGGTGTCCGGCACGTCGGCGACGTGGTAGTCCACCGGCGTCCCGCCGGGATTCAACGCGAGGTTGGCGCGGGCCTGTTCGATCGCCGGCTCGGAGCGGTCGAGGCCGGTAATGCGGCTGGCGCCGGCGCGGGCGAGGTGGGTTTCGAATCCGCCGGTATAGCAGTAGGCGCTCAAGCAACGGCGATCACGGGCGTAGGCGGCGACGCGGCGGCGGTTCGCGCGCTGGTCGAGGTAGAAGCCGGTCTTTTGTCCGGCGTGGAGATCGACCTGGTAGGCGAAGCCGGATTCGCGGATGGTGATGGGCGCTTCGGGGTCGCGGTCGAGCGTCGCCGGAGGAGGCGCGCCACCTTCCTTGGTGAAGCTGTCGGCATCGAACTGCACCGAGGTCTTCAGGCCGCGGGCGGACAGCACCTCGCGCAGGGCCGGGAGGTGGGGCAGCAGCAACGAGGTGTTGAGGTGCAGGTTGGCATGATCGGCGTAGCGATCGACAACGAGGCCGGAGAGTCCATCGGATTCCGAGAAACACAGGCGGAACGCGTCGGTGTCCGGTTCGGCGGGCTGGACCACCTGTGCGCGCCAGGCGATGGCGGCATCGAGTTGCCGGGCGAAGAACGGGGCGTCCAGCGGTTGCGCCTCGTCGCGGGTATACACCCGGATCGCGAGGTTGCCCTGCGGACTGGCCAGGCCGCGACCCAGCCAGGTGCGGTCGTGGGCGAGCACGTCGACCGGGCTTCCGGTTGCCGGCGTTCCGGTCCACGACGCGATTGCACCGGAGAAAATCCACGGGTGTCCGGTGCGCACCGGTTTGTCGCGTCCGTCCTTCAGGATGGCAGTGATCGGCATGCGGTGCAGCATTCACGCAAACGCGGTTCCGGTCAAGCGAGCGCGCTCGAACCGCTTTACCGGAATGGGGCGAAATTTTTGGACAGGCTTCGGGTTCGGGGTTACCTTGTTCCGGGTAAGGTGTGCTACCGGGTGTTGTGTGCACCGACCATCAGAACGAGCGTACATCAAGGGTGACAATCATGGATCACAGCCGCGTTTCCTTCCTTCTCCGTCATGTCCGTTTCCGCATCGTCGCCTTTATGTTCGCGGTAGGTGCGGCAGGGGCGCAACCCGCGTTGGCCAATTGGGGCATCTGGGATGCCGGCGTCTTCCTGAACATCAACAGCACCAACCTGGTGTATGTCAATGCCACGAACTTCAACGGGAATTACCTCGGCAATTTCCTCTCCATCAGCAACAACACGCTGGTGTTGAAGGGTGGCGAGATCAAGACCTTCAAGAACAGCGGCGGCAATGTGACGGGGGGAAACATGTTCTATCGGATCTACCCGATCGACACGGCGCCGGGAGCATTCACCTCGGTCAACCTGCCGTTCTTCGCCGACCTGCCCACGCCCGGCGACCAGACCTGGCAGACCGTGACGCAGAATGTCAACGTCCTGTCCGGCCTGCCCAAGCCCGGTACCTACCGAATCCAGGTATATTACAGCGCCAACGGAACGACGCCGAACGAGACGAAATTCTTCAGCAATTTCGAGAACAACTTCACGGCGACCTTCAACTACAACGTGCCGGAGTTGACCGTCAACGGCATCAATGCCAACTACACCACCACCAAGTTCTTCGTGGATGAAATCGCCGGCGATTCGTACCCGGTCAACGTGGTGTTCCGTCCCAACGGCGTGACCAACATCACCAAGGTCGAGGTCTTCAGCAACCTCAACCGCCGCGATCTCGCGACCCAGGCCTGGACCAATGCCGACGGCATCATCACCGAGGAGGGCATCTATCCCCGGCCCGGCAATTCGATCAATGCGACCGACCTGAACTACTACTACCGCGCCTGGCCGATGAACACCAACGTGGTCAACCGCGAATACAGCCTGACCCTGCCGGCCAACAAGACGGGTGCCTACCGCCTCTCCGCCCGCTACCAGGTCGCGGGCAACACCAACTGGTTCTGGTACACCGACACGGCAATGGGTCGGCGCGACCACGCCGTCGTGGTCAGTCCGATCACCTCGCGCGATATCGTGATGTACGAGGTCAACACCCTGAACATCAAGGCCACCGGCACGCTGGAGAGCCAGCGCAGCACCTTCGTCGACCTGTGGGACGGTCCCGGCTCCGACCCGGGCAAGCCGGCCTGGAACCTCGACTACGTGAAGAACCTCGGGGTCAACTGGCTGTGGTTCCAGCCGGTGCATCCGTACGGCGTGGACGGACGCCACCTGAGTGCGGCCGACATCAACGCCCGTGCGCCGGGATCCGGGGCGACCACCTGGCTGTGGAACGGGGGCTCGACCAACGTGGATGTGAATTTTCCCTTCCAGCTCGGCAGCCCCTACGCGGTGAAGAACTTCTGGGAGATTGAACCGCGCATGAGCAAGGCCAACACCCGGCCGGCCGCGATGACCGAGTTCACCAACTTCGTCGAGGCCGCTGATGGCGAAGGCGTGTCCATCATGCTCGATGCCGCGTTCAACCACACCTCGTGGGACACCGAGCTCGGCGCGCTCGGCGTGCAGCTTTTCGCCACCAACGCCACCCCGACCAACGAGATCCGCAACGTCGAGGCCCGCTTCTTCTCGAGGGACGGGAACTATGCGCTGCGCGCCACCAGCTCCGGCGACATCGCCCCCGCCCCCGACCGTTTCGATTTCGGCAAGTGGCTCGACGTGAAGGATGTATTCTTCGGCCGGTACGCCGCGCTGGTCCCGACCGCGGGTGAGTCGAGCCGCTACCAGAACGAGGAGGATTGGTTCGACTACACCAAGGACAGCCCCGGGTTCTTCGACCAGATCACCCAGAACGTCTGGAAATACTTCGGTGCGTACGTGCCGTACTGGTTGGAGAAGACCGGCTATCCGGCCGGCACGAACCCGACGAACATCCACCTCGGCATCGACGGCCTGCGCTGCGATTTCGGCCAGGGCCTCCCGCCGCAGGCGTGGGAATACATCATCAACCGCGCCCGCTCGGTGAAGTGGAACTTCGTGTTCATGGCCGAGACGCTCGACGGTGGCGCCCCGCCGTACCGCTCGAACCGCCACTTCGACATCCTGAACGAGAACATCCTGTTTGCGATGAAGGGGGCGGGCCAGACCACCGACTTCCGCAGCATCTTCGAGGACCGCCGCAACGCGTTCGGCCAGGGCCTGGTGCTGCTCAATACCGTGTCGCACGACGAGGACAATTATGCCGATCCGTGGCAGGCCTACATCCGGTATGCACTGTGCAGCAGCATCGACGGCGCGCCGATGATCTTCCCCGGCCAGGAACTCGGCATCTCCACCTTCTTCGGGTATGACCTGATGGAGAAAAACTTCGGCAAGTACATCCCGCACTTCAAGACCTGGAACTCGATGATGCCGTTGTGGAATGACACCGACTTTGGCAACGACCAATTGTTCCCGGCCTACGCCGCAGTCGGCCGCGCCCGCAACAACAGCCCGGCCCTGCGCAGTTCGCTCCGCTGGTTCCTCGACCAGACCGGGGGTGGCGGCGTGCAGCAGTCGATCTTCTCCGTCGCGAAGTACGAGACCCCCAACGCCTCCCCGGCGGTGCAGGATGTGGTCTTCGCCTTCGTGAACCTCAACCGCAATGTCGGCCAGCAGGGCAACTACAACGTCAACATCACGCAGGGCGGATCAAACCTGTTCGGGATCAAGTCCGGCCGCACCTACAACATCCGCAACATCGCCGCCTTCACCGGCATCGTGCCGGGCCGCGACCAGCTCTGGTTGTGGAATCCCAGCAAGTCCGGAAGCGACATCCTGGGCAATGGTCTGTTCGTTCAGCTCAATCCGGTGCCCAACACCGTCGGTGCCTGGACCTCGAACCCCTACGAGGCGCAGTTCCTCAAGTTGTACGACGTGACCGCGCCGCCGGCTCCGACCTCGACGCCCGCGCACATCCTGGGCACGCCGTTCGTGCTCGGCACGAATGCGACCTTCACCTGGGCGGCCGTGGTCGATCCCGAAGGCCTGATCCCGGTGTACCGCGTGATCATCGACAACAACGGTGTGGTCACCACCAGCACCACCACGCAGACCTCGTTCACCTATGCCGGTGCGTACGGCGATGCGGTGAGCATCCGCATCGTGGCCGAGAACCCGGATGCCGCGTGGAGTTTCAGCGCGGCCGGCCCGACCAGCACGGTGGTCCAGTTGCTGAACCCGTTGGATGACGAGGACAGCGACGGCCAGCCGAACTGGGCGGAAGTGCTCGCCGGCACCGACCTGTTCGACAGCAGCTCGACCTTCACCGTCGAGGTCCTGGCCAACGACGCCGGCCAGACCGAACGCCGCGTGACCGTGGCCACCGAGCCCGGCCGCAAGTACACGATCTATTTCGCCGACGGGTCGCTGACCGATACGTTGAACTGGTCGACCTTCGCGAACCTCGCCAACGGCATCGGCACCTGGCTGGAGACGAACACCGTGTCCGCCACGCGCACCTTTGTCGACGACGAAGGCCCGAACACCACCGGCGGCGCGCCGATCGACGGCCTGCGCAACTACCGGTTCATCGTCGAGTTGCCCTGATCCACCCGGAGGCCTTGATATGACGTTTCTACGCGCGCTGGTCGCGGGTTGCCTGCTGTGGTCGGTCGCCTCCGCCTCGGCGGAGGAGGCCCGGAAGATCCTGATGGTGGTGACCAGCCACGACCGGATCGACGAGGCGCATCCGACCGGCCTGTGGCTGGAGGAGTTCGCGATCCCCTACGAAATGTTTACCGCAGCCGGGCATGCGGTCACTGTCGCCTCGCCAAAGGGTGGGGCGGCACCGGTCGATCCGCGCAGTGCGGGTGATGCCGAGCGGTTCGCCATCGACACGATGGCGGCGTTGCAGGACACGGTGCCGCTGGCCACGCTCGATCCGGCCGGCTTCGATGCCGTGTTCTTTCCCGGTGGCCACGGGACAATGTTCGATTTTCCGGACGATCCCGCCGTGGTGCGTGCAGTCAACCATGCCATCGCGGTGGATGCGCCGCTCGCCCTGGTCTGCCATGGTCCCGCCGCGCTGGTCGGGGCGGTCAAGCCGGACGGTTCGCCTGCGGTGGCGGGACGCCTGGTGACCGGCTTCACGAATGCCGAAGAGGATGCGGTGGAGCTGACCGACCGGATGCCGTTCCTGCTGGAGACGAAACTCGGCGAACAGGGGGCGACCTTTGTCGGCGAGGCGAATTTTGTCGAGCACGTCGTCGTGGACGGCAACCTCATCACCGGTCAGAATCCGGCATCCAGTGCGGCGGCGGCCCGGGCCTTGCTCGAGCGATTGGCTGCCGTTCCATGAGCGCGGTGCTGGTGTACTGCGGCTCCAGCCGTGCCGCCGAAGAGCGGCATGGTGCGGTGGCGCGTTCCCTCGCCGCGCTGCTGGTCGCGCGGGGCCATTCCCTGGTGTACGGCGGAGGCCGCACCGGCCTGATGGGGATTATCGCGGACGGCGTACTCGCCGGGGGCGGCAAGGTCATCGGCTACATCCCGCGCGCGATGGTCAGCCGTGAAGTCGCGCACCACGACATCACCGAGCTGCATGTGGTGCGCGACATGCACGAGCGCAAGGCGGCGATGATGAACGCGGCCGAGCTGATCATCGCCTTGCCCGGCGGCATCGGCACGCTCGAGGAGTGGGCGGAGGCGATCACCTGGTTCACCCTCGGCTACCACGCCAAGCCGGTCGGCCTGCTCAATGCGGGCGGGTTCTACGATCCGCTGATTGCCCAGATCGAGCGGATGCAGGACGAGGGGTTCCTCCACGCGCAGGTGCGCGAGAAGATCATCGTCGAAAACGACCCGGCCACGCTGCTGGCGCGGCTGGGCGGGTAGACGGCGCGTCGGCGGATCAGGTCGTGGGGCGTTGGGTCATGCTGCGGGTGTCGGGGTCGATCTGGAACACCAGTTTCTTCACGTCGTCGGGTCCGGTCGCGGCCTGGATTTTCCTCAGCAGCATATGGCCCTGGGCGGTGCGCAGTTCGGCCATGATGACCGAGTTCGTCGCGTAGATGGTCAGGACGCCGCGGTTGATCGGGCCGGGGCGGATGTGGCGGCAGAGCGGGTGGCCGGCGATGGTATTCCAGTGATCCATCAGCGTGCGTTGCACGGAGTCGGATTTGATGCCGAACGAGGCGAGGGCGGCTTCGACCGGCTTCTTGATCGCGGTGGTCGCGTTGGTGGTCGGGGGGACGGCGTCGTCGTCGAGCTGGAACCGCTCGCGGTGGACGGCCCACTGTTCGCGGGTGAAGGTGGAACGGCGCGGGCGGAAGGTCATGGTCCCATTCAAGCGGGACGCGGGAGACGGGTCAAGCCTGGCGGGAGGGATTCGCGCCGTGGCACCGGGGGGCGTGGTGGATCATCCAGTTCGTGGCCGCGCGCTCAAAGCCCACGTCATACCCGGCCCGCTCACTCTGGTACCATTTATGCAGGAGGATCTCCTTCTTCATCACCTGCCACCGCTGGAACAACAGGCTCCGCTCCAGCAACGAATCCGCTTCCACGTCTGGCGACAGTTTGGTCATGGTTTCCATAGGAAGACTCCGCATAGAACGTTTTACATAAAGCGCTTTACATACCATAACCCGGAGCTCATGAGCTGTCAAATCGCGGCTAACAAAATCTCAGGATCGTTGTACATCCTCCTGTTGCGCAGGGGGATGCCGTGTTTCGGTTTCGGCGGCGTCAGGAGCCGGTGGAGTAACCTTTGCGGAGGTGGGAGGGGAGGATCTTGAGTTCTTCCCGGTATTTCGCGATGGTGCGGCGGGCGACATTGAAGCCGGCCTCCTCGAGTTTCTTGACGATGGCCTGGTCGGACAGGGGGGCATCGGAGTCTTCTTCGGCGACGATGGTCGCGATGGCATCCTTGATGGTCTGGTTGGATACGGTTTGTCCGTCGGAGTTGGTATAGCCGGGGGTGAAGAAGTACTTCATTTCGAAAGTGCCGCGCGGGGTCTGCATGTATTTCCCGGCGATGGCGCGGCTGACCGTGGTTTCGTGGACGCCGACGACGCCGGCGATCTCGGCCATGGTGAGGGGGCGGAGGTGGCTGACGCCGTGATCGAGGAATTCGCGTTGGATGCGGACGATTTCCGAGGCGATGTTGTAGATGGTCTGCTGGCGTTGGTTGATGCTCTTGATCAGGAACATGCTCGAGCGGACCTTGTCGCGGATGTACTGTTTCACGTCGGTGGTGGTGCCGCTGTCCTTCATGAGTGAACGGTAGTGGTCGCTGACGCGCAGGCGCGGCAGGTAGTCGTTGTTCATGATGATGACGTATTCGCCCTCGTCGTTGCGGATGACGGAGACTTCGGGGACGACGTAGGCGTTGGCGTCGGGGGCGAAGCGGCGTCCGGGTTTGGGATCGAGGGTGGCGATGAGCCGGGCTTCCTTTTCCACCAGTTCGACCGGCACCTTGAGCTTGCGGGCGATCTCGGCGTATTTGTGGCCGGCGACGAGGTCGAGGTGGTGGAGGACGAGGTCGGCGGCGAGGTCGTGGCCGCGGCCGAGGCGGCGCAGTTGGAGCCAGAGGCATTCGCCGAGGTTGCGGGCGGCGATGCCGATGGGGTCGAATTCCTGCACTTCGGCGAGGACGTCCTGGAGCTTGGCGAGGTCTTCGCCGGTACTGGCGGCGAGGTCCTCGATGGAGGTGGTCAGGAAGCCGTCGTCATCGAGGCTGCCGAGGATCAGTTCGGCGAAGCGCCGCTCCTCGTCGGTCAGGTCGGAAAGGGACAGTTGATCCATCAGGTGCTGCTGCAGCGAGACGGGCTGCGTGATGGAATCCATCATGAACTGGTGGCGCGCGGCGTCGTCGCGGTTGGGCGGGGATTGGTTCTGGGTGAAGTAGTCTTTCCACTCGTCGTCGATCTGGGCGATCAGGTCGTATTCGGTCAGCTCGTCGTCGCCGCCCGAGTCGGCGGGTTCGGGGCCTTCCTCGGCCGGGGAGGTCGGCGCGTCGGATGGGGGTTCGGGCGCATCATCCCCGCGATCTTCCGGGGTGTCGAGTTCGGCCGGGGCCTCGTCGCCGGGCTGGAGTTCCTCGAGGGTCGGGTTGACCTCCATCTCCTGCTGGACCAGCGTGCGCAGTTCCATGATCGGAACCTGGAGCATCTCCAGGGACTGGCGCATTTGCGGCGCCAGCGTCATTTGCATGCGCTGCTGTTGCGACTGTGTTAAACTGGGGCCCGACATAAGTGGTAAGCAAAAACGGTGCCACGATACGGGGCTTGGCTACCGGTGACAAGGGAGAATCCACAACACCTTGCCGGGGCGATCCTTGGCGTGGCGGAAAAAGTTTGGACACGGGGCCGGTGCGGCATGAGCCGGTCGAAAGGAAACGGCGATGGCGGTGGAAGTCTGTGTATTGGCGAGCGGGAGTTCGGGAAACTGCACGATGGTGCGGCATGGCGGATCGGTCTTGATGATCGATGCCGGGATCCCGGGCCGTGAGATTTTCCGGCGGGCGGAAGCGTGGGGGATGGTCGCGGGTATCTGCGTGAGCCACGAGCATGCGGACCATGTGGCGGGCATCGCCAAGCTGGTGGAGGAGTTCCGGTTGCCGGTGTATGCCAACCGCGGCACGAGCGAGGGTATGGCGCGGCAGGAGGCGTTGCGGGAGATGCCGTGCCGGATCTTCAGTACCGGGCAGGCGTTCGAGGTGGGGTTGTTCCGGGTCGAGCCGTTTTCGGTGCCGCATGATGCCTACGAGCCGGTGGGGTTCGTGGTCGAGGCGGGCGGACTCCGGGTCGGGGTGGTCACCGACATGGGCATGGCCACGTCCTTGATCCGCGAGCGGTTGCGTTCCTGCCGTGCGGTGGTGGTGGAGTCGAACCACGACGAGCAACTGGTGCGCAATGCGAAGCGGCCGGAGTTCCTCAAGCAGCGGATCCTCGGTCGGCAAGGCCATCTCTCCAACAAGGCGGCGGCGGCGTTGCTCGCCGAGATCGCCGGTCCGCATCTCGAGGCCGTGTTCCTGGCGCATTTGAGCGCGGAGTGCAACAAGGGGGATCTCGCCTGGCATACGGTGCGCACGGGGTTGGACAAGGCGGGGCACGGGCATGTGCAGGTGCTGCTGACCTATGCGGACCGGGCGAGCGAGGTATGGAGGCCGGCGTCATGAGCGTTTTGTATGCGATGAGCCTGCTCGGGGTTTCGGTCTTCGCGGTCAGCGGCGCGTTGACGGCGGGGCGGAAGAACTTCGACATATTCGGCGTGGTGGTGATCGCGGTGGTGACGGCGATCGGCGGGGGTACGATCCGCGACCTGTTGCTCGATCGCAATCCGGTGTTCTGGATCGGTGACACGAACTACCTGAGGGCCTCGACGGCGGCGGCGCTACTGACCGTGCTGGTCGTACGCTACCGGCGTCCGCCGCTCCGCCTGCTGCTCTACGCCGACGGCCTCGGCCTGGCGCTGTTCACGATCAGCGGCACGCGCATCGCCGAAAGTGTTGGCGTCTCGCCCGGAGTCTGTGTGTTGATGGGTTGTCTCACCGGGGTGGCAGGTGGCGTGTTTCGCGATGTGTTGTCCGGGGAGGTGCCGATGCTGCTGCGCGACCGCGAGCTGTACGCCACGGCGGCGATCGGCGGCTCCATCGTGTACCTGGTGCTGCGCCGCCTCCTCGACCTGCCGGAGACCCCGTCCGCGCTGACCGGCATGGCCACGGTTGCCGCGTTGCGCTTTTTTTCGCTCTGGTGGAAATGGCGCATGCCGGTGTTCCGATTCAAGGAGTAGGAGGAAGCGAGGGGCAAGGGTAACAAGGTGACAGGGGGGCAAGGGTGGTGCCGTGTTCCCTATTGTCACCGTGCGGGTGGTGCGCTATACATGGGTGTGATTTCGTGCAGGTTCCCGTGCGGAGGGATGGCTGAGTGGTTTAAGGCGCTCGACTCGAAATCGTGAGTACGCTAATACCGTACCGTGGGTTCAAATCCCACTCCCTCCGCCATTTTTCGGTCCGATTCGGGATCGCCGACATGGTCTGGCTGCGTTTCATTTTCCTGGGCGGTTGGTTGCTGGCCGGTTCCGCGGTTTCATCCGCCACCACCGGACCGGTCGCGCTGACGTTGATCAACGGTGTGACCCTGACCGGCACCGTGTCCTCCATCTCCGCATCCGGTGTGGTGGTGACGGTTGGCAGCTCCTCGCGTGCCTATCCGTGGGCGATGTTGGCCCCGGGCACCCGTTACCGGTACGACGGCCACTTCCGCATGAACCTGGAGGGTTTTCTCGAGGGCGCGGCGTCGGCGTCGCTGACCAATGCGCCGGATGCCTTGTACGACCCGTTTCGTGCGGAGGTGGCTGCGGAAACCGAGGCCGCGGTTGCGGAGTCGTCGCCGGTTTCGCTGACCAATCTGGTGTGGCGGGCGGGCGGTGTCCCGATCCCGTCGTCGGTGCGCGGCCTGGCGTCTGCGGTGGCGGGAGGGGCGCGCTTTGCCGGCTTGCGGTTGGGAACGGGACCGGAGGATGTCGTGGTGGTGGGCTGGGAAACCGGCAAGGCGGCTCGGGTGACGGCGATGCCGGTACGCGGCGCGGCGGTGGTCCACCGGGTCGGGCAGGGCGCTTGGGCATCGGACCCGCAGGTGATTCCGGTTTCGGTGGGCGATGCGAGTGGCACGGCTTCGGTGTCGTGGCGGCTGGGTGCGACCGGGGCATGGCCTCCGGAGGCGGTCATTGCCTACCGGATCGAGCGTGATGGACAGTCGGTACAGTGGGTGGTGCGTGGCCTGGTGTTCGGGTGGCGTGGTGCGGACGAGCCGGTTATGGCGCCCATGGTGCTGGACCGGCCGCGACTCGATCTGTTGGTCGTGTTGTCACCGACGGCGGGAGCCGGGATCGCGTGGGAGCTTTCCATGGGTCGCTGGCGGCTGGAGCCGGGCGCGGGGATGGGGGATCATGTGGCGCTGGAGTTGCGTGATGCGCTGGGGGCGCGGGTGGCGGGTGATCGCATCGCGGTGGCATCGCGCGCGGCGTGGCCGTTGGCGCGGTTGGAGATGGGCGCGGGGTATGAGGTTTCCGGTTCATTCGATCTCGGTGCCGGGTTGGGGCGGGTCGAAGGCCGACGGGCCTTTACGATGCCGGATCCGTTCCAGCGCTAACCGGCCGGTCGCGCAAGGCGGTCCGGCGGCTTTTCGTATCAGCGCAGGCTCGTGCCGGCGCGCAGCAGCGTCGAGGTCACGGACAGGCCGGAGGGAATGATCACGATGGTTTCGCTGGCCACGCGTTCAGCCGCGCCGGGGTACGCCGGCGTCTCCAGTAGTTGGATGCGTGCGGCATCGGGCCTCGGCACGTTCGGGTTGTCGGTGGCGGGCGGGTTCCATTCGGTTTTCCAGGTTTCGCCGTCGCGCAGGTGGATGCGCAGGGCGGGCCAGGCGCGGGGGAGGCGGTTGGTGGTGTCAGGGTCGAAGGCGGCTGGACCGGTCAGTCTGCGTCGCACGATCAACAAGTCGGCGGGCGTGGTCTCGTCGTAGCGGATGGTCACCTGCTCGAGGGAGGCGGCGGGCGAGCGGTTGGCCGGGGATGCGGTTGCGACGGTCCAGCGGCAGAACTGGAGGCGCACGAGGTTGGTCGAGGATTGCTCCAGGGTCAGTCCGCATTCCGGATCAGGGCCGGGAATGTACAGCGACTGCAGGGCGTTGCGCAATTCATCGAGGGTGGTGTCGATGCGTTCCGCGGTGCGGTGATCGCGACCGAGCTGTTCGGTCTGGCGGGTCAGGGCGCGGTGGGCGAGGACGATGACGGCAATGACCAGCGAGGCGATGCCGAGGGCGACGAGCAGTTCGACCAGGGTCGCGCCGCAGCGGGCTGCGGACAGGGCGCGGCGGCGAAGGGTCACGGCGCGGTGAACAGCACGTAGAGGTAGTAGGCGACGACGAGCACGGCCAGTACACCGAACCCGGTGATCAGCATCGACCACAGGTTCTTGTTCTCGCGGCGGCGGGCGCCGAACGGGGAGATGCTGTTGAACGACTGCGGTTTAATGGCGGGGCCGGCGGCCTCGACGATCTCGGTCTTGTTGTAGATCGCCTCCGCTTCGGAAAGCGGGATGTCCTGCGAGTTGAACAGAAACTCCACCGAGCCGACCTGGACGAGGTCTTTCGGCTTCAGGGTGGTCTCCTTCACCTCCTGCGAGTTCACGCGGGTTCCGTTGGTCGAGCCAAGGTCGCGCAGGATCACGGTATCGCCTTCGCGGGTGATTGAGCAATGGTGGCCGGAGACACTCGGGTTGTTGATGGCGATGGTGTTGTCGCTGCTGCGGCCGATGGTCAGCGCCTCTGCGCCGATCTCGTGCGTCTGGCCCTTCACGTCCGCCGACATTCCAATGATAACCGCCATGTGCGTCTCCCTCTCGTTCAGGCGAGCACTATCTCATACGGTCCCGGTCGCGTCAATGCACGGAACGTGCGGGGTCCGGCGTGCTGTTTGATCCGCTGCCCCGCAGGAAACTTGCTTGTCGTCCGGGCCGTCGCTACGCTTTGGTCCTGATCGACGGGTCTGGCTATGGTGGCCGGTCCGGTTCATCCGGATGGCGGGCGGTTTCCCTTCATGCACGGTGCCAACCATGACGGGAACCCGGGGTCCATCGAATGGTGCCCGGGCATCGCATGCCGTCGCCCGTGGTCGGAACAAGGTCAACGCGGAGACAGATCGTGACACCCTCCATCGCAAGCCGTGAAGTGTCCAGCCGCATCGAACAGCGGACGCTGGTCCTATCCATCGCCGTGGTGCTGATCATCGTGGTCGGCAGCCTTGGCTACGGGGTGGTCATCGACTCCCAGGCGGTGATCCTGAACGGCATCTTCTCGGTTTTGTCCCTCATCAGTGGCGGCATGAGCCTGTTGGCCGCTAAGTTGGTGGTGAAACCGGAGGATCATCGGTTTCCCTACGGGTATGCCCACATCGAACCGTTGGTGTTGAGCGCCAACGGGCTTATGGTGCTGGTGATCTGCATCTATGCCTTTGTCAACGGCATCAAGGGTATCTTCGCCGGAGGACAGGAGGTCGACGCGACGGGTGTGATGGTCTTCGGGGCGGTCACGGGATTCGTGAATCTCGTCATGTGGGCGTATGAAAGCCGTATTGCCCGGCGGACCGGCTCGCTCATCATCAAGGACGACGCCCGTGAATGGCTGATCGATGCGGGCTTCAGCCTGGTGACGCTGGTCGCCTTTGCGGCGGTCTTCGTGATCGAGGAGCCGATGCGCGGGGTCTGGGCGCTCTACGCGGACCCCGTGATGGTGTCGCTGATGGCCCTGCTGGCCTTGCCGGTGCCTCTCTCCGTCCTGCGGCGGAGCATGCGCGAGGTGCTGATGATGAACGAGGCCAGCGACAAGGTCAGTAGCCGGCTCGCATCCGCACTCGATCAACTGACGTCCGAGCGAGGCGTTGTCCGCAGCAAGCGGCGTGTCGTTAAAACCGGGCGGATGTACTTTGTCGAGGTGGACATTGTGGTGGGCCCCGACTTCGAGTACCAGACCGTCGTGCAGCAGGATCAGCTACGGGAGCGGATCCTGAAGGGGATCGGCAAGCCCCTCGAGGAAGTCTGGCTGACGATTACCTTCACGACGGAGCATCGGTGGACGTGACGACCGGGATCCGCCCGGCTCGGCAGAAGCCAACCTTTCCGCTACGGGACTAGGTGCCGGCCGCCGGATGGACGTCAGGCTTCCAGTGTAGCCAGCATGACCGCAAGGCGGCAACCGTCCGCATACTGGGCCAGGTCGACGAACTCGTTGATGGTGTGGATCTGATGCTGGCCTGCGCCGAGGGTGATGGTCGGCACGCCGTGCTGCACCAGCCAGTTGGCGTCCAGCCCCCCGTTGGAGAACACGGTGGTCGGGGTCATGCCGAGCGCCTCGGCGGCGCGTCGTGCGTGGACGACCGCCGGTGCATCGTCCGGGATGTTGAACGAGGGATACTGGGCCTTGCCGCTGAATTCCACGCGCGCCGGTTCGCCGTCGGCATCCGTGACCGAGGCGGCGGCCCGCAGCAGGGCGGTCCGGTACGCGTCGGTATTCGCTGCGGCGAAGGCGGCATCGGGGCTCCGCGTTTCGCCCTTGAGGTACACATAGTCGGTCACCACATTGGTCGCGTCACCGGCGGCGGTGTTGTTCTTGCCGCCGAAGATGCCGATGTTGCTCGTGCCGTGGCCTTCCGGGCGCACCACCTTGCCGAACCAGCCCTCGCGACGGACCTCGGCGATGGCCAGGGCGGCCACGAGGGTGGAGGAGATGCCCTTTTCCGGCGCAACACCGGCATGCGCGGCCTTGCCGTGGATGTGCGCCTCGAAGGTCTCGGCCCCGACCGCGCCGGTCACGAAGTCCGCAGGGACCTGGGCGTCCACATTGAAGCACATGGCGGCTCCCTTGAGGTCGGCTGGATCAATGGCCTGTACGCCCTGCAAACCGCTTTCCTCGCGAACGGTGAAGAGCAGGGTGATGGGCGGGTGGGGGAGCTTGTTCTTCAGCAGGGTTTCCACCAGCGTGACCAGGACCGCGCAACCGGTGCGGTTGTCGCCGCCGAGTCCGGTCTTCCCGTCGGATACGATGCGGCCACCCTCCCGCTTCGGTTTGGCGCCCGCGCAGACCGGAACGACGTCCATGTGCGTGGAAAAGAGGATTCGCGGTCCGCTGCGCGTGCCGGGCAGGTCGGCGTAGAGGTTGCCGGTCTGGGTCGGCAGGGTGATTTTCGTGTGCACCGCATCGTAGCGGATACCCGAGGCGGGAACACCGATGGCCTGAAGGTCCTTGGCAATCGCCTCGGCGATGGCCTTCTCCTGGCCGCTCTGGCCCTCGATGGCGAGGTAGCGCAGGAGGCGTTCTTCAGCGGCGGCGACATCGAGCGGGATGGTGATGGCGGTCATGTGAATCGGACTCCTTGATGTGAAACGTTCGGATGTTTTGTCATCGCCGGCATCACGTCGGCTCTACTGCGACCGAAGGTAGAGCCGGGTTGATCCCGGCTACAGCCATTCGTCAGATGCCCCACGGAAGGCCGAGGACCTGCCACACGACGAACAGCAGGGTCCAGAGCACCATCAGCACGGCGACGTAGGGAAGCATCAGTGCCACGACGGTGCCCACCCCGGCGTTCTTGTCGTACTTCTGGCAGAAGGTGACGACCAGGGCGAAGTAGGCATTAAGCGGTGTGATCATGTTGATCGGCGAATCGGCCACCCGGTAGGCGGCCAGCACCGATTCGGGCTCGACGCCCAGCCGCATCAGCAGGGGTACGAAGATCGGTGCGAAAATCGCCCACTTCGCGATGGCCCCGGTGATCAGGAAGTCGAGCAGGATGACCACCACGATGAAGCCCAGGAGCAGCGGGAGCGGGCCGATGCTCGCCCCGGTGAGCGCGTTGGAGAGCGACACGGCGAGGATGGTCGCCATGTTCGAGTAGTTGAAGAAGGCGATGAACTGCGCGATGATGAACAGCAGGAAGATGAGGCTGCCCAGGGTGGAGACGGACTTCTCCATCGCCTTGATCGCGTCGACGCCCTTTTTCATCGTGCCGGCGCCGATGCCGTAGGAAAAACCTGCGACGAAGAAGGTCGAGGCGATGAAGGCGATCAGGCCGTTCATAAACGGGGTATTGCCGATCAGGGTTCCGGGGGCCGCATCACGCAGCGGGGCATTGGCGGGCAGCGACAGCAAGCCGAAGAAGGCGAGCACGCCGAGCAGTCCGAAACCGGCAAACCGCAGGCCGCGTTGCTCCTCGGGGGTCAGCGAGGCGCTGCCCTTCTCCACATCCTTGACCTCGAACTTGCCCAGGCGCGGCTCGATCACGCGCTCCGTGATGAAGGCGATCAGCAAGGTCAGGAACAGGACGGAGGCGGCGGAGAACCACAGGTTCGAGGCGAGTCCAATGGAAATGTCGGGATCCACCAGGTGAATCGCATCGTTGGTGAATTCCACCAGCACCGCGTCGAGCGGCTTGATCAGCATGTTCACGGTGAACGCGCCGGCGACGGCGGCGAAACCGGCGGCGAGGCCGGCCAGCGGGTGGCGTCCGACACTGAGGAACGCGGCACCGGCCAGCGGGATCAGCACCAGGTACCCGGCATCGGCGGCGATGCTCGACACGATGCCGACGAACACCATGATGTACACCAGCAGCTTGGGCGGCGCGACCACGACCAGCTTGCGGATCAGGGCCTTGATCAGTCCGGACTCCTCGGCCACGCCGACGCCGAGCATCGCGACGATGATCAGGCCGACCGCCGTGAACGCCATGAAGTTCGGGATCAGCGAGGTGTACATGAAGCGCACGCCCTCGGTGCTCAACAGGCTGCGGGGGGTCGCGGTGCGCGTCTCAATCGTCCCGCTGGTCTCGTCGATCCCGTCGTACCCCACGGCCGATGCGGTTCCGTAATGCATCGCGTCCATCGCCTTGGCCTCCGACGGCTGGGCTGCGCCGGGGACAATGACTTCGTACGTGACGGTGGTGCCCGCCAGGTGCAGCACATGGGAAAGGACGACGACCAGGCCGAGCAGCATCAGGAAGATCACCGCGGGATGCGGAACCTTGTTGCCAACGCGTTCGACGACATCAAGGAATTTCTGCATACCGGTTTTTTCGGCGGCGCTAGAGGTGCTCATGGTAAAGGCCTTTCGTTACGGGCGCAGAGTGGCAAAATCCCGTATGGACATCAAATCAAAGTTTGTGAGGCGTTGTTTAGGTAACCGTTGGTTCTTTCCGGCCCTGCCGCCCGCCGTTGCGTGGCGAAACATGGTGCCCGAACAAGCCCGCTCGCGGCACGGTCTCGCCGGCCCGGACATGCCCCGTGAAATTGATTGATTGCTCCGCGATCCTGCACCACAGTGCATGGAAAACGATCCCGCATCACAACGCACCTACACCGGGAAACAACACCTAGCACATGAAGACACTATCCTGCTTGATGGTTCTTGGTTGTCTCGCCGTCCCCTGTATCCAGGCCCAGGAAGTCCTGACGCTGGAACAGGCCTGGCGTATCGCCCTGGCCGAGAGCCCCACCGAAGCCATCGTTGCCGCGCGCTCCGAACAGGCCCTCGCCCGCGCCCGCCAGGCCCGCAGCGCGTACCAGCCCCGCCTCGACGCCACCGGTTCCGGCGCACGGAACAACTACAGCGACGCCCTCCGCGAGCTCAATCCCGCCCTCGACGGGTCGGACGATGAGTTCGGGGCCGCGCTCCGCGCCACCTACCTGCTCTGGGACGGCGGCACCCGCCGGGCCCGCCTCGACGCCGCGACCTTCGGCGCCGAGGCCGCCGCCTTCAGCCAGCGCGACGCGCGCCTGGACCTGCTGGCCAATGTCGGTCGCGCCTTCACCACCGCCCAGCTCGCCCGCGAAAACCTCCGCATCGCGAACGCGGATGCCGCGTTCCAGAACCGCCAACTCGAGGATGTCCGCATCCGCGAAGCCGCCGGCGACGCATCCCGCGCGGACCGATTGAATTTCGACATCCGCCGGCTGGGCGCGGAAAACGCCGCGGTCAGCGCCCAGGCGGACTTCGAAGCCGCCATGGCCGCCCTCGGCGCCCTGCTGGGGCTGGAGGCCACGGATACGCTTCCTCCTCCCGCGCCGGTGGATCTGAACGCCGCCGCGCTCCCCGCGCCGGAATTGGAACGCGCCTGGAACGAAGCCCTCGAGTTCCTCCCCGTCCTCCGTCAGGCCCAGGCCCAGGTCGAAGCCGCCCGGGCCTCGATCGGGATCGCCCGCGGGGACTACCGCCCCACGATCTCCGCCTTTGGCGATCTCGCCGGTGTCCGCAAGGATGATCCCGGGTTTGAGAGCGACGACTTTGGCACGGTGGTCGGCGCACAAATCGCGTGGAGCCTGTGGGATGGCGGCGATCGCCGCGGTCGCGTCGAGGAAGCCGAATCCGCCCTGCGGGAGGCCGAGGCCGGTGCTCGCTCCGTGCTCCTGCAGGCCTACTCCCGCCTTGCCACCGCGCTTACCGACTACGCGGCCGCCGTGAGAGCCGAACAGATCACCGGCGAAACCCTGGCGCTCAGCCTCGAAAACCGGAACCTGGTCGAGAAAGCCTTCCGCGCCGGACAGGAAAACCTCCTCCGCCTCAACGAAGCCCAGCGCGACTTTACCAACGCCGAAGCCCTCGCCATGCAGGCCCGGCTGACCCGTGAACAGGGCTGGATCGACCTCCAACGCGCACGCGGCCTCCTCCTCCCCCCCGATGCGGAGTGAGGAACCATCCATCCCGTTCCGTTCATGAAACAGAACGCTCCAGCCCAAACCGGTGTCACGGGAGAGCGCCGCGCTGACGCCATGCCTCCCGAGCGGCTTCCGTCCCTCCTGGCCAGAATCCTCCTGTTCTACGTCGTGTGGCTCGCGGTGGCCGGAGCGGAGGCCCCGGAACGGTGGGTCGGAATCCCGGCGGCCCTGGTTTCAGGCTGGTTGAGCGCAACGCTGCTGCCCGGACACGGCCTGCGCTGGCGTCCGGCCGGACTGCTCCGGCTGGGTTTCCGCTTCATCCGCGATTCGCTGGTGGCCGGCGTGGACATCGCCCGGGTGGTCCTGCGTCCGCAACTGCGGATACAACCGGGATTCGTCGCCCACCGCACCCGCATTCCCGGCGAAGCCCTCCGCGCCTTCTACCGGAGTTACAACAGCCTGACCCCGGGAACCCTCGCCGTGGAGCCGGAGCCGGACGGATCGCCGGTCTTCCACGCGCTCGACACCCGCCAGCCGGTCGCGGATGGCCTGGCGGCGAATGAGGCCGTCCTGTTGCGCGCCATCACGACGGATCAGGGTGGTGCGCATGGATGAGGTTCTCCGCAGTGCGGCTGGACTGGTGGTGATTGCCGTGGCGCTCGGGCTGATCCGCATCTTCCGCGGTTCCCGGGATGCGGATCGCATGATGGCGGTGCAGTTGATCGGCACCGGAGGGATCGCCGTGATGCTCCTGCTGGCCGTCTCGGGCGCCGGTCCCGCCGCCATCGACGTGGCCCTGACTCTCGCGCTGCTCGCCGCCTTCGCCTCGGTGGCCTTTGTCAAAAGCGCGCAACCCCCCCGGCCTGCGGAGTCCAGGGAATGAACGCCCTCCTTGACCTTTTCACCGTCGTGATGGTGTGCGCCGGGGTCTTCTTCTTTTTTGCCGGAAGCATCGGCATGCTCCGGCTTCCCACCACCTTGAGCCGCCTGCACGCCCTCACCAAGGCCGACAACCTCGGCCTCGGGCTTGTCGTGCTGGGGATCCTGCCCCGGGTGGACGGACCCCTGGACGGGTTGAAGCTGGTGCTGGTCTGGTTCCTCGTCCAGGTTTCCGCGGGCACCGTTTCCCAGCTCATCGCGGTGCTGGTCCGCAAGCAAGGCGAGGTGGAGCCATGAGCGAGGCCATCCTGCATGGCGGACTGATCCTGCTTTTCCTCGCGGTGGCTGCAACCTCCGTGTTCACCCGCGACACCTTCAGCGCGATCACGGCGTTCATCGTCTATGGACTGCTGCTGGGATTGGCCTGGGTGGCGTTGGGTTCGATCGATGTCGCCCTGACCGAGGCCGCGCTGGGCGGCGGAATCACCGGGGCCCTGCTCCTGCGGGCCGCCTCCCGCCTGCGCCATGCCGATCACGCCGCCGAAACGCGGCGCACCGGCCCTGCCTCGCACGGGCTGGCCGCCCTGGCCTGCGCGGGCCTGACCGCCGCGCTGATCGTCCTCGTCCTTTCCCTGCCGCATCCCGCACCCTCGCTCGCGCCCCTGGCCATGGAGGCACTCCCGGCCACGCACGTGGGCAACCCGGTCACCGGCGTGCTGCTGGCCTTCCGGGCCTGGGACACCTTCCTGGAAACCGTGGTCCTGGTCCTCGCGCTGGTCGCGATCTGGGGGTTGACCTCCGATGCGATGTGGGGCGGACGTCCGGGACCGGTGCAGATCCCGGAGCCTGACGGAAACCTGGCCTTTCTCGCCCGGTTGCTTCCCCCCTTCGGTGTGCTGATCGCCATCTACCTGTTCTGGGTGGGCGCGGACGAACCGGGCGGCAAGTTCCAGGCCGGCACCCTGCTGGCCGCCATGTGGCTGCTGACCCTGCAGGCGGGCTTGATCGATGCACCGGTCCTCTCCCGCCTGCGCTTGCGGCTGGCGATCGTGCTCGGTCCCCTGGTCTTTGCCGGCATCGGCCTGCTGGGCATCGTCGTGTCGAGCGGCCTCTTCGCCTATCCACCCGGCTTCGTCAAGGCATGCATCCTCCTGATCGAAGCCGCCTCCACCGTGTCGATTGGCGTGACCTTGTGCCTGCTCGTGCTCGGCCCCCCCGAACGCCCCGCCACCCCATGAATACCACCGAATGGTTTGGAATCGCCGCCGCGCTGCTGATCGGACTGGGTCTGTTCGGTGTGATCACCCATCCGATGCTGCTGCGGAAAATCCTCGCCTTCAACCTCGTCGGCACCGGGGTCTTCCTGCTGTTCGGGGTCATCGCGCGGCGCGGCGCAGCCGCCGGAATTGACGGCGATCCGGTCCCGCACGCCTTCGTGATCACCGGCATCGTGGTCGCCTTTTCCGCCTCGGCCCTGGCGGTGACGATGGCGCTGAAACTGAAGTCCGACACCGGCGAAAGCACCTTTCCGGACGACCCGCCTGCGGATGCGCCCGACCCGGCCGCCCCTCCACGCCCATGATGCACACGCTCCATTCGCTTCTCGAAACCGCCTCCCGCCCCCACGGCGGCGGGGACCTGCTCGTGCTGGCGATCCTGCTGCCCATCGTGGCCCTGCTGCTCATCGTCCTGACGGGGGGCCGCTTCGGCCGCGCCATCACGCTGGCGTCCCTGGTGCCCGGCCTGTTCATCACCGGGGCGATCGCCCACCGGGTCTGGACGACCCGCACCGCCCTGGTGGAACGGGTCGGCGGCTGGGAACCCCCGCTCGGGTTGATGCTGCGGGCGGACGGGTTATCCGTGCTGATGCTGGTCACGACCGCCCTGCTGGTGGCGGCGGTGGCCCTCTATGCACCGAGGGACTTCCGGGTTCCCGCCGGTGTCCCCGAGACGCGCACGTCGCTGGTGTTCTGGGTAATGCTGCTGGCGATCTGGGCCTCGCTGAACTCCATCTTCCTCGGCCATGATCTCTTCAACCTCTACGTCGCGCTGGAACTGATCGCGTTCGCGGCCATCCCGCTCGTGTACCTGGAAGGCAAGAAGGGCACCGTGATGGCGGGCCTGCGCTACCTGCTGTTCGCCCTGATGGGGTCGATGCTCTACCTGCTGGGAACCGCGTTGCTGTACAGCCACTACGGCACGATGGACCTGACGCGGCTCGCCGCCGCGGTGAACCGGGACTGGGTGGTGGCCCTGAGTGTCGCCCTGATGACGGTCGGACTGATGGCCAAGACCGCGCTGTTTCCCCTGCACCTGTGGCTGCCGCCCGCGCATTCCGGCGCGACCCCGGCGGCGAGCGCCCTGCTGTCCGCGCTGGTGGTGAAGGGCTCGTTTTTCCTCATCCTCCGGATCTGGTTCGACCTGGCGCCGGCGTTCACCGGCACCGCCGGCGCGCAGGCGGTGGGCTTGCTCGGCGCGGGCGCGGTGCTCATCTGCGGCGTGCTCGCCGTCCGTCAGACCCGACTCAAATTGCTGATCGCGTACTCCACCGCCGCCCAGATCGGCTACCTGTTTCTCATCTTCCCGCTCGCCAAGGGCGCGGGATTCGAACGGGCCCTCTCCGGAGGTGTCTTCCATATCCTCTCCCACGGATTTGCCAAGGCCTCGATGTTCATGACCGCCGGCATGATCGTCGCCGCGTGCGGGCATGACCGGCTCGCCGAACTCCGCGGGGTCATGAAAACGATGCCGGTGGCCACCATCGCCTTCGTGCTTGCCGCCCTCTCGCTGGTGGGTGTGCCGCCCACCGGCGGCTTCATTGCCAAGGGACAACTGCTCAGCTCCGCGGTGTTGTCCGCCCAATGGCCCTGGGTCGTGGTGATCCTGGCGGGTGGTCTGCTGACCGGCGCCTACATGTTCCGCGCCCTCTCGTCCTGCATCAGCCCGGCCCCGATTCCGTTCCAGCCCCTCGCGCCGGTCTCGCGTATCCGCGAATGGCTGGTGCTGGCGCTGGCCGTCATCGCGCTGTGGATCGGGATGTTCCCGGGCGTCACGACACGCACGCTGGAGATCGGACGGCCTGCCCCCCTGGAGGCCCGGCCGTGATGGAATTCGTCGCGCAATCCCTGCTCGTGACGGCCGTCGTGTGGCCGCTGGTGCTGCTCGCGTTGTGTGCCGTTCCGGGCAATGTCGCGCGGATCACGCCGTGGCTGGCCACCGCTCCGCTGCCCGCGCTGGTGGCGGCGTTTGTTTCCGGTGGACGGTTCCAGGCGCTTTCCCCTTCCGCGGTGATGCCCTTCAACCTGACCATCACCCCTCCCGGCGCGGTCCTGCTCGGCGTCTCCGCGTTCCTGTGGGCGCTGGCTGCGTTGGATCTGCCGCGACGGCTCGCGGACAACCCGCACCGCCTCCGTTTCGTGACCTGCTGGTTGCTCACCCTCACCGGCAACCTTGGGGTGTTCATGGCCGCCGATGTCCAGGCCTTCTTCCTGTTTTACGCCATGGCGAGCCTCTCCGCCTACGGCCTGGTGATTCACGAGGAAACCGTGGAGGCCCGGCACGCCGGCAAGGTGTACATCGGCTTCGCGCTGCTGGGCGAGGCCTTGCTCCTGATGGGACTGGTCCTGCTGGTGCACAATCCGGTCGGCGGCAGTTTCCAGATCGCCGAGGCGGTGGCCGCCCTGCCGGATTCGCCCTGGTTCACCGCCACCCTGGTGCTGCTGGCCTCCTCCTTTGCCCTCAAGCTCGGCTTGATTCCCGGCCATGGCTGGCTGCCGCTGGCCCACTCGGTGGCGCCCGCGCCGGCCAGCGCCGTGCTCAGCGGCGCGATCCTCAACGCGGGGGTGATGGGGTTGATTTCCTTTGTTCCGTTTCACGCCGAACTCCCCGGCGGATACGGGCTGATGGTCCTTGGCTTCGCCACCGCGTTCTTCGGGGTCGCGGTCGGCCTGACCCAGAAAAATCCGAAAAGCGTGCTGGCCTATTCCAGCGTCAGCCAGATGGGGTTCATCGCGGCGGTTGGCGGCATGGGCATGAGCCTGGGGGCCATTCCCGACGCGGTGGCGATCACCCTGCCGCTCGCGTTTTATGCCGCGCGCCACACCCTGGTGAAAGGCGGCTCGTTCCTGGCCGCCGGCATCGCGGAAGTGCGCGGGAACAGCCGGTTCGCCCCGTGGATCCTGCCCGCGGTGCTCATCGGGCCCGGCCTGGCCGGCCTGCCCTTCACCGGCGGGATGCTGGCCAAGGTCGCGGTCAAGGATATCCTCGGCCCCGGTACACCCGCGTTGCTCGCGACGGTTTCGTCCGCCGCCACGGCCTGCCTGATGACCTTTTTCATCTTCCGCCTGGCCCAGAAAAAAGCCGCCCCCGGTCCCGGCGGCGGCACCATGCCCATGATGACCGCCTGGCTGCTGCTCGCGCTGTCCGCCCTCGCCGCGCCGTGGTGGTTCCATGCCCTTCCGGGCACCATTTCGCTGGCCAAGGCGCTCGCCCTTCCCGAACTGTGGAAGGCCGCGTGGCCGATCGGGCTGGGGGTTCTGCTCGGGATCTGGCTGGGGGCGGGGGACCGGTTGCCCCGACTTCCCGCCGGGGATATCTACCAACTCGCCCCCGCGCTCGACGGTCCGCTCCGTTGCATGCGCGCCCGTATCGAGACCAGCGAACGGTTCCTGCGGCGCTGGGAGGTCAGCGCAACCATCCTCGTCGCATTCGTGGTCCTGCTCGCCCTGCTGCTGCACCTCTACCGCGGGTGAATTCCCCGAAGCGGATCCGGGACACCGCTTTCGCACAGGCCCCTTCAACCCTGAAGTAGAAGTTTAAACCGCGGATCGCGCGGATGTTCGCGGATGGGTGGTCTCTCCGTTTACGCAGGTGGTACGGAAGGCAGGATTGTGCAGATCATTCCCCCCTGCGATCGCTGCGCAATCTGCGGTTAACCAACTTCTGTTTCGGGTTAAAACAAACATCGGTTTGAATATCCGAAATCGCACGGGCGATCGATGAGCGGACGGAGCGAGGATTGTACGTCTCACCTTCAATTTCGGCCGTGTTGACGGCATCCTGGGTCAGGACACGAAGGGAAACCTCCTCCCTTGTTCCAAATCCAAACGAACCCATGAGCCCGAGTAAACGCCCTTGCTCATGGCGAACTTCCGCCAGCAGTCCTGACTGTCCAGCCTCACCCCAGATAAAAGGCGGCCATTCTTTTCGCTCGTGGATGTACATCGAACCTCCGCTTTTTCTGCGGAGAATGTGGGGATCAATCGCGGCATGGCCGATACCATGTAGCTGCTTCGCGGTGAATTCGAGGTCGAACGAAGAGTGTGTGAAGAAGGCAGGATATTGCATGCCATTGTTTTGCGTGAACGTTCCGGCCCCTGGCTGATCGCCTCGTTTCCGTGTCACCCCTCTTTCTGGAGGGTCGAGCTCTGCGAGACCGGGACGATGGCCCAGATCCCGGTCGCGGAGGATGGCATGCCGGCCGGGATCGGGTGTACGTGTCGGTGGCGAGCACGAACCGGGGCGTGATGGAGCACTCACCGCGGGCGGGTTACACAGCCACCGGCTCCGCCTTGGTCGGCGTGCTGTCCGGCCTGATCTTGAAGAAGGCCACGTACAGGACCGGGACCATGATCAGGGTCAGGACCAATCACTTGCCTGTCCCTGTTCCCTCGATTCACCAGGCTCCGTCCCCCGGGGCATCCGGATTGTGCTCAGCCACCTCTCATGCGCCAAAAGCCCGGGCGGCGTTTGGCGTGTGCGACAGCTAGAACCCAGATGTGGTCGTTTTCGCAGGTGTACACAACGAGATAAGGGAAACGGTGGGCAAGACATCTGCGCGTGCCATCGGTGCGTATACGGACACCGTTCCGGGTGTGCGGCTATGGTTGCAAGCACTTGCTCGATTTCGGTTTGAAAATCGAGTCCAAGACCCGGCGATCTCTCCTCGTAGTAGGTCACGGCCGCCCAAAGCTCGACTTCGGCTTCGTGCAGGAACGTGACGTTGGTCATGAATACTTGGCCCTGATATCCGCGAACACCTCTGCCGCCGGGCGTCCCGGGGCTTTGCCCTCCCGGACCATGTTGAGTCGACGTTGTATCTCCATCTCCTCGGTCGAACCCAGATCGCAGTCGGAGGGATCGTCGAGACTCAGAATCAGATCGTGTGCCAGGCTGGCGCGTTCGCTGGCCGACAACGCCATGACTTCGCTGCGCACTTTTTCAAGCCTACTCATATAGAAACCATACCGATGCTGGCCGTTGCCGTCAATGATCCGGGGCGTCAGGGCTGACTCAGGCATCTCGCCGTCGCGGAGGATGGCATGCCGGCCGGGATCGGCGTGTACGTGTCGGTCGCGAGCACGAACCGGGGCGATATGGAACGCTCACCGCGGGCGGGTTACACAGCCACCGGCTCCGCCTTGGTCGGCGTGCTGTCCGGCCGGATCTTGAAGAAGGCCACGTACAGGACCGGGACCATGATCAGGGTCAGGACGGTGGCAAACAGCAGGCCGGCCATCACGGTAACCGCCATGGCGGCGAAGAACGCGTCCACCAGCAGGGGAATCAGGCCGAGTACGGTGGTCAGGGCGGCCATGGAGACCGGGCGGAGGCGGCTGACCGACGCGTCCACGACGGCGGCCCACGGAGCTTTGCCCGTGTTGATCTGCAGCCGGATTTCATCGACGAGCACGATTCCGTTCTTGATGAGCATGCCGGAAAGGCTCAACGCGCCGAGCAGGGCCATGAAGCCGAAGGGCTGGCCGGCGAGCAGCAGTCCCGCAACGATGCCGATCAGGGCGAAGGGCACGGTGATCCAGATGATCAGTGTCGTCTTGATGCAGTTGAACAGGGTGAGCACGATCAGGACCATCATCAGCAGGAAGAAGGGCAGCGAGCTGGCGACGGCGGCCTGGGCGTTGCCGGAATCCTCGTATTCGCCGCCCCATTCCAGCACGACTCCGGGAGGGAGCGGGATCGCCTCGATCTGCTCGCGCACGCGCTCGAACAGGGCGCTCGGCAGGCCCGTGATCGGGTCGGCATGCATGGTGATGGTGCTTTGGCGGTTCCGGCGCATGATGATGGGGTCCTCGACCTCCACCGTGAAGTCCGAGACCACCTGCCGGATCGGCACGAAGGTGGCCGTGGCCGAACTGAACACCTGGACATCGCGGATCATGTCCGGGTTGTAGCGCTCGCGGTAGGGGCTGCGCAGCACGATCGGGATGATCTCGTCGCCCTCGCGGAAAATGCCCATGCGGCGGCCGCTGAACGTGGATTCAAGTGCGTGGGCCAGGTCCGTGCGGGTGACGCTGGCGCGGCGCGCCTCGGTTTCCATGAACTGGGGACGCAGGACGTGGACCTGCTCGCGGCAGTCCAGGCGGACGCCCTGTGCGCCGCCGTCCCGCCGGAGGATGTTCATCGCCTCCACGGCAACGCTGCGCAAGTCGTCGTGGTTCGGGCCGGAAAAACGTGCCTGGATTCGTCCGCCCGCGCCCGGACCCAGCATGAACCGGCGGGTGATGATCTGGTTGTCCGGGAACGCGGCGGTGACTTCCTCCTGGACCCGCGCGATCAATTCGTTGATGCGGAGGTGGTCATCCACGTCCACCATCAACAGCGCATACCCCGTGTCCGCCTGTTCGGGGGCGTAGGTGAGCAGGAAGCGGGGAGCGCCGCGGCCGGCCACGGTGGCGACGTGGGTGACGCCGTCGAGCGACAGGACAAATTCCTCGATCGCGGCCAGGTTTTCGACGGACTGGTCGAGCCGGATGCCGACGGGCGACCAGACATCGATCATGAACTGCCGCCGGGTGGAGTCCGGGAAGAAGCTCTGTTCGACGAACCGGAAGGCGAAACCCGAGAGACCCAGCAACATCACCAGCGAGACGATGGTCAACCGGCGGCGGCGAAGGCAGAAGTTGAGGAACGACTTGTAACCGACGAACAGGGCGCCGCCGTAGGGGTCCTTTTCCGGCTCCTGGGAAGCGCCCGCAGTCCCTTCGGGTTTGCCCTTGATGAACATGTAGCAGAGCAGCGGGGTGATGGTCACCGCGGTGATCCAGCTGATGCCCAGGGCCACCAGCAGCACGATGAAGAGCGAGCGGCAGTATTCCCCGGTGCTGTCCTGGGAGAGGCCGATGGCCCCGAAGGCGAGAATGGCGATGGCGGTGGACCCGAGCAGCGGCATCGCGGTCTGCTTGACGATTTCCTTGGCGGCCTTCATGCGGTCCACGCCGCGCTGAATGGCCACCAGCATGCCTTCGGTGATGACGATGGCGTTGTCCACCAGCATGCCCAGGGCGATGATGAGCGCGCCGAGGGAAATGCGCTCGAGGGAAACGCCCACGGATTCCATGACGATCATGGTCGCGCAGATGGTGATGAAGAGCACCCCGCCGATGATCATGCCGCTCCGCATGCCCATGAAGATCAGCAGGATCACGAAGACAATGCCCACCGCCTGGGCCAGGCTCAGGACGAAGTTGTTGATCGCCTCGGTGACGTTGTCGGCCTGGAAGGAGACCTGGTGGAGTTCGACGCCGAGCGGGATCTGCGACCGGAGTTCCTCGAGCCGGCGTTCCACGGCCGCACCCATCCACACCACGTTGCCCCCGCTGACGGTGGAGATCGTGAGCCCGACCGCGGGCTGGCCGTCGTACCGCAGCAGCGTGTGGGGGGGGTCGATGTAGTCGCGGGTAATGGTGGCGATGTCCCGCAGGAAGATCAGGGGGCTGTCCTCCCCCGGACCGCTGCGGCCCTGGCTGATGATGATCTCGCCCAGCGACTCGACGCTCTGCGAGGAGCCGGTGGGGTCGATGGTCATGCGCATCGTGCCGGAATCGGCGATGCCGGAAAAGCGGACCAGGTTCTGCTCCCCGAGGGCGGCGGCGATCTCGCGCGGCTGTATGCCGAGCTGGGCCATCCGGTTCCGGGCCATCTCGACGTAGATCACTTCCTGCTGGTCGGCGAAGATTTCCACCTTGTTGACGTCATCCACCAGCACGAGGTTCTGCCGCAGCATCTTGGCGATCTCGTACAATTCGGCCTGGGTGTAGTCCGGCCCGGTGATGGCGTAGAAAATACCGAACACGTCGCCGAAGTCGTCGATCACCAGCGAGGGGGTGGCGCCGGGCGGGAGGTGCCGCTGGGCATCGCCGATCCGCCGCCGCAGTTCATCCCACACCTGCGGCAGGGTGGTCTTGTCGTATTCGGCCTTGATCGTCGCGGTCACGGTGCTGCGACCCCGCTCGGAGCGGGACGTGACCCGGTCGAGCTGGCCCATCTGCTGGAGGGCCCGTTCGATGACATCGCTCACTTCGTCCGCGACCTCGGCGGCCGAGGCGCCCGGGTAGCTGGTGACGACCAGCGCGTCCTTGATGGTGAATTCCGGGTCCTCCAGGCGTGAGATGTTCACGTAGGACAGGATCCCCCCGATCACCATCAGGGCGGTGAAAACGAGGGTGACGGTCTTGTTGCGGATCGAGATTTCAGCGGGATTCATGGGGAATGGAGGGTCAGGGCGTGCGGGGTTGCATCCGGCGGATGGGCATGCCTTCAGCCAGGAAACGTGCGCCCGAGACGACGATTTCATCCCCCTTGGCCAGCGTTTCGGACTGAACCAGCGCGGCGCCGCCCTCGATGGCGGTGACGGTCACCGGCACGGCGGACACCGTCATGTTTGCCGGGTCCAGCCTCCAGACCGTGGAGGAGCCGAGGTGGGTGGTCAGGGCCTCCACGGGCACCAGGTGGAGCGAACTCCGGCCCGCATTGACGCCCTCGCCGGCCTTGCGCCGCACCAGCACCGAGCCGGTCATCCCGGGCAGGATGTTCAGGTCGGCGGGCGGGGCGAATTCGAAGGACACCAGGAACGTGCGGGAGACCGGATTGGCGCGGGTGCTGAAGCTTTTCAGGGTGAGGTCGATCCGGCGGTCCGGGATGGAGGCGAACTCCACATACGCCTCGAGGATTTCACGGGCATCGGCCACGGTGAGCCCCTGCTGCCCGAGCATCATGTCGCGTTCGGGGATGTTGATCTCGACCTCCATCGTGGAGATGTCTTCGAGGATGGCCACCTGTTCCTGGGCGCGGACGTTCTGCAGCTCGCGGGCGATGCGGGCCGAGATGCGGCCGTCGAACGGGGCCTCCAGCCGGGTGGACTCCAGGGCGCGTACCGCGGTGCGCAGGGCGGCGTTGGCCGTGTCCAGTTCCTGCCGGGCCCGGTCAAGCACGGCCATCGGGATCACATTCTGCTTCTGCAGGAGTTCGTTCCGGTCAAAGTTGCTGCGGGCGGCATCGTACGCGGCCTGGGCGCTGTCGCGGGCCGCCACGAAATCGGCGGTGTCCAACTGGCCGATCAGGTCGCCCTTCTTGACGAGTTGGCCGTTCTGGATCGGGAAGGTGATCAGCCGGCCGGGCACCTCGAACGAGAGGCGGGCGGTTTCGCTGGCCACCACCTCGCCGGGGAAGTTGCGGAAGGAGGTTTCGCCGGCACCTTCCAGTTGGAACAGCCGGACCGGTTGCGCGACAACCGGGCGCTCGGTTTCCTGGGTGCAACCCAGCAGGAGGATCGAGGCCAGGGTGGTGGTGGCGAGACGCCAGACGAGGGAGTCGTTTCGGAAGGGATTCATGAGGTCTGGACGGTATAGACCGGGGGGTTACCCGTCAATAGAAATGGACGGGAAAAACCCGTGTTTTGCCTTTGTTTTGGGGCAAAGAATCTCCTTGTGGCTGCCGTCGACGGAACTTACAGTGCGCACCGAACCGTTGATGAAGCCAACCGTCGTGGCCGGAGTGCCTCGTGCGTGAAAACACTGTTGGACCATGCCTGTTCCCGGAGGAATCGGTCCCGGCCGCCGCACCGTTTGCGGGTATGTCCAGCGTCCTGCCTTGCCGCCTATGAATACTGAACTCCTCGTCGTGCTCGCCCTGCTCGTGGCCTCGGTGGTCATGTTCGTGATCAACAAGCCCCGCATGGATGCGGTGGCGTTGATCATGATCGTGCTGCTTCCCTTTACCGGCGTGATCACCGTGGGCGAGGCGATCGCCGGCTTCAGCGACTCCAGCATCGTGCTCATTGCGGTGCTGTTCGTGATCGGCGAGGGGTTGGTGCGCACCGGAGTGGCCCAGAAGCTGGGCGACTGGCTTTCCGTGACGGCGGGCAGCAGCGAAACCCGCCTGCTGGTCCTGTTGATGTTGTCGGTGGGCATGCTCGGGTCGATCATGAGCTCCACCGGCGTGATCGCCATCTTCATCCCGGTCGCACTGCGCATCGCCCAGAGCACGGGCATGTCGCCGAGCCGCCTGATGATGCCGATGAGCGTCGCCGCGCTGATCAGCGGCATGATGACCCTGGTGGGAACCGCCCCCAACCTCGTGGTCAACAGCGAACTCGTCCGCCAGGGCGCCGACGGGTTCCACTTCTTCAGCCTGACCCCGTTCGGTGTCCCGATCCTCGCCCTCGGCATCCTCTACATGCTGTTCGCTCGCCGCTGGCTCTCCGCGGGCGGGGGAGCCGCCAGCGCGACCAGCCAACGCCCCACGCTGGGTTCGTGGGTCCAGGAATACAAGCTGGCCGCCCGCGAGCAGCGGGTGCGGGTGACGCCGGGTTCGCCACTGGTGGGCAAGTCGATCCGGACGATCATCGCGGAGAGTGGTTTAGGCGCGAGCATTATCGCGATTGATCGAGTGATCCGCTCCTCCCGCAAGCTGATCAGCCCGACGCCCGATACCGAGATCCTGGCCGATGACATCCTGTTCGTGGATTTCTTCCGCGGGGACACGCCCGTCGGATCCCTCGGGAAAACCTACGGTCTGGAACCGCTTCCGCTCACCGGCGAGTACTTTACCGACCGGTCGCAGGAGATCGGCATGGCCGAGGTCATGCTGGGTGCCAATTCGGAGCTGGCCGACCTGACCATCGCCGAATCCCAGATCCGCACCCGCTACGGCGTGACCGTGATCGGCCTGCGCCGCGGCAAGGTCGCCCGCGAAGGCAACCTGATCGACGAGAAGCTGCGCGTCGGCGATACCCTGCTTGTCGTGGGCACCTGGAAGGAGATCGGCACCCTGCAGACCGATGCCTCCAACCTGGTGGTGCTGAACCTGCCCGCCGAGATGGACGAGGTGTTGCCCGCCTCCAGCAAGGCCCCGCAGGCGGTGGCCTGCCTGCTGTTGATGGTGGGCCTGATGATCAGCGGCGTCGTGCCGAACGTCCAGGCCGCGCTGATCGCCGCGTTGCTGATGGGTGCGTTGCGGTGCATTGATTTCGAGAGCGCCTACCGTTCCATCCACTGGAAGAGCCTGATCCTGATTGTCGGCATGCTCCCGTTTTCGCTGGCGTTGCAGCGGACCGGCGGGGTTGACCTGGCCGCGGAGGCGCTGGTCTCGGTGATCGGCGGCGCGGGGACCCACGTGGTGCTGGGGAGCATCTTCCTGATCACCGCGATGCTCGGCCTGTTCATCTCCAACACGGCCACCGCGGTCCTGATGGCCCCGGTGGCGCTGGCCATCGCCAGCGACATGAACGCGTCGCCGTATCCGTTCGCGATGATCGTCGCGCTGGCCGCGTCGACCGCCTTCATGACGCCGATCTCCTCCCCGGTGAACACGCTGGTCGTTGGTCCGGGCAACTACAAGTTCGGGGATTTCGTGAAGGTCGGCGTGCCGTTCAGCCTGGTCGTGATGGCGGTCTCGGTCTTCCTGGTTCCGCTGCTGCTGCCGCTGTACTAGACCGAGTCGTTTCGGATCGCCGAAAGGCGGTCGGGTAAGCGGATACCCTTCATCCGAATCCGGACGTTGAAACCACGGATACACTCGGATCAACACGGATGTGCAAGGGGGCGCGCGGGGTTTGCCTGTGCACGGAAAAGCTTGGTTTTATCGCGGTGGAAATCATCTTCGGAATCCCGCATCCGTGTGCATCCGCGTCTATCCGTGGTGAAATCACGATCGGGTTTTGGGCTTAACCGACCCGCTTCCCCGCCATCCTGCCTCAGCAGGTCGGCATGGCGTCATGCTATCCGGGAGGTCATGCGATCGAACGATTCGCGTTCTCCTGTAACCACACGACCATTCCTGTCCAGGCCGTTGAGAGCCTCATGGCTTGTCGCTGCGGCGGAAGAAGGTCTCGGCCCGGCCGAGCTGCAGTTGCCAGGCCCCGAAGGCTTCGGTCAGGCCGCGGTAGAGCGATGCGCCGACCAGCGTGCCGAGGGCGATCGACGCGATGACGAACACCACGGTGACGATGCCGTCGAGTCCGGCCATCCGGTTGCTCATCATCCGGGTGACGCTGAGCAGGCCGAGGGCCCCGGGAACCAGCAGCCAGAAACTGGGCAGGAACGTCACCGCGGCCGGCGGACCCTTGAAGCGGAGCTGGATCAGGTATCCCATCGGCGTTGCCACCAGGGTGCCGAAGAAACCGCTGATTTCACTGCCGATAAAAAAGGTGGCGAGCCGCTGCGCCCCGAAGGCGAAGAGCAGCACGAGGATCAGCCAGTGGAAGGAATTCCGCGGCGCGGAGAAGTGCAGGTAGACCCCGACGCCGAACACCAGCACACCCGCCCATCCGGACCACGGCAAGGTGACGGCGTTCTCCGTCGCGTACACCAGGGCTTCCGGCGTGTACCCGATCAGCGCGGCGCCGATGCCCAGGCCGAAGGCCAGCAGGATCAGCTGGACGAATCCCGCGATCAGGCGGCTGGAACCGCTCACCATGTCCCCGTAGGCGAGTTCGACCATGCCCAGGGTCAGCATCGCGCCCGGCAGGAAGGTGACCAGCGGGGGCACCAGCGCGTGCAGCGGATCGATGGGGAGGCCGTAGCGGGTCGCCAGGAAGACCAGGGCGGAGACGGTGGTCGCGGCCAGCACGGGGAGCGGGACCGACATGACGGAGCCGGCGCGGTTGAACAATTTCAGCAGCGCGATGATCAGGCCCAGCACCGCGGCCGCGGCGAGGTTGTGCACCGTCGGCATCAGCACGGAGGCCAGGCCGACGACGAGGATGGTGTGGCCGACGATAAAGCCCAGCTTGCCGTAGCGCGGCTGCTGGCGGCGGATCGTGGCCAGCCGGTCGAGGCCTTCCCGCATGTCCAGCGAGCCAGACAACGCGGCTTCGCCGAGCGTGTAGACGCTGGCCATCTGGTCCAGGCGCAGCAGGCGCGTCTCGGATTCCGCGAGGGTGACCTTTTCGCTGGTGCCATCAAACAGCGAGATGAACACCGCGGTGGGGAAGGCTACGACCCGGGTCTTGCGCATGCCGTAGGCCGTGGCGATCCGGCGCAGGGTCAATTCCACCTTCGCGGTCTGTTCGCCGCAGGCGAGGTAGGCCTGGCCCATGCGGTAAAGGAACTCGAGCAGCAGGTCCGTGTCGATGACGACCGGAACAGGTTTTTCGCCGGCGGAGGCCGCGTCGCTCTTGGAGGGGGTTGCCGGCGGGACGGGGTTGATGTGGTTTTCCGTTTGCATCGGTGGTCGCGGGCGCGGCTGGTTGGTCGGTTCACCTTCCTTGCCGACAAGGTGGCAAATCGGTGGTCGGTCGTCAAACCCGCGATCGGGCGCGGACCTAGAGGATGCTGTTGATGGTCACCCCGGCACCGATTACCGTCTGGTTCCAATCGTAGTCGATCATGGTTTCGCCATAGCCGCTGAACAGGTGCAGGTAGGCGCGCAACGGCCCCATCCACGGGCGGGAAACATAGGAGAGCTGGACCGCCCCCTTGCCCTCGTGCAGGTTGCCGCGACCCATCAGGGCCAGGCTGCGGTTGTCCCACCGGTAATAGGCGGTGAGCTGGCCGTAGCCGTAGTAGTCGGTGATATCCGGGTTGTCGTCCTGGTCGCCTTCCTGGAACCGGTACCAGAGCTTGGGCATCAGCACGAGGTTCCCGCGTTCGAAACCGGCCTCGGCATACAGCCGGTCCCAGCTGCGTGACAGGACTTCCGAGCGGCCGTTGGATTCATGCACGATGCCGGCGTTGAGCAGGTTCCACCGGAAGTCGCCGATGTCCACGCCCGGCTGGTAGCTGGCGATCAACTCGGGTTGGTAGTTGGTATCCCGGAACGGGTGCGATTCGTCGGCGTTGTACACCTGCCAGGCGCTCACCTGCGTGTAGGCGATCCACAGCCCCAGGCGCTGGTTGTCGGTCGCCCAGATGCGTTGCTTGAAACTGATCTGGAACTTGGCCTCCACGTCGTCCAGGTCCCGCTCGCCCTCCTGGAGGCCGAGGGTGCGGAACGGCTCCCACGGCCCGGTGTTGCGGTCGCTGGTGACGGTGACGGGCAGGAAGTAATTCATCTGGTGGTGCCGGAGCTGGTAGCGGGGGGCCAGCGGACCGAAGCCCCAGGCTTCCTCCAGCAGGCTGGCCGGTGCGCCGGTGGACCTTCCCGCCACCCGGTCGAAGCAGGCCAGCCGCGCGCGCTCGTTGGCGATGGATGCGCAGTCCTCCCAGGTCTCGGCCCGGGCGACGGAGAGCCGGAGCAATCCAACGAGGCCCGCGGCGACCAGCGGGAGTCGGGGAAGGCGGCGGAGCGGGGTCATGGATGACGGGCCGTGGGCAGGTCGGCGGCGCGGCGGGCGCGGCTAGAAGAACCAGCGCGATCCGGCGAGGATGCTGTCGGCGTCCTGGTAGCTGCCGCCGAGGTCGTCGCTGTAGGTGAAGCGACGCCAGCCGGTGTAGAGGTCGATCGACCAGGCATCGACGCTCTGCACCGCGTACAGGCCGTAATTCTCGGTGCGTGCGCCTTCGGAGAGGAAATCGCGGCCGAAGTAGTAGTCGACCGAGAAGGAGGTGGTGCCGCACTGGATCAGGTCCGTGCGCCAGCCGAGGCGGGTGTAGGTGTAGTCGGGACCGCTCATCAGTTTGCCGGCGGAGAAGGCCAGGTTCAACCCGCTCGGGTTGTGGAAGACCGTGGTCGAGCCGGCGACCCGTTCCTGGTCGGCGCCGTCGGGGTTGTCTTCCCAGCCGTAGCCGACGGCGGTCTGCACGGAGAAGTCGCCGACCGCGTTCACGCTGCGCAGCGCGACGTCGGAATAGTTCCGGTTGTCGCCGGAGACGAGGATGTTGCGGCCGTAGGAGGAGGAGAGCATCAGGCCGGCCACCCGGGGCGAGTCGTAGCGGAGGCGGAACCGGCGGGCGCCGTCGAAGCTGTTGTTCACCGCGCCGACGGTGACGTCGGTCAGCTCGCCGTTGCCGTCGCGGAAACGGAACGCGGCGAACCCGTCGGTGGAGTCGGCCGCGCCGGCGTGGAAGGTGAAGGATTCGTCCATGCCCGCCGTGCCGTCCGATGCCTGGCTGCCCTGGCCGGCCGAGACCGTGCCGTACGGCGAGTCGTAGGCGGACTCGAACCAGCGCAGCGCGGTGCGCTGCCAGTCCATCCGGTCGGGCCGCGACTCCTGCGAGATACCCGCGCTGCTGCGCAGCCCGAGTGCGGTCTCAAAGCGGAAGCGGAGGGTGTTGTCCTGGACCGGTTGGACGGTCCGGAAGCCGAGGCGGGTATTCCAGTTGCCGTTGTCGACGAGGCCTTCGGTGGTCTCCTCGCCGTCGTCGAACATCTGGTAGGCCGGGTTGGCCTGGCCGTAGAACACCACGCTGCCGCCGCTGCTGTTCTTGAAGGTCATGCGGGGGGTCAGGACCTTGGACTCGATCACCGCATCGACGTCCGTTTCATAGTCGACCGGGATCTCGTATTCGTAGCCGGTCGGATTCCCGGCCGGTTCGGCGAAGCCCGGGGACCCGCACAAGGCCAGCAGGAGGGCAACGAGGAGGTGACGCCATGCGGGAGGTGTGCAGGCGGTGCGATGTGCTTCGGGCGTGGTCCGGGGTGCAGCATTCATGTTGTTCTCCTTACATTCCTACCATCAACAGGACAGGTGGGTCATTCAGCCGGGTTGAGCGGTCGGAACCCTTCACCGAGGATTTCCGTCGCGTCCACGATCACAATAAAGGCGCGCGGGTCGATCTCGTAGATGTACTCCCGCAGGATGTGGGCCTCCAGCCGGTTCACGGTGACGAAGACGACCTCGCGTTCCTTGTTCTCGTACATGCCGGTGGCCTTGAACAGGGTGCCGGTGCGGCGGATATCCGTGATGATCTTGGTGCGGATCAGTTCGTACTGGTTCGAGATGATGATCAGCGCCTTGTCGTGGCCGATGCCGTCGAGCGTGATGTCGATCACCTTGCCGGTGATGAAGATGACGATCCAGGAATAGAGCGGGATCTTCCAGTCGCCGAAGGCCACCAGGGCCAGCAGCACGATGGCCGAGTCCACGTACATGATCAACTGGCCCACCGGCAGGCGGGTGTACTTGGCCAGGATCATTGCGATGATGTCGGATCCGCCGCTGGTGGCCTTGGACCGGAAGATGAGTCCCAGGCCGAAACCGATCAGCACGCCGCCGAAGATGGAGGAGAGCAGGGCGTCGTCCACCATCAGGTCGTAACCCAGGAAGAAGTGAAGCCCGTCGATGAAGACCGAGGTGAGGATGAAGCCCACCACGGTTTTGACCCCGAAGCGGGGACCCAGCAACTTGATCCCGAGCAGAGTGAGGGGAATGTTGAGGATGAGGCCGGTCAGTCCGATGGGAAACCCGTCGGGCGCCCACGAAAACAGGTCCTTGGTGAGGTAGTTCACCACGATGCCGATGCCGTACACCCCGCCGGGCACGATCCGGTGGGGGTTGATGAAGAAGACGAAGCCGGCGGCGACGATGAAGGCTCCGGCCAGGATCAGGGCATAGGCCTTGAACCATTTCGCGGAGAACATCGCCTCGCTGGTTTTCTTGCTCATAGTGGCTGCGCGCGATGCAATTCCGCTCCGTGAACCGCATCCGTCGTTCGGCCGCCAGTATTCCATGGAAAACCACGGATGCAATCAAACAATTGATCCGAATGCGATACGCGTCGCCATCGCAGGTTGTTCGATAGAATCTCCTTGCGGGCCGGGGTGGCGAAACCTAGATTGACCTCACGATGAAAACTACCCCCGCGGTTGTCCTTGATTACCTGAAGAAACACGAAGAGCGCTTTATCGAGGAGCTCTTCGCGCTCACCCGTATTCCGAGCATCAGCGCACAGTCGGACCACGCCGGTGACATGAAGCAGTGTGCGGAATGGCTGGTCGAGCGTTGCCGGAAGGCGGGCCTGGCCGCCGAGCTGCGCGCCACCAGCGGTTACCCGGTGGTGCTTGCCAAGACGCCGAACCAGGACCCCGGCAAGCCGACCTTTCTCGTGTACGGCCACTACGATGTGCAGCCGCCGGATCCGCTGGAGCTGTGGACCTCGCCGCCGTTCGAGCCGCGGCGGGTCGGCCGCAACGTGTACGCGCGGGGCATCAGCGACAACAAGGGCCAGCACCTGGCGCACATCAACGCGGTGGAAGCGTGGCTGAAGACCGGCCAGGAGCTTCCCTGCAACGTGAATTTCCTGATCGAGGGCGAGGAGGAGGTCGGCTCGAAGTCGCTGTACGGCTTCCTCGCGGAAAACGCGCGGGAACTGGCGTGCAAGGCGCTGGTGGTCTCCGATACCGAGATCCCGAGCATGAAGCACCCGGCGTTGTGCTATTCGCTGCGCGGCATGGCGCCGCTGGAAATCCGTCTGGAAGGGCCGGACCGCGACCTCCACTCCGGGCTCTACGGCGGTGCGGTGGACAACCCGGCGATGGTGCTGTGCCAGATGCTGGGTTCGCTGCGGGACAAGAAGGGCCGCTTCACCATCCCCGGCTACTACGACGATGTCGTGAAGCTGTCGGCCTACGAGCGCAAGCAGATGGCGAAGGTCCCGTTCAACGAGGCGAAGTTCAAGAAGTCGATCGGGGTCGGCGCGTTGTTCGGGGAGCACGGCTACACGCCGGATGAACAGCGGGCGGCGCGTCCGACGTTCGAGATCAACGGCCTCACCAGCGGCTACCAGGGCGAGGGCGGCAAGACGATCATCCCGTCGTGGGCGAGTGCGAAGCTCACGATGCGCCTGGTACCGGACCAGGATCCGAAGAAGATCCTCGCGCTGGTGAAGAAGCACCTCAAGGCGATCTGCCCGCCGACGGTGAAGCTGACGATCACCGAAGGGCAGGGTGGCGGTCCGTACATGGTGGATCCGACCGGCCCGCTGGCCCAGGCCTGCATGCGAGCGGCGAAGAGCGGCTTCGGGCACGAGTGCGTGCTGGTGCGCGGCGGTGGAAGCATCCCGATCATCGCGGCCTTCAAAAAGTACCTGAAGGCGGACAGCTACATGCTCGGGTTCGCGTTGCCGGACGACAACGTGCACTCGCCGGACGAGAAGTTCTCGCTGGATGCCTACATGGCGGGCATGAAGATGGCGG
>ERZ761607.862-NODE-862-length-43562-cov-5.962144_pt1 | contig 43562 bp, 38 predicted proteins | sample MGYA00511164_ERZ761607 | MGnify/ENA primary metagenome ERZ761607 (study PRJEB28899, sample SAMN02445080) | bioreactor sludge metagenome | biome: EBPR sludge | place: Australia: Brisbane, Thorneside Wastewater Treatment Plant | collected 2011-06-22 ...
GCGCGTCGGTGGGCTGGTCGGTGAGCATGGCGATGCGCAGCACGAGCGCGTCGGCAACCTCGACGCCGGTGAGAGATCCGTCTTGGGGTACGCCTGCGAGTCCGGTGGAGAGGATCTCGTTCGCGCTCCAGCCGTGGTATTGGCAGGCCTCGTCGACGGCGGCCACGAGCCGGTTGCCTTCCTCGCCGCGCGTGTCGCTGCCGATCGCCTGCACATCGATGAGCTGGACGTCCAGGACGGCGAGCATGGCAAGGGCTTCGGCCACGAGCGCGGGCCAGGCGGGTGCCTTCTGCAGATAGTCGGCCTTGGTCGTGCCGACGAGTTCAGCCAGTGCGGGACGCCAGGCGGGCTGCAAGAGGTTCGCGGAGTGCTCATCTGCCCCGAGGGCTGCCGGCCCCAGGTGCGGCATGAGGCGCCACCACAGTGCGGCGGCCTGCTGCTCGTCGGGCAGCGGGCGCGTATCGGGCACGGCCTCGGCGTCCTTCTGAGCGTCCGGGTCGCTGCTGGCCCGGCGCCGGGATAGGGAGGGGTCGGATGCGAGTGCTTCCTTGATGTAGTCGGTCACGGGCAGCCCTGCGCGTTCGAGGCGGGCAAGTCGCTGGCACAGCGGGGTGATCCACGGGTCGGCGCGGACGACCTCGGGCAGCACCTGGTACCAGGTGCGCTGGGAGAACGGGTAGCTCGGCCGGGCCGCGCGGACGGCTCGGTTGAGGTTGGCCTGGTAGGCGCCGGGGGCGCCGATGGTGCGGTCGCCGGTGGGGCGCAAGTCGTTCTCGTCGGTGCGGGCCACGGCCCGCCACACGGCGAGGTCGGCCCGCAGGTCGGCGTCCTCGTCCTCGAGGAAGGGCTGTGCCCACACGGGTGCGGTGGCGCCGGTCCAGCCCTTTGCCTCCTCGCGGACGGCGTCGATCTGCTCGCGCACGAGTTGGTGGTAGGCGGTTGCGAATGGGCCCCAGTCGTGGGCTCCGGCCAGCCGGGAGGGAATGGCGGGCAGCCAGGGCAGCGGCCCGTCGGTGGCTGGGGGAGTGTCCGGGTCGTGTGGCCGGGCGGCGTCGAGTTCGGCGACAAGGTCGTCGACGCGGGCGTCGAGCACCGCGGCGGGGTCGCGTGCGTCGGCGAGCGATCCGACGCTCACAGCGGCGGTCAGCAGCTTCAAAGGGCTGTGCTCGTCGAGCGCGATGAGCGCGAGGTGGGACCGCAGTGTTGGCCACGCGGGTGCCTCGGTGAGCCCGGTGAGCAGTGCTTCGGCGTGCGCATCGATCTTCTCTATGCCGACGGTGCCGATCAGATGTTCGGCGCCCGCGGTGACCGCGTCGTGGTAGCGGGCGGCCATATCGCCGAGCAGTTGGTGCGGGTTGGTCTGCTCGCGCAGTGCGGTGGTCGCGGAGACCGGCGAGCCGTCGCGTCGCAGGATCTCGGCGATCCGGTCGAGCGCGGTGGGTGGGATGAGCGCGTCTGGGCGGATCAGGTTGTGCGGGTCGCCGTCGCTGGCGACGTTGAGGTAGAGGTGGTTGGCGTACTTGCCGCGGGAGAGGGCGACGTAGAGCAGGTTACGGTCTTCGTCGCCGGTCAGGACGACGTGGCAGGTGCCGGTGGTGATGCCCTGGGCGCCGTGCACGGTGGTGGCGTAACCGAGCTGCACCATCGTGGCGACGTAGTCAGCCGGCAGGGTGATGGTCTTGTGGAGTTCGTCGTGGACCACGGTCAGGGTGCCGTCGGCGTTGACGGATCGGACGTGCCAGCGGTCGCCGTTCTTGACCCAGTTAGTGCGGCTGATGCGCAGCAGGCGGTTGTTGTCGCGGGTGATGATCCGGTCGCCTTCGGAGACCTTGGTGCCGTCGGCCAGCGTCAGGACCCGTCCGATGTCCGTCTCGTCGCAGCCGGCGAGGCGGTCGTTGCGAGCGCGGGTGTTGAGTTCGGCGACGAGGTCGCGGGTGGGTGCGATGAGGACCGAGTCGGTGCCGGCGGTCCGGTCGGCGGCCCAGGCAGCGTAGGCCTGGTCGGCGCAGGAGCCGAGGTCGCCGACGTGGATGCGGCCACGGTCGGCGTAGAACGCGATCGCGGATGGGTCGCCCTCGCGCATCGCGAGGGTGGCGGCTGCTTCGGCGTGGTTGAGGCTGCCGTCGAGGTTGCGGAAGCGATGGACCTCGCTGAGGGTGACGGCGCCGATCTGGTGGGCGATGTCGCGCAGCACGCCGCCGGCGGCGACCGAGGCGAGCTGCCGGTCGTCGCCGACCAGCCGCACCTGGCCGCCGCGGGCGGTGATGTAGTCGATCGCGGCGGCCAGGTCGGTGGTGGCGGCCATGCCTGCTTCGTCGACAAGCACAAGAGTCTTGGAGTTGATCCGCTCCATCCACGACGGCGCGTCACCGTGGTTGGCGTGCCAGACGAGCTTGGCCAGGGTGTCCGCGCGAACCTTCTTCCGGCCCGGGCGCCACCGCCCGCCGAGCAGTCCCTTGGCCTTCGCCGCGGGGCCGGCGTCGCCCGCCTCTGGGTTGATGGAGGCGCCAAGCTCTTGGGCTGCGACCGCGGACGGTGCCAGTCCGATGACGGTGCCGCCGGAGTCCTGCCAGGCGCGGGTCAGGACCTGCATGGCGGTGGTCTTGCCGGTGCCTGCGGGCGCGAGCGCGAGCTGCACGGCGCGGCCGCTGGTGGCCATCTCCCGGACTAGGGACTGCTGGGCGGCGTTGAGTTGGAGGTTGTTGGCGGCGGCTTCGGCGATGGCGATACCGACGCGGACCTCGGTGATGGTGCGGCCGCCGGTGCGGGTGGCGGATTCGACGATGCGACGCTCGGCGTCGATGACCGCTTGGGAGGTGTAGAGGCGGGCGCCGGCAAGGCTGTAGACGCTGACGATCGCCTCTCCGTCGGCCCCGTGCTCGGTGCGCTGCAACGCCTCGGGGATGGTCACGTCGTGTTCGGCTGCGGTGGTCGCGTGGGTGAGTGGGTCAGGGTCGTTGAAGGCGATGGAGTGCTCCCCGATTGCGGTGGCGACGACCCGGTCGACGGCGGCGTCCAGGTCGGGCAGCCGGATGCCGTGGGCGCGGGCCTGGCGCTGGGCCTCGGCCCGCAGGTGCCAGACCTGCCAGGTCGCACGGTCCTCAGCGACACGCGCGACGACGTGCTGGGCGGTCTCGGCGACCCACTCGTCGGTGAGGTCTTGGGCGTCGGCGCGGTGGCCGAGGCAGTCCTCGACCATGTCACGGACTGCCTGTTCGCTGCCGATGATGTCGGCGGCCTCGGCCAGCCAGGCGGCCCGCTGGTCGGCCTCCGCGCGCGGGGCGTGCTTGGCCTGGCGGGTCTGGTCCCACGCCTTCTCGGCGAGGGTGACGGCCTCGCCTTCGGTCGGGGGGCGGCCGTGCTCGGCCTGGAAGGCGGCGGCGAGTTCTCGGCGCCGGGCCTCGATGGCGTTGTGCCGCTTGGACCAGGTCTTGGCCAGTCGCTCGTCGACGCCGACGATTTCGCGTACGGGACGCTTGTCGACGCCCTTGGCCAGACCGCTGCGGCGGTTCTCGAATCGAACCCCGAGTCGGGCGATGAGCTCGGACTCGATGAGGGTGTTGTACATCTCCGCGAGGGTGACGTTGGCCTTGAACAGGACCCGTCCGTCGACGGCGAGCCAGCGTCCGGTCTCGTCCTGAACCTTGTTGGAGACCGCGACGTGGGTGTGCAGGTGGGGGTCACAGGAGCGGGCGTCGCGGTGGGTGAACATGCCCGCGATCAGGCCCTTGGCCTTGACCTGCTGGAGTCCGCCGCGGCCGCGGCGCGTGAACAGCACCTCCTTCTCCAGCCACGACAGCGTGGCCTCGACGGCCGCGTGGTGGGCGCTCTCGATCTCCTTGGCGACGTCCCGGTCGGCCAGTGCCCACAAGGTGGAGACCGACTTCACCGGCGCGAAGGTGAGGTCGTAGCCGGCCACGGCAGTGGTCTGCTGGCGGGTGGCCTTGGCCATGAATGATCCGCGCTCACGGTCGTCGATGGGTGCGCGTCCGTGCTCGCGGAGGAAGTGCTCGTTGCCCAGTTCGGTGCGGATCCGGGCGCGTTCCTCGGCCGGGACCGGGGTCTTCCAGTGCTCACCGTGGGCCAGGTTGTAGGCGATGTAGCGCTTGGCGGTCTCCTGAATGAACTCGGGCTGGTTGCCCAGATAGCGGGCGAAGACGCGCCCGAGTTGGGAGGCCTTCTTGGCCTGCTCGAAGCTCTTGCCGGCGTCGAGGGCGGCGTTCTCCATCCGCTCCGCGTCCGGGTGGCGGCCCTCGCCGAACAGGTTCCGCATGTGGGTCTCGGTGACCTGCGAGCCCACCTCGAGGTCGAGCGCACCGAGCCCGGCGCCGAACCAGCGCCCCGGTGATTCGCCCTTCTCGGCGTAGTAGTCGGCCAGTCCGGCGTGCCCGCGGTCGGTCGCATCGTGCACGGCGACCTGACGGGTCAGGTACGTGTACCCGTCGCCCGCGGTCAGTTTGTGCACACCCATCACGTCTCCCAGAAGCAACAGCGGCGCGCGCGGATCGGACACCGACCTGGCGCCGAGTTCCGACAGTGCATGGGGTGCGAGGGATCTGGTGAGGTTCAAAGTCGGGTGAGTGGACTGGCTCGGTGGGGTTCGAATTCGCGGGTCGTGGGGTGTCCGATCCGGGCTGGGCTGGGTTGCTTCTTGAGGTGTGAGGGTCGCGGTGGATCTCCGTGACGTGACGATCAGGAAGAGGTGGTCCCCGATGGGGAAGGCGGCACAGGCACAGGCGGGCAGGGATCGGGCTCGGGACGCGCGGTTGAAGGCGGCGCGGGAGCGCAGGCTCCGGCTGGACCCGGACCAGGTCGCGCGCGAGCAGCGCATTGACGAGGCGTCGGTCGACGTCGAGGTCGCCTGGGAGGAGCGAGCTCAGGCCGAGGAGGCGATCACCGCGGCGGAGGTCGCGACGGCGGCCGCGATCGAGCGGCTCGTCGCAGAGAAGCTGACGGTGAAGGACATCGTGCACCTGACCGGCCTGGACCAGGCAACGGTCCGGAGACTGCGGCAGCTCGGAACGGACGACGACACGGGCGGCGACGCGGGCGAGGACTCCGGCGCCCCGGAAGCCGCTGGCGCCCAGGTGGCGTGATGGACGACGACGGGACCCGCGAGTACGCGGTCCGCGGACTCGGCGAGGACGCGGTACGAGCGCTCGAGGTCGAGGTCGTCAAGGCGCACAGGGATCGCCTCAACCCCGGGACGTTCGTGGCCTTGGGGATCCCCACTGCGTCGATCCTCGAGGGCCTCGGCCGCGAGCCGGGTGCAACGGCACCGACGCGTCCGGAGCACGCCGGCCTGTCGGTCCGCGCTCGCGGACGGCTCGACCAGGCCGTCGCCCTGAGCAAGGGGCGGATCGCCTACCGCCGGCCCATGACTGGGCCCGGGGGCGCGGTGTCGGTGCGGATCGAGGCGAACCCCGCAGCGGGCCAGTCGCCGACCGTGCCGGCGGCGGTCCAGCTGACCCGGCGCCCCGACGGCGAGGTGGCGCTTCAGCTGCACCACCACGAACGGCCGGTCCCGGGCACGGATGCGCAAGCGGCGGACGTGCTCGGCATCGAGGTGGAGACATGGACGCGTAGCCGCCGGGCGATCGAGCTCGGGCTGGCCGCCGTCGCCGGGCAGAAGCCGGCGCTGAGGCCCCCGGGCGTCCGCACCGTGCGGCGCCAGGAGCGGGCCGACCTCGCGGTGAGCATCGGGGTCAGTGGACTGGGAGTGGCGCGGTGAGCACCCAGTCGACCGTGGTGACCTCGCGACGACGTCAGCACGAGCTGCTGAGGTCGTGGTCGACGTGGGCGATGACCTCGATCCTCCTCGACCCGTCCGAGGTTGCCCGGGTGCGCGAGTCCGGGTGGGCGGGCACGCACCACCACGACGCGCCGACCGGCCTGCGGATCGTCGGTACAACCGATGGCGTCGGGCTCGGATTCGGCGTGGGCGACTCGTGGCACAGCCCGGCTGAGGTGATCCCGTGGTCGGAGATCGAGGCGGTCGCCCGGGGGGTGCCCGACGACGTCCGCAACCAACTCGGCGAGTTCCGGTCGCGGTGGCGCGCCCACCAGTCGGCCTACCCGCGGTTCACTGCCAGCGCAGCCGCGGTCGGTTGCGGTCCGATCACCCCCGGACAGCCACTCACCCCTCGCCAGGAGGCGTACGTCCGCGAGCTCGATGCCTTCGAGGCCAGCGGCGTCCTGCCGGCCTGGGAGGAGAAGTACGTCGAACTCGACGTCCAGCGCCTGGAGCTGCACGAGCGGGCGCTGGCCGCCGTGCTCGATCAGGAGCCGGCCGACCTGCTCGACCTCCTCGAAGACCAACACCTGAGCCAGCCGGCCGCCAAGGCCGCGATCGAGCCTGAGCGTCGGACCCGAGCGCACGGCGAGACCACGACCAGCGGCAGCGATCGCCAGCTGGAACCCATGCGGATCCGCAACTACACCGGCCATCAACGCACGGCGTTGGAGAACCTGAGCCTGCCCAAGCAGTTCACCTTCATCTGCGAGCGGAAGACAGCGCATTGCTCCGAGCGCGTCGTGTTCGAGTACCTCGAGGGCGACCGCTGCGATTCGGTGATCCTGGACGTCGACGACCGAGCGCGTGGCTACCTCGATGCCGGTGCTGCGGTCCTCGTGGCGCGCGCCCACCAGCGATACCAGCAGCAGGCCCGCAACTCCACGTACACCGAGTCCGCACGCGCGATGAGCAGCCGCGCCGCCGATCTGCTGGGCGCGTGGCTCGGCACTCACCCGAGCCCGGAAGTTCACGCCTGGCAGACCGGGCAGGACACTGCGGCAGCCGAGCGAGCGATCACGGGCAAGCGTCCGGCGCTCACCCCGCCTCCCGAGCGATCGCCGAACAGTAACGACCGGACGAGGGCCCTCGCTGCCCGTCCGGCCAGCCAACCCTGCTCTCGCGCATAAGGAGGCCCCGGTGCTGTATCTGGCGAACCCGTGCGGGAACGAGGAGATCACCGCCGCCATGGCAGAAGGTTTGATCGGGTTGATCGACACTCCGAGACAGGGCAACCGTCGGCCGCCCAGGGTTTTGTGGTGTGCCGACAACGGCTGCTTCTCTGAACGATGGGAGCCGGCGGAATGGTGGAGATTCCTCGAGGCGAATGCCGCTGATGCCGCCACGTGCCTGTTCGCGACAGCACCCGATGTCGTCGGCGACGCAGTGGCCACCGAGGAACGAGCCAAGCCGTGGCTGGCCAGGATCCGCGACTTGGGCTACCCGGTGGCGTACGTCGCGCAGAACGGCATGGAGTTCTCAACGTGGGACCTGTGGGATGAGATCGACTGCTTGTTCATCGGGGGGACAACGGCGTGGAAGCTTGGCCCCGAGGCCTGCAATCTGGCCGCGGTCGCGTCCTCGGTGGGCAAGTGGATCCATGTCGGTCGGGTCAATAGCGAGCGGCGTTTCCGCTACGCCCAGGCGATCCGGGCGGACTCGTGCGACGGGACCTACCTGACCTACGGTCCCAGCAAGAACCTGACCAACGTGCTGGCCTGGGAGCGGACCAACCAGCAGCCCGCTCTACTGGATGCCGCCGACGTGTGGCATCCCGGGCCCGACGTGGCGGGTGCGGGTCGGCCGGGGTTGTTGCCGCCGGCGCCCCAGCCGCCCGCGCACGGCGTGGTCGTTGCTGCGGCGAGGAGTCGCGCGGGGGTGCCGCGATGATCGCGAGCAAGCCGGTCCGGCTCGTCTCCCTGGCAGTTGTGGCCCTGGTCGTCACGCTCGGCGTCCGCGGCGTCGTGAATGGCTTCGCCTTCGACGGCGACCTCCTCGACTCCCGGCCGGCACCGGGTGCGTCGGGCGGTGTCGAGCGGACATCGGCAGTTGTGGCCTACGTCCTGGACGGCGACACGGTCCAGGTGACCACCCGTGACGGCCGCGAGCCGCGAGTGCGGTTCCTCGGGATCAGCGCTCCCGAGATCCCGCACACCGGCAAGCCGGGGGAGTGCTACGGCCAGTCCGCGACCCGCCACCTCGAGCAGCTGCTGCCGGCCGGCGCCCACGTGATGCTCGTGAGCGATCCGACCCAGGACGACGTCGACGACTACGGCCGGTGGCTGCGCTACGTCCAGGCCTCGGGGCACGACGTCGGCGCTGCCCAGATCCGCTCCGGGGCGGCCGCGGCTCGCGACAGCTCGTCGCCTGTCTCTCGCCACGCGACGTACGCCGACCTCGAGCGCGAGGCGCGCGACCGGGCGGCCGGGATGTGGTCGGCATGCCACTGACGAACGCAGCGGCACCCGAACTGACTCGGGCGGAGGGGTTTACAGCGGGTATAGGGGGGCTATACCGTATAGGTAGGCTATACCGCTGGGTTGGCCGCATCCGTTAGGCGATGGAGGTCGTCAGATGAGCACCTGCGAGGGATGTGCGGTTGAGGGGCACGGTCAGGGGGCGTGCGCGAACCGGGACCTCCCGCTGTGTGCTCGGACCTGCAACTGCCGGCACGGTGCACCCGAGTCCGACCCGGCTCCGTACTGGACCGCCCTGAATGCGGCCGGTCCGGGAGGGGCGGAGCGATGAGGGGCAAGGGTCCGTACCCCTACCCGTGTCCGGAGTGCGGCGAGACGATCCAGGCGACCGCCCTGTACCAGGTTCGCCACAACGGGCCGTGCCGGGCCTGCATCCGAGTCCGCAACGGCTGGACGTGCCGGACCTGCGGTAGCAGCGACCCGCGCCATCCCTCCCCGTGCCCGCAGGGCGGTGTCGCATGAACGCCGAAACCTCGAGCGACAACTTTGCGCTGCTGCGCGATGCCGAGCGTCTCGACGCGGTGCGCGAGTTCCACCGCACCTGGGGCGACCAGGAGACCGACAGTCTCGACGTGCTCGACCTGTGGGAGCAGCTTGGCCGACTGCTGGGAGTAGCCCCGTGAGCGTCTACGTCATCCCGGAGCACCAGACTTCCTACTTCACCTGCGACTTCATCGGCGGCAAGCCCGAGCACCGGTCGGCCTGCAGCGCCGGCGTATCGGTCCGCTCAGACCAGAGCGCGCTGTGGCTTGACCCGTCCACCACGGAACTGCCGGTCGGATGGGTCCGCTCCGGCGGCGGGCGCCTGTGCCCCGATCACGCCGCCCGCGTCCCGAAGGACGGCCACGTGGCCTCGCTGGTCTTCTCAGGGACGGCGTCATGACGGGGGAGTGGGTCCGCAACTCCCACGGCCTGCTGCGCTGGATTCCGCCCAAGCATGGCCACGCCCGGATCTGGTCCGGCGTGAACGCTGAGGCCCGCCACCAGGGCGTGCTCGACGGCTACCACGGCAACCCGCCGCGGCCCCGTGACTCGTTTCCGACCGAGGAGGCCGCCCAGGTCTACCGGCTCGGCTACCTCGAGTACTTCCGTGGCCAGATCGGCCTATTCGCCGCCAGCGAAGGCCGCGCCCGGTCCGGTGCCGAACAGGACGGTGCGCCGTGCTGACCGAGGCGCAGTGGAGGCCCGCGCTGCAGCAGCGCCGCTTCAAGCACGACACCCTCGTCGCCGTCGACCTCTTCTCCGGGTTCGGTGGACTCACCCAGGGCATCGCGCACGCGGGCTTCGACGTGATCACCGCAGCCAACCACAACGAGTACAAGGTCAAGGTCCACGAGGCCAACCACCCGACGACCGAGCACTGGATCGCCGACCTGGTCGACACCGAGTCACCGGCCTACCACTCGGTCCGCGAGCTTCCGGCCGGCGACCTCCTCACCGCAGGCGTGAGCTGTACAAACCACTCGCCGGCGAACACCAAGAAGGCCTACGAGCAGGGCCTCTCGCTGTTCGACCTCGAGGACCCGGACTACGAAGCGCGCGTCACCCGCTCCGAGCGCGACCGGGCCACCGCGAACTGCGTGCTCGCGTACGCCGCCCAGCATCACCCGCGACTGATCCTCGTCGAGTGCACCACCGAGCTCTACTCGTGGGGACAGCTCGTCCCCGGCAAGCGGAAGGTGGGTGACGGGTCGACCTACCGGTGGTGGCTCAAGCAGTTCGACCTGCTGGGCTACAACCACAAGGTCCTCTACCTCAATTCGATGTTCTTCGGCGTCGGCCAGTCCCGTGACCGCGGCTACTGGGTCTTCTGGGACAAGAAGCTCCCCACGCCCGACCTGGACCACCGTCCCGAGTCCTGGTGCGACCACTGCCAGCGGATCGTCGAGGCGGTGTGGTCGTGGAAGACCGGCGTCCCGCCGACCGGGTCGGTTCGCTACGGCAAGCAGTACAACTACCGCTGCCCCTCGTGCTACCGCGAGGTGATCCCGCCGTTCACGCCGTCGCTCGACGCGCTCGACCTGTCGAACCTGGGAACCCGCATCGGGGAGATGAAAGACAAGGAGATCCGCGACAAGAAGACCGGCGAGACCTACCGCGCACCCTTGGCGCGAGCGACCATGGCGCGGGCCGAGCGGTGCCGCCAGCGGTTCGCCGAATTCCCGGCCGTGATGGTGCCGGCGACCTCGCAGCTCGGGTCGGAACACCACCCGTGGCGGCCCAAGGACAGCCAGCAGAACACCGGCGTCGTTGCGACCGGGGCGGTGATGGCGGCCGCCGGGAACACATTCGAGTGGCCCGGCTCGGTATGCCGGACCCGGGACTTCTCCCAGCCGCTTCCCTCGCAGACCTCGACGAACGGGAGCGGCCTGCTCACCCCACCGATCGCGATGGCGATCGACAACTTCCAGGGCGCTGCGCGCGGGGTCGACGAGCCGCTGCCGACCCAGGGTGGGTCGGAGACGATGGCGCTGATCTCGGCGGGTGTGCTCCCCTACCGCCAGCACACGACCCCCACCACGCACGGCGAGGCCATGCCGACCGTGACCGCCGACCAGATCCCCGGCCTACTCACCGCGGCCGGCACGATCAAGAACAACGGCGCCATCAGCGAGGCCAAGTACCGCGCCCACCCGGTCTCGGATCCGCTGGGCGCGATCACCGCCGAGCCGACCCAGGCGCTGCTGTTCTCCGGCTGGTACAAGCAGAACGGCTCGACCGGCACGGAGACCGCTCCGCATCCGGTCACCGATCCATTCGGGACGCTAACCTCGCGCGACACCACGGCACTGCTGATGGCCGAGTGGCACGAGGCGCTGGAGGCCCTCACGCTCGAGGACTGCTTCTTCCGGATGATGTACGACCACGAGATCGGCCGCGGGTGCGGCTTCGACGTCGACTTCGCCGGCTACCAGGGCACCTTCCAGGTCTGGGGGTCCGCGAGCGACCGGGTGGACGGCTACGGCAACGCCGTCTCACCACAGGTCGGCTGGTGGATCAGCAACCGCCTCCGTGCCGTCCTGCACGGCCCCGACGGGACCGGCTTCCGGCCGGCTCTCCTGCCACCGGCAGCGCGATCGCTGCGCCCCGAGGAGCACGCCGTCGCCGCACGCGGCCTCACGGCCCCGACCGAAGGGATGTTGCTGTGACCCGAACTCGAAGAACGACACCTGCTCGCCAGCCACGTACGGCCGAACCCGGCATCCGACCAACCCACATCTCTCGTCCGACCACTACGGAGGCCCAGCCGCGATGACCACCCCTTCCGCACCCCGAAGCCACTACACCGCTCTCATCTCCAGCGCGATCAGCCCCGAGGACCCGGCGACCTTGGCGCTCGTCGAGCGACTCATGCGCGATCAGACCGGAGGCGTCCTCGACCACCTCGACGCCTCCACGTTTGACCACCTGGCACGCCAGGCCTACGAGGACGGGCGCGCCTGGGACACCATCGGCGAGATCAACGGCTGCACCCTCGCCGACTACTGCCGAGCCAACGACCTCACCCAGCCCCCTGGAGCTCGTGATGGACACCGTCTCGAACCTCCGCAACACCACGACCAGGGCAGAGGACGCCACCGCGGCCAGCACCGCATTCCGCCGCGAACAGCAGCACCTAGGCGCCACCTGCGACTTCCCCGGGTGCGAACGTCACGCTGAGCTCGGTGGCCGGATGTGCGACTACCACCAGTTGGTCCGCCTGGCCTCGAACGGCTCGTGGGTCGACGACAGCCGCGCGGACGGAGGTCACGGCTGATGTGCTACCGAGAGACCGCGCACTACGTCGTCCTGTGCGATCGCTGCGGCCTGGTCGCCCCCGAGGGGACCGGGTGGTGGACGCCCTCGATCGCGGACCAGGCCGCCCTCGAGGCAGGGTGGGAGATGACCGCGACCGAGCACCTGTGCCCTGGCTGCGTGATCGCCGGCCACACCGACGAGACCGGGGGAGCATCCGCCGATCGTCCCCCGCTGCCACCGACCGCCGGGGCGCAGAGACCACCGGACGTCTGCTGGTCGCCGTACACCGCGGCCGCGGCGCGCTCACGGGAGGAGTCGCGGTGAGCAGCCGCGAGCGGCCGAGCAACGGTCGCCCAGGGCGGCCTGGTCCGATCCGTCGGCGTCGCGGTCCACGGCAGGCTCCCGCTGCGTACGACTACCAGGACGCCGACAGCGTGGGTTCCCGATGACGATCAAGGTGCACGGGAAGCCGTGCCCCTCGGACGCGCTGACCGTGTGGCGCTACTGCGATCGCTGCTCTCGGCCCGACTACACGGTTCGGTCCAGCCGATGAAGCCTGACGTCGTTACAGTCGGCTCCATGCAGCCCGCCGACGTAACCGCCGCATCCGCCGAGGTGGTGGCGGAGGTCCTTCGCGACCCGGCCACCTTCCTTGCGGCCGCGGCGGAGGCGGCGCCGGGCTGGTCCGTTCGCTACGGCGGCCCCGAGGGCGTCGCCCAGTTGACAAGCGCACTCCATGAGCATCTGGCTCAACTGACGCAGAGCAACGCCGCACTGCGGGGGGCGGCGGTGCTCCACCTGGCCACGCACCGCAAGGTTCAACTGCTGACCATCGCGCAGCTGCTCGGAGTGACCAAGGGCGCGGTGAACCACGTGATTCGGCGCGCCGAGCTGGGCGCCTCCAGTGAGTTCGGGTTCGCCAAACTCGAGGCTCCCGACGCGTGGGATTCCTGACGGCCAGATCCGGCGAGGTCAGGGGACCCGCCGAGATGGCCAACTGCTCCTCAGCGGACGGTGAGGAGCTGGGTCCAGCTGGTTGTACCGGCGGGGGAGAGCCGTTCACGACGCATGTCCCACCGCCGCCGGTCGCGCAGCCCGGTCGGCCCCCAGCCAACTGCCCCGCGGCCATACCGCCCCGCGAGCTCGTCGAGGGCGGCAGCCAGCCGGAGTCGAGACGGCGTCTCGCCGGGCCACAGTTGCGGGGTGGCGCCGGCGGGCGACAGGCCGGTGAGAAGGATCCCGGCGCGGTTGTAGGGCCAGCCTTGGCGCATCTTCGGGAGGACCGCGCGGGCGCTGGTGATGAGCCTGAGCGGGTCGCTGGTTGGGGGGTCGAAGGCGACGGCGGCCGAGTGGTGGGCGATGTCGTCGCGGAATCGGCTGCTGCTGATCCAGACCTGCATGAGCGCGGTGTCGAGACCGTGGGCGCGGAGACGTCGGGCGGCGGCGGCTGCGTATTGTGCCAGCACGCTTCGCATCTCGGCCGAGGTGCTCACCGTGGCGCCGAGCATGCGGGAGTACATCAGCTGCTGGCGGTCCTTGGGGGTGAACCCGACGGGCATGCAGGGCACGCCGGCGAGCTCGCGCGTGGTTCGCTCGAGGACGACCGACCAGCGGCGTCGCAGGACGCCGGCGTCGGCGAAGGCGAGGTCGGCCGCGGTGTGGATGCCGAGCCCGGCAAGGCCGGCGGTGAGTCGCGGGCCGATGCCCCAAACCTCCGAGACCGGGGTGGTCGCGAGGAGGTCACCGACGTCGTGAGGGGACCAGGCGGTGAGATCGACGAGCGGCTGTCCGATCGCTTTGGCGTGTCGTTGGGCGACCTTGGCCAGTGTTTTGGTCGGCCCGATGCCGGCGGCGGTGGGCAGGCCGGTCCACTGGCGTACGCGGGCCTGGAGGGTGTCTGCGGTCGCGGCCGGGTCTGCGCGGGGGAGCCCGACGAAGGCTTCGTCGACCGAGTAGGTCTCGGTGGTGGCCGAGATGGTGGCGACGGTCTCGTGGAACCTGCTGGAGAAGGCGCCGTACTCCTCGTAGTTGCTCGACTTGGCGACCAGGTCGGCCAGGTGGGGCTTGTCGCGGAGTTGGAACCACGGGTCGCCCATCTGCACCCCGAGGGCTTTGGCCTCGTCGGACCTGGCCACGGCGCAGCCGTCGTTGTTGGACAGCACGATCACGGCGCGCTCGCGCAGCGCCGGGTCGAGGACGCGCTCGACGGAGACGAACATCGAGCGGACGTCGACAAGGGCGAGTGGTGGGGATGTGTTGGCGGTGCCCCAGTTGTAGCGAGTCATCGGCTATCTCGCGATGTTGCGGCGTTCGCGTTCCCCGGCGGGGCCGAGGGGGAGGTGATGCAGGAGCACGGTTGCGACCCCCCAGGGTTCGACGTCGGAGGTGAGTGGGATCTGCTCGTGGTCGGTGGCCAGCACGGCGACGCCGTCGACGACGTCGAAGCGGCCGAGGCGACGTTCGTCGTCGAGGAGCACCACGAGAACGCGTCCGGGCGCGGGGGAGAGGGCGCGGTCGACCAGGAGCTCGTCGCCGGCTCGGATGCCCATGCTGGCTAGTGCGTCCGAGCTGACTCGCAGCACGAAGGTCGAGGTCGGCCGTCTGACGAGGTGCCGGTCGAGCGAGATCTGGCCCTCGAAGTAGTCCTGGGCAGGGTTGGGGAACGACGCGGTCGTCTCGACCGCCATCCCCCTCGCGGCGGTCGAACGTATGTTCGACATACTGTGAAGAGTATCGCCCGGTAAGGCCGCCGCTGAACCACCGACGACCACCGCCAGCAGGCCGCCTCATTCGCCTCCTTGTGTCGGCCGAGTGCCGTAGTTTCTGGCCATGACCAGTCAGGGCCGTGGGACGATTCAGTTCACGCTGAACGGCCAGCGCTACGAGCTTGCGCGTGAGGACGTAGAGATCCGTCTGACCGACGTGGCTCCCGACGCGATCCGCAAGCACGCGGTGAGGATCAACGACACCTGGTATCCCGCGATCCAGGCCTTCGAGGTGGCCACGGGGATCCCGCGGTCTGAGTTCATCTCCCATACCGCTCGCCGGCACCTGGCGGCATTGGGGTTCGAGGTCGCCGGCAACGTCGAGCCGCGGACGACGTCACCGACCGCCCCCGCAGCGCCGGCCGCGGCCGCCGCCGGGCCTGCTCCCACCGGGCTTGAGCTCGGAGGGGAGTGGCACACCGAAGCCAACGTCCAGGCCGCCCTGGTCACGGCGCTGGCGGCCGAGGGATGGCGCATCCGCTCGGTGGCCAACACCGCGACCAAGGAGCACGGCATCGACGTGATCGCCTCCCACGACGGCCGGACCGTCGGTGTGGAGGTCAAGGGGTTCCCCAGCCGCAACTACGCAGACCCGGCGCGCGCCGGCGAGGCCAAGCGCACCAGCCCGAGCACCCAGGCCGGCCATTGGTACTCCCAAGCTGTGCTGGCCGCGATGCGGCTGCGCGGGAAGGAGCCGGACTGGGGCAGCGTCATCGCCCTGCCGGACTTCCCCCGCTACCGCGACCTGCACGCCGAGACGGCCGGCTCGCTGGCCGCGGCGCAGATCGAGGTCTGGTGGGTGGACCAGACCGGCGCGGTGCACCGCGGGTGATGATCCCGCGGTGGTACCGCCGGCCTGGCGAAGAGGGTGTGGTGCTCCGGAAGGCGCCGCGGCTGGCCAGCTGGAACAAGTCGACTGACCCTGACCAGGTCAGGCTGCGCGAGTACCTCGACGACACCGCACAGCTGGTGAAGCACCGCCCGGCACCCGGCGGCCCCTGGTCGCTGTTGCTCGAGGTCGGTCTGCCGGCCGGGCGCGACCTGGTCGACATGGCTGACCTGGACAACTACGCCTTCCCGCTGGCCACCCGGCTCCGCGACGAGGACCTGGTGTCGGTGTGGTGCACCAAGAGGCACGCCGACACTTCACGTGTCGTCATCGCCCCCGCAGCCGAGAGTGCGGGACCCGGCACCACGACCTACACGGTCCGCACCACCGCCTCGGCGACGACAACTGCTTACAAGGAGCAGGTCCGGTCGGCGGTCGTCGACGCCGCCGCGATTCCCACCGGGGCCGTCCGGCTGCAGCTGGCGTTCGTCGTCGGCCCGCGGCGCAACTGGCTGAACCTGTGGAAGCCCACGATCGACGCACTTGACCCACTCCTGGGTCGCACTCGCGAGGACCGCGACTGGCACCCGCAGGACGGCAGGATCACTGACCTCGGTCTCCACGTCGCCGTCGACCCATCGCTGGGTCACGACATCGTGGTCGGCATCGCCGCGGCCGCGGCGTCCTCGTGCCACTGACGGCGCAGCACGCTCGCGCCGGCGTGCTCGACGCGACCTTGGCGAGGGTGTGCCATGGGCGGCGATCCAGCGTGCGCGGCCCCGCGCGCGGCCTCGACCGCCGGCGGTGAGCTACAGGAGGGCGGGGCGGGTGCGGTAGACCTGAACCTGGTCACGCAGTTCGCTACCGGCAATCGTCAGACCGGCGTACGCCGCGGCCGCGGCCGCGAGGTTGAACGACGACGATGGTGCGCACACGACGTCGGACGCGCTCAAGGTGCCCTCCTCCAGGCGGTCGGCGAAGGTATCGGCAGCTGCGGCCGCGTCCGCTGCGTGCTGGGTGATCCCCGCGGGGACGGGCTTGCCGGTCCCGGAAACGAACGCCTCCCACACGAACAACTCGGCGTCCCCGGCCAGCCACGGCTCCGGCCGGGTGGTGCACCGCAACGCGGGCCGCCCGGATCCGACGCGCTCGAGCACCCACGCCATCTGCACCAGCCCGGTTGCCAGGGCGCCGCTGCCGGCGCCGGCAGACCACGGCCGCGAGCGACCGTCAGCGGTCTCGCCCTGGCGGGCCTGTCCCAGTGTCTTCCAGCCGTCGACGGGTCCAACGGGACTGACCGGAACCATCAGCGGAGCCTCGAAGCCAAGCGCGACCGGCACGCCTGAGTCGATGGCCTCGAGCACGGCGAGGGCGGCGCCCTCGGGGTGCGTGCCGCCCTCGCCAACCGGGCGTCGCCCTGGTAGATCGAGGCCTGCCCAGGCGAAGTTGGTCCGTACCGACCCGACGTCGACGGCGACGACTCGTGGTGCCATCAGCGCATCATCTTCTTCGCGGCCGAGGTGCTGAGCGCGAGCGAGCCGTCGTCGAGCAGGACGAACGCGGCAATGCCGGCCGTTTCGGCCCAGGCCCGGGCGTCGGCGGTGTAGCCGGACCGGGAGAAGAACGCTCCCTTCTTGCGTGCGTGGGCAGCCGCGCCGTGGAGCTGCTGCAGTTTGGGCCGCCCGACCGGGGTGGCCTCCCACTTGACCTGGGCGAGGACCTTGCGGGCGATGACGTCGACGCCGGCGTCCTTGCCGGTTGGAGTCACCTTGGCGTCGTTGAATCCCATGTGCCGCAGCCACGCGCAGGCTGCGGCCTCGGCCTGTTGCCAACTGCCGATCGGTGCGGCCCGTTTGCGCCCCAGAAAGCCCGTCCTCCGAACCACCGGGACGGCGGGTACCCCGTCGGCGGCGGTGACGCGGCGCACCTGCTGTTGGGCGGCTCGTTGGCCTTCAACGACAGCATCGAGCTCTGCCCACCGGCGCGCCAGGTCGACGACTGCCTCGAGCGCGCGAGGCTCCCCGCGGAGCCGAGCGACGGTCGAGCGGACCGGCTGGTTGTGGAACAAGGTGAGCTCGGTGCCACGCAGGTCCCAGCCCAGCGACCCCCGACCAACGCCCATGGTCGGCCGGGACTTCGCATCGGCGCCGACAGCAACGAACGTGATCTTCGTTCCGGTGCCGACGACGATGACCTCGCCGCCGGGTAGCGAGGGATGCAGGCTGAGCTGGGTGGCTCGGACCAGGCACTGCGCCTTGGCGGACCCGAGCGAGCCGAGCACAGCGTCGGCGACTGGTCCGGTCGCCGGCGGTGGCAGGGGACTGGCTGCGTACGCGGCCTTGGTCTTAGGTGAAGTGCTCAAGTCGAGCACGACGGCACGGACCGGCCGGGCGTCTGCAGGAAGCCGCAGTGCTCTGAGCAGGGCCGTGCGTTGCTCGGGCCGGCCGACCAGGCGCAGGGGCGTCGAGGAGCTGCCGTCGGACAGGCGCAGCACGCCTTTCACCGTGCGGGTGTGCTCGGTGACTTGGGCACTGCGACGCACCATTCTGCGAAACCGATCGCTCACCACGGTCCACGACAGCAGTCGCCCGGAGGTGACGGCGACGAACACATCCCGAGATCCGTCGGTGAAGACGTCCAGGTACAGCACGAGTTCGTTCGCGTCGAGCTCCGCCAGCAGGCGGCGCCACACTCGTGAGTCCGGCAGCGCGAGAGACGCAGCCCGCGTGGAGGCTTCCCAGGCTTCCCGCGTGCGCGGATCAGTGCTGACGTCCATCGCTGCGGTCACGAATCTCGGGAGTAGTCGGTCCCGAAGTGTTCCGCGATCATCGCGGTCGTCTGGCAACCCCACCTCCGACGGTGCCTGACCGGGTCGTGGTCGTCGGCGCCGGCGTCACGTAATCCGGTGCCGGTCCCGCAGTCCCTGTGGAGGGCGATGAGTTTGCGGGCCAGAGGGTCGTTGTTCGCGTTGAGCCGCCGCGTGGCATCGACCCACCTCGCCACGGGCACGGGACCGTCGTCCGGCACTTCGTGCACGACGTCCATGTGCCAGGCCTCGCTGGCCTCCTCGTCGTACTCGTAGCGGGTCATCAGCGCATCCCGAAGAAGGAGGTGATTCGGTCGATCTGCTTCTGGTCGAGCAGCGATGGCCGGCATGCGCCGTAGGCGTTGGTGAGGTCGATGACGAGTTGCCGCGTCTGGTCGAGGCTGAGATCGACGGTGGCGGTCTCGCCGTCGGTGCTGGTGATCTTGAGGTCGACCCGTTGGATGTCTTCGTCGACGTACCGGGCGTGAGCACCGATCTTCTTGGCCCGTACGGTGTCGCTGCGTTTGAACAATCCCACGGGTGCATCGTGGCACGCGCCGTGCCTCACCAGGACGGGAACGGCATCACGACAACAAGGGTCGGTTCCCTAAGTCCATCCTCGGACGCGCGCAGGCACGGGGGCGGTGATCCGGACGCCGACCTCGCCAGTTGCGCCCGGCCTGGGCGCCCTGCTGGGACCGACTGCCGTGGGGGCGCCGACGACCTGCCGGAGGCGAGGTTCCCCGCTCGGCCGCTGATCGGCCCGTAGGCCAGCGGGCTACCGCGTCGGCCGCTGATCGGCCCGTAGGCCAGCGGGCTACCGCGTCGGCGCGAGGCGCAGCTCGATGCCGGCCGCCCGGCCCGCGGGTGTGGCGGGAACGCCCTTGCTAGCGGTGCGCCACAGCCACGTCGAGACGCCTGTATGTCCGGCTGTTGTGAGCGCGGCACGGATTGCAGCCTCCGCCTCTCTGGCCTCCTCTTGGGACGCGAACGGCACGTTTACGCCGCGCTCCGCTTTCCCGGTCACCGTCTCCACGGCAAGCGCCGGCGCGATGTGGAGGGCCTGGTCGATCGCCGTCGCGATCCGGTCAACCAACGGCGGTAAGCCGCCCCCTGGCCTCGATGGCTCTCCCCGCTCGCGTGCCGTCGCCGACGGCACACTCGCGGACGACGCTGCCGCTGGCACCGCCGCATCGTCGGTTGCGCGCAAAGAGGCTGGGGCGACGGCGCTGGCCAGCGACGCGTCCAGGAAGGCGCACAGGCGCGACGCCGTTTCGTTCCCACCCATCTCATGTCGCATGAGGTCCGCGATCTGGGCCCAAGTCATCTCCGTGTATCGCTGCCGGGCATCGGTCTCGAACGCCGCACCGCGCAATCGCTCCTCCAGCAGCACCAAGTCGATGGACGCATCCGGGTGCAGTCGTCGGGCCAGACGCAGGAAGTCGAAGACTTGCGCCCGCTTGTAGCTGCCCCATTCGGTTTTCAGTTCCAGCAGCAGGATCCGGTTCGCAGCCCCGAATGCGAAGTCCGGGCACCGATAACTCAGGTTGATCTCGGCACGCCACTCATCAGGCACCGGCAACGAGTACTCGCTGGTCACCCAGTCCACCCGCTCGGGTGGGTCACCGAACGCCGTCTCCCACACCGCCCGGGCCAGGCGTTCACCTGCCGGTGTCGGGGAGTAGGGCAGGAAGTCAGAAGGGGAGTGCCCCACGAGCAGGCGGGCCAGGACCTGCTGGATCGACTCCTCACGGCTCGACGGGCGAGACGGCGGCGTGCCCAGGCTCGCCAGCCACGGGGAGTGCCACGCGAGGACGCCACTCATGCGCCCCTTGATAGCAGGCTGCTCCGACACTTGGACACCCGCGCGCTTCCGTGTCCTTGCGGTCTTTGGGAGCCGGCCGATGAAGGACGGCGAAACTTAACCCGGGGAGCAGGTCAGTCGGGCTGAGGAGGGGTGGACGGCGGCAGCATCTGGACCTGGGGAACGTTGGCGCCGTTCCATTGGCTGATCTTCGCGATGCGCCAGGGGATCTCGGGGGCGAGGACCTCGAGGTGGGACCGCTCGTACTTCCCGATCTTCGGTGCTTTGCCGTCCTTGCCGCCGATCGCGAACAGCAGGTTGGTCGCGGCGGTCGGGCTGGCGTAGAGGCGGTCACGGAGCCAGGTGGCGTTGTCTTCGCGTGTTGCCCAGACCCAGTAGTCGAGGCCTTGGAGGATCAGCATCTCGTCGGAGTCGAGCTTGGTCTCGACGACGACGATGTCGCCGGCGCCGTCGATACCGGCTAGGTCGATGAAACCGCGTCCTCGTCGAGGTTCGGTCTGACCGCCGGCCGGTCGCCATGCAGGCACTTCGCGGAGCAGGGGTTCCTCGAGCAGCAGCGCGTTGGGGTAGCGACGTAGCTGGCCCTGCATGTGGTGCTCTTCGAACTTCCCGAACTCCTTGCCGTGCGCCTGTCCGATACCGACGGCCACTTCGTTCTGGATCGCTTTGAACGTCGTCGAGGTCAGCGGAGCGTCGATCTCGTGGAGCGTGGCCGGCGCATCCTTGGCGTCGATGCCGGCTCGGATCTTCACTTTCTGCTTGCCCTCGATCGTCAGCACCCGCTGCCCGTTGCAAGACCAGCCGCGAAGGTTGCGCCGGTGAGCTTCGACCAGGTCTTCATGCGCGGTTGCCCACTCGGTGAGCTCACGCACCCATTGGGTCGCGTGGGGACCGAGGCGGTAGGGCCGTGAGGTCTCGCACTCACCGGCGGCGTCGCGGCTCTCCTGCTTGGTCAGCTTCGGCGGCTGTTGCAGAAGCTTGCCGCGGGAATGCACCCAGATCCCAATGTCGGCGGTGAGCCAGGGCTGCCGGAAGCGGGTGGGGTAGGCCCATTGCTGCGGGAGGACCAGGCGCAGTGGCCGGCCCTGGGCCAACGAGAGCGCGTGCGCCAGGACGGTGTCGGTGGCTGAGCCTTCTTGCTCACCGACGACAGCAAGCAGTTCGTCTTTCCGCTCGAACCACACCGCCCGCGTTGTCCAGCCGCGTCGTGGCGGGACGCGCTTGAAGCCGTCGCCGAGTTGGCTTGCGATGGTCTCGCTTGTCTGGGCTGCGAAACGCGCCCGACGCTCTGCGACGGATGTCATCGCTCCATGCTCCAGGACTGGGTGTAGGCGGTGAGCTCCGCGAGCGCCTCGGCGAGCTGCCCGGTCGTCGCGGTCTGGTCGACTTTGCGGTAGCGGTAGACGAAGTCCGGCGCGAAGCGCTGCCAGGCCCCGGGCTGGAAGGCCTTGGGCTCGAGGAGGTCGCCGAGGACGGACTCGGCTGCGGTGAAGTCGACCCAACTGGCGTACTCGGCCTCGGCCACCTCGGCGCGCGCCGCCGCGAGCCGCTTGCCCTTGCCCGCGAGTCCGGGATCGCGGACCAGGACGAACAGGCGTAGCTGGTTCTCTTGGAACTGCCAGCCGATGCTGCGGTTTTCGGTGAGGTGGCGGGTGTAGGTGATCAGCCCCATGGACCTGCTGATGTCGACGTCGAGGGGAAGCTGCTGCCCGTATTCGTCCGAGATCGCCTGGGCGAGCCCGGTGAAGCGCATCCGCTGTAGCGGTCCAGTGAACCACTTGAACCCGAGGTCGCCGCCCAGGGCTTCGGCGACGGAGAACGGTCCGTCGAGATCGCGGCGCGGGTCGACAGCGTCCTTGACTTCCACGAGGCGGTGCACGAGGGTCCGGTAGCGGTCGAACAGGTCCGCATCGGAGCCTAGGTGGTCGCAGTCGACCATTTCCAGGGCCCGCAGCAGGGATTCGTAGCTCACCCTCCGCCAGGGCGCGGGGAGGTCGAAGTTGGGGTCCATCAGGGTGAGCAGGAAGTAGGAGGTGTCGGGCGCGCCGCCGCGTCCGTGCCCCTGGGACCAGGGGAGGGTCACTTCGGCGTACTTCTCGAGCTGCTCGCGGTAGGGGATGGAGTACAGCTTGTTCTCCACCACGAAGCGAGCCTTGTCGTCACTGCGCTGGGCGACCAGGTCGAGGTGGCGCCACTCGCGCCACACCTGGAGCCGGTGCAGCGGGTCGGGCCCTTCGAACAGGGCCCGCAGCGGGGCGCTCGGGACGGGGTGCTGCGACATGAGCCAGCCGAGAGTGTTGCTGTGGAACAGTTCCTGGGCAGCGCGAGACATCGACCAGAGGAGGTCGCCTTCCATCGCACTGAGCAGCGGTTCGATCTGCTCGGCCAGACCGGGCTCGAAGGCACGGACCTTGGAGAGCGCCGGCGGCGCCTTCACGGCAGTTGTCGCGCGGAAGGCGGTGATCCCGTCCAAGTCTCCGGACGGGACGTACTTGACCGGGTTCTGCGAACCCTGTGAGAAGAGGGCCGAGACGTCGAGCCCTCGCCACTGTTGTGCATCGGGAGCGACTCTGCCGTCGAACCCGATCCGGTTCTCCTCTCCCGCCTGGGGCGACGGCTCCCATCCCAGTGGCTCGTAGACCTCGCGGACGATCCCGTGGGCGACGGCGAACACTTTCGTTACCTGCTCGGCCCGGGTTGGTGACATCACCCAGAACCCGCGGGTGGCTTCGTAGAGCTCCTCGGCGGTGATGCCATCCGACCAGCTCTGGTTCACCCTGAGCAGGAGGAACAGGTCGCCAGCGTCGACACTGGTCTTCGGCTCGGCGGGCGACGGGGCCGGCGCAGTCGTCGACGCACCGCCCAGCGTCGCGGCGACGGTGGTGTAGCGGACGGGGTTCGAGGCTCCCTGGGGGTAGAGGTGTTTCACGCTCCGCCCGACGAAGGTGGTGTGGTCGGGAGCGGTCTCCCCGTGGAATGCGACCCTGCCCATGGCGTCTGGTGACGTGGAGGTCTCCCACCGGGTGGGCACGTAAGCCGCAATGATCTGGGAGTCCGCGACCGCCAGGACCCGCTGGGCCCGCTGGGCTTGCACCGGGTTCGCCTTCCACCACTTCCGGGCCAGCTCGTACAGCTCGCCGTCACCGGCAGCGAGGGCGGCCGACTTCCCGACCTTGACGAGCATGACGAGGTCGTCATCGCCAAGAGCATCCGCGTATTCCACCTCGGGCTCCTTCCGGTTGTTGATGGAGCCATGCTGCCGTGGTCAGCCGCATTGTGCCGGTGACCCGGGTAACCGCTGCCCGTTTCGCATCTGTCCGCCGCCGGCTGACCACTACTGTCGGGGCGTGGAGGATGAGCTCCAAGCCCGAGTGACCCTGAAGCTGGCCGACGGCAAGCGAGGGCCGTTCGGCGTGCCCCGCTGGGACGTGATGTCAGTCGGTCGCACCCAGGGATACGCACTACACATCCCGAACCGCTGGGTACCGAACAAGCTCTGTCGCTTCCTGCCCTACGACCTGGGCTGGGTCGTCCAGGTCGGCCCACGAGCGCGAATGCGCGTCGACGACGGCGGTCAAGTCGGCTCTCACGTCTTCGACCGGGGCGCGGTCGTCGCGCTGCAGCAGGGACGAGCGTTGCTGTCCTTTCCCGAGCTCGACGATCACTGCGCCCTGGGCGTCGTGATCGGAGCCGACGCCGCAGCCGGCCTCGAGGAACTGCACGACACGTTCATCGACGAGCACCCGCGCAGCCCGACGGCATACGCCGCGCGCGCGGTCGTGATGACCCCCAAGCAACGGCAGGTGGTGGCCACTACGTTCGCGTACCTCCTGCTCGGTACCAAGAAGCCGGTCAACATTACCGCCTCGGCCGCCGCAGCACTGGGACAGAACGAGCAGGCCATCAAGAGCGCCCTGGGCAAGGTCCGGGCCAAGGTCAACGCCGAACGCTGGGGTCCCGACCTGGAGTCCTACGAGCAGCTCGGCCACTACCTCATCCACCTCACCCGCAACGTCACCTGGGACGACCTGCCCGAGGACCTGCGCCGGCAGGGGTGACCCGGGTAACCGGCCACTGACGGACCTCTGGCGCATCGTTGTCCTCGCCGACGATCGATCGGCAACACAGGGAGGCCTGAGGATGAAAACGAACCAGCAGCGGCTCACCGCCGCCCAGACCGACCGTGCCTGTGGCGTGCTCCTCGCATCCGCGGTCGGCGATGCACTCGGCGCCGGGTATGAGTTCGGGACGGCGACCTATCACGGCTGGCCGGCGATGATCGGCGGTGGACTCGGCGGCTTCGCGCCGGGGGAGTGGACCGACGACACGGCTCAGGCCCTCGCGATCGCCGCAGTCGCCGCCACCGGAGCAGACCTGCGCGATTCGCAGGCCCTCGACGCGATCGCCGCGAACTTCGCGGCCTGGTACGCCGGCAACCCCCCGGACGTCGGCATCCAGACCGGGCGGGTCCTGCGCATCGCAGGACCCGACGCCACCGCCGCGGCCATGACCGCCGCCGCGCGCGCCGTCCACGACCGGACCGGCCGCAGCGCCGGCAACGGGTCGCTGATGCGCACCGCACCAGTCGCGCTGGCGCACCTCGACGACCCCACAGCGTTGGTCGAGGCCGCGATGGCCGTGAGCGCCCTCACCCACCACCAGGACATCGCCTGCGAGGCCGCGGCGCTGTGGTGCCTGATGATCCGCCACACCGTGCTCACCGGGGACCTCCCCGACCTCGACACCTGGGACGGTTTCACGGAGCTGGGCGCGCGAGCCAGCTCGGGCACCGATTGGCGCGCCGTGCTCGCCGAGGCCGAGGCACGCCCAGCATCGCACTTCCGTGTCAACGGCTGGGCCGTGGGCGCTCTGCAGGCGGCCTGGTCGGCGATCGTCCAGACCCCCGTACCCGGTGACCTCCCGTGCCGGCACCTCCAGACCGCCCTGGCCACCGCGATCGGCATCGGTGAAGACACCGACACCGTGGCCGCGATCGCCGGCGCGCTGCTCGGCGCCAGGTGGGGCTCCAGCGCGGTCCCGCAACAGTGGTCGGCCATCGTCCACGGGTGGAGCCCGGACGGTGACGCCCACGGGCCAGACCTGGTGCGGCTGGCACAGTTGACCGCGCAGGGAGGCCGATCGATGGGACGCAGCGGCTGGCCCACGTGCGACTACATGGACTATCGCGGCTGGGGTGGCGAGTCGACCTACGTCGCACACCCCCTCGTCGAGGGCGTCTGGATCGGCGGCGCGCTGCCCCTGGACGACCTATCCGCCGAGATCGACGCGGTGGTGAGCCTGTGCCGGGTCGGCGTGACTCAGGTACCACCCGGCCTCACCCACCACGTCGTACGGCTCCTCGACACCGACGCCGCCGACAACCCGAACATCGAGTTCGTGATCGACGACGCCGCACGGACCGTCCTGTCGCTGCGCGAGGAGGGCAAACGCGTGTTCTTGCACTGCGTGGCCGCCCACAGCCGCACCCCGACCGTCGCTGTGCGGGTGGCCATGCTTGCCGGCGCCTCGCTCGGCGACGCGACCCGGGCGGTACTCGGCGCGCTCCCGATGGCCCAGCCCCGATCCTTCCTGCGCGAGGCCCTCGAGCGGCTGGCCGAGCGAGACGGTTCTGTCGGAGGTCCCAGCGACAATGATCGAGACAAGAGAAGGGTCGAGCGATGAGCGAGAGTCGATTCGACAACGCGGTACAGGCCGCCTGGGGGAACTTCGAGACACGACTGTCGGTCTCGCTCGAGGCCCTGGGCGACGGGTCGATGGTGATCGACGTCGAGGCGGAGACCTCCGGGGAGGGCTCCGCGCCGTACATTCAGGTCGCCGGCGACGGTTGCCTCGTCAGGGGCGAGGTGTCTGGCAACAGGTTCCTCGACCGGGCCTGCCGGCTCGACGCGGTGCAGCGACGGGGACTGGTGGCACTGGGCTGGAAACGCCCCGACGACCAACACCCCAACTGGTGGGTCGAGCTAGAGCGGGACCGGCTCGAGGTATTGCAGACCATGGTCCTTGGCGCGCTCCGACAGGTGCTCGGAGTGATGCACCCGAAGTTCCTGGGTTGGGATGACCCCGGCGACGCCAGACAGACCGTAGCCGCGGCCAAGTGCGAGGTCGGCTTCCCGACCACCGGTGAGGAGCTGCGGGCGATGGTCAGGGCAACCGTCGCTGACCACCTCGGCACCAGCGAGGTCACCACCGACGCTGACGGCGACATCCCGATCCGGGCGAGGAAGATCCCGCTCTGGGTGAGGGTGCTCGATGACGGAGCGACCGTGCGCATCTTCAGCCACGTGGTCGTGAGCGTGTTGAGCACCCGGCAGGCGAGGATCGAGGCGGACATCCTCAACCGACGACACCGACAGCTGAAGTTCATGGTCCAAGACCGGCGGGTCGTCGCGGCGATCGACCTGCCCATGGCGCCCTTCGTGGCACGGCACCTGCGCGACATGCTCGATTACGCAGACACGGCGCTGAACGACGTCGCGGACGACCTGGTCCTCCGGACGAGCGGCCGGCTGTTTTTCACCAGCCGCCCAGGCCGACCGGACCGGCGTACGGCATGACCACTCGAACCGCGGCGAAGCCCAACACCTTCGTGATCGAGCAGCGGCGCCGGCAGATCGCCTGGAAGGCGGCCACCGACACGCTGCCCACGGCCGCGAAGGTTCCCGCTGCGTACACCCGCGGACCGGCCGACGTCATGCTGCCGTTCTACCTGCCGGCCGACTTCGCCGCCCACAACCTGCTCCCGACCGTGCGTGCACCGATGTTGGCGCTCTTCACCGAGCTCGGAATCCCGTGGCACGACGGTGTCGCAGGAGGCCCGTCGGGACACCTCCTCTCCTCTCAGGTCCAGTGCGTCAACGCGTTGGGACGGATGGTCGAGGACGAGGAGCGGATCAAGCGCGCCTTCGGCCCTGTGCTCGACATCGTCGAGGTGCTGGAGATCGAGCCCGGCCGGCTGCTGACCTTCGAGTTCATCGGAGACTGCGACTACTTCAACGAAGGCGACGGCTCTGCTCGTCGGCGGGGCACACACTGCACCAGCGTGGATGGCGCGTTCCGGTACCGAACCAGTCGCGGAACCGTCGAGCTCGCGCTGGTCGAGTGGAAGTACACCGAGTCCTACCCCGATGCACGGGACCACTCGACCAAGCTCAACACCCGCCGCGGCCGCTACCTCGAGGATTACGAGGCCGAGGACGGCCCGGTCGAGCCGTTGTTGGCCTTCGAGTTCGCCCAGGACGAGCCCTTCTACCAGCTCATCCGGCAGCAGCTTCTCGCCCACCGCCTCGAGCAGGACCCGGCGGAGCCCGCCCAGGTCGTGCGTGTCGTTCACGTGCTCGACCCGCGCAACCAGGCCTACCAGGAGTCCCTTGTCCGGCCGGAGCACAGAGCCCTGGGCGCATCCGTCGACGATGTATGGCGTCGCATCCTGCGGCGAACCGACCGGTTTCTGCATCTGGACCCCGCAGTGTTCTGGGATCCTGAAGTCACTGACGCCGAGTACGTTCGGCGCTATGGGAGCTAGGTCGCTCCACCGGCAGGACAGGCTCTCCGCACACCGTGCACAAGACATGATCGGAGATTTGCCCTGCGGGCACCTGGCCGGTCGCGCCGCAGTTGTCGCAGACCCAACTCGCCATATGACGAAACCTACGCCGCGATACCAATTGCGGCTCCGATTAAGGATCCCAGTCGCCATTCGCCTTTAGTGCCCGTTCCGCATTGCTAGCGTGGTCGGGCGCGAGGTTGGGGCGCGCAGGCACTCGAGCAAGGAGGCCAAGAGCTTGGTTGAACCATCCGCGTGGAAGCGAATCGACTCCCTCGATCCTCCAGAGCTCCGGTCGCTGGTCGACCAAGCGCTTGTCATGGTTGGCCGCGAGTTCAGCGAGATCCTCGAGCCCGTGCTCGTGTCCAGGTTCGGCCACGGCTGGACCTCGGTTCTGAGAGAAGAGCTGCGGCGCGCATATCCCGATCTGCGGCCGGCTCGGTATGACGTCCTGACCTACCGTCGGCTGCTGGCAGATCCATGGGATGGTCGCGAGTTGCTTCGCGACGCGTTTGACCGGCAGCGCTATTCCCGATCACACAAGCTGCTTGACGGGGTTCGAGACGTTCGCAACGCGCACGCGCACCCGGATAGGCCCGCGGATGCACAGAGCGCCGAAAGTGCAGTCGCCGTGATCGCATCCTTTGCCTCAGCCGCCGACTTCGACAGCGCGGCCGCGATGATGGAGATGCTCTCGTGGATCCAAGCCCTCCGAGCGGGTGCTCCTGTTGAACCGCCGGGCGAGGGAAGAATCCGCGAATTGGCGGAGCTTGCCGAGCGAAACGCCGAACAGGCGCGGCTGGCGGAGGCTTCTCGGAAGGCAGCCGAAGACCGCTTCGCCGACGCGGCCGATCAACTCCGGGAGGCCGAAAAGGCTCTGACGCTTGCCCAGTACGAGGTCGATCGGAAAGCCCAAGAAGTCGCTCGCCTGAAGAAGCGTGACGATGCAGGCACCAAGGACCAGCGGCGGGAGCTGGCGCGACTTCAGGAGCGGGAAGCGGCTGCGGTCTTGAACCGCCAGCGCGCAGAGGCCGCCCGGGATGAAGCTGCCGCGGAAGGTGAGAGGCTGCGCGCGCTGCTGGACGACGCGCTGATGCGTTCGAGTGACCTCGAGGCGAAGGTTGCGGAACTCAGTCTCCAGTTGACTCGCGCCCAGGCCGCGGCTGAGGTCGTGGCTCGAGACCCCGGCAGTGCCGAACAGATCCGGGCGCTGCGTGAGCGTGTAACGACAGCGTGGTCGTCGGACCCGGGAGAGGGGCATGAGTCGGATGAAGATCTACCCTCACCCGGAGACCCGTGGCCGTATGTGCGCGGTGAGGACGTCTGGACTCTCAGCTCTGGCGGACGCATGACTCGACGGCGCGACGGGACTGCGCTCGAGGCGGTCGTCGGAGAGCGAGCGGCAGCAGCTCTGATTGCGCAGTTCCTTCAGATCCGCCCCTCGGGGGGACGAGTGTGGGTCGATGTGGACTGGGATGCGGCCACCTACGTCGGAGACCAGCTGGTGTACCTCGGCCGGCTCTTGGTCGAGGACCAAGCGCGCGATGAGGTGAGCGGGATCTTTGATGACCTAAGTCCTGACGACTTCGCCGGCATCCGCTCTCTTCAGGTTCGACCAGGGTCGTTCGATGACTTCGTCGAGGATCAAGTAGCAGCGTTGCGGATCGCCTATCTCAGTTCCGACGGGGAGATGAATCCTGTGGCCGTTCTGGGCCAGGGAACGTCCGCGTGGCTGCATGCGCCTGACGAGGACGAGACGCTGGGAGCGTACTTTGCGCGACTTGAGACTGAGGCTCGGCGCATCGGAGCCACCAGATTCTTCATCAGCCGAAAGACTCATGTCGGCAGCGCACCAGTTGAGCACCCGGACCTGCCCGACGTCGCGGACGCCGGAATGATCAGAGAGGTCCTGGAGTCGGGCGGGCTGGTTGAGGGTGTCTACTACTTTGCGGCTCGGCGCGACGGAGAGGAGCGCGAGTACCGGCACGGAATCATGAAGGCGCACGGCAACCGTCTGGGCGAAGTAGTCGAGGGCAGTCCGGACCAGCCGATGGAGTTGCTCACGGGGATACTCGGCTAGTCACCAGATCTCAATCGGTGCCGGAACCTGGTGCCCTGAGCCCGTCCCTGATGGCAGCGGTCGCCCGGACATCGTCCTCGTTGTAAGCGAGGATCCGGGTCCGCGCGGCGCTCGCCGCAGGCTCGTCTTCGGAGATCGCCTCGAGGTACCACAGCTGGGACAGCAGCCCGCTCGGCTCCTCGTCTCGCCACTGGAAGTCGAACGCCGGAGCCACCTTCTTCAGGCCATGCCCGCTGACCGCGAAGTAGTGCTGTTGCATGACCGGCAGCAGGTCGACGAACACTCCGTCCAGGTCGCGGCTCGCCTCCGGCCCGAGGATCCGATTGAGGTTCGAGATCTCGTGGGCACTGTAGTGATAGACGCGCACCGTGCGGCCCTGGCTGCCAGCGCGTGCAATGAGATCGCGCAGCCAATCCAGGAACCGCTGCGCCAACCGGCGCTCCGCCTCCTCATCCGGCGGTCCCCAGCTCACGGTGGGCACGTAGACCGGGTCGGCGCCGCCATCACGGACGAGTGCGCCCCACAGGTAGACCCGACCCTCGGCGTCCTCGATGTCGAAGTCGACCTCGACATCAGCGGCGGGCAGGTCGATCGGACCCTCGGTCTGCCGCTCCAGCACCTCGCCGCGCACCACCATTCCGGCACGACGTACGGCGGCAACCAGTCGATCCATCGCCCGTGCGCCGAGGTGAGCTACCTCCGGCATATAGGCATCGCGAAAGGTGGCATCGGTGGTGTCGAGAGCGGCGAGCTCGTGGAGGGTCGACACACCGAGCTGGCCCAGCGCCCGCCATTCCCGGATGCTCAACCGCCCCGACTTGATGTGAGCGCTGGCTGTGTCACCGGCGACTCCGAGGCAGTAGTCGTACCAAGGGCAGTAGTCGCACTCATCGGTGAAGATCGGCTGCACCACCGGATCTGGGTCATCGGCCGCCCCTGTACGGCTCGCTGCGACGGTGGCGATCTCGTGGCGGATGCCGAACTCGAAGTCGTACCGCTCGAGCGCCGTGCGCTTGGCTTTGCCCTGCCGGCGGGAGAACGTCGCGAAGAGGGGGGTGTCCAGGTCGTACCAGACGAGGACATGCCCGCTCGGGTCCAAGTCGGGAAAGTCGTCACTGCCGATGATGAACCCGCGAGCCGGGGTCTCGGCGGGTGCCCGGCCGCACGCCTCGAGCATCCGCCAGTAGTGCGCCAGCTGGAGGTAGTCGTCGATGCGCTCGGCGGCCAGGGGAGCGAGGCCGGTTGCCTCGCGCACCGAGAACGGGTCGGCCAGCGTCGAGTACCGCAGCGTGCCCGTCTTCCTGGCGTGTGCAGTCTTGTGCGCCTTGACGTCGCCAGGCACGTACGACGTGGCCTCGGCGCCGCAGCGCAGCAGTATGTCTGGGCGGCCTGTCCTGCCGGAAACGGTGTCGTCGGGGAGCCAGCCGCCCAGGATCAGCTCGACGCCCTCGTCGATCGCCGCCAGAGTCGCGTCGATGGCCGCCTGCTTGCCCTTGACAGCGGAAAGGTCTCGCCATCGGTCAGCGGACAGCGTCGTCCTCAGTTGGTCGAAGATCGCCGCTTCGAACGCGCGGCCGTCGTCGAATCTCTTCTGGAGATCCTCGGGCGGCTGCCAGGTGGCCCTCTCAAGCGTCGGGTCGTGTTCGTTGTGAACACGGCGCTGGCAGCGCTTGGCGTCGTAGCCGGTGAGAATGACGCCCTTGGTCGTCCCCATCGTTCAAGGTCGCCCGTTGCTCGTGTCAGTTCGCGCCAGCGCCTCGATCGAGGAGATCGTGCGGCGCAACGCATCTCCGAGGGGGCCGGGCACTTTCGCGTGCAGCGCGGTGAGGAGCGAGCCGTAGTACCAGAGATGGTCGGCGGGGTCGGTCACCGTGAACCGTTGCCACAGAGCCGGGCCGACTGTTCGGAGGTCGGCCTCGATCGCACGAGCGTTGTGCAGCTTGTCGCAAGCTGAGACCAGCGCTACCCGCTCGTCCACCTCGCCCAGATGGGCGAGGTACTGCTGCTTACGTTCCCGCCAGGGGGCCTTAGTCTCACCGGCGTCGGTGTCAGCGAGGCTGTCGGAGAGCCCTTCGACCAGGCGGGCCACTTCGGGTCCGAACCGTTCGGCGATGTCGGCGATCCGGGCGGCACCGCCGTGGTCCTCGGCAACGTCGTGCAGGAGGGCTGCGGCCACCTGCTGGTCATCACCGCCATGTTCCATCACGAGCGCGGCGACGGACCAGAGGTGGGACAGGTACGGGATGGCGGTGGCTTTGCGCAGGTCTTGGCGGTGTGCCTCCGCGGCGTAAGTAGCCGCGCCCATCACGAGGTCGAAGTCCTGCCATGGCGCCTCGCTGCTCCGAACCGCGCTTAGCCGCGGCGGAGCGGCTGCCTCAGCCGCCGCCGGACGGGCCTCCTCACGCGCGGTCGTCTCTTGGCGCTGCGCACCCGCGTGCATGGCAGCTGACAACTCGTGCCGCGAACCGTCGGGGAGCAGGAGGTGCCCCTCCTCCGACCCCCAATCCATGTAGGCGACCCAAGCGGTGCGCGATTCGCCGTAGCCGAGGAAGTTCGTGGCTTCCCCGACGCCGTACACCTGGGTCCGGGTGAAGTCGCTAACGTAGGTCCGGTTGTTCGAGCGCACCTCCAGCCGCCATCCATTGCAGTCCAGGCCGGGGGTTTCGACGATCAGGTGCCGGTCGCCGTCGACGTCGCTCTTCCTGAAGTAGCGGAATGCGGCGAGCTTGTCCCGCTCGGCCTTCCAGAAGGCCCGCACCAGGTCAGCGCGCTCCCCGGTGCCCTTCTCCGGGCCGTACTCGACCTCACGCGGGTCGACGTCGGTGAAACCGAGCAGCCACCGGTCCTCGTCTTCCTCGTGCTCCTGGCTCGATCCGTCGGGAAGCGTCTCGGTGATGACGAGCCGAGTCCCGACATTCCATTCCCACGAGGCTGGTCGATCGATGACAGTCGACGGTTCGGCAGCCGCTGCGTCGCATTCGCGGCAGCCGTCGTCGAGGTCCTCTCCGTGCATCGGGCATGAAGGGGTTTCGACGTACCAGGATCCCGGGTCGGAGAGCGAACCTTCCGGCGGCCAGTCCATCTCGTAGCGCTGGCCTGGGTCGAGGTACTTTCCGAAGCGTTCGTTGTACGCACGCAGGGCGAGATCGCGCAGTCGCTCGGTCCAGGGCAGTGCGGGCGGGAGCGCGTAATCTTCCGGCGGTGCCGGCAGGTCCCAGGTGTCCTCGGTGCGCTGCCAAGGCTCCGGAACGCCCACGGCGGTGGCCGACGCCCACGTCCGGATGGGTCGCAGTTCGCTCAGCGCCGTTTTGAGTGCGTCTTCCACACTCGTAGCGTCGCATGAGGGTCCGACTTTGCGCGCCCGTTCACCTGACGACGCCCTGGGGTGGTCAGGTGACGCGGTCCTCCGTCGGAGCGGGGAGTCGCAGCCCGTCGACGGCATCGCGCTTTGTGTCCAGTGCGCGTCGGTCGTATCTGCTGGTGGTGCGTGGATCGGCGTGTCCAGCGATCGCCTGTGCTGTTGCGAGGTCGGTGCCGCCGTCGAGGAGGTCGCCGATCAGCGTGCGCCGCAGGTCGTGGGGTTTGACCGGGAGCGCAACGCCGGCCTTGCGCCTGCGCCGCTCGAGGAGGTCGGCGATCGTCTGGGAGCTCATGTGGCGGTAGTGGACCTTGCCTCCTTTGCGCAGTGGACAGAACAGGGGACCCGGCCTGCCACCGCGGAGCCGTAGCCATTCCTCCAGCCAGGGGAGCGCGGCTGCGGAGACCGGCACGATCCGTTCCTTGTTGCCCTTGCCGACCAGGCGGATGGACCGCGTGGCCGTGGAGTACGAGCTGAGCGTGAGTGCGGCGGCCTCGGAGCGCCGGATGCCCGTTACGTAGACCACGGCGATGACCGCTGCGTCACGAATGCCGAGTGGAGTTTCGTCACAGGCAGCAAGAAGGGCGGCGAGCTCCGAGTCGCCGACGTCGCGGCCTGCCGGCTCTCGGTCGCCTTTGACGGGGTCGAGGTCGATCGCGCGGTGGTAGTCCTCGGCGTCCATCAGTCCGAGCCGCCAGGATTCCTTGAGCACTCGCCGCAGGGCGGACAGGTGCTTGTTGATGTGGCTCGGCGACCAGCCGATATCGAGCATGACGGCGCGTAGGGCGGCGGTGCCCTCGTAGCGCAGCTCCCACCAGGGCACCCAGGCGCCGGTCACGACCGGGACGCCCCGTTCGAGGTCCTCGGGCCGCGGCTCGTCGAGGCGTACGCCGGCTAGGAGCCGCGCGAGGCGGTCCAGGCAGCCGCGCATCGTGCGCAGCGTCTCGCCGGTCAGCTGGCCGAGGTAGACCCTGTAGGGGTCGCGCTCGGTTGGTTGCCTGTCGGGGTCGAGGACCAGCAGCGGTAGCCGCGGGTCGTCGACGGCCGCGAGGCGGTCCTTCTCAGCCACGCTCCGACGGTAAGTGCCGGGGAGCGCCTACGTGCGCAGGACACGCTCATAGTCTGTGGGAATGGGCCTTCTCATTGCCTAAAGACCTGTGTTGAGGAGTGCCTGAACGATTGCGACGCCGACCTGCACCCGGTCCTCGGCGTCGAGGTTGTCCGGCCCGGCCCGTTTCACCCGGACGAAGTTGTCGGCGTCGATCTCGAACGGGGTGAGTGCTGTTCGAGCCGTGTCAGCCTGAGCCGAGTCCTCCGGCAGGAGGACTTCGAAGCCGGCGTCGATCGTGCGAATGCCAGTGCCTGATTCAATGAACTTCATTGCCTTCTCGGTACCGGTGTAGTCCCAGCTGCGGAACTCGGGCTTTGCCAGCCGCTCAGGCCGGTTGACCTCGTTCCAGATTGCCAGCAGGTACGGGTCCTTGAAGGCCGACCGGTAGTCCCCGCCGTTCATCATGTCCACCTGGTACCGATAGCCGGCGCCAGTCGGGTCGTACTCACCTACGTAGATCCCTTGGGGAGCAGAAAGCATGCTCGGGTAGCGGACGAAGTAGTACCGCCAGTCGAAGTGGCCGGCCGTCTCGCAGTCCGCAAGCCATTCACCGCGGATATCTTCCAGCACCTCTCCTGGGTTCCCGGTCCTACCGATAACATCGTCAAGAAGGGTCGCAAGGGCTTCCCGCAGTTGGGAAGTGCTCTCTCGAGACCCGAGGGCCAGAACGTCTCGCCAGGATCCGCCGCCCTGCCGCTGGCCAGCCACGCCAAGCTGCCGCTTCGTGGATGCCATTTCGCGGGAGTAGTCGCCTTGGGCGAGTAGCGCGGCTGGCAAGTGTTCAAGGGCGTCGTGTCCGCTGACCTTCCAGAAGGCGGCCGCATGGTTCTCGATGGTCAGGGGGTCGAGATTGAAGGCGAACAGCCGTCCTCGGAGGAGAGGATGATCCTCGAGGGAGTGGACTGCCGCCTCGATCGACGGGTGCTCCTCGAGACGAGAGCGCTTTAGTTTCTCGTCCTCGAGCCAGGCTTGGCTGAACCGCTTCAGGCCGTCGAGCGAGCCCGTTGTCATCAGTTTCGTGGTCGACTCGATGAGGTCCGGCATGTATGGACCTTGCACCTGGTTGGGTGCCGACTCGGCGAGGTTGCGCAGCGAGCGGAGCCGGTTTCGAAGGACGCCGTCGGGTTCATCGGGACACAGGTGTCGGAAGATGATGACTGCGTACAGGAGGATCGTTTCGGCTAGGGAGAACTGCTTGGTCCCGTAGCTTTCGAGACATGCTCCGAAGAGGTTCGGGTTTTGCGATTCGAAGAGCAACAAGCCAGAGTCAGAGTCGCCTCCAACGGAGAAGAGCTTCGCGAAGACCGCGGCAGGCACGTCGTCTGATGCTGTCTCGCCCACCCAGGTGTCGAAGGCGAAGAACAGGAACCCGAGGTGGGTGTCCGCGTCCTCGTGCTCTACGAGAACCCGGCGGGCACGATCGAGGAGGGGTTCTTGCCCCCGGGTCGCGCCGGAGCGCCACTCGCACACGTCGACGATGAAGGCGAGGTAGTTCATGAACTCGTCGTCGACGAGAAAGTTGCCGCCTTCGTAGTGCCAGAGGAGGTCCGACCACTCGCGATCGAACTTCTCACTGAGCTCGGCCTGCCTTCCCGAGGCAACCAAGAGCTTCTCGAACCGAGCCTTGAAGACCTCGAACTCAGTGAGCGGCTTTCCGCGCGAGTTCATCTTGATGTAGAGATCGTCGCCGGACTCCATGTCGTCGATCGGCAGGAAGAGAAAGCTGATCGCCTTCGCGTCGGGCGAGGACAGTCGTTCCCAAAGGGCCACGAAGTCGTGGTCTTCTCGTGACAGTCGCTCGTGGATCGCGGTGATCATGACCAGCATCGATTGGATCGTCGGGTCCGTACGCCATGGGAAGAGGTACCAAGCCTGATCGGTGATCCAGGTCTGCGGGTCGCTCTCCTTGTACGGCCAGTCGTTCGTGACAAGTTCGTAGCAGAAGTACTCTGCGCTGAGCCGCGTCGCGTAGCGGAACTTCGTCCAGGGCTCGTTCGGGTCCAGTGCGTCGGCCCGCGACGCGACATACCAGTGCAGCAGGAACAGGGTGGTCAGGCGCTGCTGCCCATCGAGCGGCTTGAGAACGCCGTGCGATGTGACTTCGCCGTATACGAAGTCCAGGCCGACGGACTCCTGCGTGGTCAGCGCATTGATCAGCACCTCGAGGAAGTCGCGCCGAATCATGGCGGTGTCGTGGTCCTCACGGCCTTGCGCGTAGTCGCGCTGAATGATGGGGATCTCGATGCTCTTGATCGATGGCCTCTCGCCATCGGGCCCGTCAAAGATGCCGCGGTAGGTCCTCACGAATCCTTCCGTCGCCCTGTTCATGAGGTCGCCTCATCGGGCTCGGGGAGGAGGTAGGGCTCGACGACGCTGCGCAATTCGTTGTAGTACGCCTTGCGGTCCTGGGGACCCCAGAGGTGGAGCTGCGAATCAGCGTCCTCGGTGTAGTACTTGAGGAAGGCGTTGCGAGTGCAGGGCGGGATGTAGGCACCCTCGCGGTCGAGGCGCAGAATCTCCTGCCGTTTCACTTCGAAGACGGAGTTGCCGAGCGCGCTGTTGTGCCCGCGGTCGAGAAGCGCGAGGTTGGGCAGCAGGTGCACGTCGTCGCCGAGTACGGGGTCGCCGGTCGCCGCGAAGGCGGCGAGGATCTCGTCCTCTAGCTTCCGGAACTTCTCCGCGATGCCGACCGCTCGCGCGTCAATCGACTGAATGGTCGCATCGATTCGATCGAACAGCTCGCCGTCTTCCGCCTCGGTGCGTCCCGGAACCGCTGAAAGGCCTTGCCGGTGCAGGTGGAGCCAGGTCTTCCACTGCTCGGCTCTGGTTAATGGCGCAGCGTTCTGCGCGTGGATGTGCTCCACGGACCAGCTGCCCCTTGCATGGTCGTGGAAAGAGAAGCGCTGCGTGCGTCGCTCTCTCATGTCGTCGGGTCCGAGGACCGTGGCCACATTCATCAGCAGGAGGAGTTGCTGGCAGGCCTCGCGATGGAGCTCGTAGTTGAGGTCGTCGAGCCGAGTGCGGGTTAGCCCGATGCGAGCACGGATGCGTTCGACCAAGGCCAACCTGAACGCCTTGTTGGTGGAGCCGTCGGCCAGTTCGACGATCCGCTCGAACTCGTACCGATCTCCGGTAGCGATCAGGAAGCCGATCAGGTGATAGAGCGTCCGGTCATGGAACCACCCGGTGATGAGTCCGTGCATGCGTACGACGTCTCGCCAGAACTCGGCGGGAGCGTTCTCGATCCTGGGTCTGAGCTTCTCGAAGACCCAGTACCTGTGCTGTTCCTTGCCATCGGTGCTGCCGGCCATCGCGCGGAAGAGCAAGTCGATGTGGGTCGGCCACTCTGTGGCCGAGCCGGTGATGAACGCCCAAAGCTCCGGGTCCCGCAGGTCGCGTTCGAAGCTGTCCCACTGAACGGCGATCTGCTCTTGGCGTTCGGGACGGCTGCCGTCGGCGCCGATCTTGGACAGCACCAGAGCCTTGATGAGCTCAGCGTCGGTAAGGAGAATCCGGCCGACGTTCAGGCGCCTGAACAGCTCGTTCTTGTCCGTGCCCTTGGGGGCTTGGTACCAAATCAGATAGACATGCTCGGCCAAGGCCTTGCGCATGTTGATGGCTGCGCCCTCAGGGTCGGGCTGCGCCTCGAACCACTTCTCGATCGCCTCGTATGCCGAGTAGATGTAGTGGAAGTCGATGTTCGAGTGACGGAGTGCGGGGTTGAGAGTGTCGAGGTACTCGCGACTGTTCTCCCTTGTCTCGTACGCCAGGGAGTAGTTGACCTTGGCGCGCGGCAGCCAGTTGCTGTCCCGCAGGTACTTCACAATCAGGTACAGCGTCGTGAGTCGCTGCTGCCCATCGATCAACTCCCAGTTGCCAGCGGCTTCCCTCCACATGACGACGATGGGTTGCAGGTAGTAGCTCCGCGGCACGGACACCGCGATGACGTCGGTATTGATGTCGTCGAGGAGTTTGACGACCTCTGGTGCACCCCAGCGGTACCCGCGCTGGTACGAGGGTACGAAGAACTCGCCGGAAAGGGCGTCGCTGATGACGAGCTTTCGCGTCAGTTCGGCAGATCGGGTGTCCAGGGTCATCAACGGGATCCTATTGACGTCAGGTGGAGGCGTGGCCGTGTTCGGCGAGGATTCGCTGAACCGAGGTGTTCGAGACATCGCTGACTGTCCACTCGGTTTCGTCCACGACGATCACCGCTACCCGCGCGATCTGCTCGACCTGGTCTCGCTCCGCTGCGCTCAACTCCACGGATGAGTCTATGAAGACCCAGTCGAACTGGCCCGGCGTGAACTCGCCGGTGCGAAGCGCTGACCGGATATCGACGGGGTACACGGCCGCCGCCCTCGGGTGCTTACGCAGTAGCAGGTTCAGCATTGCCTGACTGGAGTCCACGCCGGCATACCGATCCGGCGCGACAAGCCCGAGGTCCAGCACGCGACCAGTCCCGCAACCGATGTCCAGCACATGCGGCGGGTACGTGCCCCGGACGCCGGCAAGGAGCTGTTTCACACGTTCTGGCTCTCCATCTGGAATCAGGTGCTCGGCATCCCAGCTTGTCGCGATGCCGTCGAATGGCGTCTCGATGCCGCTGATCGTCGACTGCGCGTTCTGGACCCCGTAGAAGAGCTCGGTCGTCGCCCGGTTCACCAGCGTCGTGTCTGTGATGTGCCGGTCCTCGGTCCACCAGCGGCACCTGCCGTCGGGACTGACCAGATAGATCTTCGTCACCGAGTAGTACTTGCCCGGCTGCCCGAACGTGTAGATCACCCGCGCGGCACGGACCATGTCCTCGTGCGTTACGCCAGCCGTGCGGTTCTCGACCACGTAATGGTGCGGCGCGGTCGCGGCGTAGGTCTTGGCGAAGATCCACTCGAGTTCGTTAGCTCGTACGAGCCACCAATCAAGGTCGGCACGAGTGATTCGGTCCTGCGTCATCTGTCTTTCCTAGGGTTCGTTCGCCCGATCGCCGTGATCATCGCTGGGACCACCGACAGAGACGGCAGGGCGGTGCTTCGGCGGTCCGGCTCTGACACCTGCTTCCTGGCAGGCCGCGACCTCAGGAATCACACCGGCGAATACGAGGGCTACCGAAGGTTGCGGGCAATTGAGGTCGCACGTCCGCATTGACCCGAATCTGTCGGACGCCGATGGGAGGATTGCGGAGTGAAGGACACCCGATTCTCAACCGTCTTCGACAGCACGGCGGATCTGCTCAGCGGCGTCGACATCGACGACGTCGGTGACATCGAGACCTTGCTGATGTTCCTCTTCGCCAGGCCCATGGGCGTTGATGAGGTGTGGGATGAGGACGGGGCCGCAAGTTCTCTTGATGTCAGGGTGCACGGCAACGACGAGAGCATCGGATTCGTCTGCGACTTCCCAATGAGCGTGATGGAGTTGGCCCGCTCATGCGCGGACACGGTGACTGAACTCAGCCCATTCACCCGAGATCGGTTCGCCCAAGAGGAGTCGCCTGACGTCTCGACCATGAGTGACGCCGAACTCATAAGTGCCTTGCAGCAGGCCCTCGGCCAGGTCCGCGTTTTCAACATGATGGACGCCGACGATTGAGGCCCGAACCAGGGCCATTCTCGCCCGATTCTGTCGGACCCGTCCTCTACATTTGATCAATGATGCTTCCCCCGGACGACCTGGAACGCGCGCCGTACCACGTCCCGCGCGGCATCTGCCCGACTTGTGGATCGGGCGACATCACCCATTTGGTCATCGGGTTGCCCACCGGACCGGATGTGATGACAGGCCACCCAGACTGGGTGCGCTGGATCGGCTGCGTGCACCCCGGCTACGACCGGGAGTGCACCAACTGTGGTTCCACCTGGAGTGCCCGAGCTGCCGCTTCGGACGCACCAGGCCTACGACGTCGCACCACTCCCGCACCACTGCCACGCCCCTTCAAGCGCCGACGCGGATAGGCGCCGACGGCATGCGAATGAGCCTTCCTGCAGGCGCAGGTGCTGCATTTCCGTTCATCCCACAACGCCAAATGCACCCACGCACCGTCCTCGATGCTTGGGCTGCGGCGTACAACGGACCCGAGCATGGCTGACCAACGGCGCTCCGCGCGGTTCTCGTGGAACCTCGTGGATGAGACCTTGATCCGGAAGCTCCTCAGGACCGCCTACACGAAGTTCGGCCCGCACGAACAAGCACAGAGCGTCTCGTCACTAACGCCCGAGCAGCTCCGGCGGAACGCGGAGCGCGTTCTCGGCCGACCACCCAGAACCGCACTGCGATTCGAGCTAACCGACACACTGCGCCGTGGTTGGCTTCCCACGGCAAGCGCCGAGGACCTGGCAAACCTCACCGGCATGGTCAACCGCTACAACGCTCTGACCACCCGGAAGGAGAGGCTCGACTTTCTGCTGACGCGGAATCGCACGGACGGCTTCGTCGCAAATCTGTGGTCGGCATTTGTTGCCGCCCACAAGGAGTCAGTCCTCCACCCTGTCGGACCGGGCAGCGCGACTCAGAGGGCTAAGGCGTCCGTTATGGAGTTGGTCGGCGAAGGCGCCAACGCGCGACATACCCCGTACAGCCATCAGGAACACGCGTGGCGGGAGCTGGATCGACTGCGTTCGGCCGGCGGACGTCGTTCCGGACTCATCGTCATCCCGACCGGCGGTGGCAAGACAGCCACCATGGTGACCTGGCTCATCAGTGAGCTGCAGCGCCGCCGCAAGCTGCGCGTGTTGTGGATCGCCGACCAGCAGGAGCTCGTCGACCAAGCAGCACGGGAGTTCCGGGAGCATGCCAGATCGGCCCCGGCCGGCTTCCGCCGACGGCTCCGGGCGGTGCACGGACAGGCCGGGAGCGCCTCAGCCCTCGCGGATCGAGACGTCGATGTGGTCTGTACGACGCGGCAGTCACTGATCGGACAGCAGTTCGACGGAAAGTCGAAGGCAACAATCCGGGCGTTCCTCACCGGCCCGACCGTCGTGGTCATCGACGAGGCTCACCACGTCGTCTCACCGACGTACCAACGGCTAATCGATTTCCTCTGGTCGGTCGGAAGCGGGTTGATGCTGGTCGGGCTAACGGCCACCCCGTGGCCTGCGGGTGCTGGGCAGACCGCCAAACTCAGGCAGACCTTCGCCCGCGAGCTCGTCTCAGTAGCAACATCTGAACTCGTCGCGAAGGGCGATCTCGCTCGCCCCGTCATCCACACCGTAGGCACCACAGAACCTGTGAACGTCAGTGCGAGCGATCTGAAGCAACTCGCTTCTGGCCGTGAGGTACCTCCCCGCGTGGCGCGACAGCTCGACCGCGCGAGCCGTAACAACCTAGTTGTGAAGCAGTGGGTGGACCGCCAACGGTTGTGGGGTAAGACCCTTGCCTTTGCTTGTGACACCGCCCACGCAGACTCGCTCGTGGACGCCTTCCGCGACGCCGGAGTCGCAGTGCACGTAGTCCACAGTGCGGCGGGCACTGACCGTGCTGCTGTTCTGGATCTCTTTCGACGGGCCACTGAACCGCAGGTCCTTGTCAGTGTCGGCATGCTCCTCGAAGGCGTCGATATCCCGTCGGCCCGCACCGCCTTCTTGTGCCGCCCAACCGCGAGCCACATCGTGATGCGACAGATGGTCGGCCGCGTGCTACGTGGCGTGCGTGCGGGTGGTGATCCCGAAGCACACGTCGTTGAGTTCGTGGACAGCTGGCGCGAAGACGGCGGTCTGCTCAGTTCGGTCAGCATCCTCAGCTCGGCCGATATCCCCGACGTACCTGCGAGCCCCACCGGAGCAGGCGAAGGCGTCGGGGAGCACGAGCTGCCTCCGATCCTCGCCGAGGATGGTGAGACCGAGGTGGGCACCGATCTGATCCGAAGCATCTCCCGCGCCATGGAGGCGCGAGTCCGCAGGGACGGTCTCAACGCCACGCTGACGAGCAGCCGTCTCATCGGTTTCTACGACCTCGACGTACGACGCATTCCCGTCTTCGAACACGCGGCTCTAGCTTGGACGGATGCTGCCGCGTGGGCCACCGACCCAAGAGACAAGCGCGGCACGACCGCGATGTCCTTCTTCGACGACGTCCCTCCTCCGGCACCGCTTGACGATGAAGTCGCCGCCTTCGTCGACTACTGCAAGTCCTATGTCGGAGCGCCGCCCTTCGTTCCGCTAGAGGCATCGGTCGACGTGGTCGCGACGGCACGCAAACTCATCGCGGCGGGCCGGCTCTCCGAGCTGGAGCGCGTTGAAGTGCTTCGAGGAGAGTACGAGTCCTCGCTCGCGCGCAGCCTCTATCCCAGCCTTCAGTTCTTCATCGAAGCCGTCGAACAAGAAGTGCTCGCGCAGCTGAAGGTGATCGATTCGGGCGCCCGACCCGAGTCCGTGCCGAAACCCGATGCCATCCCTTCCAAGACCCTCCGCAGAGATTCCAACCGGAACCTCAAGGGCCTGTTCAAGGAGACCGTCAAGGCCGGCGTGTCACTGCTTGCCGCTGAGTCAGCGTACGACGGCTGGCTCGACGCTGACGAGCTACCCGAGATCGATTGGACACGCCGAGACGTCCAAGCCGTGTGGGCCTATTGGAGCTGGCGCAAGGGCGCCAGGGCACGCGACAAGCCGGTCATCCGCATCAACCTCGCGCTCAAGGCACCGAAGACCCAGATCTCGGACGACCTGCTCAAGTACCTCATCTGGCACGAGCTCTGCCACCACCTAACGCCCGGACAGGGACACGACGCGGAGTTCAGGCGGCTGGAAGGCCTTTGGCCAGAACACGCGCGACTCGACCACGAACTTGACACTCTTCACGAGGCCTACGCGATGCCGAAGAAGCCCGCGAGGTAAGCGCAAGGGACGCCCCCGGCCTCACGCCGGCTCAAATCTTGACGCTAGGTCCTCGCGCACCGAACCGACGTCGACCACTCCCCCGACCATCTCAGAGAGGAACTTCGCGAGCCGTTTCGGCCAGAGGACGTCCCCCCGGGGGTTGCGAAAAACTCCACCGATCAACGGCCAGTCGGCTTCGACGAAACAGAGCGCTCCGGTCACCGGCAGCTCGTCCACAACCTCGCGGACCAGACGGACTTGCTTCAGAACCCCGTCGACCAGTGTTGTCCGGTCTCGTCGGCCGACCAGAACCTTCTCGGTGCGGGGACGTAGGAGGCCGCCCTCGATCTTCAGTTCAGGCCGACCCTTGTACCGCTTCGCGTCGATCACAGATGCCGGCAGGCGTGG
>ERZ761607.864-NODE-864-length-43471-cov-6.040584_pt1 | contig 43471 bp, 48 predicted proteins | sample MGYA00511164_ERZ761607 | MGnify/ENA primary metagenome ERZ761607 (study PRJEB28899, sample SAMN02445080) | bioreactor sludge metagenome | biome: EBPR sludge | place: Australia: Brisbane, Thorneside Wastewater Treatment Plant | collected 2011-06-22 ...
GCGACCAGCGTTCCCGCGGAGCGATCATGGCCGACACCCTGGTCCAACGCGTCCTGGCACCCCACCTCGCTACGACGACTGGTCCCGCGGAGTTGCCGCTGGTGATCCACGTCGTGGTTCCCGACGCCGTCCTGCTCGGCGATGAGGACGGCAGTGGTGAGGTCGAGGGGTACGGCCCGGTGCCCGGTGACCTTCTCCGCGAGTGGATCGCTTCGCACGCCGAACAAGGCGTAGCGGACTGGGTCACCCGCCTCTACCAGTCCAAGACTGGTGAGCTGGTGGCCATGGAGAAGGGCGGCCGCTACTTCAACGGCAAACTCGCCGAGTTCCTCCGCCTCAGAGACCGACGCTGCCGCACCAAATGGTGTGGCGCACCGATCCGCCACCTCGACCACATCGAAGACCACGCCACCGGCGGACCGACGAGCGCGGCCAACGGCCAAGCGACCTGCGAGGAATGCAACTACAACAAACAAGCCCTCGGCTGGACCGCCCAACCACGACCCGGCCCCGTCCACACCGTCGAAACCACCACACCCACCGGACACCGGTACGTCTCCCGAGCACCCACCGACTAGCTTCCTGCATGCGCAGGCAGGTATCCGGTCCCCGACTAGTCCAGATCTGCAGGCGGGGCGGACTTGCCGACCAAGTCGCGGAGAAGTGCGACGGTGGCGGTCCAGGTCGCGACCGTCTGCACTGTCTCGGGTACCCGCGCAGGGGGCGACTGGTCACCCAGACCCCCAGTGAACAGCAGCCGATGCGGCACAGTCGTGAGGTGTTCAAGCACGTCCAGTCGGTCATCGACGAAGTGGGTGACTCCGAGGGCGGCGCACACCGGACCTTTGTCCGACCTCGTGGTGACAAAGTGCAGGTGGTCGGGCGCGACCAGTGCTTCGCCGACGAAGCCGTTACGCGCAAGCCAGGCACGGCTGAGCGCTTCGATCCTCGGCCCTGCCTTCGACACGATGTGGACCCGGCTGCCGAAGATGCCGACGAGCTCACGCACGGCGTCGGCAGCACCCGCCGTCGCGGGGGTCCCCATCGGCCTGGACCCGAAGAACGATGTGTCCGCGCCTCCGGCAGCCCGCGCGACCAAGACGCCTCCGACGTCCAGCCCGAGGATGGGCGGCGCGGACCTCCCGATCTCAGGGATCACTCGTAGCTCTGTCCACACCAGAGGAATTCACCGACCTGCTCCCACGTCAGCTAAGGTAACTCCACGACCGGGCGTTCGACGTCCTCTGCGGGAACCGACCGCATGCCATCGTCCGTCAACACTGCGACGTCACCGGGGACCAGGACCCGTCCGGTGTCGTCGCCCGGTTCCCAGCCCCCGAACGCGCCGACGACCCCGCACTCGACGTAGCCTCGCGGGCTCCAGTTGTAGTAGTAGTCGTCCGTCGCCCGCTTCGCCCCTGGGGGCCGGCCCACCGAGAGGCCGAAGCCGCGGAACTCATCGCTAGCCGCCCCACTCGCTTCGGCGTCCTCCATGTCGAGGACCTGACTCTTCAGCATGAGATCGACGCGCTCGGCGCCGGAGGCGGGCTGTCTAGCCAGGTCCTCGTCTCGCCACCGCGGGTCGATTGGGGGGACCTCGCCCACGAAGGCGGTCCTCAGGGCGGCGAGCAGGTCACCTGGGATGAGGCCCCGCTCGGAGAAGTGCGGGACGAACTCAACGTGTAGCGAGGACAGGAACTCTCGAAGGGTCCGAACGCTGTCCTCGTGCTCGGTGAGCAGCGCCGTGACAGCCAGGTACAAGTCCCGGTTGTCCATGAACCCATACTTCACCGCTCCCCGGCAGCAAGCCCGCCGCAGAGCGCAAGATCCGGCTTGGCGGAATGACGCCCTAGCGAGCCGGCTCGTGCTCCGGCGCCTGCAGGGCTTCGGCCTCGTCCGCGCTCTCCTGACGGCGGCGTACGGCGATGACGGCGCCCAGCACCAGGAACGGGCCGAAGGCCAGCACCAGGGTGAGCACCTTCTCGACCGGGTGCAGGGCACCGAGGTGCAGCGCGATGAGGTCCAAGCTCATGCTCGCAGTCTGTCACCGACCCCGGTCGGCCGACAGGGCAGGCTCAGGGATGCCTTAACTCGGCCACCCGATGGGGCTCAGCCCATGTAGGGGTAGCGGTAGTCGGTGGGCGGGACCAGGGTCTCCTTGATCGACCGCGGCGAGGTCCAGCGGAGCAGGTTGATCGCCGCGCCGGCCTTGTCGTTGGTGCCCGACGCCCGGCCGCCACCGAACGGCTGCTGCCCGACCACCGCACCGGTGGGCTTGTCGTTGATGTAGAAGTTGCCGGCCGCGAACCGCAGCTCCTCCTGCGCCCACGCGATCGCGCGCCGGTCGCGGGCGATGATCGAGCCGGTCAGCGCGTACGGCGCGATGCCCTCGAGCTGGCGACCGACCTTCTCGAAGTCGCCGTCGTCGTAGACGTGGACGACCAGGATCGGGCCGAAGTACTCGGTGGTGAACATCGCATCGGTCGGGTCGGTCGAGACCACGACCGTTGGGCGCACGAACCAACCCACCTTGTCATCGGTCTGGCCACCGACGACCACGTCGAGCTTGGCCTGCCGCTTGGCCCGGGCGATAGCGGCCTTGTGCTTGGCGAAGGCCCGCTCGTCGATGACCGCGCCCATGAAGTTGGAGAAGTCGGTGACATCGCCCATCGAGATCGCCTCGACCTCGGCCAGGAAGGAGTCCTTCATCTTGTTCCAGACCGACCGGGCGACGTACGCGCGCGAGGCGGCCGAGCACTTCTGGCCCTGGAACTCGAAGGCACCCCGGATCAGCGCAGTGCGGACCACCGCCGGATCGGCCGTGGGGTGGGCGAGCACGAAGTCCTTGCCACCGGTCTCCCCCACGATCCGCGGGTAGGAGCGGTAGCTCTCGATGTTCTCCCCGACCGTGCGCCACAGGTGCTGGAAGGTCGGGGTGGAGCCGGTGAAGTGGATACCGGCCAGGTCGGGATGCGCGAGGGTGACCTTCGAGACGTCGATGCCGTCGCCGGGGAGCATGTTGATGACGCCCGGCGGAAGGCCGGCCTCCTCGAGCAGCTCCATGGTCAGCGACGCCGCAAGCTGCTGGGTCGGCGAGGGCTTCCAGACCACCGTGTTGCCCATCAGCGCGGGGGCGGTGGGCAGGTTGCCGGCGATCGCGGTGAAGTTGAACGGCGTGATCGCGTAGACGAACCCCTCGAGCGGCCGGTGATCGGTGCGGTTCCAGATGCCGGGGCTGTTCGCGATCGGCTGGTCGGTGAGGATCTGCTTGGCGTAGTGGACGTTGTAGCGCCAGAAATCGATCAGCTCGCACGCGCTGTCGATCTCGGCCTGGAACGCCGTCTTCGACTGCCCCAGCATCGTGGCCGCGTTGATCCGCTGCCGCCACGGACCGGCCAGCAGGTCGGCGGCCTTGAGGAGGATCGCGCACCGGTCGTCCATGTCCATCGACCGCCAGTCATGCGCCGCGTCGCCGGCCGCCTTCACCGCGGCGCGCGCGTCGGCCTGGGTCGCCCCCTTCGCCCGGCCCAGGACGTGCTGGTGGTCGTGGGGCTGGACCACCGCGAACTCCGGACCGCCGAGGTTCTTCCAGCGGCCACCGACATAGCCACGCAGGTTCTTCTCGCGGCGCTCCAGCTTCTCGATCTCGACCAGCAGGGCCTCCCGTTCGGGGCTGCCGGGCGCGTAGGTCAGGTTCGGCTCGTTCGTGGGAGCCGGAGGGAACGTGATGGCGTCCATGCCGCCAACCTAGCCGTGACCCTCAGGACGACAACAAGTCGTCGATCTCCTGGGTGGCGTACCAGCCCAGGTCGTCTTCCGCGTCGGCGTCGGCCGGGCGGTCCTCGGGGTCGGCGTGGACGGCGACCACGTCGCGCAGGGGTACGTCGCCGTCGGGGTCGTCCACGTCGGCGACGACCACCACCCGCCGACCCGGGCCGTCGAGCAGTGCCGCCGCGTCGACCGCGGCGGCGACCAGCGCGGCGTACTCCTGCTCCTCGCCGTCACCGTCGGCGACGTACCGCTCTGCCGTGGCCGGCAGCGACCCGTCGTCGCGCAACCGGGCCAGGCCGGCGAGCGTGGTGGGGAGGTAGATCCTCACGGTCGGCTCACGGCTTGGGGACGGCCTTCTTGCGGCGGCCACGCGGGATCTTGGGGCGGCCCCCGGTGGCGGTGTCGAGCAGTTCGGCCAGCGCCTCGGTCACGCACTGGCCGAGGACGTCGACATCGGGCACGAGGTCGCGGTCGGCGGTGATGCCGTAGAAGACCGCTCCGTCGTACGACGTCACGCCGATCGCGAGGGCGTGCTGCGGCAGCAGCGGTGGGATCGGGAAGGTGCGCACCATCCGCGCACCGGCGGCGTAGAGCGGCGACTGCGGCCCGGGCACGTTGGTGATCGAGATCTGGAAGTCGCGCCTCACCTCGGCGGCGGCCACCCGCGAGCCGATCGCGTGGAAGGTGGTCGGCGCGAACCCCGCGATCCCGGCCAGCCGGTTGGCCGCGACCGCCCGGCCCGTCTCCTTGTGCGCCTGGAAGGAGTAGGAGACCTGGTGGAGGCGCACCACGGGGCTCGCCTCGGCGATCGGCAGCGTGACGAAGTGCGGCGCGATCTGGCTGCCGAGGGAGGTCGCTTCCAGTTCGCGGTCGATGACCGAGACCGGCACCACCGCCTGGATCTGGCGCAGCCCGCCCATCGACTCCGAGCGGGTCATCAGCCACGCGCGCAGCCCGCCGGTCACCGTGGCCAGGATGACGTCGTTGACGGTGCCACCGTGGGCGTCGCGGATCGTCCGGTAGTCGTCGAGCCGCGTCTCCACGCCCACGATGCGCCGTTGCTGGGACAACTCGCCGGTCAAGGCGTTGCCCCGGTCGGGGCGGCGTCCGGCCAGCCCGGCGACCACCCGGCCGGCGCCCGCGGCGAACCGGTCGGCGGTGCGCAGCACCGAACCCACCGCGTGCTGGGCCGTGTCGAGCGCGACGCCGCGCTCGGTGATCAGGTCGTGGAGGGCACTGGCCACCAACCCGGCCGGCGACGGGTGCCGGTGCGGATGCCACTCGTCGTTGCCCAGGAGTTGTACGTCGGGATCCTTGTCGAGCAGCACCTGCCCTAGGTCGACGGTCTCCACACCGTCGACCAGCGCCTGGTGGGTCTTGTAGAGCAGCGCGACCCGGCCGTCGGCCAGCCCCTCGACGAAGTAGATCTCCCAGAGCGGTCTGCTCCGGTCGAGGGGTCGGGAGACGATGCGGGACACGAGCTCGCGCAGCTGCTCGGTGCTGCCCGGCCGCGGCAGGGCGGAGCGGCGTACATGGTAGCCGATGTCGAAGTGGTCGTCGTCGACCCAGACCGGGTTGGCGAGGTGGCCCGGCACCTCCTGCACCCGCTGGCGGTAGCGCGGCACGAAGGGGATCCGGTCGAGGATCAGCGCGACGAAGCGGTCGTAGTCGAAACCCCCTCCGGGACCGGACGGGTCGCCCGGATCGAAGACCTCCACCGTCGCGTTGTGGCACGGCGCAGTCGGCGTCTCGTTCTCGAGGAACGCGAGGTCGCGTGATCGCACCCGGTCGTTCACCGCGCGCACCCCCGATCCTCGTGTTTGGCCGTCATGGGATTCTTACAGAGGTCTCAGGACGCCCCTGCGATCAGTCACGATCATGGGTCACCGGACTCCGGTCCACCCAGCCACTCACCAGGAGGTCGGTCCCTGATGCGTCATGCGCTCGTGGTCCTCGCCCTGGTCGTCTCCGTCACCGGCCTCGCGGGCTGCGGCGACGACGACTCGTCCGCTGCCTCAGGGGGCAGCGACAAGGAGCTGCCCACCAAGACCATCGACGTCACCTTCGAGGGCGACGACGTCACCCCCAACGGCGACCGGGTCGAGGTGGAGGTCGGTCAGCCGATCGAGTTCGTGGTCAAGGCCGACACCGAGGGCGAGATCCACGTGCACTCCGACCCCGAGCACGAGTTCGAGTACGGCGCCGGCACCACCACGCTGACGCCGTTCACGATCGACAAGCCCGGCATCGTCGAGGTGGAGTCGCACCAGCTCGAGAAGACCATCGTCCAGCTCGAAGTGAAGTAACCCGTCCTCGTGGACCCGGTCTCCCCGTCCTGGGGCGAACTGTTCGCGCACGGGATCGGCGGTCAGAAGGACCTGCCGATCCCGCTCGAACTGACCATCGCCGGCGCGGTCGCGGCACTGACCGTGAGCTTCACGGTGCTGGCGATCGCCTGGCGCACCCCGCGGTACGACGAGACCAACGGACGCCCTGCGCCCCCGCGGCTCGTGACCCTGGTCGGGTCGCGGCCGTGGTTCTACGCGCTCCGCACGCTCGGCATGCTCGCCTTCGCCTACACCGCGATGGTGGCGGTGGCCGGCGAGGACAGCCTGATCAACCCGCTGTTCGGCATCTTCTACGTCCTGTTGTGGGTCGGCTTCGTCCCGGTGTCGCTGCTGTTCGGGCCGGCGTACAAGGCGATCAGCCCGGTGCGCACCATCAACGCCGGCTTCGCCCGGCTCACCGGCAGCGACCCCGAGCGCGGCGTCTTCGAGTACCCCGCCTGGCTCGGCCACTGGCCGGCGGCGATCGGCCTCTACGCGTTCGTGTGGATGGAGCTGGTCTACCCCTTCGCGACCGAGCTGGGGCCGGTCCGGCTCTGGCTGGCGATCTACGTCGCGGCGATGCTGGTCGGCGGCACCCTGTTCGGCAACCGCTTCTACGAGATGGGCGACCCCTTCGAGGTCTTCTCCACGCTGGTCGCCCGGATGTCGATCTGGGGCCGACGCGGCGACGAGCTGGTGATCCGCAGCCCGCTGGCCAACCTGGCGAACACTCCCGTACGGCCGGGACTGGTGGCCGTCGTCGCCGTCCTGTTCGGCAGCACCGCGTTCGACTCCTTCAAGGACTCCATTCGCTGGGTGAAGTTCATCCAGGGTGACTACGTCCAGGACCACGACCTCGGGCTGCTGTTCGGCAACCTCGGCCTGCTGAGCTTCGTGCTCATGGTGGCCGTGGTCTTCACGGTCGGCACCATGCTCACCGGCGTCGGCCCCGAGATGCGACGCCGCGACCTGCCCGGACAGTTCGCGCACTCCATCGTGCCGATCGTCATCGGCTACGTCATCGCGCACTACCTGACCTACCTGCTCGAGGTCGGCCAGCAGACGATCATCTACATGAGCGACCCCTTCAGCAACGGGTCCAACTGGTTCGGCACCGCCAACTGGACGGTGTCCTACTACTTCTCCCTCCATCCGAGTCTGCTCGCGGTCATCAAGGTGCTCGCGGTGGTCACCGGCCATGTCGTCGGCGTGATCGCCGCCCACGACCGCGCCATCCAGCTCCTGCCCAAGAAGCACCAGCTCACCGGCCAACTCCCCCTGCTCGTGGTGATGATCTGCTTCACCGCCGGTGGGCTCTACCTGCTGTTCGCGGCGTAGATCTCTTACGCTGCGGGGGTGCCCGCCCACCTGCTCGCCTTCGCCGGCCTGTGCGCCGTCCTCGTGGCCATCCCCGGACCAGCGGTGGTGCTGGTGATGAAGAGTGCCGTCGCGCGGGGCCGGCGTACGGCGCTGGTCACCGCGGCCGGCGTCTTCGTGGCCGACCTGATCTGGGTGCTGGCATCGGTCGTGGGGCTGACCGCACTGCTGGTGTCCTCCCAGACCGCGTTCGAAGTACTGAGGTACGCCGGCGCGGCGTACCTGCTCTACCTCGGGGTGCGGTTGCTGCTGACCCGCGACGTGGACTCGCTGCGCGGCTCGGTCACGCTGCCGAGCGTGACCTGGCGACGGGCGTTCACCGAGGGGCTGCTGTGCGACCTGTCGAACCCCAAGACGCTGATCGTCTTCGCGAGCGTCATCCCGCAATTCCTCGCGGTCGGATCGAGCGGCCCGCTCGACGCGCTGGTGCTGGGCGTGGTGTTCGCCGTGCTGGGCTTCGGGTCGCTGCTGATCTACTCGGTCGTCTTCGGCGCGGCCCGCGGACTGGTGTCGCAGGCCCGGGTGTTCCGGGCCGTCATGCGCGGAGGCGGGGCGCTGCTCGCCGCCTTCGGCGTGGCGTTGGTCGTCGAGCAGCCGTCCTGACGTCGAGCACCCCATCGGCCACGGCCGTGATCGCGGCCGCCAGCGGACTCTCGGCGTCGATCTCGAAGAGTCCACGACCGGCGACGAGCGCTCGGTCGACCGCGGGGCGATCCTCGGGCAGGAAGTGCAACCCCTCCGGCCGGACGAAGCCGGCCAGCAGTTGACCCACGTGCCGCTCGGTCCAACCGATCGTGGGCCGCATCCGGTTGACCACGACGTGGAGCGGGGTCGCCGGCTGGCGATCGCGGACCTCGACCAGCGCGCGTGTCAACCGCCCCAGGCCGACCGGGTCGGCGGTGCCGACCACCACGATCTCGTCGGCACAGCCGAGAGCTGCCACCGTGAGGTGGTGTCGCCCCGGCCGGCCACTGGCGTCGTCGTCGTCAAGGCAGAACCCGGTGTCGACCACGACGTGGCCGTGCGAGCGGGCGATGTCGACGAGCAGTTCGACCGTGCCGGGTCGGACCTCGGTCCACCGGTCCGCCCGGGGCAGACCGGTGACGACAGTGAACCGGGGGTCGAGCGCTCGCTGGACGCTGTTGAACCGTTCGTGGAGCAGGCCGCTGCCGGCCAGCCGGGCGGCGGCGAGCAGACCGGACACCTCGTCGAGCACGCCCAGGACCTGCGCGACCGTCCCGCCGTACGGATCGACGTCGATCAGGGTCGTCCGGGCGTCTCGGGTCAGGGCACCGGCGAGCGAGGTGGCCACGGTGGTCCGGCCGGGGGCGCCGGTCGGGCCGAACACGACGATCACCCGCCCGCGGAGCGCTGGGTCGGGCTCCTCGACCACCGGCTCCTCGGATGGCGTCGCCGGCCCCGGCGAGGCGGGCGCGGCGTGTTCGGTGAGCACCGCTCCCGGCAGAGCCTCCAGGTCGGTATCGGCAACGGTGGCCCGTACGCCGATGCGAGCCGCCCGGACGGCGCCCTCCTCGCCGGGCGACGAGACGACGGCGATGGCGCGGACGCCGTGGACCTGCAGGTGGTCGACCGCGAGCAGGTCGAACCCCGGCGCCTCGAGCGCGATCACGGCGGTGTCGGCCTGACCGGACGCAGCCGTGGCCAGCAGGTCGTCGACGTCCACGCACCGCTTGAGGACCACCAGGTCGCGGCGGCCGTTGAGCGCGGCGAGCGCCTGGGTCTCCCAGCCCGCGCCCCCGGCGAGCAGCAGGACCACCTTCACCCGCGCCTCACGATGGTGAGGCTCGGGGCGTCGTAGCGGGCCAGGCGGGCGAAGAACGCCGCGACGTCCTCGGCCGGCACGGCCAGCACCAGTTGGCGCTTCCCGCTGGTGCCGAACGACGAGGCCAGCTCGGGCGCGTCGACGACGGTGACCTCGGCCAGCGCCGGTCCCTCCGGCGCCGGCACCGGCGTCGGGCCCTGTGCGGGGGCGGCCGCGGCGCCCAGCGGCGCCACGACGTACACGTCGACGACGGCGCCGGGCTGGATGCTCGGCGGGATCAGTTCGGGCTCGACCGCGACCGGCACCTCGACGCGTCCGCTCTGATCGGGCTCACCGACGGCGCGCCGAGGCAGCAGTTCGCCCGCACCGACGGCGCGGACCAGTTCGAGGTCGGGTGGCAGCCGGTCGGCGACCGCGAAGTAGCCGGCGAGCGCTGAGCGGTCCGCGAACCGGACCCACTGCACCACCAGGTCTTCGGCCTCCACCCGCTGGCCGACACCGAGATCCGCGGCGGCCGCCCACACCTGGACGGTGTCGTCGGCCGCGGCGAGCGTCCGGGAGCCGACGACCACGCTGACCGCGACCAGGACCACGCCGACCCACAGGCGCGGGTCGCGCCAACCCGATCGGTGCCCGCGAACGGCGGACGGGACATCGACACCAGGCGGCGGCACCACACCGACAGGTGCGGTCGCCGTGGCTTCCCCGAGATTGCGAACCACGCCCACATGGTGCCCAGTCGCACCGAACCTCGCCAACGGTCGTCCACAGATCGTGCGCCCTGAGCCTTCTGGGTTGGCAGAGATGTCACGATGGCGGCATGGGCGACCTCCCCCGCTTCCTCACGCTGGCCGACGTGGCCGAGGTGCTCAACACCTCGGTGGCCCAGGTCTACGCCATGGTGCGCCGCGAGGAGCTCCGGGCGATCAAGATCGGCGGCCGCGGACAGTGGCGGGTCAGCGAGGCCGATCTCGAGGCGTATATCGCTGCCCAGTACACCGCCACCAGCGAGTTCATCGAGGCCCACCCCTTCGACCCCGCCGAGGCCCAGCCGGAGGACGCCGAGCGGTAGCTGCGTGACGGTTCAGCCGACCTCGGCGTCCAGGGTGACGTCGATGTCCTGCTCGTCGCCGTCACGGAGCACCGTGAAGGTGAGCGTCTCGCCGGGTTGGTGGGACCGGATGGAGACGATCAGCGCGATGCCGTCGGTGACCCGCTGACCCTCGAGGGCCACCACGACGTCGCCCTCCTGCAGGCCGGCGTCGTCGGCCGGGGTGCCGTCGACGACCGAGTCGATCTCGGCTCCGGAGCCGTCGCGCTGGCCGGTCTGCACCTTGGCGCCGATGACCGGGTACCGGGCCTCGCCGGTGCGCAGGATCTGGTCGGCGGTCACCTTGACCTGCTCGATGGGGATCGCGAAGCCGACACCGATGTTGCCGGCCTGGTCGCCGCCGGTGGTGCCACCGGTCGTGGCGATGGCGGAGTTGACGCCCACCACCTGGCCGGCGAGATTGACCAGCGGACCGCCGGAGTTGCCCGGGTTGATCGCTGCGTCGGTCTGTACGGCATTGATGTAGGACGACTCGCTGGACGCATCGCCTGTGGTCACGGGGCGCTGCAAGGCCGAAACGATGCCGGCGGTGACCGTGGAGGAGAGCCCCAGCGGTGAGCCGATCGCCACCACCGAGTCACCGACGTGCAGCGCCCGCGACTCGCCGAGCGCGGCCGGCTTCATCTCCTTGGCCTCCTCGCAGAAGAGCACAGCGAGGTCGTAGACCGGCGAGCGGCCGACCACGGTGGCGTCGTACCGGTTGCCGTCCTGGTCGACGATCTGGATCGGGCCGTCGTCGGCGTCGGCCTGCGCGACCACGTGGTTGTTGGTGATGATGTGCCCGGAGCGGTCGAGGACGAAGCCGGATCCGGTCGCGCCGTTGTCCTGACCTTCGTATTCAGCCGAGATCTGCACGGTGCTGGGCAGCAACTCCTGGGCGACCGCGGCCACCGAGGAGCGGCCGCCCCGGATCGGCGCCGCCGTTTGGACGCCGGTCGAGTCGAGGCCGGGACCGATGCCACTGCCGGACGCGTCACTGGTTCGGTTGTAGACCACACTGCCGGCGACCCCGCCGGCCAAACCGAGGACCAGTGCGAGCGCCGCGATCGCGAGCCACATCCACCCGCTGGGCCGGCCGCTGGCCGATGCCGGCACCTGCGCGGGCGCGAGCTGTCCGGGAGGCGGTGGCTGTCCGGGAGGCGGCGGCGGACCGAACAACGTCAGGGAATCGGAGGAGGCAGCCGGGTCGCCCGGTGCTACGGGCATCGGCGTGGTGCCCGGCGGCGGGTAGTCGAGGTACGACGAGGGAGGGGTCCACGAGGGCCGCGGCCCCAGCGACGAACCCAACGGCGCACCCAGCGGCTGGGTCTCCTCCGTGCCTGAGGACTCGGGGTACTCGTCGTTCACACCGACATTGTTCCCGGTGCGGCGAAATCGCACACGCAGAAGACAGCGGATCCGGGGCTCAGGGCAGCGCGACGCTGCGGTGGCGCTGGAGGGTGAGCCCGGCCGGTGCCTGGTAGCTCACCGAGGTGACCGGCACGCGGCGGTCGAGGGTGGGCGCATCGGCGGGCGCGGCACCGAGGGCGAGAACCCCCATCACCGCTGCGCCAGCCGCACCGCCGCCCAACGCGACCAGGGACATCCGCCGCGGGCGCGCGTGGCTGTCGGAGCCGAGGTAGACGTCACCGGGCGGCAAGCCGGTGGACAGCGAGGCCAGCAGAGATCCCTTGAGCGAGGACGGAGCGCAGGCGGAGTCGAAGGAGAGCCCGGCCAGCCGGGTCTTGACCCAGCCCTCGCGCTCGACGAGGTCGCGGCACTGGTGGCACGCGTGCACGTGAGCCCACGCGCGCTCCTCCTCCAGAGGAGGCAACTGGCCGTCGAGCAGCGCGCTGACGCGGTCGCCGAGGTGACCGATCATGCGCGCCCCTGGAGCGTACGCAGGGGGCCGGTCACCGGCCCGGAGTAGCGAGCCCGTCCCTGGACCGGGGCGCGGTGTGCCAGCGCCTTGCGCAGCAGCGCGCGACCGCGGTGGATCCGGGAGCGGACCGTGCCGAGCTTGGCGTCGAGGATCTCAGCGATCTCCTCGTAGGAGAGACCCTCCACGTCGCAGAGCACAACGGCGGCACGGAAGTCAGGCGGCAACGCCTGGAGCGCGTGCTCCACATCGTCGTCGAAGCGCTGGTCGGCGTACGCCGCGTCGGGGCTCGGCGACGAACTGGTGAGTCGGTCGGCCTTGTCGTCGGTGAGCCCGTCGAAGCGGATCCGTTGCTTGCGGCGCGCCTGGTCGAGGAACAGGTTGGTGGTGATCCGGTGCAGCCAGCCCTCGAAGGTGCCGGGCGTGTAGGTGGACAGCGAGCGGAAGACTCGGACGAAGACTTCCTGCGTGAGGTCCTCGGCGTCGTGCCGGTTGCCGGTCAGGCGGTATGCGAGCCGGTAGACCCGGTCGGAGTGCCGCTCGACGATCTCATCCCAGGTCGGTACGGCGTCCTCCTCAGTGCGAGCAACGTCGTCCATCTACTTCGGTTCTCCTCGTGCTCGGGGAGCGTGACGTTACGGCGTCTTCCTGAACGTTCCCTGTGAGCTGTCAAGGGTCTGAACGTACGACCCGGCGGCGGTGTTCCCGCCGATCAGGTTCGCCGCGCGCTACGTTCTCTGGTGTGACGGACCCGATCAGTACCCAGAGCTGGTCCTATTCCGAGGCCTTCGTCGCGGAGGACGACGTCCTCGCCCGGGCCCGCGAACGCGCTGGTGAGGTCGGCGTGGTCGCCATCAGCCCCGGCGGTGGAGCCGCGCTGCGGTTCCTGGCCTCGGTCCTCGACGCCCGCGCGGTCGCCGAGATCGGCACCGGCACCGGCGTGTCCGGGCTCTGGCTGCTGCGCGGGATGCGCTCGGACGGCGTGCTGACCACCGTCGACATCGAGACCGAGCACCAGCGGCTGGCCCGGGAGACGTTCAACGACGCGGGCATCCCGACCCAGCGCGCCCGCACCATCGCCGGAGCCGCACTCGACGTCCTCCCGCGGCTCACCGACGGGCACTACGACATCGTCTTTGTGGACGGTGACAAGGCCGAATACTCCGCCTGCCTGCGCGAGGCGGTCCGGCTGCTTCGCCCGGGCGGCGTCGTCGCCTTCGACAACGCGCTCTGGCACGACCGGGTGGCCGACCCGGCGGTGCGCGACCGGGACACCATGGCGATCCGCGAGGTGATCCGCGAGGTCGGCGACGACGACGGTCTCGTGCCGGTGCTGCTCCCCGTCGGCGACGGCCTGCTGCTGGCCAAGAAGGAATGGCTCCCCGAATCTGATTAGGGGCTAGCTCCCAATCCCGGCCAAGGGGTCGGGTGAGCCGAGCCAGTCGAGGAGCAGCCGGGCCCCGAACCCCGTGGGGCCCTTGCTCCACTCGTAGTGGTCGGCCGGCGCGTCGCCGGTCGAGGCGACGTCGAGGTGTGCCCAGGGCACCCCGCCCGCGAAGTGCTGGAGGAACAGCGCGGCCGTGATCGCGCCCGGGCCACCGCCCGCGTTGTCGCAGTCGGCCACTCGGGAAGAGAGCTTCTCCTCGTAGGCCGCGGCCAGCGGGAACCGCCACACCGGCTCGCCGGACCGCCGGCCCGACTCGAGGAGGGTCTCGGCCAATGCGTCGTCGTTGGCGAACAGCCCGCCGACCTGCTGCCCCAACGCGACCTTGATCGCGCCGGTGAGCGTCGCGATGTCGACCAGGACCGCGGGATCGAGATGGGCCACGGCGTACGCCATCGCGTCGGCCATCACCAGGCGGCCCTCGGCGTCGGTGTTGGTGACCTCGGTGGTGCGCCCGCCGTAGTGGCGGACGACGTCTCCCGGGCGCAGCGCGTTGCCGCCGACCGCGTTTTCGGCCGCGGGCACCAGCCCGACGACCTTGACGGGACATCCGACGTCGGCGAGGGCGGCCATCGCCGACATGACCACGGCGCCGCCGGTCATGTCGCGCTTCATGTTGACCATCGCCTCGCCGGGCTTGATCGAGAGGCCGCCGGTGTCGAAGGTGATGCCCTTGCCGACCAGCACGACCGTGGGCGTACGGCGCGAGGCCCGCGCCGGGATGTAGTCGAGGCGGACCAGCCGCGGGGGCGTGGCGGAGGCCTGCCCGACCCCCAGCAGCCCGCCGAAGCCTTCATCGGCCAACCAGCGCTCGTCGTACACGCTGACCCCGAGCCCGGCCTCCTCCGCCACGGCGACGGCCTGCTCAGCCAGCCAGGGTGGGTTCTTGAGGTTGGCGGGCACGGAGGCGAGCGACCGCGAGCGCCAACCGGCGCCGCCGACCGCGAGGGCCCGGTCGAGCGCGGGCCGGTCCAGGTCGGACAGGCCACACAGGGCGATCCGACCCACCGGCACCCGCTCGGGCCCGGCCGAGCGCCAGACGAACGAGAACGAGCCGAGGATCGCCCCCACCACGAACGGCTCCAGGCCGACGGCGGGCTCGACGGCGGGGATGGTGGTCGCGACAGCGGTGCGGTCCTGGACGGCCCGAGCCAGGGCGGCACCGGCGCGTCGGAAGTCGTCGGCGCCGGCGGAGCCGAGACCCACGAGCAGCACCCGCCGGAGCTGGGCGTTGTCCGGCCCACCCAGGGGGACGGGAAGGACCGTCACCTCGCCGGCGGCACCGGTGGCCCGCTCACCCTCGAGCACCGCCAGCAGGTCGACGTCGAGCAGCGTGCCGACCTCGTCGGCACCGGGACCCAACAGCACGTCCGCGTCGTCATCGCCTGGCAGCACCGGGAGCGCGATGACATCGACGCCCGCGAGGGCGTGCGGCCAAGCCGCCGTGACCGCGAACTCGGGCGGAGAGACCTGGGAGGGCAGCACCGGTGCACTGCCGAGGCCCCGGTCCCCCGAGCGAGACCGGTCGGGCATCAGCCGACCGTCGACCGGCCCATTAACCGACCACGTCCTTCAGGGCGTCACCGAGCGCACCCGCCTCTTCGGCGTTGAGCTCAACGACGAGACGGCCGCCGCCTTCGAGAGGCACGCGCATCACGATGCCACGGCCTTCCTTGGTGACCTCCAGCGGACCGTCGCCGGTCCGCGGCTTCATCGCCGCCATGCGGCACCCTGCCTTTCCCTACGCACAAGACTCGGGCCAGAAGACCCGAGCACGCCTTCGGCGCGGGACCATTATCCCTCATGAGACCGGCCAGAGGGCACACTGCCTCCATGAGCGTCCACGATTCGCCACCCGATGTCGCAGCGAGCACCCGGGCCAGCGCCGAGAGCGGCACCGAGGCGTCCGCAGTGCAGTACGACGTCACAAACGGCGTCGCCACGATCCGGCTGAACCGTCCAGAGGCGATGAACAGCCTCGACATCGCCACCAAGGAGCTGCTGCGCGACACCGTGCAGAAGGCGGCCTCCGACGCTGCGGCCCGCTGTGTGGTGCTGACCGGCACCGGCCGGGCGTTCTGCACCGGACAGGACCTCAAGGAGCACATCGCGCTGCTCGAGTCGGGGTCCAGCGAGGAACTGTTCACGACCGTCGAGAAGCACTACAACCCGATCGTCTCGGCCCTGGCCTCGATGCCGAAGCCGGTCATCGCCGCCGTCAACGGCGTGGCGGCCGGCGCGGGCGCGTCGCTGGCCTTCGCCTGCGACATCCGGGTCGTAGCCGACACCGCGGGGTTCAACCTGGCGTTCGCGAACGTCGCCCTCTCCTGCGACACCGGCTCCAGCTACACCCTGCAGCGGCTGGTCGGCCCGGCCAAGGCGCTCGACCTCCTCTACTTCCCCCGCACGGTCAAGGCGGAGGAGGCGCTCACGCTCGGCCTGGCCAGCCAGGTCGTCCCGGCCGACCAGCTCGACGCCACGGTGGCCGAGCTGGCCGGCCGGCTCGCCGCCGGACCCACGGTCGCCCTCGGCGCGATCCGCCGGTCGGTGGCCTACGCCGCCAGCCATACCTTCGAGGAGGCGCTGGCACTCGAGGGCCAGATGATGACCGAGACCGGGGCGACCGCCGACCACCGCGCCGCCGTCGAGGCCTTCGTGGCCAAGCAGAAGCCGGTCTTCGAGGGAAGGTAGCCGTCCCGCTGGCTACGGCTTTCCGGCGTGGGCGCCGAAGATATCCAGGACCTGGCGGGGCGCGGTCTTGGCCATCAACGCCCGAGGCGGGCGGGCGCCGTACTCCACGGTGAGGGCGAACCCCCTGAAGTGATGGTTGAACCAGCCGGTCATGGTGCCGTGGCACACCCCGCCGCAGTCGAGCGTGGTCGCCGGCAGCCGAAGGGTGCGGGCCACGAGGCGGGAGAAGCCCGGCCGCTTGTTGTCGGTGTCGACACCGTAGAGGGGCTGGTGGAAGCTCAGGACGTAGTCGGGGTCGACCTCGCGGAGGAACCGCATCATCGCCCTGGTCTCCGGCTCGGAGGCCGGGCGCGGACCCGACTCGTAGCTGCCATCCAGATCGGCCCAGTGGTAGGGGTAGTTGCGGTTGAGGTCGACGCCGCGGGCGTTGCGGCGGCTGTTGCGGGCCAGCCCGTCGGGGTTGTAGGCGGGCACCAGCCACAGGTCGACGCCACTGATCGCCTTCCCGCCCCGCAGGGAGCGCAGGATCTGCCGCGGAGCACCCTCGTTGCCGTGCATGGCGGCGATCAGGACGACGGTCGGTCCGCTGTGCCGTCCTTCGGCGCCGTTCTCCATGTGCCAGGCCCGGATCGGGCGGCCCCGCACCGAGTGGCCCAGGACGCGCTGCTCGAGCACATGGTTTCCGCGCTCGGCCGCGGGAGCCGGCGCGGCCGACGCGGCCGACGCGGCTCCGGAGGGTGCGGCCAGCGGTACGGCGAGCAGCGCGAGGGCGGGCAGGCTCCGAGCGAGCCGGTGGAACGAGGAATGCATCAGACGAGGTTGGTCAGGTAGGCGAAAGTGAAGACGACCACGCCGACCAGCATGCCGACGTGGGCAAGGACCGAAAGACCAGGCCCCTCCGACCAGGTGTCCTGCTGAGCCGCAGAAGCGTGCTTGCCGTGGCTGGGCAGCCAGCGGACCAGGATCAGCAGCCCGGCGACGGTGGTGATCCAGAAGAACCCCAGGCCGACGATCCCGACCGACGAACTGCCGGCCGGCGAGTCCTCGGGAGCGATCAGGAAGACGGTCCAGATGACGACCGCGAGCGTGCCGCACACGGTGTGGACGTCGAGGAGTCGGCGGCCGACGTGGAAGCGCCCCGCGCCCTGACCGCCCCGCATCCGCAGCCGGGTGAGCACCACGACCACCGCCGCGAGGGCGGTGAGGACGTAGACGACCACAGGCACCGACACGGGCCGCAGTGTGCCCTACGTCGTGTGGTCGTCGCCACGAGCGTCCGCGGCAGGCGGTGTGTTGATGACCTCACCCGGCCGGGCCGCGTGCCTGGGTGCCGCCCGGCGCGACGGGCGCTCGGGGGCCGGCGGAGTGGGCTCGGCAAGGGCCTCGGGCGGAGTCCCGACAGCGAGCTCATCGTCTGCGTCGGTCCCGTCGAGTTGCCGGGCGACTCGGTCGAGCAGGGCGTCGACCTCGGACATGCGGTAGCCGCGGAAGGCGAGCGAGAACCGGACCCGCCGGACGTCGTCGCCGCGCAGGGCGCGGTCGGCGGGCACCAACGCGTCGGGCCGGTCGTCGTACGCATCGGACAGCGGCGCGCCGCGCCCGGCGGCGAGGGCGGCGACGCCGCCCATCACCACGACCACCAGGGCGGCGAGGAACCAGATCACGGCGATCTCACCGACCCTCGCGCGCCGCGACCATGATCTGCACCGCCTCGTCCACGTCGTCGGTCAACTGGACCATGTCGAGGTCGGCCTCGGTCAGCTTGCCGTCGGCCAGGGCCACCTCACGGAGCCAGGTGAGCAGCCCCGACCAGTACTCCGTGCCGATCAGCACGATCGGGAACCGGGTGACCTTGCGGGTCTGGACCAGGGTGAGCGCCTCGAACAGCTCATCGAGGGTGCCGAACCCGCCCGGGAGCACCGCGAAGCCCTGGGAGTACTTCACGAACATCGTCTTGCGGGCGAAGAAGTAGCGGAAGTTGATGCCGACATCGGCCCAGTCGTTGAGGCCGGACTCGAACGGCAGCTCGATGCCGAGCCCGACGCTCACCCCGCCCGCTTCGCTGGCGCCCTTGTTGGCGGCCTCCATCGTGCCCGGTCCGCCGCCGGTGATCACCGCGAAGCCGGCGTCGACGATCTTCCGGCCGAGCAGCTCGGCCAGGGCGTACGTCGGGTGGTCGGGCTGGGTGCGCGCCGAGCCGAAGACGGCGATCGCCGGCCCTAGCTCGGCCAGCGCGCCGAACCCCTCGACGAACTCGGCCTGGATGCGGAGCACCCGCCACGGGTCGGTGTGCACCCAGTCGGTCGGGCCGCGCGAGTCGAGCAGCCGCTGGTCGGTGGTGCTGCCGTCGACCTGGCTCCGGCGCTGGATGACCGGGCCCTTGAACTTCGATCTCATGAGGAAAGCCACTCCTTGAGCTGCCGCTCGCAGCGCTCGATGTGCTCGACGGGCACGTGCTCATCCTGCTTGTGGGCGAGCATGGGGTCGCCGGGACCGAAGTTGACGGCCGGGATGCCGAGAGCGGTGAAGCGGGCGACGTCGGTCCAGCCGAACTTGGGGTTGACCTCGCGACCCACGGCCTCGATGAACGCCTTGGCCGCGGGGAGGTCCAGCCCGGGGAGCGCACCGGGGGCGCTGTCCGTGACGCGGACGTCGTAACCCTCGAAGACGTCGCGGACGTGCTGCTGCGCCTCCTCCTCGCTGCGGTCGGGGGCGAACCGGTAGTTCACCTCGACCACGCACTCGTCGGGCAGCACGTTGCCAGCCACCCCGCCGCGGATGCCGACGGCGTTGAGTCCCTCGTGGTACTCCAAGCCGTCGATGAGCGGTTTGCGGGGCTCGTAGGTCGTGAGCCGTTCGAGGATGGGCGTCGCACGGTGGATCGCGTTGACGCCCTTCCAGCTGCGTGCGGAGTGCGCACGCTCGCCGGTGGCCCGCACCTCGACCCGCAGGGTGCCCTGACAGCCTGCCTCGACCTCGGCGTTGGAGGGCTCCATGAGGATGGCGAAGTCGGCCTCCATCAGCTCCGGGTGGCTCTGGCTGAGGAGGTTGAGGCCGTTGAACTCGGAGTCGATCTCCTCGGCCTCGTAGAGGATGAAGGTGACGTCGCGGTTGGGCTCGGGCACGGTGGCCGCCAGCCGCAGGATGACCGCGTCGCCACCCTTCATGTCGCAGGTGCCGAGCCCGTGCAGCAGTTCGCCTTCGCGTCGAGCGGGGAGGTTGTCGTTGAGCGGCACGGTGTCGAGGTGGCCGGCGATCACGACCCGCTCACCGCGGCCGAGCTCGGTGCGGGCGACCACGGTGTGGCCGTGTCGGGTCACGCTGAGATGGTCGAGTTCGCGCAATGCGTCCTCGACGGCGTCCGCGATGGCCTGCTCGTTGCGGCTGACCGATTCGATGTCGACCAGCTGCACGGTGAGGTCGACGGCGCCGGCGGAGAGGTCGAGGGACACGTCGACAGTCAACCAGCCCCCTCGACGTACGCCGCCAGCTTGGTCAACGACATCCGGGTGCCGGCCTCGTTGTCGCCCGGTGGGACAGCGTCGGGGATGCCCTCGTGGAGCAGCTCGACCTCGGTTGCGCCTTCGACGTCACGCAGGCTCCAGGTCATGGTCATCGCGCCGCGCAAACCAACCTCGTCGGTGTCGAACTCGATCCGTTCCACGACCTGGCGGTGGGGCACCAGCCTGGCGAAGGTGCCGGAGTAGGTGTCGGTGGCACCCTCTGTCTTCCCGATCCGGTCCTCGCCGCGGTAGGTCAGCGACACCCGGAACCGGCCGCCTTCGACCGGAACTAGAACTTGTTCTACTTCTCGCCTACGCTGCCGCCATGCGCAACGGCCTGGTGCTGTTCTCCTCCGACCGCGGGATCACGCCGGCCGACCTGGCCCGGGCAGCCGAGGAGCGTGGCTTCGACACCTTCTACGTCCCCGAGCACACCCACATCCCGGTCCGGCGCGACGCCGCACACCCCGGGACCGGCGACGAGACCCTCCCGGACGACCGCTACAGCCGCACCCTCGATCCGTGGGTCTCGCTCGCGACCGCGGCCCAGGTCACGACCCGGATCCGGCTTGCGACAGCGGTCGCGCTACCGGTCGAATCCGACCCGATCACGCTGGCCAAGACCATCGCCACCCTCGACCACCTGTCCGGGGGCCGAGTCGACGTCGGTGCCGGCTTCGGTTGGAACACCGACGAACTCGAGGACCACCACGTCCCGCCGCAGCGGCGCCGCACCGTGCTCCGTGAGTACGTCGAGGCGATGCGGGCGCTGTGGACCCAGGACGAGGCGTCGTACGACGGCGAGTTCGTGCGGTTCGGCCCCTCATGGGCCTACCCCAAGCCGGTCCAGGCGCACGTCCCGCTGATCATCGGCGCCGGCGGCGGCCCGAAGACCTTCGGTTGGATCTCCCGGCACGCCGACGGCTGGATGACCACGCCGCAGGAGACCGACATCAGCGACCGGATCGAGGCGCTCCGGGCGGCCTGGGCCGACGCGGGTCGCGAGGGCAGCCCTGACATCCGGATCCTGATCGCCTTCCGGCCCGACCCGGCCGACCTGATCAGGTGGGCCGAGCAGGGGGTCAGCGAGCTGATCTGGGGCGTCCCCGACAAGTCCGAGGACGAGGTGCTGGCCCACCTGGATCGCCTGGCGGGGCGGCTGGGGCTCACGCCCGGGTGACGGTCACCTTCGGCTCGCCGTCCGGACCGGCCGCCACCTCGAACGACGTCGCGAGCGTCTCGCTGGCGATCAGCTGCTCGTGGGTCCGGGCCGCCGCCTGGACCGCCTCCGAACCGGCGATGGTCAGCGCGATCCGGTCGGAGACGTCGAGACCGGCGTCTCGGCGGGCCTGCTGAACCGCCCGGACCAGGTCGCGGGCCAGCCCCTCGGCCGCCAACTCTGGCGTCACAGCGGTGTCGAGGACGACGAAGCCACCGGTGGGCAGCACGCCCACGGCGGCGGAATCGTCGGCCGAGCCGGCCACCGTCTCGAGGGTGAACTCACCCTCGACCAGGGCCAGCCCGCCCGCGGTGACAGTGCCGTCCTCGGCCACCGACCAGTCGCCCGACTTCGAGCCCTGGATCGCCTTCTGCACGTCGCGGCCCAGCCGCGGGCCGGCCGCGCGGGCGTTGACCGTGAGCTTCTGTGAGACGCCGTACGACGCCGCCTCGGGCGCGTCGGCCGCGAGCAGCCGGACCGCCTTGACGTTGACCTCGTCGGCCACGATCGACTCGAAGCCGACCAACGTCGCGGGGTCGTCGACGACGACGGTCAGCGAGGCCAGCGGCAGCCGGTTGCGTAGGTTGCCGGCCTTGCGCAGCGCCGAGGTGGCCGAGCAGACCTCGCGCGCCTGGTCCATCGACGCCACCAGCGCGTCGTCGGCCGGGAGCTCCTCGGCCAGCGGCCAGTCGGCGAGGTGCACCGACCGCTCACCGGTCAGCCCGCGCCACACCTCCTCGGTGGTCAGCGGGAGCAGCGGCGCCGTGACGCGGCACACCGTCTCCAGCACCGTGTAGAGGGTGTCGAACGCGTCCGGGTTGTCGCCCCAGAACCGGTCGCGGGAGCGCCGGATGTACCAATTGGTCAGCACGTCGAGGAACTGCCGGGTGGTCTCGCACGCGTCGGCGACGGCGTAGTCGTCCATCTCGGCCGTGGCCCGCTCGACGTACTGCCGGCACTTGGCCAGCAGGTAGCGGTCCAGCGGGTCCGTGGACGTCGTCCGGCGCGCGGCGTCGTAGCCGCTGCCACCGTGGGCGGCGTTGGCGTAGAGCTGGAAGAAGTACCAGCTGTTCCACAGCGGGATCATCACGATCCGCACTGCGTCGCGGATGCCCTGCTCTGTGACGATCAGGTTGCCGCCGCGCAGGATCGGCGAGGACATCAGGAACCAACGCATCGCGTCGGCGCCATCGCGGTCGAAGACCTCGCTGACGTCGGGGTAGTTGCGCAGCGACTTCGACATCTTGTTGCCGTCGGAGCCGAGCACGATGCCGTGGCTGATGCAGTTCTCGAAGGCCGGCCGGTCGAAGATCGCGGTCGCCAGGATGTGCAGGGTGTAGAACCAGCCCCGGGTCTGGCCGATGTACTCGACGATGAAGTCGGCCGGGAAGTGCCCGACGGTGGAGCCGTCACTCGCCCCGCGGAACCAGTCCTCGTTCTCGAACGGGTAGTGCACCTGGGCGAAACTCATCGACCCGGAGTCGAACCACACGTCGAGCACGTCGGGGACCCGGCGCATCGTCGACCTGCCGGTCGGGTCGTCGGGGTTGGGGCGGGTCAGCTCGTCGACGTAGGGGCGGTGCAGGTCGGGCTGGCCTTCCTTGTCGCGCGGCAGCCGCCCGAAGTCTCGCTCCAACTCCTCGAACGAGCCGTAGACGTCGAGTCGCGGGTAGGCCTCGTCGTCGCTCTTCCACACCGGCACCGGCGAACCCCAGAACCGGTTCCGGGTGATCGACCAGTCGCGGGCGTTCTCCAGCCACTTGCCGAACTGGCCGTCCTTGGTGTGCTCGGGCACCCAGTTGATCTGCTGGTTGAGCTCGAGCATCCGCTGCTTGAACGCCGTCACCTGGACGAACCACGACGAGACGCCCTTGTAGATCAGCTTCTCGCGGCACCGCCAGCAGTGCGGGTAGGAGTGGTCGTAGGTCTCGCGGCGCAGCAGCACCGTGCCGGGGGTGACCGAGCCGGTCTCCCCCACGCCCGCGGTCGCGGCCTTGAGGTGGTCGATGATCTGCAGGTTGGCGTCGAAGACCAGCAGCCCGGCGTAGTCGTCGACCGGGTGGGTGAACGTGCCGTCCTTGCCCACCGGCATCACCGCCTCGATGCCCTCGCGGTCGGTGACCTCCTTGTCGGCCTCACCGAAGGCGCCCGCGCTGTGCACCAGCCCGGTGCCGTCGGTGGTGGTGACGAACTCGTCGCCGGCCACTACGCGGAACGCGTTGGCGTGTCCCTCGAAGTAGCTGAACGGCGGCGCGTAGACCAGCCCGACCAGGTCTGCTCCGGTGCCGCGCCAGACCACCTCCGGCTCACCCTGGCCCTCCGGGGCGAGCTCCCGCGCGTACGCCGGGAGCCGGGCTTCGGCGAGGATCAGCCGGGTCCCGTCGTGCTCGACCGCGACGTAGTCGATCTCGGTGCCGACCATCACGGCGAGGTTGCTCGGCAGCGTCCACGGCGTCGTGGTCCAGATCAGCAGCCTGGCGTCGTGGAGCGGGCCGTCCGAGGTGATCCGGAAGCCGACCGTGACCGCCGGGTCCTGGACGTTCTGGTAGACGTCGTCGTCCATCCGCAGCTCGTGGTTGGACAGCGGGGTCTCGTCGTTCCAGCAGTAGGGCAGCACCCGGAAGCCCTCGTAGACGTAGCCCTTGTCGTAGAGCTGCTTGAACGCCCACATCACCGACTCCATGTAGTCGGGGTTCATGGTGCGGTAGTCGTGGTCGAAGTCGACCCAACGCGCCTGCCGGGTGACGTAGTCGCGCCACTCGCCGGTGTACTTCATCACCGAGGCCCGGCAGGCCTCGTTGAACTTCTCGATGCCCAACTCGAGGATCTCGTCGGTGGTCTTGATGCCGTTGAGCCGCATCGCCTCCAACTCGGCAGGCAGGCCGTGGGTGTCCCACCCGAACCGGCGCTCGACCCGGCGACCGCGCATGGTCTGGTAGCGCGGGACGACGTCCTTGACGTAGCCGGTCAGCAGGTGGCCGTAGTGCGGCAGCCCGTTGGCGAACGGCGGCCCGTCGTAGAAGACGAACTCGTTGGCACCGTCGGCACCCGCATCGCGCTGGTCGATGCTCGCCTGGAACGTCCCGTCCTGCTCCCAGTAGGCGAGGACTCGCTCCTCGATCTCCGGGAAGCGAGGGCTCGACGGGACTGCGGCATCGCCTGACTTGGGGTAGCTCATCGGCTTCTCTCTGTGATTGGGGGCGATCGGCAACCAACCACAGGGACGACATCGACTGCCGCGGTACCACCCTGCTTGCTCTCGCGAGCCACTTCGTTGACGGCTGTGACGGGCCCACCCGTCCGGTTCTACTGAGCCCGATGCCGCTGGGCCGTTCTTCCGGAGGCTCGCCGCTGATGACGGCTCGAACGCCTGTGGCTCCAGCGTACGGCGCGGGGCGCCGCGGGTGCGAATCAGTTGCGAAGCAACTGCCCGCGTGCACCAGAACCGCGTTGTCTCAGCGCGCACGAACGGGTTGAGTCATCACCATGAGCGACATGTGGCTGCCACCCGGCGAGGACCCGCGCGAGATCACCGAGCAACCCCGCGGGGAGCGTGCGGTGGTGGAGGGGTACCTGCGGCACTACCGGCAGACCTTCGAGCTCAAGCTCGCGGGCCTGGACGCCGAGCAGTTGGCCCGCCGTTCGGTGCCGCCGAGCACGATGAGCCTGCTCGGCCTGCTGCGGCACCTGGCCAGCGTGGAGATGTCGTGGAACCGCCGGGTGCTCCAGGATCGGATGGAGCTCGAGCGGCCCTACCGCGAGGGCGGCGACCGTGACGGGGCTTTCAACGGCGCGGTGGCGACCGAGGAGTGCGTCGCGGAGGCGTGGGAGTCCTGGCGCCGGGAGGTAGCCGAGGCCGAAGTCTGGCTCGACGGCGACGACTATGACCGGGTGGTCCGGCTCGACGGCGACGAGATCGAGGTCCGGGACATCGTGGTCCACCTCGTCGAGGAGTACGCGCGGCACTGCGGCCACGCCGATCTGCTGCGTGAGTGCATCGACGGGAGGACCGGCCAGTGAACGAGTTGGAGAACCTGCGCCGCTGGCTCGACGATCTCCGGGCCACCGTCGAGCGGAAGGCGGACGGACTGACCGCGGAGCAGTTGGCCGCCCGCTCGACGCCACCGTCGTCGCTGTCGATCCTGGGCCTGGTGCGGCACCTGGCGCAGATGGAGCACTACTGGTTCGTGCTCACGCTCTCCCGGGCCGATGAGCCGCAGCTCTACGTGGCCGACGGTGACTGGGACGCGCAGTTCCGGGACGCCGTCGCCGATCAGGCGGTGGTCGACGAGGCGTTCGAGACCTGGCGCGCCGTCCGAGTCCGCGCCGACGCGGTCCTCGACCGGTTGGAGCCGGGCGACCTGGAGTTCGTCTGGGACGCCGACGACCGGACCGGCTCGGTGCGTGGCGCGCTCACCCAGGTGCTCTACGAGTACGCCCGGCACGCCGGCCACCTCGACCTGCTGCGCGAGGCGATCGACGGCCAGACGGGCGAGTGACCCGCGCCGCGCTCAATCGGATCAGTCGACGTACATGACGTCCAGCTCCAGCCAGCGGGCCAGCTCCTCGATCTCGGCAGCCACGGCCTCGCGGGTCTCCGCGGGCCAGTCGAAGTCCTCGTGGACGTGGTCGACGCGGAGCACGCCCTCGGGGGGCTCGGCGGTGGCGTCGAGCTTCCCGACCAGGCGGTCGCCGTGCAGGATCGGCAGCGCGTAGTAGCCCCAGATCCGTTGCTCGACCGGCTTGTACATCTCCAGGAGATAGTCGAACTCGAAGAGCTGGTCGAGCCGCTTGCGCTCCTGCACCAGCCGGTCGAACGGCGAGAGCAGCGCCGTGCGGCCGGTGAACGGCTCATCGAGCAGGGTCGGCTCGACCCGCCACTCCCCCTTCACGCCGTCGACCACCGCAGGCTCGCCGGCCTCGCCGACCGAGTGCGGCTCACCGCCCTGGTCGGTGAACCGGGCCCGGGCCAGCCCGAGCGCCCGGAGTCGGCGCGCGTTGCGGAGCCGAAGTGCCTCGTCGGGGTCGGGCACCGGATCGTCGGGATAGATCCGCTCCGCGAGGTCCCACAAGGTCTTGCGGCCCTCGCGGCCGGCCGCGGCCACCTCGCCACGGTTGACCATCTGCTTGAGCAGCATCGTGAGGTTGCGGTTGTTGTTCCACCCCGAGGAGGGCCAGGGGATCTCGCAGGTGTCGTCGAAGGCCGAGGTGGGCAGCGGGCCCTCGCGGCGGAGCAGGTCGAGGATCTCGAGCCGGCAACCGTCGTTGGCCGCCACCCACCGGGCGGTGTCGCGCTGCCACTCGCGCAGCGGCTCGCGACCCGGCCAGATCGACATCTCCGCCCGGAACAGCGCGATGTCCTCGGCCGGCCGGATGAAACCCTGGTGCTCGAGCAGCACCTGCCGGTCGACCAGGTCGACCAGCTCCGCGCGGTCGTAGGCCGACCCGAGTCGGCTCCACAGCACCAGGTCGGCGCTCGGTGCACCGAGCGGTGCGGTCGGCTCGGTCTGGAGCACGCCGAGGTGGCGCACCACCTCGAGCAGGTCATCGGGGCGTGGCGCGTCGAGCAGCTGGGCACGGACGCAGATGCGCCGGGCATCGTCGCGCGTCAGCCGATGGACCATGCCGGGAGCGTAGGTCAGCCCTCCGACAGCCGGCGTTCCTGCTCGTCGAGCTCGCGGAGGTAGGCGTACAAGTCACGCTTGGCCTTCGCCAACTGTCGGGTGTTGCCTTCGATAACGCCGAGGAGCTCCGGATCCGGGCGGAACGGCGGCATCTTGTGGCGCTGCGGCTCTGCTGCCGGCCGGTCGGACTCTGCCACCATTCACCTCAACGCCAACTCGAAGGTGCCCGTCAACGAGAACCCTACGCCGATCGCCACACAGGACAGCGCAACTCGGAGCCGTGCAGCCTTCTGCGCCAGAAGCGCCTCGTCCCGCTCGTAGACCCAGATCTTCAGATCGAGCAGCCTGGTCCCTGTCCACGACCGAGGTTGCTCGCCATACCTGCGCAGCGACCTCGGACTTGGCCGGAGTGAGACCCGAACGACAAGCGAGGCCATCGATGCAGCGGTGGATGCCATGCACGCAAGAGCCGCAGCTGCGCCGAACAGACTCGGATCGTCGGACAGACCGATCAACGCCGCGCAGAACGCCACCAGGAGCCCCGCGATCGTGTCGTAGCGCTCGGCCCGGCGCTCCTGCTCGGCGACGAGCCGGTCCACCTCGGCCGTCACCAGGCCGAGCGAGGGCAGGCTGTCGTCGTCGCTCACGAGCCTGAGCCTGTCCGGCGGACGGGGCGACGAATCAGGAACCGGCACAGCTGTGGATAAGGTCGTTGCTCGTGACCGACGCACCCTCCCCTCTCGCTGCACCTGTCGCTGGACCCGCCTGGGGCCACGCCCTGGTCACGGTCGACGAAGGCGGCGCCGTACTGGACGCGTGGTTCCCGGCGCCGGCCCTCGGCGAGCACGACGGCAGCACCGCGCCCACTGAGCTGGCCGCGCTGGCCGGGCCGGATGACGTACGCCGGGTCCGCCGCGAGGTACGACTCGTCGAGGTCGCCGACCTCCAGGCGCCGCCGGCGTCCACGGAGGACGCCTGGCTGCGGCTGCACCTGCTGAGCCACCGCCTGGTCCGGCCGCGGACCATCTCCGTCGACGGCATCTTCGGCGTCCTCACCAACGTCGTGTGGACCAGTGTCGGCCCGTGCGCCGTCGCCGGATTCGAGGCGACCCGGGCCCGGCTGATGGCCACCGGGGCGCGGGTGACCGTCTTCGGCGTCGACAAGTTCCCGCGGATGGTCGACTACGTGCTGCCGACCGGCGTTCGGATCGGGGATGCCGACCGAGTCCGGCTCGGCGCCCACCTGGCCGAGGGCACGACCGTCATGCACGAGGGTTTCGTCAACTACAACGCCGGCACTCTCGGCACCTCGATGGTCGAGGGCCGGATCTCCGCCCACGTCGTGGTCGACGCCGACTCCGATGTCGGCGGCGGCGCCTCGATCATGGGCACCCTGTCCGGCGGCGGCACGGAGGTGGTCTCGGTGGGCAAGCGCTGCCTGGTCGGAGCCAACGCCGGGCTCGGCATCTCTCTCGGCGACGACTGCGTGGTCGAGGCCGGCTGCTACGTCACCGCCGGCACCAAGGTGACGATCCGCGACGCCGACGGCGAGCCACGCGTCATCAAGGCGCTCGAACTCTCGGGTGTCGACAACGTGCTGTTCCGCCGCAACTCGGTGACCGGCGCCGTCGAGGCGGTGTCCTGGCGCAGCGACGGCGTTGCGCTCAACGCCGCGTTGCACGCCAACTGAGTCTTTCTTTTGGTTCTACCCCCGACACTGGCCGGGTGAGGCGCCGGGGGGTCATGGTCGCCGGTGTCGTCGCGCTCGCGGTGCTCGCCGGCGCCGGCTGGTATGCCATCAGCCAGGACGTGCGCCCCTTCCGCGCCTCCGACCAGTGCACGGCCGAGGTCGGCGACCAGTCGGTGCTGCTGGACCCCTCGCAGGCGCGGTACGCCGGATTGATCGCCGCGATCGCAGTGCAGCGCGGCCTACCCGCGCGGGCCGCGTCGATCGCGCTCGCCACGGCGTACCAGGAGTCGAACCTGCACAACCTGCGCGGCGGTGATCGGGACTCCGCGGGCCTGTTCCAGCAGCGTCCGTCGCAGGGGTGGGGCACGCTCGAGGAGGTGCGTGACCCGGTGCACGCGGCGAACGCCTTCTACGACGCCCTCGAGAAGGTGGACGGGTACCAGCAGCTCGAAATCACCGTGGCCGCGCAGGAGGTCCAGCGGTCCGGGTTCCCGGACGCGTACGCCGACCACGAGGCCGACGCTCGCGCCCTGGCCTCAGCGCTCACCGGCAACTCGCCCGCGACGTTCAGCTGTCGACTGGGAGGGGCCGACGAGGACTCGGCCGTGCTCGAGGATTCCGGGCTGACCGCGCGCGCCGACGCGGTCCGCCGTGACCTGGCCGCGACCTTCCCCGACCAGCCGCTCGGCGGGTTCGCACCCGGCGGGGTCTCGACCGGTCACATGAAGGGCTCGGCGCACTACGACGGGCGGGCCGTCGACGTCTTCGTCCGCCCGATCTCGAAGGCCAACCGGACCCGTGGCTGGGCGATCGCCGCCTACCTCGTCAGCCAGGCCGACCGGCTATCGATCAGGACCGTGATCTTCGACGACCGGATCTGGACATCCGGGAGCCGATCGGGTGACGGCTGGCGCGACTACGACCCGCCGGAGCGCTCCGGCGACCCCGCGATCCTCGAGCACCGCGACCACGTGCACGTCGACGTCTACGAATGACGAGGACACCCCGCGCCTCGTGATCGGACGGCTTCCTTAGCTATGGAGGGAGCGCAGCGACCCGGCTTGTCGCGGCGAAGCCGCGCGCCCGGCGGACCATCTGGCCGGGGTATCGGATTAGTCCGATCGGACGATTTTCCACAACGATTCGCGCACCTGCGTGCGTAGCGGGGATCTGCGGAGTCCAATGAGAGGAGTGAGACACAAGCTCATGGGGAGGAAACCCACTATGTGCAGCCACAACCCGGCCTGCCCCGACGTACACGACACCGACTGCTGCCGCGCCCACGTGGTCGCCGACCGCAGCGGTCAGGGCTGGTGCCGCCTGTGCAACGGCATCATCCTGTTCGATGACGGGCACTATCTGACGCCCGACGGCCACGACGAAGTCGTCAGCCTCTCTGCCTGAACCGAGCCTGAACCGAGCCTGGACTCAGCCAGCGGTGAGCCGCTCGACGGCGGCCGCCACCCGTTCGTCGGTCGCGGTGAACGCGACCCGGACATGCCTGGAGCCGGCCCGTCCGTAGAAGTCACCCGGAGCCACCAGGATCCCGCGCTCGGCGAGCCAGGTGACCGTCTCCCAGCACCCCTCGTCACCGTCGTCGACCTGCCGAGTGGCCCACAGATAGAGCGCCGCCTCGGAGTGGTCGATCCGGAAGCCCGCCGACTCGAACGCCGTCCGCAGCGCTGTACGTCGCGCGGCGTAGCGCGCGTGCTGCTCACGGGCGTGCTCGGTGTCGGCGAGGGCCGCGGCCATCGCCACCTGCTGCGGACCGGGCAGCATCAGGCCGAGGTTCTTGCGTACCGCCAGCAACTCTCCGACCAGCCGGGCGTCACCGGCCACGAACGCGCAGCGGTAGCCCGCGAGGTTGGAGCGCTTGCTGAGGGAGTGCACGGCCAGCAGCCCTTCGGTGGACGAGCCGCAGATCGACGGGTGCAGGACCGAGACCGGCCGCGCCTGCTCCGTGGTCTCCCACGCGCATTCGAGGTAGCACTCGTCGGAGACCAGGATGGTGCCGCGTTCGCGACACCAGTCGACGACCTTGCGCAGATGGTCTGTTGGCAGCACCCGGCCGGTGGGGTTGGACGGGGAGTTGAGCCACAGCAACGCCGGCCGCTCGGGGCCGAGGGAGGTGAGCGAGTCGGTCGCGATCGCCCGGGCACCGGCCAGGACGGCGCCCACCTCGTAGGTCGGGTAGGCGAGTTCGGGGTAGACCACCAGGTCGCCCGCGCCGACCCCGAGGTGCCCGGCCAACGAGGCGATGAGCTCCTTCGAACCGATCACCGGCAGCACCTGGTCGAGGCCGAGGCCGGTCACCCCGTGGGAGTCCGCCATCCAGTCGAGGGCCGCCTGACGCGTCGACGGCAGACCGATGGTGGTCGGGTAGCCCGGCGAGTCAGCCGCCGCGCAGAGGGCCTGCTGGACCACCGCGGGCGTCGGGTCGACGGGCGTACCGACCGAGAGGTCGACCAGGCCACCCGGGTGTGTCCGGGCCTGCGCCGCGTGAGCAGCGAGCTTGTCCCAGGGAAAGTCCGGGAGCCGAGAGGAGACGCTCAGGTGACTACTCGACGACTACTCGTCGTGCTCCTGCGGCGGCAGCGCGGCTACCGTCGGGTGGTCGTGGTCGATCTCGCCCATCTTGGCGGCGCCGCCGGGCGAGCCGAGGTCGTCGAAGAAGTGCACGTTGGCGTCGTAGAACTGCTTCCACTGCTCCGGCGTGTCGTCCTCGTAGAAGATCGCCTCGACCGGGCAGACCGGCTCACAGGCGCCGCAGTCGACGCACTCGTCGGGATGGATGTAGAGCATCCGCTTGCCCTCGTAGATGCAGTCGACCGGACACTCGTCGACGCAGGCCCGATCCTTGAGGTCGACGCACGGCTGCGCGATCACGTAGGTCACTCGGGGTCCTCCTGAGTCTCGGCCACAGCTGGCTGGCCCACAGCTAGCTGGCATGGCGGAACGGCTACGACGCCCAGCCTAGTATCCCGGCGTGTCGTCCCGTGCGCAGGCCCACTCACTGGGTGGTCACGTCGTGGGGCAGCGCGTCGTCGTACGGCGGGTGGTCCGCGGCGAGACCGGGCCCAGCGGCGGCCCCGCGCTGACCGACGTCCTCGGCACCTGCACGGCGTGGGCCGACGGGGTCTGCGTCGTGGTGCCGGACGGCCCGGGCGCGCACGAGCCGGTGACGATCCCGATCTCCGACATCGTCTCGGGCAAGCCGGTGCCGCCACGCGCCTCGACCCGGATGCGCGTCACGCCCCAGGAGGCGCAGGTACGGGCGCTCGCGCTGTGGCCCGATCTGGAGACCGAGCCGCTGGGCGACTGGCTGCTCCGCCGCTCACCCACGGCGACCGCTCGGCGCGCCAACTCCGTGCTCGCCATGACGCCGTCGGGCCTCGCTGATGCGTACGAGCGGGTGGTCGCCTTCTACGCCGGCCTGGGACAGCGTCCGATCGCCGCCGTGCTGCCCGACTCCGCCGAGGACGCGCTGTTCTCCGAGCGCGGTTGGGTCCTCGAGAGCCACGACGACCACACGGTCTTCCAGTTGACCGGCGTCGCGGCGGCCCGGCGCTCGCTCTCCGGCGTCACCCTTCCCGAGGCCGAGGTCGAACTCGTCGACGCTGGCGACCTGGTTACGGCTCAGGTCGCCAGCGCCGGTCGGGTCGTCGCGGCGGGCGTGGCGGCGTACGCCGACGACTGGGTCGGGTTCCGCGGCATCGAGGTCGCCCCCGAGGCCCGCGGACGGGGCCTCGGCTTGCTGGTCATGAGCGAGCTGCTCGGGTGGGGCGCCGAGCGGGGCGCGACCACGGCGTACCTCCAGGTGCTCGGCGACAACACCCCCGCCCTCCGGCTCTACGCCGGGCTCGGCTTCGTCGAACACCACCGCTACCGCTACCTCGCCGCGCCGGAACCTCGGTCGAGCGGCGTCGCATAACCGTTTGCGGTGGCGGCGAGCCGCGCCGTACCTTCGCCGTCCCAGCGCGCGTGAGGCCTGACACCCCTCGACACTGCGCCCGTCGGGACCACGAGGCCGATCAGCTCAGTTCGATCGGCGAAGGTGTGGTGGCACCGCGACCTTGCCCCCGCCCACACCTCCAGGGCAGCCATATCCCTGGAGGACAGATGACTAGTGGTCACCACCCACCACGCACGCACGCCCGCGAACTCGCGCACGTCCCGACCGGCACGCCGGTCCGGCTGCAGGGCTGGGTCCACCGCCGCCGCGAGCTGTCGGCCGTGTCGTTCCTGATCCTGCGCGACCGGACGGGTCTGGCTCAGGTCGTGGTCAAGGGACAGATCGAACTGCCGCCCGAGGAGACGCCGGTCGAGGTGGTCGGTACGGCGGTCGCCAACCCGCAGGCGCCCGGCGGCGTCGAGGTCGTCTCGCCCACCGTCATCGCGTTGAGCGACCACGCGGACACACCCGCCGTGGAGCTATGGCGGCCGCGGCTCGACACGGGGCTTCCCACCCTGCTCGACCATGCGGCGACCACCTGGCGGCACCCGCGCCAGCGGGCCGTGTGGGAGCTCGCGGCGGCGAGCCTGCACGGGTTCCGGGCCACCCTCGACGCGTCCGGCTACACCGAGGTCCACTCCCCCAAGCTGGTCGAGTCGGCGACGGAGTCCGGCGCGAGCGTGTTCGAGGTCGACTACTTCGGCCGACCGGCCTACCTCGCGCAGAGTCCGCAGTTCTACAAGCAGATCCTGGTCGGGATCTTCGAGCGCGTCTACGAGGTCGGGCCGGTCTTCCGAGCCGAGCCCCACGACACGGTGCGGCATCTCGCCGAGTACGTCAGCCTCGACGTCGAGCTCGGCTTCGTCCGCGACCACCACGACGTCATCGACGCACTCCGCGACGTACTCGCGGGGATGGTCGAGGCGATCCACGAGCGGGCCGGCCATGCAGTCGAACTCCTCGGCCTCGACGTACCGCGGGTGCCGGAGCGGCTGCCCGTCCTGCACTTCCGCGAGGCGCTGGAGATCGCCGGCGCTCCGGCGGACGAGCCGGATCTGGCGCCGGCCCACGAGCGGGCGCTGGGTGCGTGGGCGCGCGCCGAGCACGACAGCGACTTCCTGATCGTGCACGGCTACCCGACCGCGCACCGTGCCTTCTACAGCCACCCCGACCCCGAGGACCCGCAGTGGTCGCGCTCGTTCGACCTGATCTTCCGTGGCCTCGAGCTGGTCAGCGGCGCGCAACGGCTGCATCGGTACGCCGACTACGTCCGGACGCTCGAGGAGCGCGGCTATCTCTACGCGCCGTACGCGTCGTACGTCGAGGCGTTCCGCAGGGGCATCCCGCCGCACGGTGGCTTCGCCATCGGGCTCGAGCGCTGGGTCGGGCGGCTCACCGGTGCCGCGAACATCCGCGAGGTCACGCTGTTCCCGAGGGACCTGCACCGCCTCGCGCCCTGACCATTCGCTGGGGCGACTACTTCAGGCCGCGGAGTACGGCGACCCGGCCGTCGGAGCCGGACGCCCAGCAGGCGCCGTCGCGGGTGCACTCGACCGCGTCGAGGCTGCCCTTCTCGACGCTCGTCCAGGTGGCACCGACGTCGTAGGAGACATCGGTGCCGCTCGGACCGACCGCGATCACCCCGGCCGACGGGGAGCCGGTCTTCGCGGTCCGGGGCAGGAAGGCCGCACCGGAGCGGTAGCCGCCGAGCCGGCCGCCCCTGGTCCAGGTGGTCCCGGCGTCCTCGGAGTACGCCGAGGTGTCCTTGCGTGCGTTCGGCTTCTCGAAGTCACCGCCCACCGCGACGAGGGTCCGGGTGTTGCGGACCGCCAGCGAGAACACCCCGGCGGCGTCACCCCGGCGTATCGGGGTGTCGGTCACCGTCCAGGTCCGCCCGCGGTCCTCACTGTGGAACACGCGGGCGGCGGTGCCTCCGCTGGCGATCCAGGCGTCGTCGTCGCCGGCGGTCACCAGGCAGGTCCCGCTGGCGGCGAAGCCGAACTCGCCGTCGAGTGCGGGCGGCATGCCGGCGGACTTACGCTTGGTCCACGACTTCCCGCCGTCGTTGGTGGCGAGGATCCGGAACGTGCCGTTCACCGGGTCGCTCATCGCCAGCCCGTGCCGGCGGTCCCAGAAGCCGAGGCAGTCGTAGAACGCCTGCTTGTTGCGGTTGCGGAACCCTTCGGTCCAGGTCCGGCCGCCGTTGCCGGTCCGGTAGATGCGCGAGTCACCGCCGGAGCCGATCGAGAGGATCACCGCGTGCATGTCGTCCCACGCCTCGATGTCGCGGAACTCCAGGTCACCGGTGTCGCCGCCCGGAGACACGTCGATCCAGCGCTTTCCGCCGTCGATCGTGCGCAGCACCGTGCCCTCGGTGCCACTGACCCACGCGACCTTCCTGCTGACCGGCGCGAGCCCACGGAACTGCGCATCGGAGCCGGTATCGACGTCCTTCCACCGCAGCCCACCTCCGGCACTGGCCGGTGCGGGGGCGAAGGCCGCCAGCGAACCGGCCAGCGACGAAGCTAGGACAAGAGCAAGGAGCGCGGTCAGGGCGCGCGCTCGCGACGAGGTTCCCGAGGTCATGTGGGGCACGTACCCCGTCGGGCCCGCCGGCAAGCGGGCGACAGCTCAGGGATTCGTGGGGCGCGCAGCCGCCTGGCAGACCACGGCCTGCTCGGGCTGGTAGGTCGTGGTGACGGTGTCGGTGCGCAGCGGTGCCGGATCGCCGATCCGGGTGACGGTGCGCACCAGGTCGACGGCGAAGCCGTCCTGGCCGGCGCTGCCGACGCAGTTGGGGTTGCTGTCCGCGACCGTGGCGCGTGGGGTCTGGGCGTACGGCGCACCGGTCGTCGCGACGACGTCGAACTCCTTGGTGGACCACACGTCGACCACGACGGCACTCCCCTCGAGCCGAGCCGAGAAGAGCACGCCGTAGGTCGAGTCGTTGCGCATCTGCAGGTCGGCACCGGCACCGACCATGGCGTCCCGACCGGCCGGCAGTCCGGCGGCGTACGTCGGTGAGCCGGTGCGGGAGACGTCGGTGAGCCCGGCCAGGAAGCCGGCGTTCCAGGCCGCGGTCGCCAGCCGGGTGCCGGAGCCGTTGACCTGGCCGACGGTGGCATTGAAGGAGAAGGTGTCCCCGGGCCGCAACAGAGCGCCGGAGAGGCGCGCGACAGCCTCGCCGAAGGATGGGCCGACGCTGCCCGGGACCGGCACGGTGTAGGTCGAGATCGCCGTGGACACGCCGAGCTGGGCGGCGTCCTGATCGGTGAAGTCGGCCTCGGTCCGCGAGCCGGTCACCGGCACCGTGCGCGCCGCACCCTCGGCGGTGACGCCGCTGAGGAATGCCGCGGTCACCCCCGCCTCGTCGTAGGTCTCACCTGCCTTGGCCGGCACCACGGCGGGCGCGCCCTGAGCCAGCGAGATCGTCGCATCGACGGGTTCGGTGTCCTGGGCGCTCGGATTCACGAGCGCGGCGAGACCGGTCGGGTCCACGTCGAGCGCGAGCGCACCGTCCTTGGTCACGATGCTGAGCAGGTCGGCATACTGCCGCGGCTGGAGGGTCACCTGCGACCCGGCGAAGGCCAGCGTCACGGGTCCCGACATCGCGGGGTTCGCGAGTGTGGTCACGGCGGTGGCCAGCTCGGCGTCGTCGACGTCGGGTGGCACCAGCCGCAGCGGCAGCCGGACCGAGGTGCTGCCGGTGCGGTAGGCGTCGTAGAGGGCGCCCGCGGCGCGGTCGCGGTCGATCTGGGCGCCGTCCTTGGGCCGGGTCAGGGACACCTGCCCGCCGGAGAGCGAGATCCCGGCGTTGCGGGCCGGCTGCCCGGCCTGCGCGTCGAGCTCGTCGAAGAAGGCGATCATCTGGCCCTCGTCGAGGTTGACCACCGGCTGGGTCTCGTCACCGCCGGTGTAGTAGCGCCACAGCCGGCGCGGGTCCCAGCTGCGCGGCCCGAGCACCTTCGCCACGGTCGCGACCGAGTCCACGCTGAGCCCCGCTTGGGCGGGGTCGACCTGCGTCGTGAAGGTGCCGACGCTGACGGTGATCGGCTCACCGCCGTGACGGCGCAGCCCGTCGGTGAGCGCCGCCGAGGCGGCGTACTGGTCGCGACCGCCGATGTCGACGCCGGCCACCGTGGTGCCGAGCGGGACCTTGCCGTTGGCGCCGGCGTACGCCGCCACCCAGCCGGCGACGCCCATGACGAGGACCACGAGGACGATGAGGAGCACGGCGCCGCCGCCCTCGGGCTCGTGCCCGATCCCGCGCCGCCGCGTCCACCTCACAGGTTCACTGTAGGAACTCCAGTCACTCCAGTGTGGTTGTTTCCCGGGATGTCCGCGTACTTTTCGCGCCCGGCCGCGGCAGCGTCGCGACGGCCAGCATCAGCACCACCAGCGCCAGTCCGAGGACGGCGTATCCGGCGCCCGTCGAGGTGAGCAGGTAGTCGCCCTCCCCGCGCGGCACCGCAGCCAGCACCGCGACCGCGTCGAAGCCCAGCGCGAACGGCAGCCGACTCCCCCACCCGGCCGGCGTCGCGATGGTCACGAGCACGCTCGCCACCGCGGCCAGCAGCAGACCCCACCACCACTGGTAGACCGCCACCGTGGCGACCCCCAGCGCGATGCCCGCCAGCAGCGTGACCGGCGCCAGCCGTGCGCCCATCGGTGCGTGCAGGCCCGGTCAGGACTCGAGGCCGGCGAACAGGTCCGACTCGAGACCGTCGGGGCCGGGGGCGCCGCGCTCGCCCTTGGCGATCCGAAAGTACTCGACGCCCCACATCTGGTTGCCCTCGTTGTTGGACAGCGCGAAGAACGGCCCGTCGAGGGTGATCTGCGTCGGATAGGAGGCCAGCGCGGCCATCTTCTGCTCGAGGTACGCCGACCCGTCGACCCCGGCCGCGAGGTTGGCGTCGGGGGTGACGAACGGCGGCAGCGGGCCCTCGGGGTCCATCCCCTCGAACGTGGTCGTGTCACCCGCGGCGCGTAAAGCGCGGAGGCCCTCGCGCATCCGGCTCTCCGACATCGCACCCCAATAGATCTTCGCGATCTCCCAGGGCTCGCCCAGGTCGCGCGCGTAGGAAGGCACCGCGGCCAGTTGGGCGGCGTACATGGCGACCCGGTGGGCCTGGATGTGGTCGGGGTGGCCGTAGCCGCCGAACTGGTCGTAGGTCACCAGCACCTGCGGCCGCACCTCGCGGATGACCCGGACCAGGTGGTCGGCCGCCTCGGTGAGATCGGCCTGCCAGAAGGCGTTGTCGTGGGCCTCTCCGTTTTCCGGTGGGTCGGCGGCGATCGCGTAGCCGTCCTCGTGCCACTTCATCCCGGAGTCGCGGTAGGTGCCGAAGCCGCCGAGCCAGCGGTGGTCGGTGACGCCGAGAGCAGCCATCGCATCGGCGATCTCGCCGCGCCGGTGGTCGCCGAGCTTGTCCTCCTGGTCGGCGGCCAGGTGCGCCAGGTCGGGCACCAGGATCTCACCCATCTCGCCCGCAGTGCAGGTCACCAGCGTGACCCCGCGACCCTCGGCGACGTAGCGGGCCATCGTGGCGCCTTGGCCGATCGACTCGTCGTCGGGGTGGGCATGGACGAGCAGCAGGCGCTGGTCGGGGCGGGTGTCGGTCACAAGCAAAGACTAGGGAGGAGGTGGGACAGCTCGGTGAGGAAGGGTCGGTCGGCGTCCAGCCAGTCGACGGAGTCCAGCTCGCCCGCGGCCAGCCAGCGGAGCTCGTCGTGCTCGGAGGGTGTCGGTTCGCCGCCCTCCAGGACCGCGACGGCCACTCGCAGGACGTAGTGCTCGCCGATCGGCACGGCACCGGCCAGCCAGCGCTCCACCGTGATCCGCGCGCCGAGCTCCTCGTCGATCTCGCGGACGAGTGAGTCGGCCGCGGTCTCACCGGCCTCGACCTTGCCGCCGGGGAACTCCCACCGCCCCGCCGCGCTCGCAGGTGCGGTACGCCGCGCGGCCAGCACCCGGCCGTCCCGGACGATCGCGGCGCCGACGACGACCTGCCTCTCCCTGCCGCGACCCACGCCTAGATTGTGCAGGTGAGCGACTCTCCCGGCGCGCCCGGCGTGCACCTGGTGCGCACCGAGGAGAACGTCGAGGAGATCGAGGCGCTCGCCGCTCGGCTCGGGGGCCGCGTGGGGCTGGCCGCGCTCCTGGGCGACCTCAACCGTCGCGCCCGCCGTACCCTCGCGCCGGGTCGCGCCGTGCACCGCGCGTACACCTGGGACGCCGCCGACCGTCGCGACCACGACTGGTGGCCGCAGGGGATCAGCACCTCGGTCGACGCCGAGGCGCCGGCCTCCGTGGTCGTGGTGTCGTGGTACGCCAAGCACGACCAGGGGTCGAGGCTGACCTTCCTCGACCTGCGGACGCGCCGCTATCGGCACGTGCTGCTCGTGCAGCCCACCATGCGCGATGAAGTGGCCGGGGTGGAGCCGCTGAAGGTCCACGCCGGCGGGATCGTCTGGCACGGGCCGTACCTGCATGTCGCTGGTACGGCGCGCGGTGTGTTCACCTGCCGGATCGACGACCTGCTCCGCCTCCCCGATCGCGGGCTGGTCGACGCCTTCGGCCATCGCTACGTGCTACCGGTCCGCTTCGCCTACCGGGCCCATGCCGACGAGGGGTTGGAGCGGTTGCGCTACTCCTTCCTCTCCCTCGACCAAGGCGCGGACCCGCCCGAGCTGGTGGTCGGCGAGTACGGCAACCGCAACCAGACCCGCCGGCTGGCGCGATTCCCCATCGACTCGACGACCAGGTTCCTCGCCGAGGAGGCCGGGGTGAGCCGACCGCTGGCCCTGGACGACGGCGGCGTCGTTCGCGCGCAGGGCGCGGCGATCGCTGCCGGACGGTGGTACGTCACCTCGTCGCACGGCCCCTGGACCCCGGGCACGGTGCACGTAGGCAGCCCGGGCGCCTTCCGCGACTACCGCTGGGCGACTCCCATGGGCCCCGAGGACATCGCCTGGGACCGTCGCACCGACCTGCTCTGGTCGGTCTCCGAGCACCCCCGCCGTCGCTGGGTCTTCGCGATGCGGCGTTCGTGGTTCGAGTAGCGCGCCTCCGGGCTCAACCACCGGTGGTCGCCGGGGTATTAGGCCAGCAGGCCTTCGCGCTCCTCCAGCGCGGCGGTGAGGAGTGCGACCAGCGCTTCCAGCTGGATGTCGACCGACGAGCCGACCTCTTCGTCGGAGCCGTCGAGCGCGCGGGCGGCGAGGCCGGCCTTGCTGTCGATGAGCTCGGCGATCTTGGTGTCGATCGTCTGGGAGGCGATGATCCGCCAGGCGGTGACCGGTTCGGCCTGACCGATGCGGTGCACCCGATCGATCGCCTGGGTCTGCTCGGCATCGGTCCAGGAGAGTTCGGCGAGCACGACGTTGGAGGAGACCTGGAGGTTGATGCCGACGCCGGCGGCCATCAGCGAGCAGACGATGATCTGGACGTCGGGGTCCTCCTGGAAGGCCTTGATGCTCGCCTCGCGGGCCTTGGGCGTCTGGTCGCCGCGGATCTCGGAGTAGCGGATGCCGCGCTTCTCGAAGGTCTCCCCGGCGAGGTCCATGACGTCGACGTGCTTGGCGAAGAAGACCACTTTGCCGACCGAGCGGGCCAGCTGGGCGGCGTAGTCGGCGGCCAGGCCGGCCTTGGCCTGGCCGATCCTGCGCAACATCGTGAAGACGTTGTCGCCGTCGGAGGTCGTGGTGGTGGTGTCTTCGCGCTCCCAGGTGGCGACGCGGCGTACGAGCTCGTGGTCGATGCCTTCGACGGTGGCTCCGGAACGGCGGGTGGCGATCGCCATGTCGTAACGCTCGAGCAGGTGCCGGGCCAGCTGGCGCTCGGCCTCGCGGATCGAGCGGCCGATCTCGTCGTCGAGCTCCACCGGGAGGTCGGCGATCCGGCGAGCAGGGATGTCGGCGGCCACATCGACCTTGCGGCGCCGCACGATGCCCATGTCGACCACCGCGGCCCGCGCCGCGGGGTAGAAGCCGGGGTCGGCCGGAGTCAGCCCGGTCTCCTCGAGCTTGTCCATGAGCTTGGCACGTGGCTTCTTGTCGTCGATCCAACCGAGGAACTCCCAGATCGCCTGGAAGTCCTCGATGTCGTTGATCAGCGGGGTGCCGGTCAGCGCCATCAACAGCGGCCGGGCGATCCGCGCGCGGATCCGCTCGGAGAGGTTGAGGACGTTCTGGGAACGCTGGGACTGCTTGTTCTTGATGAAGTGCGCCTCGTCCACGACCATGCCGCGGAACCCGAAGTCGCCCAGCCAGCCGACGTGGCGGTCGAGGATCTCGTAGTTGACCACCACGATGTCGGCGAAGCCGTCGACATCGCCACCGTCGCCGTGGATCACCGTGACGGGGCGGTTGGGCGTCCAGATGCTCGCCTCGCGTCCCCAGTTGGTCTTGACGACGTTGGGGACGACGGCCAGCAGCGGGAACGCGTCCGCAGCTTGGGCGGCGAGCAGTGCCTGAGCGGTCTTGCCGAGACCCGGCTCGTCGGCCAACAGGTAGGTGCGGTGTCCGTCGGCGGCCGAGTGGATCAGCTGGGACTGGTGCCGCATCAGCTCCAGGCCGGCGGGCACCTTGGTGCCGTTGGGCTCGGGCAGCGGCATGCAGGCGGCCTGGCTGCCGCCGTACTCGAAGGAGCGGAACAGCGGACCGAGCAGCTCCCAGGTCGCCAGCCGGCGGGCCTTGGGGCGGCTCTCGTCAGCTGCGGAGAAGTCGGGGACGAGGAACGGGTTGGACAGCTGACGTTGGATGACCGACTGCGGGACGACCCGGCGGTCGGCCCCGGGAAGGAGCTCGGCCTCGGTGGGTTCGGGCTCGTCCTCCTCCTCGGCCTCCATGCCGGCCGAGGCGATCATCTCGCGGCGCAGCTCCTTGGCCGCGTCGGAGACCTTGGCGTCCTCGGCGAGCAGGGAGAGCAGCGTGGTGTCGCTGGCTGCGGTCTTGGCGAGGATGGTCGCAACCCCGTCGAGCCGCTTGAGCTGGTCGGCCTTGCGGGCCTCGGTGAGCTCGGCGTCGGCCTTGATCCGGGCCCGCTCCTCGCGGACCAGGAGCGCGACGACCTGGAACTTCGTCCGCGCGGACGGCGACACCGGACCGCGCTGAGAGCGCGCCTCGACCTCGCGCACGGCTCGCGCGAGCACCGGGATGATGCCCTCGTTATCACCGTGCCTGCGCCCACTGCGCTGGCTGGCCTGGTTCCGGTTGTTGCCGGATTGGCGCTGGCCTCGTCTGGCCAAGGAGCTCCCTTTCCGCTGCCGCGACCCCCACTGGTCGGGCCCTCTGTGGCATCGCGCCCGGGCGCCTTCGGACGCATCCGAAACCTCGGGCGTTGCCATCGTCGAGCGGACCCGGCTCGGCCCCTCGACGCGATGCAGCGCCTGATCGGCGCCTCACCGGCCGTGCGACGGCCGATGTCTGCGAGCCATGGTACCCCGCGCTCCCCCAGCTTGTCCGGCGGTCCCCACCTACGGTCCCGCGGACGGACCCGGCCTACCTCTGGGCGTGTGCGGCGGGATCGCTCTGGGAGCTCTGTGCCTCAGGGACGCCAGGGGCGACCGGCTCGGTGACCGTCGTCTCCCGCCGAGGGATGAAAGCGGCGATCGCCACTCCGAGGAAGGCCGCCAAGGCGCCGAGACCGAAGCACCACCGGAAGGCGGACTCCGTGGGCAGCGCGAAGTCGCCGACCTGCATGGTGCTGCTGGTGAGGACAGTGGCCATCACCGCCGCGGCGGTGGTCGTGCCGATAGAGCGCATCAAGCCGTTGACCCCGACCGCGGACGCCGCCTCGGTCATGGGGACGTTGTCCATGATCAGCGTGGGCATCGCGGCGTACCCGATGCCGACGCCGGCGCTGGCCACGATGCACGCGACCATCAGCTGCCAGGGGGCACTCATCAGGAAGAACCCGAGGACATAGCCCGAGCCGAGGACCGTCGCGCCCACCATCAGGGTCCGCTTGGCGCCGATGGTGCGGATCAGCCGGGCCGAGACCGGCGCGAACAGCAGCATCATCAGCCCCGAGGGAGCCATCCAGAGGCCGGCCGCGAGAATGGACTGACCGAGCCCGTAGCCGGTGATCTCGGGGAGCTCCAGCAGTTGGGGCACGACGATGGCCTGCGCCATCATCCCGAAGCCCACCGCGACGGCCGCGATGTTGGTCATCAGCACCGGCAGCCGCGCTGTCGTGCGCAGGTCGACCAGGGGCTGGTCCGTCCGGACTTGATGGAAGCCCCAGGCGAGCAACACCAGGAGTCCAGCCACCATGGCGCCGAGGGTCTTGGGGTCCGTCCAGCCCCAGGTGCTGGCCTTGGAGATCCCGATCAGGAAGCTGACGAGACCCACCGAGAGACCCACTGCCCCGACCACGTCGAACCGGCCCGGGGCGGCGTCGCGGACGTGCGGGACGAGGAACCAGGCCGAGAGCAGCACCAGCGCGGCCAGCCCGGCGGCGACCCAGAACAGGGTGTGCCAGTCGCGACCCTCGACGATCCAGGCCGACAGCGGGAGTCCGATGGCGCCACCGACGCCGAGCGTGGCACTCATCGCCGCGATGCCGGTGCCGGTGAGCCGCGGCGGGGTGACCTCGCGCATCAGCGAGATGCCGACCGGGATGAAGCCCATCGACAGGCCCTGCAGCGCCCGACCGACCAGCATCGGCGCGAGCGAGTCGGACAACGCACAGATCACGGAGGCGACCAGCAGCAGTGCTGCGCTCGCGACGATGATCCGCTGCTTGCCGAACAGGTCCGCGAGCCGGCCCGCGACCGGCATGGCCACCGCGCCCGCAAGCAGCGTGATCGTGATGACCCACGCCGCGTTGGCCTGGCTGGTGCCGAGGAGCAGCCCGAGCTCGCCCTGGATCGGGATGAGCAGCGTCTGGGTCAACGCCGCGACCAGACCGCCGAAGCAGAGCACGACCACGGGCAGAGCGGGGTGTTCACGCAGCAGCCGCGTCGGTACGGCGGTCGAGTCAGCCACCCACGCAGGCTACATGTAGTTGCCTTGAACAACCAATGGTGAGGATCGTCACGCGCACTTGGATACCCCGGCGAGTTTCGGCCCCGAGTCCGCGGCGACGCTCGCTGGCCAGCGAGCGTCGCCACGGACTCG
>ERZ761607.865-NODE-865-length-43455-cov-12.893479_pt1 | contig 43455 bp, 30 predicted proteins | sample MGYA00511164_ERZ761607 | MGnify/ENA primary metagenome ERZ761607 (study PRJEB28899, sample SAMN02445080) | bioreactor sludge metagenome | biome: EBPR sludge | place: Australia: Brisbane, Thorneside Wastewater Treatment Plant | collected 2011-06-22 ...
GTGAGCTGGGCGATCAAGAAGGCGTGCAGCCACCACGCACGACGGCTGAAACGCCTCATCAACTCAAGGGGAGTTGTTGGCTGATGACTGTGCGGCAGAAGCCTGGATACCAGCGGGGATGGGTGAAGCGGGGGAGGTCATGAGGCGTGGGATGACTACTGGTCTGGCGCGCTCGGCTTTTATTGATCGAATTAAAGCGATCCCATCAGAAAGTGAGAGAAATGTCGAGAGGATTTTTTTTGGTTATCAACACGCATGAAGGCGGACGTGAGTGGCGGTTGCCGGAAATTCAATTCAAGGGTTTGGAGCACTCACGCTCGTGACAAGCCAAAGAAGACACGGGCGCAAAAGTCTAGGCAGACACTCATGTCTGTCTGGATGGGGTCGGCTTCATCGGGAAGCCAGAGCAGACAGGAGTGTCTGCATCACGGCTGGAGCACTCTTGGCGGCCGCGTCATGATAAGCCTGAACTCCAACATTGGAGTGAAGTTAGCTGGCATGGGAGAGGACTCCTCTGCGGACGTTCATCGAACATGCTGAAGCCTGGACCAAACGAGACACCGTGGCACGTCAGCGCGGGAAGGGGCCAAGCTCGGCGGCGAGGCGCGCGGCCTGGCGGATGCCGGCGGCGAGGCTGGTCCCCGCGGGCCAGAAGCACTGGTCCTGGTAATGATGCTGCTGGCGTGCCTGGGCGTGGCGGAAGTCCGCGTCCGTGGCGAGGCGGCGCAGCGCGTCCACGAGCCGGTCCGCGTTTTCCGCCAGCAGGGGTGTCATCCATTTCTCCATGTCGGGAAAGGTGATGAAATCGGCGTCGAGGCGGCAGAGAAAGACGACGGGGATGCCGAAATGAAACGCCTCCTGGCCGGTGAGGGAGATGGTGTTGACGAGCACGGAGGCCTTTTCCAGCCAGTCCTGCATGGAGGCCTCCGGCGGCGCGAGGCGGAAGTTTCGCGGCGGGCGCAGGGCGCGGATGAAGCGTGTCTTCACCTGGATCTCGTTCTCATCCATGCCCAGGAAGCTGCGCTCCTCGGACTTCGGCGTGCGCAGCGGGTGGAACTTCACGACGAAATCCATCTCCGGCAGCCGGCGCGCGGCCTCAACCAGCAAGCGGTAGCCGCGCAGCCCTTCCTGCGGGTCGTTGATGACGGCCATGGTGTCGGCGCTGAGCACCAGCGGGCGGCGGGCGGTGAAGGCAGCGTCAATCTCCGCCGCTGTGCGCGGCGGCGCCGCGGGGATGCGGTGGCAGCGCACGTCAATCATGCGCTCGGCGGGGTAACCGGCGCGCAGCGTGCGGCTGCGCCCGCGCACGCCGTCCATGAGCAGAATGTCCGGGCTGTGGGTGATGTCCGGCAGCGCCAGGCAGTCGTAGCTGTAGGCGATGACCGGGATGCCGGCCTGCGCGGCGGCGAGGCTCCAGACGGCCTCGTCCTCGTTCATCTGCATGTCGGCGATGACGGCGGCGGGCGCGCGGCTCTCCAGCCAGGCGCGGGCGCGGGCGCGCAACGCGGAGACGCGGGGATAAGTTCCCGCCGTTTCCTCCTCCCCCATGCGCTCAAAGAGATCGCGCAATGGAGCCAGGCAGGGCTTGGCGTCCGGCGCGCACGAGGCGGGCAGGACCTCCGTCTTCCATCTCCGCCACCAGGTGGAAAAACGCTCGCGCTCGGCGGCTTCGAAGGCGGGGTCCGGCGGGTCGAGGTCCTTCATCCCGGCCTGGATGACACGGAAGCCGCAAGGTTCCTTCTCCTGCGCGAGAAGCGGCGCGACGCGGCGGCTGGCGCACACGGCCAGAGGCAGCCCGGTGTCGTCCGGCGCGCCTTCGAAAATGGAGGGCTGAAGGCTGGGCTGAATGGAGGACCGGGCTTTCTTCTGCGCGCGCTTGCAGAGCCACCGCTCGATTTTTCGCCGCAGTCCCCTGCCCTTCCACTCAGGCTCAAGCACGATGATTTCCATCCCCTCCTCCGCGGCCACGGCGCGCCAGAAGGCGAAATTCACCCCGCTGCCGGGCGCGACCACGAGGCGGTCAAAACGGTGCCGCGCCCACAGCAGCTCACGCAGCCGCATGTGATAGACACGGGTGAAGCAGCCCTCCAGGAAAGCGCCGCGCACGAAGGCCTTGCGCAGTTCCGAGTCGCCGGGCTGGTCGCCCAACTCGGGGCGCTGGCGCAGATACTCGGAGAACATGAGCGCGACCTGCGCGCGCAAGGCTTCGATGTCGCGGAAGCCGGCGAGGTCGGAGAGCGTGAGCCATTCTCCGACCTGCGGGTAGCGTCCGCGCTCCAGCAGGGTGTCATGCTCCAGCACGACGAGAGGCTCCGCCTCGCGCCGAAGCTGCCGCTCCATGGCCTTCGGAGCCAGGCCGCCAGTGATGAACAACGTCATGCGCTCATGAAGACCGGGCATGGCGCAAAAGCAAACATCAACAGCCTCCAGGATCATGCGCCCGAAGCCGGCGTGGCGCGGATGAAGACTTGCCAATTGCCTCCCCGAAGGCGGCCAACCGCACCCGGCTACAAACGAAACCCCAGCCGCGCATGGTCGGCAGGAGGCGTCATGTCCATTTCGGTTCAAATCAGTCCAGTTTGGCCGGTTCTGGCCGATGTGAGTCGATTTGGCGGCGATGTGGCAGCCGTGACGACTGCACCAAATTGGCTGGCTTCACTGCCGAATAGCGGCGAGGCGTTCCGCCAGGCGCCTCGCGATTTCCGGATGCTCGCGGATCGCGTTCTTCGTCTGGCGAGGGTCATGGGTGAGGTGGTAGAGCTGCTACCCGGGTGCATCGGGCTTGAGTTTGCTGTTGAGGAAGCCGCTGTTCGTCTCGCCGGTGAATTGGAGGGCACCGCGTGCGCTGCTGCTGGCAGCCTTCTTGATTGAGCATGCCGCCATTGACGCGGGTGAGGATGACGAGCGTGTTTTCACTCAGCTTGAGTTCATCGAGCGCACGCATCATCTCGCCCAGCGTGGCGAGGTAGAGGAAGAAAGGCCTTCCCGCATGCCGGCGCATCCAGTTCACCGCTTTCTTCGCGCGCGTGGTGGCGTGCCGCTCCTCGTCGGAGAGCGCATGCGCGGCCTTTTCACCAGTAATAGACGACACTCAACGTCTGGCGACTTTTGAGTAATGCCGGGCTGATTCAATGCTTGCCTGGGGACTGCGATGATTTTCGAGCGACCGAGTCTTCGCCATCCTTCACCTCCAATCGATCTCGTTTGGAGCCTTTGGCGTCCGTGCGAATCACCGCGACATCGCCAGAGATTCTTTCGCCCTGAAATTCGATGGATGGCTGGCCGGGGAAACAGCGGATCACATGATCGGTGCCGCCGTCACGGCGGTGAACGGTGAAGCAGAGTTCGCCGGGTTTTTCAGTCGGATGCGCTTCGACAGATTTCACAGGCCATTCGGATTCGTTCGCCTGCATTTGGATGACCCAGGCGCGGCAGAAGGTGCCTTCGGCCTGCCATTCGTAGGTGGGCACCGGCCAAGGCGTAGCGGTGGTGTCGTAGATGCGCCAGCCGAGGAGTTCGGGCTTCTCTTGCCCTTGGATCATGCGCGGGGTCATCTCGCCGACAGGGAGGATCTGCAAGGCCGCGCCGGGAGCGATGGCGGTGGCGCTGCGGTCGGTCTGGCGGATGGCGATGTTGTTCGCGTTCAGTCCCAACTGCCAGGGATGACGCCAGGTGCGCGGCTTGTTGTCGGCGGGTTCGACGGTGTCGAAAACGATGTGGTAGCCTTCTTTGCGGGCGTCTTCGCCTTTCACCCAGACCACCTGCCGCAGCCACTTGCCGCGGATGTGCTCGGTGGCGTTGTGCCAGCCGTAGTCGAAGGCGCCTTCGGCGTAGCTGAAGTGCTCGTTGTCCACCCAGCGGCGTTTGGGCGGATTGTGGGCGATGGCCATGTCCTGCTTCCACTGCGGGATGCTGTTCTCCTGCGCCCAATCCGGCGAGAGGGTGTTGAAGGAAAGCGATCTGCCGGCGTGCTTCGTGTTGCCGATGCCGCTGTAGCTGCCGCGTCCGGCATTGCGGATGAGCAGGTGCGGGCCGAACTGCGCGTAGAGGTTGAGCGCGTCAAACTTGCCGTGACTGGCACCCCACGGCCCGGCACCGAAGAAGAGATATTTCTCCTCCGGCCCCCAGCCGGTGCGCATCACATAATGACCGGCATTGGGGAAATAGACGGACGTTTTGTCCTGGGGAGATCCCTTCGCGCCCTTCGTCGTCATCCATTCGAAGTCGCGGCGCTTCGGGAACCACTCGGTGGCGGTGCGAAAACGGTCGTCGAACAAGCCCCAACCGCCGTCGTTGAGATCAATGTTGCCCTGGGTCGGTGTCGTCAGGAGCATCGTGTATTCGACCGCCTTCTCGTGAATCGCGAGGTATTTCTCCGGCGGTGTTTGGCCGAAGCTCTGGAACAAGCGGATGTAGTTTTCCAGCGCGGTGATGGAGGCCCAGTTATAGCCTGTGCTCAGGCTTGCGTGACTGCCGTCGGGATGAAACTGCGCGCCGAGCATTACGTCCCAACGCTTCATCGCCGTAACCTTCCACTCCGCGCTCTCCGCGAACTCCGGCAGCAGCAACGCGGTCTGCAGCAGCGCCAGCGTGGTGTGCGCGCCGCCGTCATCATGCGCGGCGAAGCTGCTCGGGTTCATGATCAGCCGCGCCTGACGCAGCATGCCCAGCAGCATGGCAATGTGCGCCTCGGCGCTGAAGTCGGGCGACTTGCGAAACACCTCGTAGGCCGGCCACCACGACATCTCCAGACGACGGCCGATGTTGCTGGTGTTCATGTAGCCCCAGCGGAAGGTGGTTCCATCCATGAGGTTGAGCTCTCCCACCGTTGGGCAGCGCTCCCAGAAAAACGGCTCGCGTGAAACCCAGTCGAGCACCTCGGCACTGAACTGCCGTGGATATTTGGGATCGCTTTTTTCCTGCCAGGCGCGCGCCATCGAAACCCAATGGAAATGCCGGTTGAGATGGCCGTTGTCGCGCACCCAGTTGAGTTGCAGCGGCTCCTGCTGCAAGACCCAGCGATGTGACTCGCCATTCGTGTCCGTCCAGGCATCCACGAAACCGTCGAAGTAACCAATGGTGGCATAACGTCCCGCCACCGCCTCGTCGGAGATCTTTTGCCAGTTCGGGTGCAGCACGACGCTGGCGACTTCATCGAGGCTCGGTCCCTCCGGTTCACGGCGCGCGCGCAGGTGGCGCAGGAGAAGTGCTTTCGCTTCGTCCATCCGCTCTTGTTGGATGGCCTTGCTGACCGGTTGCATCGCAGGGTGATTGAAATCCAAGGCTCGCAGCACGCTCTCCGCCATGGAAGGAAGCAGACGCGCTTGCTCGGACGTCATCGCGGTGAACAGCACCTCCGAAAAACGGCTCGTCTGCCGGACCTCCGCTTCATTGCCACCACGCATCGTGAAAAGCTTCACCACTCCGGCGCGAATCCGCTCCGGGAGCACATGCTCTTCGGCAGGGCGATCCATGAAGTCCACGAACAGCCGCACGCGCGATCCTTCGCCCTCCGGCCACACCACCAGCTTGATGCGGTGTCCGGTGCCCTCGCGAAACGGCAGCTCATTGGGATGCTGGTAGTCGCCGTTGTCCATCCAGCCGGGCGGTTTCGGATTCGGCTCCAGCATCGTCAGATAAGTCTTCCGATGCCAGAACGTGAACGCCGCCCGCTCGCCGCCTTCGCGCAAATCCGCTTGCAGCGCGCCGGCTCCGCTCTCCTGCACCAGCTCGTCGCTTTTCAATCCCACCACCAAACCCGCCACCACCTGAAGATCTCCGCCATGGGCCTCTACTGGATCGATTTGCATCTCCAACGCGAATGACTCCGCCGTAGGATCAATGCCTTCGACTTCCGATTCGCTCCATGGACCTGTCCGGGCCGTGAGTGTGACCGGTTGGGAATGCATGACACCGCTGAAGGCAAGGCAGGACGCAGCCACAATGGCGCAGCGGGTGAGACGGGAACGAATGAGGAGCAACGCGGAAAACATGGATTAGGGTTACGGATGCATGGAAGGATTTCACGACTGCGGCAGCCCTCCAGCGACTGCCTGAAATCCACCATAGGCAGAGGATCACTTCACTTCGCGTGCGAGCATCGCGGCAGCGCGCTCAATACGCGGCGGAGCGGCCGAGACGGTGGCGGGCGAAAGGATCAGAGCGCAGAAGACAACCCGCCTCATAGATCGAACAAGGTTCTCGCATTGCCGCCGAGCAGCTTCGCCTCGGTGGCGGGGGGCAGGTTCAGGCTGCGGAGCGGGGCGAGGATCTCGCCGGGCTGCACCCAGGGGTGGTCGCTGGAGTAGAGAAGCCGGTCCTCGCTGGTGAAGTCGAGCGCGAAGCGCATGGCCTCGGGCAGCGGGGAGACGAGGTCCATGTAAATGGAGCGCAGATACTCGCTGGGCTTGCGCTGGAGGTTCTGCGGGCCGCGCTTCAGCACATGGAGCTGGTGGTCCATGCGCCCGCAGATGTAGGGCAGGGTGCCGCCGAGATGCGGGCAGACGAGCTTGAGCTTCGGATGCCGGTCGAGCAGGCCGCTGGCGATGATGCGCGCCATGGCGATGGAGTTTTCAAACATGTTTCCCAGCGTGCTGGTGAGTTCATAACCCTTCACCTGCTCCGTGGTCATGGGTTTGGCCGGGTGCAGCAGAATGGGCACGCCCAGCTCCTCCGCACGCGCATAGAGCCAGTAGACGGATGGCTCGTCGCACCATTTACCGGCGAGGTTGGTGTAGAGCAGGACGCCTTTGAAGCCGAGCTTCTTCACGCATCGGTCGAGCTCCTCGGACGCGGCGCGTTCATTCTGCAAAGGCAGCACGCAGAGGCCGCGGAACCGCTGCGGATGCCTCGCGATCACGGCGGCCAGGGAATCGTGGATGAGCTGCGCCACGGCGGGGCCGTCATCGCCGAACCACTCGGGGCCGGGGTCGTTCGTGCTGAGCATCGTCACATCAATGCCTGCGGCATCCATGGCGGCGAGCTTAGCCTCGACACTGGTGTAATGCGGCGGCACCTTGCGCAGCCAGTCGCCCATTTTCAGAAACACGGTGCCGTCCTCGTCATAGACCCGTGGTTCGGTTGTGCGTTTCCGCATCATGTCGAGCACCTCGGGAAAGAAGAGATGGCTCTGGCAGTCCACGATGAAGGGTTTCCCAGGTGATTGCGCGGAGGCGGATGCGGCCTGCAGCATGCCCGCGAGTCCGGCGGTGTGGAGAAAGGCGCGGCGGGTGGTCTGTTTGATATCTGGATTCATGAATGGTGCAGGGGAGGTGGCGATTTGGTCGGAGGAATCCGGTGACTAGATTCTGGAAGGCTTTCATGGCTTCGCCGGCGCCGGATGCTGGAAGTAATGCTCATACCAATGCCGCTCGCGCTGGATGCCGTTCTTCGGGAGCCCGGGCGGGCGGAGCTGTTGGGTCCAGGCCTCCAGTTTGGCGCGGAGTTCGGTCGCCTTTTCAGGATGGTCGGAGGCGAGATTATTCGTTTCGGGATCGGTCTGGCTGAGGTCGAAGAGGAAGTCGGTGCCGTCGCCGAGGTGGATCAACTTCCAATCGCCCGCACGGACGGCGGTTTGTTTCCAAAAGCGCCAGTAGAGCGCCTCGTGCGGTGGCGCGGCGACCTCGCCTTGAAGATGCGGCAACAGGTTGACGCCATCGAGCCCTTCACGCTCCTGGAGGCCTGCGGAGGCGAGGACCGTGGCGGCGATGTCGAGCGATGACACTGGATGATCGAAGACTTGTCCCGCCGGAATGACGCCTTTCCACGACCACAGGAAAGGCACGCGGATGCCGCCCTCGGTGAGCATGCCTTTCTCGCCGAACTGCGGAGCGTTCATGGAGCCGTCCCAGCCGCCGATGTCGGACTGTTTGCCATTGGGCTCAATGGTCAGCGGCGAGTCGGGCATGGTCTTCTTCAAGGGCGCGCCGTTGTCGCTGGTGAAGACGATGAGCGTGTTTTCTTCGACCCCGTGTTTGCGCAAGGTCTCCATGATGCGGCCCACGCCGTCATCAATCGTGGCGAGCATCGCCAGCGCGGTGCGGCGGCGTTCCGGCATCTCGCCGGGGAAGCGGGCGAGGCGTTCGGGGGTGGCCTCCAGCGGCGTGTGGGGGCCGCTGTAGGCGAGGTAGAGAAAGAAGGGCCGGGCATGATTGCGTTCGAGGAAGGCGAGCGCTCCGGCGGTTTCGTCGTCGAGGCGGTCGCCGGTGGTTTCGGTGAGCCACTCGCCTTCGGGCTTCAAGCTGGTGCCGTCCGCGCGGAAGTTCGCCCAGCGGCGCTCCCGCTTGTTGGCGTAGAACTCGTCGAAACCCTGTCCGGCGGGTGAGAAGGCGAGGCGTGCGGGTTCGCGGATGCTCAAAGGCTGGCCCGGTGTGCGGATCACGCTCTTGGGATTGCGCTTGATCCAAGCGACCGAAGACGGACTCGGATCGAGATGCCACTTGCCGACCATGCCGCTGATGTAACCCGCGGGCTTGAGCCGCTCGGCGATGGTCAGCTCGGACACCGGCATGGGCGTGTCCGAAATCGCATCCAGGCCGAAGCGCTGCTGGTAGCGGCCGGTGAGCAATCCCGCGCGAGAAGGCGAGCACTGCGGCGCGGTGATGTAACCGGCGGTGCATCGCACCCCGGAGGCGGCGAGTGCGTCAAGGTGCGGGGTTTTTAAATCATAGCGAACCCCCTGGCAGCCGAGATCCGCCCAGCCCTGGTCGTCGGTGAAGATGACAATGAAGTTGGGCTTAGGCGTTTCGGCGGCGAGGAGTTTGCCATCGAGGACACAGAGAGCGCAGAGGAAATGGAGGAGGGGTTTCATGGTCTTGGAGTTCCGATCAGGCTCAGCCCGCTGAACTCGCATTCAGTCGTCCAATGCCCCATGCCTTCGAGACCGATGCTGAAGTTTGAGAGGGTGAAATCGTCGGGATTGGTCGAAAGCGCGGGCTGCTTCTCCTGCGCCTGCTTCAGCGCATCGCGGATCATCTCGCGCAGCTCGCGGGTGATGGTGCGCTTCTGGCCAAACTCGGGCTTCGGTTGGTCGCGGGTGACGCTTTCACGATAAAACACCTGTCCATGCTGTTCGACGCCGAGGTGGGTCCGATATTTCGCCTCGCTGCTGGTGAAGAGCATCATGCCGACGAATAGCTTCTGCTCGGGATCGGTCTTGTGCTTGAGGTGGAACATGAAGTTGAGGTTCATGCTGGAGCGATTGGCTCCGGGCCAGGGTGAGAGCCGCTGCATTGCATCCACCTCGAAGCTCACCTTGAAATCGAGCTTGTCGTAATCGGCGAGCGGCAGCGGCGTCTCGAAGCGCTGGTTGAGGAGGAAGTGCGGCCAGGTGTCGCGTGCCCACTGCGCGGTGTGGGCGATGGCGGCGTTGCGGATCTCATTCTGCGAGTTGTAATGAATGCGCAGCGTGCCGTAACGGTCGCTGGTGATGCGTTTGACGAGCTTGGTGTCGCGTTGCGGATCGTCTTTGGCGAGTCCGTCGTTGTTGAACTGGGCGAACTGGAGTTTTTCCGACGTGTTGACCTCAAGGACGTGATTCACCACGAGGCGGTGCGCATGAAGTTCTCTCACGTGTTCGCCACGTTGGTTCGTGTAGTTGTGGTGCAGGCCTTCCTGAAAGTCCCAAGGATGGGTTTTGAACTCCGGCAACGTTTTAACAGGACCGTCTGGAATAAGATGAATTTGCCACGGAGCAATGTCGCGATAGCCACGGATGACACTATCCTCGCCACGCTTGCCGTAGATGAAGGCGGCACCAAAGCCCTCGGCGAAGGCGGTGTCGGCGAGCAGTTGGCAAGGTGTTTCCGCTGCGTGAAGCAAGACGGTGCCAAAGAGCAACCAGACGGTGAAAAGGAAGTTCATGGGGGGATCAATGACGGGCCGGTTGAAACGCTCCTTCATGCACGATGACCGTGTAGCCGAGCCGGAAGCGGTCGCCTTTTTTCACCACGGTCTTCACGTAGGGTTCGCGGCGTTCCTTCGGCTGGCGCGGGAAGGGATTGATGACCATCACGCCATAGTCGCGGGTGTGGCCCCAGCAGGGGCGCGGGTTGGTGGCGTGGGGCTGGACGAAGAGGCCGCAGGGCTTTCCATCAAGGGTGCCGCTGTAGTCCCACCACGCGGCTTCGTGGCCCCAGGTGCCGGCGTAGTTGACTTCGCCGAGGCTGTTGGTGATACGCCCGCTGCCGCCCTGCACGCGAAGGGGTGAAGCGACGCGCACGCCGAGGCCGCTTTCTTCCTGATCTCCGAAGTAGAAGTCACGCTCGTCATTGAAAAACTCAGCGGCGATGTCGAGCTTCCAGCCGCTCGGATGTCTCGCGAGTTCGTAGCGCACTCGCTGGCGGCAGACTTCGCTTTGGTCGTCGGTGGAGAGAAGGCGGTTGAGGACCTCGAAGTTCAACTGCTCGGCTGAAGCCTTCACTCCAACGAGCTCAAGTTGCTCGATCCGCGCCGTGTTGCGCCAGAAGTCGTGGCCGTCGATGTCGCCAAAGCCGAGCCAAACTCCGGTATGGATGTGTGGATGAATGATGCCGTCGGCTTCGGCTTTGTAGCCGGGATCGACATCGTCAGGAATGCGTGGCGGATAGTTTCGGGTGACTTGTTTTCCACCGGGGGTAACAAGATTGATCCACACCGGACGCAGCACCTTGTCGTGGCGGAACTGGTAGGTGGCGATGCGTTTGCCATCAAGGGAGATGTCGAGGTGGTCGTCGTGCTGTTGCAGGTGAAATCCTGTCTTTGGCGCGGCTTTCTGAGTGAGGAGAAAGGCGGTCAAGTCGGCGAGTTGCTGCGCATTCAAAAGCGCGCCAAAGGGCGGCATCATTGATACGGGATGAATCTCTTCCTTGGCGATGCGTTTGCGCTCCAGCTTCACCAAACTGCCGCCGGGTTGAGCGAGGGTGAGATGCAGTCCGCTCTGCTCGCGCAGCACGCCGGTCTGCGGGCCACCGGTTTTCATGGTCACGCTCATCATTGAGAAGCCCTCGGTGATGATGGCATTGGGGTTGAGCATCGAGTCGAGGATGTGCCGCGCGTCGAAGCGATCGCCCGCGCCGGTCAGGTCGGGTCCGAAAGCGTGGCCGCGTCCGTTCATCGTGTGGCAGGCCGCGCATCCGGCACCGCCGTTGGCGAGGAAGAGTGCTTCGCCGCGATTTGGATCGGCAGTCGCGAGAGCGGCGAGAGCTTCATCCAGCGTCGCGACTTTGCCGGAGGGATCGGGCGGTTTGGGCACGAGGATGACGAAGTAGTGGCTTTTGCCGCCCGGCTTCCCGTCCGCCGTGTTTCCGCCGAGCGTGATCCGGCCTGCGGGGAAGTCTTTGGCAAAGAGGCGGAAGATGCTGTGTTTGTCCGTGCTCGTGATGACGCTGTCACTGTCGCCGAATCCGGCGAGCCATGCGGGTTTCGTCTTCACCCGCTCGTTGTGGGCGACATAGACGGTGACGTCGAGCGGTGCCTCGAAGCTGATCAAGGAATCGCCGCCGCTGCCGTCGTCGGCATTCGGTGTGCGGATCATTGAAGCGCCGGAGAGGAAGGCGGGGAATCGCTCGATGGCGTAGGCTCGGTCGGTGTAATGCGGTTCGCCCGGGCGCACAGTGCCGGTGAGATAGCGGTGCTTGGATTCTGCGTGGAGGTTTTGCGCCAGGGGAAAGGCATCGGGAATGCCGCCGCCCTTCGCGGTGCCGGGCTCGATGCCCTTGACCTTGCTGAGCCAAAGCGTGGCGAGCTGGCGGATGGATTCGTCCGAGTCCTGCAGCAGCGGCAGAACCTCGGTCTCGGTCATGATGAGCTTTTCCATCAGCATCAGCACGCCCGCGCGACGGATGCCGGCGTTGCGGTCGGCGGCGAGGGTGCGCATGGCAGGCTCGTCGGAGCGGTCCATCAGTGTGCGCCAGGCGGCGTGATAGATGATGGGGTCGGTTTCGGTGATCAGCGTGTTGGAAAGCCGGTCATGCGACTGCCCATGCGTGGCGATGGCTTCAACTGCGGCGAGTCGAAAGCGCGGATTCGGATGTGTGATGTAGTCGTGTGGTTCGGTGCAACCGGCGCGAATCATCTGGAGAACAACGTTGTCGTTTTTGGGCGGGACCTCATTGACATTGATCTTCGCCAGCGTCCACGCGGCCCACGTTTCCTGCGCCTGGCTCGCCGGCTTATCCAAAGATTTCGTCAACGGCTCCAAACTCGCTTCACCGCGTCGCTCAAGCTCGTCCCGCGCATCCATCTGCCAGGCCGGAATCCATGAGCCGAGATCGGCGAGCAGTTCGTCGAAGCTCCATTCCGCGGGCGGCTTCGCAGGGCGCTTCGATTGCACCAGCGGTCGGTCTTTGGCGACAATGCGATACACGCGACCTTCGTTGTTTTGAATCCCTTGCTCATCAAACGTGCCGCCGTAGTCGCGTCCCCAGCCGAGCACCCACAACACGCCGTCGGGTCCCATGGCGATATCGGTGGGGCGGAAAAGCGACTTACCCCCGACCACGAAGTCCTCGTAGCGTCCACCTTGCGGGACGTTGAGCGCGCCGTTCCACTCGGGCCGGTAGAGGTAGATTTTTTTGGTCATCCAGTCGGCGATGAACCACACCCCGCGATGCGATTCGGGGAAATGCGGGGCGTCGGCGAAAACGATGCCGGTGTAGCTGCCCTCGATGATCTGGCCGCTGTTCGGTGCGGTCGGGAGATGACCTTCGCCGGGCCAGGCCGGGCTCCACGGGTGGCCCCAACCGAAGTGTGCGTTTTGAAACGGCATGAAGACGCGGTCGCCGCCGGTCTGGTCGTTGTCGGTGCCGAGCCAGTTGAAGGCCGAATCAAAGGCGATGTCCCAGGGGTTGCGGTAGCCGCGGGAGTGAATCGTCAGCGACGGCGTCGCGGGATCGTAACGCAGAATGCCGCCGGTCTGGCCCCAGTCATCACGCGGGTCCTGGTAGGTGGCGCGGTAGGTCTCGCGCGTGAACACTTCCGACGGCGGCGGCAGATCCGGCGCCCCTTTCGGTCCCGGATACCCCCACAACTCTCGAAACGCCTTCGGTGCGACTCGGCCCGGCTCCTTCGGCGCATCACCATCGAGACTGACGCCCTTTGAGTTGCCTTTGCTCATATAGAGGCAGCCGTCGGGACCCCAGTTCAGTCCGTGCAGGCAATGCTCGATGTTGCCGAGGTCGGTGAAGACCTTCACATACTCGTCCGCCACGTCATCGCCGTCGGTGTCGCGCACCACGGTGAGGTCCGGCGAGTTCGCCACCCACAGCTCACGCCCGCGCCACGCGATGCTCTGCACGCTGTTGAAGCCTTCGGCAAAAATCTTCTTTGAATCCGCCACGCCGTCGCCATCGCGATCTTCGAGGATGACGACCTTGTCCTTCGGCGAGTCGGGCTTCGGTCCGCGCCATTGCGGCCCCATGCCGACGAAGAGGCGGCCTTTCGTGTCAAAGGCCATCGCGCAGGGATTCGAGACGAGCGGTTCCTTCGCCCAGAGCTGCACCTCAAAACCTTCCGGTGCGGAAGGCAGCGCGTTCAAATCGGCGTCCTTCGCGTCGAAGGAGGTTTGTGCTTGAAGGCTGACCGTCGCGGCCAGGCAGAGAATGAAAGAGGTGGGTTTCATTTCACCTTTCCTTTTGCTTTGCCTGGTGCCTTCCGCGCCGGCGCCGGTCCGTCAAAGAAGCGCGCGCCGCTGCCGGTGTGGTCGTAGTCGCCGAGCTCCATGCGCGCCTCGTGGGCGAGCTGGCGCAGGCGGTCGAGGACCTCGGGATGTTCGGCGGCGACGTTCGTCGTTTCGCCGATGTCGTTGTCGAGATCGTAGAGCGAGAACTCGTTCACCGCATTGCCGGCGAAGCGTCCGCTCCAGCCGACCCAGGGCGGATGCGCGGGGCGCTTGCGAACGAACTTCCACTTCCCGCTGCGCACGGCCTGAAGGTGGGTGAAGCAGTAGTAATAAAAGGCTTCGTGCGGCGAGGCAGTGGTGGCCGGGTCACGCAACAGCGGCGTGAGGTCGCGGCCATCAATGACGCGGTCCGACGGCGTCTTTCCTCCGGCGATGGAGGCAAAAGTGGGCAGCAGATCCATGGTGGAGGTGATGGCATCGCTGGAGGTGCCTGCGGGGATTTTTCCCGGCCACCAGGCGACGCATGGCACGCGCAGACCGCCTTCCCAGGTCAGCATCTTGTAGCCGCGCAACGGATCGGCATTGCCGGAATGATCGCGCGGGATGAACGCCTTGCCGTCCGGCTCCATGCCGCGCGTCGTCTCGACCCACGGGCCGTTGTCGGAGGTGAAAATCACGAGCGTGTTCTCCGCGAGGCCGAGTTCGCGCAAGGTGTTGATGATTTCGCCGCAACTCCAGTCCATCTCCTCGACCGCGTCGCCGTAAAGGCCGCCCGCACTTTTGCCTTTGAACTTCTCCGACGCGCCGAGCGGGATGTGCGGCATGTTGTACGCGAGGTAGAGAAAGAACGGCTTCTCACGCTGCTGACGGATGAAGTCGAGCGCCTCGCGGGTGTAATCCTGCGTGATGTGATCCCACGACTCGACCGCAGACGTGACGACCTGCTCATTGCGCAGGATGGTGCTGCGGAATTTGGAGTCGTTCACGTTCACAGTCGCACCGTTGAAAAGCGGCGTGCCGTAGAAGTAGTCGAAGCCTTGCCCGTTCGGCATCGTGGCCGGATCAAACCCGGTGGGCGAGTCCTTCGCATGTTCGCCGAGGTGCCACTTGCCGATGCAGGCGGTGGCGTAGCCTGCCTCGCGCAGCACTTCCGCCATCGTGATCTCCTTCGGGTGCATGACGGTGTGCTGGTTCTTCTTGTTGCCCGGTTCGCCGATGCGGATCGGATAGCAGCCCGTCATCAGCGCCGCCCGCGAAGGTCCGCACACCGCCTGCGCGTAGAAGCTCGTCAGCCGCAGCCCTTCCGCGGCCATCTTGTCGAGATGCGGTGTTTTGATCTTCGTGGAACCGAAACATCCGAGATCACCATAGCCAAGGTCATCGGCGAAGATGAGGACAATGTTGGGCCTCTCGGCTGCGAAGAGAGCGGGGCAGAGGGCAAGGAGGAAAATGACAAGGCGCATCATGCAGCCTGAAACGCGGGTGAAACACTGAACTTCAGTCCGCGATGCTCATCCGACAGCCTGAAATCCACATGCCGCGTCATGGTGCCGCTTTTCCGGCAAACTCTTCGCGGGTCACTTTGCCATCGCTGTTCTTGTCGAAGTTTTTGAAGCGGTTCTCGACGTTGTCCTTCTTCGCGAGGCCGTTGCGGTATTCTTCGAGCGTGAGGTGGCCGTCCTGGTTCTTGTCCCAGTTTTTGAAGGCGCGCAGGCGGGTCTCCGGAGTGATTTCGGCGGGCCTGGAAGGCTTCGCGGCCGGTTTGGGCGCGGCCTTGGCTCGCAACGAGGGATCGACTTCTTTCGGCAGCGTGGCGAACCAGTCGTTGATGGCGGTGGTCATGCGCTTCACGCGTTCCGGTTCGGTTGTCGCGAGGTTTTTCGTTTGGAAACGATCCGCGATGACATTGTAAAGCTCCGCGCGCTGTTTCGTCTCGTCGAGGATGAGCACATGCGGGCCTTCGCGCATGGCAAAGGCGGGCCAGTCATCGCCGCTGTGGCCGCCCTGCCACCACCAGAAGACGGGCTTCGTGCGTGCCTGCGCTTCGCCTTTGAAGGCGGCGAGCATGTTCTCGCCATCGGAGACATAACCCTCGGGTGCCTTCGCGCCGGTGGCGGCGAGCACGGTGGGGAAGACATCCACACCGGCGAGCGCGGTTTCCTTGTCCACACGGCCCGCAGGCACCATGCCGGGCCAGCGTGCAAGGAAGGCCACGTTCACGCCGCCCATGAGCAGGCTGCGCTTGCGGCCACGCAGGCCGCCCGTGCTGCCCTGGCTGTGATAAAGCTTCTGCCCCGGCTGGGTGTGGCTGTTTTCCGGCCCGTTGTCGCTGGAGAACATGACGAGCGTGTTGTTCGTGATGCCCAGTTCGTCGAGAAGGTCGAGCACGCGGCCCACCTGACGGTCTGCGCGCGAAACGGCGGCGTAATAGGTGCGCTGCGGCTCCGGCACATCTGGATAGGGCTTTTTGTCGTCCTCCGTGGCGGAGACGAGGTGATGGGTCTCATGCAGCCAGAGGTTGAGATAAAACGGCGCGCCCTTGGCCTCGCGGATGAAGCGCAGCGCGTGATCCGTGGCCGCCACGCTGATCCATGAGGCGGCTTGCTTGTCATGCGCTGAGCCTTCGCCTTTGGCAAAGTCATACTTCATGCCATCAAAGACATGCGCCCCCGGCCCGGTCCACACGGCGGCGTCATCGTAGCCATAAGCGGCGGGCAGCGGCGCACCTTCGATGTTGCCGCCGCTGAGATGCCATTTGCCGAAATGCGCGGTCTTGTAGCCCGCCTCCTTCATCACGCGCGGCAGCAGCGGTGCCTTCGGATCGAGCCAGTCAGGCATGTTCCGCGCCACGTTCTGCTCATGCGTGGCGAAGTGCTGATGCACGCCCCAGCGCGAGGGAAACTGCCCCGTGACGATGCCCGTGCGGCTCGGCGAGCACACCGGATTCACCACCGTGAAGCTCCAGAAGTCCGTGCCCTCCTTCGCCATCCGGTCGAGGTTCGGCGTCTGGATGCGCGGATGCCCGTGGCAGGCCAGATCGCCGAAGCCGAGGTCATCGCAGTAGATGAAGACGACATTCGGCTGCGCCGCGATGAGCGCAGAGCAGAGAGCCAGGAGAAATAGGGTGAGTTTCATGGCTGATAGTCGGCTCCGGTCAGGCTCTTGAGCACGCTGTCCTGCCAGGCACGGAGCTTGGTTTGCAGCGATTTCACGAGATCCGGCTGTTTTTCGGCAAGGTTGGTTTTTTCAGCGGTATCGGCCTTCAAGTCGAAGAGTTCGACTTTTGCCGCGCCGCCTTTTTGCTCGTGGATGACGAGCTTGTGATCACCTTCGATGATGGAGCGCGCGCCGAGGTAATCTTCCTCGCTGATGACGGGATGGTGGAAGTTGGTGAAGTCCCGTGTGGCCTTGTTGCCCATCTTTTTCACCAGCGGCGTGGTGCCCTGCTGAAGCTCGGGAGCGATGTAGGGCTTCATCTCGCCCTTTTTCCCTCCGGCTGGGCGATACTCCCAAAAATGCAGCGCATCGGGCCGTGCCGTCATCTTGCCATCGAGCACCGCTGCCAGGTCCATGCCATCGAGCGGACGATCCGGCAGCGTCTGCCCCGCAATGGCGGCGACGGTGGGCAGCAGATCGCTGGTGCTGGCGCGCACGCTGGTGCTGCGCGGCTCCGGGATGCGCGCGGGCCATTCAATCAGGCCTGGAACGAGGGTGCCGCCCTCGTAAAACGTGGCCTTGGCGCCGCGATGCGGAAAACCGAGCGCTGCATCGGGGGAGGTGCCGTTGTCGCCGCAGTAGAAGATCAGCGTGTTTTCGCGCAGGCCGTTTTGCGCGAGGTGTTTTCTCAGGGTGCCGATGGCGCGGTCCATGGCGGTGATCTCGGCGTAGCGCTCGCGCAGCACCTCGCCCTGCGGACGTGTGGTGGGGCCGCCGGTTTCGTTGGAGGTCAGCTTGACTTTCTTCGTGTATTTGGCGGGCAGGTCGTCATAAAGCGCCAGATCCTCCGGCAGGCCGCTGTAGGGCTCGTGCGGGGAGCCGAACCAGATGACTTGGAAGAAGGGTCTGCCCTCTTTTTGCGCGCGTCCGATGGAGGCGATGGCCTCGCGGATCAGAATCTCGGAGCTTTCACCCTGGAAGACCTCGGGCGGGCCGCCATTGCGCGAGAGGGAGGGATTCATCTCAAAAAAATTGTCATGCGAGAGGCACTCGTGGAAACCCATCGCCAGCGGGCTCACCGGCGACTCCTTCTTCACCGCGCCGACGTGCCACTTGCCGAGATGGGCGCAATGATAGCCCGCCTTGCCCAACAGATGCGCGCTGGTGATCTCCTCAGGGCGGAAGGACCATCCCGGGGCGAAGGTGCCCATGCGGTTGGGATGCCGTCCGGTGAGAAAACTCGCGCGCGTGGGCGAGCAACTCGGATGCGCCGCGTAAAAGCGCTCGAACTTCAATCCGCCGGCCGCCATCTCGTCCAGCACGGGTGTCTTGACATGCGGGTGAGCGTTGTAGCCCGTCTCCTCCCAGCCGTGGTCGTCGCCCATCATGAGGATGATGTTCGGCGGGGCGCTCAGGGCGGTGATGAAAGGCGTGAGTGCGAGGAAAATGAGGACGGCGTGGTTCATTCGGCTTCGGGTTGGCTGTGGGGCTGGCTCTGCCAGGCAGGGGTCAACGCCCTGCGCGCGCACGACTTTCCTCAAATGAACGGTGCCAGGCGCCATGACCAGCAACAAAAACATCCGTCACCGGGCGGTGACGGATGTTTGCAAAGGGCGGCTATTTTGGAATCAGCCGTCAATGCTCCAGCCTTTGCGGTATTCTTTGCCCATGAACTGGTTGGCCTCCGGCGTGTCGGGGCTGGTGCCGGTCTTGGGATCGTATTGGATTTTTTTGCCGATGCGGTAGGCAACGAGGCCGAGGAGCATCTGCTCGATCATGTCAGCGCTGTAGCCGAAGTCGCAGGCAGTCTTCTTCGAAGGGTCGCGGCAGGCGTCGAGCCATTGTTTTTGGAAGACGCCGACGGGCGGCAGCAACTCCTCTTTCTTGCGCGGCTTGTAGTAGGTGAGGTCGGCATCGTCGCCAAAGGGCAGGATGATACGGGTGTCGAAGTCGGCGATGAGGAACCCCTTGCTGCCTTTGAACATGGCGCCGTGGCCGATGCCGTTGAAATCAATCCAGGGCTTTGGCGAGCGCGGGAGCACGCCGCCCTGATACCAGCTCACGGTGATGGGCCCGCGCCAGTCGTTGGCGGGATGCTCGAAATGGGACTCGCACTCCACGGGTGTCACATCGGAGTTGAGAGGCTCGCCCTTGGCCTCGGCGGAGGTGGGCAGGCGCGCGTCCACGACATTCCAGACAATGTCCATGGTGTGGCTGCCCATGTCTCCGATCTGGCCGGCGCCGAAGTCCCAGAACATGTTCCAGGAAAGGCAGTTGGCTCCGGCGCGCCCGCCGAAGTAGGCGGGGTTGTACGGATGATAAGGGGCGGGGCCAAGCCAGAGATCGTAGTGGAAGCCGGGCGGCGGAGCGCCCTCCTCGGGCAGGTAGCCGGGCTTGTGGATCTGGCGGTTGCCCCAGGCATAGGCGGCTTTGAGGTCGCCAATGGCGCCGTCGTGAATGAGCTCGCGCACGCGGTTGAAGTTGGCCTGGGCATGGCGCTGCATGCCGACCTGGGTGGCCAGCTTGCCCTTTTTGCTCTCCCAGGTGGCGCGGACGATGCGCGCCTCCTCGACCGTGATGGCCAGCGGCTTTTCACAATAGACGTGCAGGTCGCGTTTGAGCGCCCAGTTGGCGATAAAGGCGTGCGTGTGGTCTGTGGTGCAGATGACCACGGCGTCGAGTCCGGGATGATCCAGGCACTTGCGCCAGTCCACATAAGTCTTGGCGCCGGGGAAGCGCTTCAATGCCTCTGGGAATCGCTCCTCGTTCACATCACAAAGGGCGACGACATTTTCCTCGCTGATGGCGTCGTAATGCGCGAGGCCGCGGCCCCAGACACCGATAAGGGCGATATTGAGTTTGTTGCCTGGCGCGTCCTGGCCGAAAATGGGCCGGGTGATCATGGAGCCGGCGACGAGGCCGGCCGCGCCGACGAAACGGCGGCGGGTCAAGGGTGCGGGTTGGGTGTTCATTGCAGGAAGGAAAACGACACCCGCCGCGGCGATAGCGCAAGCAATGTTCCTGCGCGTCACCTCGCCTTGCGCATTTTCGCGTTCCCACCCAGCCAAAGCGATCAAGCAAGCGCGTCCTCGATCTTCTCCGACCACTCGCGCGCCACCTCGCCATAAGTGCGGCCTTCCTGGCCGTGGTAGAGGATGCCGCGCGAGACGTTCACCAGGATGGGCGCGAGGCGTCCGCTGTCCTTGAGCGCGGAGAGGTCTCCGCCCTGCGCTCCGAGGCCGGGGATGAGCAGCGGCACATCCGGGATGCGCTGGAGCACATCCGGCGCGGCATTGGTGAGGCCAAGCACGAGGCCTGCCTGACGGCTGGCCCGCGTCATGACGGCCACGAGTTCATAAACATGGCGGCCGCCGCAGTTCTGCAGCTCGATGTCCGCCGCGCCGGGATTGGAGGTGACGCCGAGGAGGTAGATGCCTTTGTCAGGATACTCCAGAAAGGGGGCAAGCGTGTCGCTGCCCATGTAGGGATTCAGCGTCACGGCGTCCACGCGCATCAGATCGAAGGCGGCTTTGGCGTAATAGGCCTGCGTCTCGCCGATGTCGCCGCGCTTCACATCAAGCACCACGGGGATGTCTCTCGGGATGAACTTCAAAATCATTTCCAGCAGCCTCATTCCGCGCCAGCCGTGGGCCTCGAAGTAGGCGGAGTTCGGCTTGAAGGCGGCGGCGTAGGGGGCGGTCTGCGCGATCACATCCTGCAGCCAGAGTTTCGCCGCCTCGTCAGGCTTGGTCATGCGCGGATCGAGTCCCACGCACAGATGCGTGCCGGCATTCTCGATTCGTTTCTCCAATTTTTCACGGAAAGTCATGCGGGCGGACATTGAATCGCCACGGCGGCATGGCAACCGCAAGCATGGCTTGCAGGGCGGAAATGTCCGGCTTATCTCGGCGCATGGATCAACCCCTTGTCGGCATCATCATGGGCTCCAGTTCCGACTGGCCCACCCTCGAAAACGCGGCGCGCGTGCTTGAGGACTTCGGCGTGCCCTATGAAAAAAAAGTGGTCAGCGCGCACCGCACGCCGCAGTTGCTTTATGAATACGCCTCCAGCGCCGCCGGGCGCGGGCTGAAGTGCGTCATCGCCGGCGCGGGCGGCGCCGCGCATCTGCCGGGCATGACGGCCAGCATGACCACGCTGCCGGTGCTGGGAGTGCCGGTGCAGAGCCGCGCGCTCAACGGACTCGACAGCCTCTACTCCATCGTGCAAATGCCCGGCGGCGTGCCGGTGGCCACCTTTGCCATCGGCAACGCGGGCGCTCTCAACGCCGCGCTTTTCGCCGTCTCCATGCTCGCCAACAACGACCCCGCCCTGGCCGCCAAACTCCAGGCCTTCCGAGAGCGCCAGACGGCCAAGGTGCTGGAGAGCCAGAAGGAACTCGACGCGCCCGCCGGAGGTGATGTCCGATAGCCGATAGCCAACGGCCCTTTTCTCATTTCCATTTGCCCACCGCCCACCGTGTTCCTCCCCCCCTCCACCCTAGGCATCCTCGGCGGCGGCCAGCTCGGGCGAATGCTTGCCCTGGAAGCGCGCCGCAGCGGTTATCGTGTCGTCATTTTCACGGACGAGCCGCCAGGCTGCCCGGCGGGGCAGTTCGCCGATCTTGAAATCAACGCGGCCTATGACGACCGCGCGGCTTTGGACCGCTTCCTCTCCGCTGTGGATGTGGTCACGGCGGAGTTTGAAAACATCCCGGACTCATGCCTCCAGGCCGTCGAGGCGGTGAAGCCGCTGCGCCCTTCGCGCGCCGCCATCCACACCACCCAGCATCGCGAGCGTGAAAAGCTCTTCCTGCGGCGGCAGGGCATCGCCTGCGCGGACTTTCGCATCGTCAACGACCTCCCCGGCCTGGAGCGCGCCGTGGCGGAGCTGGGCCGTCCCTGCGTCATCAAAACGGCCGCCTTTGGCTACGACGGCAAAGGCCAGCGCAAGGTCGTGGAGGACACCGAGCTGGCCCAGGCGTGGCGGGACTTTGAAGGGCATAACGCCGTGGTCGAGCAATGGGTGCCTTTCGCGTGCGAGGTGTCCGTCGTCGGCGCGCGCGCAGCGGATGGCGGCATGGCCGTGCATGGCGTGGTGGAGAACTGGCACTTGCACCACATTCTGGATGTCACCATCGCCCCGGCGCGTGTGACTCCCGCCGTCATGAAACAAGCCCTGCAACTCTGGCGCGCCGTGGCGGAGGGGCTGGACTACGCGGGCACGATGGCTGTGGAGATGTTCGTGACCCGCTCGGAAAAAGTGCTCGTCAACGAGATCGCCCCGCGTCCGCACAACAGCGGGCATTACACCATTGACGCGTGCGTCACGAACCAGTTCCAGCAGCAGTTGCGCGCGGTGTGCGGCCTGCCGCTGGGCGACCCCTCCCAGCACACGCCCGCTGTCATGGTGAACCTGCTCGGCGATGTGTGGCCCTCGGAAACACGGCATCCCGACTGGTCCCCAGTGCTCGCGCATCCGCGCGCCAAGCTGCATCTTTACGGCAAGGCCGCAGCCCGGCCACGCCGAAAGATGGGGCACTTCACCGTGCTGGGAAATACGCGAGATGAAGCCCTGCTCGCAGCCCGCCAGTTGCGTTTCGCGCTCGGCATCGAGTGAAATGGAGACACTATCAGCGCTCCAAGCCTCACACGACCACGTTCACCAGCTTGCCGGGCACGACGATGATCTTCTTGGCGGGCTTGCCTTCCATGAATTCCTGCACGCGGGCGCTGGCGAGGGCGATCTGCTCGATCTCGTCCTTCGTGGCCTGGATCGGCACACGGGCTTTGTCGCGCAGCTTGCCGTTCACCTGGAAGACGACCTCGACCTCGTCCTCGATGAGGGCGGCGGGATCGTAGGCGGGCCAGGTTTCGTCGCTGAGGAAGCGTTTGGCGGCCAAGGCGGGGAATTTGGCGCGGATCTGCGCGTTGAGTTCTTCGGCGAGATGCGGTGCGAAGGGGCTCAGCACCTTGAGGAAGGTCACGATGGCTCCTGCGGGCTTCACCTCCGCGCCGGTGAAGGCGTTCGTGCAGACCATCATCTGGCTGATCGCCGTGTTGAAGCTCAGCTTCTCGATGTCCTCGCCGCACTTCTTGATCGTCTCGTGCAGCGCTTTGGTGAGCTGCTTGTTCGCAGGCACGTCTTGCAGCGCCTTGGAGAGGCTCCACACGCCTTCGTCATCGACTTCCATGACGAGACGCCACACGCGGGCGAGGAAGCGATACACGCCCTCGACGCCCTTCATGCTCCACGGCTTCACCTGCTCCAGCGGGCCCATGAACATCTCATACAGGCGCAACGCATCCGCGCCATACTCGCGCACGACGTCGTCAGGGTTCACGACGTTGCCGCGGGACTTCGACATCTTCTGACCGTCCTCGCCGAGGATGAGGCCCTGGTTCACCAGACGCTGGAAAGGCTCCGGCGTGCTGACGTAACCGAGATCAAACAGCACCTTGTGCCAAAAACGGGCGTAAAGCAGGTGCAGCACCGCGTGCTCGGTCCCGCCGACATACAAATCGACGCCGCCGGGTTTGCCGCCGCCCATCCAATACTTCTCCGCCGCTTCGCCGACAAAACGCTGAGCGTTTTGCGCATCGCAATAGCGCAGGTAATACCAGCATGAACCAGCCCATTGAGGCATGGTGTTGAGTTCACGTGTCGCTGTGGCCGAATAGCGCACCCAATCGGTCGCTTTCGACAGAGGCGGCTCGGGTGTGCCGGTCGGTTTGAAATCTTCGAGCGTTGGCGGCATCAGCGGCAATTCACTTTCAGGAATGCTACGATGCTGGCCGTTCTCCCACACGATCGGGAACGGCTCGCCCCAGTAGCGCTGACGGCTGAAGAGCCAGTCGCGCAGCTTGAAGTTGGTGGTGCCTTTGCCGAGGCCTTTTTCTTCGAGCCAGGCTGCGATCTTCTTCTTCGCTTCGGGCGTGGGCAGGCCGTCGAGGAAGCCGCTGTTGAACGCCTGCCCAGCTTCGGGGTAAGCCTGCTGAAAGAGCGAGCAGTGTGCACGGTATCTGGCCTCCAAGCCCTGCCTGAAATCATCAGGAGCATTCTTGTCGTAGATTTCTTGTGTCTGAGGGTCAATTCGCTTTGTAGCTTCGATGAGCCATCCGACTGGAGGCATAACAACGGGCTTGATCGGCAGTTCGAACTTCTTCGCGAACTCAAAGTCACGCTCGTCATGCGCAGGCACGGCCATGATGGCACCGGTGCCGTAGCCCATGAGGACGTAGTCGGCGATCCAGATGGGGATGCGCTCGTTGTTCACCGGATTGATGGCGTAAGCGCCGGTGAAGACGCCGGATTTCTCCTTCGCCAGCTCGGTGCGCTCGAGATCGGATTTGGAAGAGACGGCCTTTTGATAGGCTTCGACGGCGGCTTTTTGAGCGTCGGTGGTGATCTGAGGCACCAAGGCGTGTTCAGGAGCCAGGACCATGTAAGTCGCTCCGAAAAGTGTATCGGGGCGAGTCGTGAAGACGGTGATGGAGTGTGGTGCAGCCGTCTCGGCTGCTTCGGAGGGCAGTCCAGAGGACTGCACCACATTAAAACGCACATGCGCACCCTCGCTGCGGCCGATCCAGTTCCGCTGGAGCAGCTTGATGCTTTCCGGCCAGTCGAGGCCGTCGAGTTCGTCGATGAGGCGCTGGGCATACGACGTGATGCGCAGCATCCACTGGCGCATGGGGCGGCGCTCGACGGGGAATCCGCCGACTTCGCTTTTGCCGTCCACGACTTCTTCATTGGCGAGCACGGTGCCGAGCTGCGGGCACCAGTTCACCGGCGCTTCGCTGACGTAGGCGAGACGGCGATGGTCGATCTCCTCGCGCGAGAGGCCTTGGGCTTCGAGTTCGCTGATCGGATGCGCCTTGCCATCGTCGCCGACGTAGGAGTTGTAGAGCTTCAGGAAGATCCACTGCGTCCATTTGAAGTAGCCGGGGTCGGTGGTGTTCACCTCGCGGTCCCAGTCGTAGGCAAAGCCGAGCGATTTGAGCTGCTTGGTGAAGTTGGCGACGTTTGCCTCGGTGGTGACACGGGGATGCGTGCCGGTTTTGATCGCATACTGCTCCGCCGGCAGGCCGAAGGCGTCCCAGCCCATCGGGTGCAGCACGTTGAAGCCGTTCATCTTCTTGAAGCGGCCGATGATGTCCGTGGCGGTGTAGCCCTCCGGGTGGCCGACGTGGAGGCCGTTGCCGCTGGGATAGGGGAACATGTCGAGCACGAAATACTTCGGCTTCGAGGCATCGAAGTCGGCATCACCGGGGTTGGGCGTGCGGTAGGCCTTGGAGGCCTCCCACTCGCCCTGCCACTTCGGTTCAAACTCGGAGAAAGGGAAGGCTTTGCGCTGCTCGCTGGACATATGAGGGCACGGAAGAAGGCGCGGGCGAAGATTTGCGCAACCTTGGATGTCAGTGATCACGAGGGCGCGGCGCGCCACGGAACAACCTGGGCGGGAGTCCTTCCCGCAATTTTGAATCCAAATCCACGCGGCGGACGAAATGCCGGGAGTGCCCGCCCCAGACTCCAGCACCGTCCCATTCTCCGCCCTCTATGAGTGCGAGGTGACGCACCGCCGGCTGAGGCCAAAGGAGCACCATTTTGCCTACCGAGTATTTTATCTCTGGCTTGATCTCGACGAACTGGACGCTTTCTCGGAAAGTCTGGCACTTTTCAAAAGGAACCGTTGGAGCTTGTTTTCCTTCTTCGACTCCGACCACATCCCAAAAGGCCCGGCCAGCGCCAGGGAAAACATCCTCGCCGTGATGCGCGAAGCCGGAGTGGACACGGAGGAAGTCGCGCGCGTGCGGCTGCTGACCTTTCCGCGCGTGCTGGGTCACATCTTCAATCCCGTCTGCTTTTACTATGCCTACGACGCGGAGGAAAATCCCGTGTGCGCGGTGGCCGAGGTCACGAACACCTTTCACGAACAGAAGCCCTATGTGCTGACGGGCATGGACTGGAAAGACCGTTTTCGCCTCGTCACGCCGAAGCATTTTTATGTCTCGCCTTTCTCCGGTTTGGATCTGGAATTCGACTTCAAACTGCGCCTGCCGGGCGAGGCTCTCGAAATCCATGTGGATGAGCGCGACGACGCCGGACTCGTGCTGCTCAGCGTCCTCACCGGCAAACGGCGCGAACTCACCGACGCCTCGTTGCTGGCCTGCGCCGTAAAGTATCCGCTGCTCACGCTGAGGGTCGTCTTTCTCATTCACTGGCACGCCCTGCGGCTGTGGATGAAAAAACTGGCCGTTCACCGCAAGGCCGCCGACCCGCATCTCCAAACGGGTGTTTACCGCCCGCACCGCTCCATCGCTCCCACGCAGACATGAACTCCACGCTGACGCTCGACTCCGCCCAGGCGGAGGCAATACCCGCCACCGCATCCTCCGCCGAGGGTGGATTTTACGAGAGGCTGTTCTTCTTCGCCATGCGCTCAATGCGGCACGGCTGCCTGCGCATCGTCTATCCTGGGGGACGCGTCCGCCTTCTCGGTGACGGCGTCTCCTCGCCCCAGGCGGAGATGCGCCTGCGCGACCCGCGCGCCTTTTTCCGCCGCTGCATTTTGTTTGGCAACATCGGCTTTGGCGAGTCCCACACCGCGGGTGAATGGGACACGGACGACATCGCCGCGGTCATCACCTGGTTCATCCGCAACATCACCCGCAGCCAGGGCGCGCGCGCCTCGTCAAGCAGGCTGCCATTCACTCATCTGCTGCGCCTGGGCAGCAGGCTTTGGCACTTCGGACGGCGCAACCATGAGTCCAACAGCCGGCGCAACATCTCCGAGCACTATGACCTGGGGAATGACTTCTACGCGCTCTGGCTGGACCCGACGATGACTTACTCGGCCGCGCGGTTCGAACACGCGGAACAGAGTCTGGAGGACGCGCAGCGCGCCAAATACGAGGCGCTGTGCCGGAAGCTCCAGCTCAAGCCGGAGGATCATGTGCTGGAGATCGGCTGCGGCTGGGGCGGCTTCTGCACGCACGCGGCGCGCGAGCATGGCTGCCGCGTCACAGCGGTGACAATCTCCAAGGAGCAGTTTGATTACGCCACCGCGCGCGTTCTGCGCGAGGGTCTCGCGGACCGCGTCACCATCCAGCTCCAGGACTACCGGCATGTCGAAGGCAGGTTCGACAAAATCTGCTCCATCGAAATGCTGGAAGCCGTCGGGGGCGAGTTCCTGGACACCTGGTTCGCCAAATGCCACAGCCTACTCAAACCCGAAGGCTTGCTGGCATTCCAAGCCATCACCACGCCTGACTGCCGCCATGCGGCGTTGCGCAAGGGCGTGGACTGGATCCAAAAGCACATCTTCCCCGGCTCCCTGCTGCTCAGTGTGGACCAGATCAACCGCGCCGCCAACCGCACGAGCGATTTGTTCATGCACGCGCTGGAGGATCTCGGCTCCGGCTACGCGCGCACGCTCAAGCTCTGGCACGACGCTTTTCACGCGAGGCTCGACGAGGTCCGCGCCATGGGCTTCAGCGAGGCGTTCATCCGCAAGTGGAGCTACTACTTGAAGTACTGCGAGGCGGCCTTCGCCACGCGGAACATCAGCGTCATCCAGGCGGTCTATACCCGCCCGAACAATGAAAGCCTGCACCGTGCCTGGTGAGACTAGTTTGAAGAAAAATCCAACCCCATGATCCTGGCCCTGCGAGTCTTCTTTGTCATCGTCCTCGTCTCTATGCTGGCGGTCACCGCATGGGCCTCCGGCCATTGCGCCTTGTGGGCCATCCCGCGCGAGGTGGCCGCGCATCCCTGGTTCATCGCCACGCTGTTCGACGCCTATTGGGGCTTCCTGGCTTTTTATTGCTGGGTTTTTTACAAAGAGACGAGTCTGACCGCGCGCCTCTGCTGGCTGCTCGGCATCCTGCTGCTCGGAAACATCGCCATGTCCATCTACGCGCTCATCCAGCTCTTCCGCGCTCCCCTCAATGCGCGCGTGGAGGATGTGCTCCTGCGCCGCCGCGCCGCCTGAGCTGCCGACCTATTATTCCGATGCTGAACCTCAACGACCTCCTCGCCAAAGACCTGCTGCCGGACGCGGCCATCCGTTTGGGAATCCGCCAGCGCCTCGCCGCCACTCTGCGCAGGCATGAAAGCCTGGACCCGGAGGCGCGCCAGGCCGCGCTCATGAGCCACATCGCCGGATTGAAGGCCGGACCGGTGGCCATCGAGACCGAGGCGGCCAATGAGCAGCATTACGAGGTGCCCACGCGCTTTTACCAGCTCTGCCTCGGTCCGCATTTGAAATACAGCAGCGGCTACTGGCCGGAACCCGGCACCACCTTTGAGGAGTCGGAGGCCATCATGCTGCGCATGACGTGCGAGCGCGCGGAGTTGCGTGACGGGCAGCGCGTCCTGGAACTGGGCTGCGGCTGGGGATCGCTCTCGCTGTGGATGGCGGAGCATTATCCAAACTCGCGCATCACCAGCGTCTCCAACTCGCGCACGCAAAAGGAGCACATTGACGCCGAGGCCGCCCGGCGCGGACTGGCCAATCTGGAGGTCGTCACCGCGAACATGACCCACTACCAGGGCGCGGGTGAGGGCGTCTTCGACCGCTGCGTCTCGGTGGAGATGTTTGAGCACATGAAAAACTACCAGGAACTCATGCGCCGCATCGCCTCCTGGCTAAAGCCCGGCGGCAGGCTCTTCGTCCACATATTCACCCACCGCGAGTTCGCCTACCACTACGAGGCCGCGGGCGAGAGCGACTGGATGGCGCGCCACTTCTTCACCGGCGGCCAGATGCCATCGGATGACTTGCTGCTCTACTTCCAGGACGATCTCAAGATCGAGGACCATTGGATCGTCAACGGCACGCATTACAGCCGCACCTCAGAGGCATGGCTCGCGCGCATGGACGCGAACAAGGCGGAGATCATGACGCTTTTCCGCGAGACCTATGGCGCGGACCAGGCTGTGAAATGGCGGGCCTACTGGCGCATCTTTTTCATGGCCTGCGCCGAGCTGTGGGGCTGGAAGGACGGCGCCGAGTGGTTTGTCTCCCACTACCGGTTCGTGAAGCCGTAAGGCAGCGCGGGCGTGGAATCATGCGCGAGGCGCCTCGACTCCACGGATCACCGTCTCAAGCACCTGGTCCACATCTTGTCCGCTGATGGTCACCTCCGGCGTCAGGGAAACGCGGTGCCGCAGCACCGGCAGGGCGGCGCGCTTCACATCACCCGGAGTGATGTAGGCGCGCCCGTCAAGCAGGGCGCAAGCCTTGGCCACGCGGATGAGGCTGATGGCGCCGCGCGTGCCCGCACCGATCTCAATGGCGCCGTGCTTGCGCGTGGCGCGCACAAGTTCCACCGCGTAATTCACCACGCTGTCCACCGCCTCCACGGCGGCTGCCTCGCGCTGGGCGGCGAGGATGTCACCGGTGGAGCAGACGGGCTGCAAATGGGCGGGAGAAAGGCCGCGCCCGCCCGCTTCGGCAGTGACGGCTTTGACGATGGCCGCCTCCTCGGCGGCATCGGGGTAGTCAATGAGGACCTTGAGCAGGAAGCGGTCGAGCTGCGCCTCCGGCAGCGGATAGGTGCCCTCCTGCTCAATGGGGTTCTGCGTGGCGAAGGTCATGAACGGAGGCGTCAGCGCGTGGGTCTCGCCGTCAATGGTGACCTGGGTTTCCTGCATCACCTCCAGCAGCGCGGACTGTGTCTTGGCGGGCGCGCGATTGATCTCGTCGGCGAGCAGGAGCTGGGTGAAGACGGGGCCTTTGCGCACGCGGAAGCTCTGGCTGCCCAGGTCGTATAGCGTGTGCCCGGTGACATCCGAGGGCATCAGGTCCGGCGTGAACTGGATGCGGCGAAAAGCCGCGCCAAACGTGCGCGAGAGCGCCAGCACGAGATGCGTCTTGCCAAGGCCCGGCTTCCCCTCCAGGAGGACATGCCCGCCCGCCAGCAGGGCCGCGAGCACCTGGTGGATGACCTCGTCCTGCCCGACAAACACCCGCGCGATGCTGTCGCGAATGCGCTGGAAGACGGCGGTGGCCGCTGGGAGCCGGGGCTCTGCGGCGGGTTCATCAGCGGGAGGCGGGGCGTAGGGCGATTCCATGCGCGGCATCCCATAGAGAGAAAATGCGGAGTTCGAAATTCGAAATTCGAAAAACCTTCACGGCCATGCCTCACCTCACCAGGTTGGGCGAGTCTGGCGGATGAAGGCCGCGATCACGGCCCGGGCATGGCTTGGAATGTCACTTTTTTTTCTTCCTGGGCGCGGGCGGGGCTTCCTTGCCGAGCTCCTGGCCGTTGTCCTGGGGCATGGAGGCGTTCCAGTCGAGCACCGCGCGAGTCAGGCGGGCGGCTATGTCGGGATGGCGCGCGGCGAGATTTGAGGTTTCACCGGGATCGTCCATGAGATGATACAGCCCGGAGTTTGAGCCGTCGAAGTCGCAAAGGAGCTTCCATTCATCCTTGCGCACGGCGAGGTCAGGCAGCGGGCCGGAGCCATAGGCGTGCTTGCGGTCGGGCGGTCGCCGCCAGAAAAGCGGAGCACGACGCGAAACGGTGCTCCTGCCGAGAAGAAGCGGAGAAAGATCCTCGCCGTCGAAACTCGAAGGCGCGGCACCGGAGCCCGCGTTTGCCGCGATGCCGGCGATGGCGAGGAGGGAGGGAGCGATGTCGAAGGCGGCAAAGACGGAAGTGGTGTTGGTGGTTCCGGCCCGGGATTCGGCGATGAGGCCCGGCCCCCATGCGATGAGCGGGGAGCGTATGCCGCCTTCATGAAGTGTGGCCTTGTGCCCGCGGAAGGGGCCGCCGCTGCCGGCTCCCGTTTCGTGGCCGTTGTCGGAGCAGACGAGCACGAGGGTGTTGTCGCGGAGGGCGGGTGTGGCGCGGATATGCTCCAGCAAGGGGCCCAACTGACGGTCCATTTCCTCAAGGACGGAAAGGTAGAGACGGCGGCGGGAGCCGTCCCCCCATTGACTCGTGGGCGGCCACCAGGGGCCGTGGACATCATCGGGCCAGAGGTTGATGTAGAACGGTTTGCCGGCGGCGGCGGCGCGGTTGATGAAAGGGATGGCCGCGTTGACAAAGCCGGCGGTGATCTCGCTGCGCCGCATCCAGACGACAGGTCCGCCCAGACGCTCGGCGTCCTGCCAGATGCGTCCCGGGGCGGTGTCTCCGGGCTTGAGCGTCATGGGCAGGAGCTTGGCGCCCATGCCTTCGAAGTTGGTGAGGCTTTCGTCAAAGCCATAGGCGGTAATGGGCGGGGCGTCGTCCACATCGCGCTGGCCGCCGAGGTGCCATTTGCCGAAGTGCCCGGTGGCGTAGCCGTTTTGACGGAGGATGCCGGGCAGGGTGGCGGCGCGCGGGTCGAGCCACTGGGCGACACCGCGGCGGTCATTGTCGGCGCGATTGTTGAGGAAGGAGGTGATGGACCAGCGCTGCGGATACTGCCCGGTGGTGAGAGCGCAGCGGGACGGGGAGCAGATGGGCGAGTTGACATAGAAATGCTCGAAGCGCACGCCCTCCCGCGCGAGACGGTCGAGATTGGGTGTGGCGGCCTCCTCGTTGCCGAAGCAGGAGAGGTCGCCCCAACCCATGTCATCTATGAAAATCATCACGAAATTGGGCGGCCGGCCGGTGGAGCCAAGGGCGCAATGCATGGCGATGAGACAGAGAAGGAGAGGGCGCATGGGAATGAAGACGCGGGAAGCCGGGCCTTGTTGCGCGTTCTTGAGACACTCTCACCTATCGCGGATGCAACACCCCGCACCGGCGGCGCAACCGGCGGCTGCGGCGCGCGATCCAGCCTTGACCCGCGCGCCGCCGGCTGCTTGAGCTTGACCGTATTCATGCGCCTCCTTTTCAGCCTGCTCATTTATAATCTGCTGCTGCCCGCCGCCCTGCTGGGGATGCTGCCGGGCGCGCTTGCCAAGATGCGCAGACGCGGCGGACACTGGCAGGACCTGGCGCAGCGTCTCGGATTTCTTCCGCCGGATAAACGCGCCGCGCTGGACGCCCTGCCGCCGCGCCGTGTCTGGGTCCACGCGGTGAGCGTGGGGGAGGCGGGCATCGCCATGAAGCTGATCCCGGCACTGCTGGCTCGCGCGCCGGACCTGGGGGTGCTCCTGACCACGACGACGCCGACCGGCCACGCGCTGGCCGCGGAGTTCGCCACGCGTCATGCGGGGCGGGTGGTGGTGCTCTACTCGCCGGTGGACCTGCCGCTGATCGGGGCGTGGCCTTTGCGCCTGGCGAGACCGGAGCAGATCATTCTCGTGGAGGCGGAGCTTTGGCCGAACCTTGCCGCGGCGGCATGCCTCGCGGGTGTGCGCATGAGCCTGGTGAACGCGCGCCTGTCCGCGCGCTCCGAGCGGCGTTTCCGCCGGTTCGGCTTTTTCATCCGGCCGGTTTTCCGCTTGCTGGACCTGGTCTGCGTGCAGGAGCCGGGGGATCGCGAGCGCTTCGCCGGACTCGGTGTCAGGGAAGGCCGCGCGCATCTCACGGGCAGCATCAAATTTGACCCGCAGGGCGCGGAGGCGGACGCGGCGCAGGTTGAATCTTTGCGCGCGGTCATGGAGCGCTGCGGCATCCGCGGCTCCCGGCCGGTGCTGCTGCTGGCCAGCACGCATCCGGGGGAGGAAAAAATGCTGGCCGGCATGTGGCTGCGGCTTCGAGAAAAGTTCGGCGGTCTGTCGCTCATCATCGTGCCGCGACATGTCGAGCGCGCGGCGGAGATACTCGCGGAGTTGAGGCTGCTCGGCATCAGCGCGCGCAGGCGCACCACCACGGATGAGCGCATGGATGCCGCGGAAGCGCCGGCGCCGGTCCTGCTGGTGGACACCACCGGCGAGCTGCGCGCCTGGCAGTGCCTGGCCACCGTGGTCGTGGTGGGCAAGAGTTTTCTGGCAGCCGGGGGGCAGAATCCAGCGGAGGCGGTGATGGCTGGCAAGCCTGTGCTGTTCGGCCCGCGCATGGAAAACTTCGAGCCGCTGGTGGAACTGCTCCTGCGCCATGAGGGCGCGTTGCAAGTGCCCGATGAGCTCGAATTGGAGAGGCAATTGGGCGCCCTGCTCGCCGCGCCGGAGAAATGCCGCAGACTGGGTGCCGCAGGCTTCGCCGCGCTTCAGGCCCATGCCGGCGCGACTAGCAAAACAGTGTCGCTTTTGCTGCGCGAATGACTTTGGAGAAATCCAATTTTTCAGTTGCGCGCACGCCCGATGTCGGCACAATCACCGCCCGCTCAACCGAGCCATGACCCCTTCGTCTAGCGGTTAGGACACATCCCTTTCACGGATGCGACACGAGTTCGATTCTCGTAGGGGTCGCCAGCAATGATCAAGCCCGCCATACCAGGCGGGCTTTTCGTTTTCATGCGTCCGAGCCTGGCGAGTCGTCAAGATGGGAGGCCAGATGCTTGCGCAGCTCGTTGCGCGCGCGGAACAGCAGGCTCTTCAAGGCCGGCAGGGACATCCTCAAAATCTCGCATATCTGCTCGTATGGCATCTCCTCATGCCTGCGCAGAATGACGGCCATGCGCTGCTTCTCCGGCAGCGCGGCGATGGCGCGGTCCAGCGCGTCCTCCAATTCCACCTGCTGGGTGATCTGGTCAGGAGCGGGCGCGGTGTGGTCGGCGTGCTGGCGCGGCGGATCGTCGTCGTTCTCATTCTCCAGGGGCACCTCATGGCGGCGGCCGCGCCTGCGGGTTTCATTGAAGACGAGGTTGCGCAGGATGGTGAAAAGCCAGGTGGTGAACTTGGCGGTGGGCTCGTAGCGCGGCGCGCTTTTCCAGACCCGGATGAAGACCTGCTGGGCGATGTCATGCGCGTCGTCAAGGTTGCCGAGCATCCGGCAGGCGGTGCCGATGACGGTTCCCTGGTGCAACTCGACGAGCTTTTCGAAAGCGCGCGCGTCACCCTCCTTGACGCGCAGCATGAGCCGGACGTTTTCCTCGTCGTTGGCGAACGCGCTCAACTCCGCCTCCCCGGAGGAGGCGGGCTCGCTTGAGGATGGATCGGTCCATTCCGGGTCCGGCATGAGATGGGCGGGCAGCAGCCCCGCCACGCTAGCGGTGCTCATGCCGGCTATCAACCACGCCCGCGCGGCGGAGTTGCGCAAGAGCGCGGCGGTCTTTTTTCTGCCGCGTTGCAAGCCCGCGCAGACTGTGCTTGATGGATGACTGTGACCTTCCGCCATCCCAAGCACGACGTTTTCATCCCCGACCAGACCGACCCCTGGACCGCGCTGCGGCGCGTGACCCATCTGGGCATCGTCTCGCATCAGGACGACCTGGAGATCGCCGCCTACCACGGCATCACCGAGTGCTTTCACAGCGAGGACCAATGGTTCGGCGGCGTGGTCGTCACCGACGGCGGCGGCAGCCCGCGCAAGGGCGACTATGCCAGCCACACCGACGAGGAGATGCGGCAGGTGCGGCTGCTCGAGCAGCGCAAGGCCGCCTATGTGGGCGAATACGGCTTCATGGCCCAGCTCGGTTATCCGAGTGACGAGATCAAGAAGCAAAGCGACGGCCCTGTGGTGGAGGACTTGAAATTCATCCTCGAGCACGCGCAGCCGGGCACGCTTTACCTGCACAATCCCTGCGACCGCCATGACACCCATGTGGCCACTTTCCTGCGCTGCCTGGAGGCGCTGCGCGCGCTGCCGCGGGAACTGCGCCCGCAAAAAGTCTATGGCTGCGAAGTCTGGCGCAAACTGGACTGGCTGCTCACCGGGGACAAGGTCATGCTGCGCGTGGACAAGCACCCGCACCTGCTGCGCCCGCTGCTGGGAGTCTTCGACAGCCAGATCAGCGGCGGCAAACGCTACGACCTCGCCGAGGAGGGCCTGCGCCACGCCAACGCCACCTACTTCGACTCCCACACCACGGACAAAACCAGCCTGCTCACCTTCGCCATGGACTTGACTCCGCTGGTGCATGACGACTCGCTCGATGTGGACGACTTCACCCTCGGCTTCGTGCGCAGGCTGGAGCAGGATGTGGCGCAGAGGCTGAAAAAATTCCGCTAAATGTCCCGCCGGCGAGAAATGGCATTGACGCGGGACGCGCCGCCCCGCTAAATAAACAAAATCGCCGAAATATTCACACTCATTCTCCCCTGACATCCACATGAGCGAAGAAAACACGCCCACCCCGCCGCCGCCCAGCTCGCCGAAAACCTCGGCTGTGCCCCTGAAAAAAGAAACCGTGCGCATCACCCTGCGCGCGCGCCCCGAAGGCGGAGCCACTGTGCCGCGCGAGGCCACCGCGCCTGTGTCTCCAGTGGAAGGCGGCCTGCCTCCTGCGGACACGCCGAAACGCTCCACCGGTCCGGTCCAGCTTCCCTCAGCTCCCCTTCCCCCGCCCGCTCCCAGAGTTGCGCCTCCACCCGCCTCACTGCCGCCTGCCGCTCCTCCGCCCGCAGCCACCGTGCCGCTTGCCACCGCGCCCCCCGCAGCCCGCCCGCCGGGAGTTCCCGGAGCGCCTCCCGCGCCTGCGGCGCCGCGTCCACCGGGAGCGCCGCCCGTCCCCGGAGTTCCGCGCACCGAGACGGGCGCCACCACGGCACCGCTGACCAAGACCATGCCCATGAAACCCATGGCGGCACCGCGTCCGCCCGGCGGCGCTGGCACCGGCCCCATGTCGGGCGCCAGCGGCGGCCTGCCAAAGGCCACCGTCAAGCTCCAGCAAACCCAGCCTATGCAGCGGCCCGCCATCGGCGCCCCGCCCAGCGCGCCGGTGAAACGCGCCGCCGCCGCCGACTCCCAGCAGTTTTATGAGGAGACTGATCCGGATGCCGGCCTGATGCCACTGTCCGTGGTGTGCTTCCTCCTCTCGCTTGGCCTGCTCGCCGTGCAGATGCTCGGTGGAGACATCGTCAAATCCGAGGACAACTCGCCCATCATGGTGCCCTATTCGCAACCCGCCAAATGGGAAACCTACAACAAGGAGGCCGGCACCTGGACGAACCGCTTCGCCAGCCAGCTCCCCGTGCTGCCGCAGTGATCCGCGCCGGTTTCGAACCATCGTTTCAACACCCTCACCCATTCTCCGCACATGCTTTTTGCCTGGCTTGTCTTCCTTCTCTCCGTCGCCGCTCTCGCTCTGAACTTCATTGCCAAAAGCGGCGGCGCGGGTCTTTGATTCCACCGGTCATCTCCATGACCGCGCGCGGCCTTCACGGGGATGCCCCGTGAAGGCCGCTTCATTTTGACGTTGGAGTTCAAGCTTCAGCTTGTTCCGGAAAAGTTCCGCAGCGGAGCCCCATCTCATGCGCCTGAAGGCTTCACTCCAACGGTTTTCAATCCGGCAACCGCTCCCGCATCCAGTCCATCTTTCATCTTGCCAGTGCCCGCCGGGTGGCACAGCATCAAAGCCGTTTCCCACTCCTCCCGTCATGCTCAAGAAAAACTGGTACCTCCTCCTGCCATTGCTCCTCGTCGCCTTGCCGGGGCTGCTTTTTGGCTACTACACCCTGAGCTACGGCTACGGCCCGAAGGACGCCTGGAACGCCACGCGCTACTTCCTCCAGTCCGGAACCCGCTACACGCAGAAATACGAGGAGTACAACTTCTCTCGCCTCAGGAACGGCACCGACGGGCGCGGCGTCTATCAAATCATGAAGATGCAGCCCTTCGAACGCCACGACAATGACTCCCGCTGGATCTATTCCCTGCCCAAACCCGGCTCCACCGCCTATCACGAGCGCGTCGTGCTTCTGCAGCGTGACAAGGACAATGTGCCCCGCGTGAAGGGCCTCGTGCGCGGCTTCAAAATCCCCTGACCGGCGGCAGCCGCCCTCCTCTTGATGATCCACCCCCGCCTCCTCCTCGCCGCATTCCCCGCCCTGCTCGCCGCCGGCCTCTCGTGCAACTCCGGCGTGCGCGGCGTGCCGCGCAACCTGCCGGTCATCAACATCCATGACACGCCGCGCACACCGCCGCATGGCATGTCGAAAAAAGACTACCCCTTCCATCCCGACACCGGCGACTACATCACCGCCTGGGCCGCCGTCGGCGAGGCCGCCGCGACCGAGCGGGACATTGAGCGCTGGAGCAGCTCCCACGGCGGCACCATCTCCAAAAAGCAGCCCTCCCCGGTGCGCAAGGCGCCCTCCAAGTCCTCATCAAAAGGCGGCTCCACCACCTACACCATCAAGCCCGGCGACACCCTTGGCGGCATCGCCGCGAAGCACAAGACCACCGTCGCCAAAATCAAGGCCGCCAACGGCTTGAAGTCGGACCTCATCCGCGCCGGCAAAACCCTCAAAATCCCGCGCTGACGCGCCTTCCCCAGGCTGCCCGTGACCTCCCTCCTGCTGGTTGCCCTCGGCCTCGCCATCGTCCTGCTCGCGCTCATCCGGCTGCGCCTGCATCCCTTTCTGGCGATGATCCTCGCCGCCTTCGCCGTCGCCTTCGCCACGCCGCACGCCGCCCTGGAGGGCCAGGCCGCCGCCCAGGTGGAGGCCGGAAAGATCACCGCCAGGCAGGGCGCGGAGTTCGCCGCCTCCAAGGCGCCGGATCGCGTGCTTGCCGCCTTTGGCGACACCTGCGGAAAGATGGGCCTGCTCATCGCCATGGCCTCCATCCTCGGCAAGTGCCTGCTCGACTCCGGCGCCGCCATGAGCATCGTCCGCGCCGTGCTCCGCCTCTTCGGCCAGGCGCGCGTCCACCTCGGCTTCATACTCACCGGTTTCGGCCTGGCCATCCCAGTGTATTTCGACGCCGTCTTCTACCTGCTCATGCCCATTGGCAAAGCCATGGCGCGCGTCACGGGGAAAAACTACCTCCTCTACATCCTCACCATCGTCGCCGGAGCCACCATGGCGCACTCCCTTGTGCCGCCCACACCCGGCCCGCTTTTCGCCGCCAGGGAGCTCGGCGTGGACATCTCCACCATGATGCTCGCCGGCTCCGTCACCGGACTCTTCACCGCCTCCACCGGCCTGCTCTGGGCCTTGTGGGCGAACCGCAAATGGAGCATCCCCCTGCCTGTTGACGCCCCGGACGAGGTGCTGGCTGAAGACCATCCCCTGCCTCCGCTCTGGCTTTCCCTCCTGCCCATCGTCCTGCCCGTGGCCCTCATCGCCTGGGGCACCGCCGTCAGCCCCCTGTGGTTCACTGACAGCAATGTCGCCCTCTCCCTCGGCGCCGTGGCCGGCATCTTCCTCCTCGCGCGCCACCGGCCCGCCGGCTCCGCCTCCGTCCACGACGCCGTGCAGGCCGCCATCCTCTCCGGCGCCGGCATCCTGCTCATCACCGCCGCCGGCGGCGCCTTTGGCAGCGCCCTGCGCCAGACCGGCGTGGCCGAGCTCATCCAGCAGATGGGCGGCACAGCCGCGCGGCATTGGGCGCTGCCCATCTGCTTTCTCGTCACCGCCCTGGTGCGCACCGCGCAGGGCTCCGCCACCGTCGCCATGATCACCGCCGCGCCCATCGCAAAAGCCTTTCTCGACTCGGGCGACCTCGGCTTTCACCCCGTCTATCTCGCGCTCGCCGTCGGCTGCGGGTCAAAGCCCGTGCCCTGGTTCAATGACAGCGGCTTTTGGATCATCACCCGCATGACCGGCCTGCACGAGGGCCAGACGCTGCGCATCGTCACGCCCATGATGTCCCTCATGGGGCTCGCCGGGCTGCCCGTCGTCATGCTCGGCGCCTGGCTTTGGCCCATGGTTTGACAAAAATCCGCCGCCCTGTCATGGAGATACTCACTCCTCCGCGCATGAACGGCCTCCATCTCACCTTCCTCGGCACCGGCACCTCCGTCGGCATCCCGATGATCGGCTGCGACTGCGCCACCTGCCGCAGCACCGACCCGCGCGACAACCGCCTGCGCTCCTCCGTGTGGATGCGCGCGCCCGAGGCCGCCTGGGTCGTGGACACCGGCCCCGACTTCCGCACCCAGTGCCTGCGCGCCGGCATCCGCCGCCTGGATGCCGCCCTCTACACCCACCCGCACATGGACCACGTCACCGGCTTCGACGAGCTGCGCCGCTTCACCCCCGGCACCGACGACGCCATCCCCATCCACGCCCTGCCCTCCACCCTCGCCGTCCTCGAACGCATGTTCGACTACGCCTTCAACGGCGAAAACCGCTACCGCGGCTATTTGAAGCCCTTTCCCAAACCCGTCCACGGCCCCTTTCACCTCGGCGAAACGTTCATCACCCCGCTGCCTGTCCGCCACGGCAAGGTCGAGACCACCGGCTATCTCTTCACCCGCCGCGCGCGCAAGCTCTGCGCCTACATCCCCGACGCCAAAGAGCTGCTGGCAGAAACCCTCGCCGCCCTCGAAGGCGTGGACACCCTCATCCTCGACGCCCTGCGCCACACCCAGCATCCCACGCATCTCACCTTTGCCGAATCCCTCGCCATCCACCAAAGCCTGCGCCCGCGCCAGACCTGGTTCACCCACCTGCAATGCGAGATCATGCACTCCATTGAGGAACCCCTCCTGCCCGGGGGAGTCCGCATCGCTTACGACGGCCTGGAACTCCACTGGCCCGACCCGGATTGAGTCAATGGCACGGCTGCAAGCCCGGCCAAAACCACCGGGCAGGATGAACACCGCCAAAGTTTTGGCAGCCCGCTTTGGAAATCCGCTTTCCCGCGCCGTTGGTTTCGGATGTCGTCCCCTGGATTCTCCCGCCGCTCCCTTTTGCAAAAGCTGCCCCTCGCCGCGCTGGCGGGCGGCTGGAACATCCACGTCAAAGCGCAGTCGCCGCGCGAGATCTGGCGCACGGGCAATGAGGCGATAGACGGGCCGCGTGAGGTCGCGCTGAACCTGCTCAAGCCCGCGCAGGCGCAGCTCGAGCGGGCGTGGGAGCTGCACTTCGGCTCGGTGGTCTTCGAGTCCTACGGCTTCGCCCCGCGCTGCGCGATTGACGGGGAGCGCTTCAACGACGCGGTGCGGGAGGGCGCCTCCGCCGACGAGCTGGGCGACCTGCGCGAGTCCATGTCCATGAACGGCCACACGCGCAGCGAGCGGGAGAAGCGCGAGTTTTTCGAGGCCTTCCGCGCCGCCGGAGTCACCTGCATCTTCCAAAACGCCGGCGAGGAGGGCAGCGACCCCATGCGCCTGATCAAGCGGCTGGCGCACTTCACCCAGGCGGTGGATTTGCAGCCGGACCTGGTGAAGGTGCTGCGCGCCGCAGACGTGCCGGAGGTGAAGAAGGCGGGCAGGGTGAGCCTCTGCTTCACCGGCAACGGCATGCCCCTGCGCCAGGAGTGGAAGAGCGTGCGCGACGAGCTGCGCATGATCCGCATCTTCCACGAGCTGGGCATCCGCATGATGCATGTGACCTACAACCGCCGCAATCCGCTGGGCGACGGCGCGGGCGAGCCGCATGACGGCGGCCTCAGCGACTTCGGCGGCGCGGCGGTGGCGGAGATGAACCGCGCCGGTGTCATCGTGGACGTGGCGCACAGCGGCTGGAAGACCAGCCTCGACGCCGCCAAGGCCTCCGCCAAGCCCATGGTCGCCAGCCACAGCGCCTGCGCGGATGTCTATAAGCACTTCCGCTCCAAGCCCGACGAGGTCATCAAGGCCGTGTGCGACACCGGCGGCTACATCGGCATCTGCTGCATCTCCCGCTTCCTCGGCGGCAAGGGGGACATCACCTCCATGATGGACCACCTGGATCATGTGCTCAAAAAGTTCGGCCCGGATCACGCCGCCATCGGCGTGGACACGGCCTACACCTCCCGCTTTGACAAGGAGGAGCGCGCCAGGGTGCTGCGCCGCCCGGACGGCAGCCCGGCCATCGGCGGCTCGGGGGACCGCTGGGAGCATCTGTGGCCGCAGGATGACTTCAAGACCACGCTTGAGGCAGAGCGCAGCATCGCCTGGAGCAACTGGCCGCTTTTCACCCTCGGCATGGTCATGCGCGGCCACAGTGACGACGCCATCCGCCAGGTGCTCGGCGGCAATGTCATGCGCGTGCTCAAGGCCAACGAGACCGTTTGAGCCGCCGCGCGGTCCCGGTCGCGGGGAGGAAGGACGCGCGTGATGCCGCTTTTCCGAAGCAGGGCGTTTTCATGCGCAAGCGCAGCTCGTTGGAGTTCAAGCTTTAGCTTGTGAAGCGCGTGTTTTCACATGCCGCCCGCACTCGGCAGCTTGTGGCATCGCATGGAAACGCCCTGTTTTTCGAAGGGGCTGGCGCAAATAAATCTTGCCGCCGCCGCGCCCGCCTCCCTAACCTCCGCCCGCCATGGCCTACGAGCTTTTCATCTCCTACTCGCGGAAAGACAACATCCCGCGCCCTCTGCCGCCCGATTCGCCATCCGCAATCCCCAATCCGCCATCCAAGGGCTGGGTCACCGCCCTCCACGACGAAATCCTCGCCGACCACCGCCGCTTCTCCACCGAGCCGCTGCGCATTTTCTTCGACACGTCCGAGATCAAAGACATGGACGACTGGCGCCACCGCATCCTCACCGGCCTGCGTGAGAGCCGGATTCTCCTCGTCTGCCTCTCGCCGGATTACTTCAAAAGTCCGCCCTGCCTCTGGGAATGGGAGGAGTATCTCAAGCGCCAGGTCCACGCCCTCATGGGCCACGAAAGCATCGCGCCCGTGTATTTCGTGGAAGCGCCCGACAGCGACGAGCAGCTCAACGCCGCGTGGGCCGAGGCCGTCACGCGCCGGGTCGTCACGCCCGCCGACCGCCCGGCCTGGGAGCAGCGGTGGAAGGCCTGGCACGAAGGCACGCTCGGCCGCCCGAACTGGGTGGATCTCAAGCCTTGGTTTCCCCACGGCACCGAGGCCCTGCGCGAGGCCGCCGTGCGCGAAAAGCTCGCCGCCCTCGGCACCAGCCTGTGGGAGCGCATCCAGCGCGCCCGCCGCGCCACCGGTGCGCCCGGCAATCTCCGCCGCATCAATCCCCACTTCATCGGCCGCCAGACCGAGCTGCGCCAGCTTCACGAAAACCTCGCCCTCGGCGCCGTCGGCGTCGTCACCGCCGTGCATGGCCTCGGCGGGCAGGGCAAGACCGAACTCGCCACCGCCTACGCCCACGGCTGGGCCGATTCCTATCCCGCCGGCCTCTGGGTGCTCGGCGCGGAGGGACGAAAGGAAATCCTCCCGCTGCTCGGCGAACTCTGCGCCGGGCTGGAAATCCCCCTCGCCACCGGCCCCGACGAAACCGCCGAGGCCCGCGGACGCCGCGTGCTGGCCGAGCTGAAACGCCGCGCCGCCGCCGTGAAGGACCGCGATCCCGACAAGGGCGCCGCCACCCTCGTCCTCCTCGACAACGTCTCCGAACCCGCCCTGCTCGCCCAGCCCCAGCTTGCCCTCATCCCGCAGGAGGACTGGCTGCGCGTCGTCGCCACCACCCGCGAGGGGCCGGAGAAGTTCCCCGCCTCGCGCCAGAAATCCCTCGCCTTCATCGCTGTGGACGCCCTCACCGAGGACGACGCCGCCCGCCTCATCGAGGACCACCAGATCGAGACCGGCGGCCACTGGCCCGCCGCCACCGCCGCCGCGGACGCCGCCGCCGCGCGCGAGATCGCCCGCGAGCTGGGCGGCTTCACCCTCGCCGTCGAGAGCGTCGCCATTTACCTCGGCCTGCACCCGGACATCCGCCCCGCCGACTACCTCACCCGCCTGCGCGCCGAGGGCCTCACCGGCGTGGACGCCCTGCCCGCCGACGCCGGCGTGGCCGCCCAGATGCAGCACCGGGAGAAGCAGCTCCGCCTCGTGCTGGACCAGACCCTCGAAAAGCTCTCCCCCGCCGAGCGCACCGCCCTCGATTACGCCGCACTCCTCCCGCCCGAACTAATCGCTTGGTCACTCCTACGAGTGCTTACTGCTGCGGATTTCCCTCATGAGTTTGTAGAACGAATCGGCTTTCCCACGCGATGGCCATCGATTCGACGCGGGTTGGAAGGACGAAGACTTCTGACAACAGGCGACCACTTCGACATGGCCAGGATCCACAGGCTGATTGGTGTGTGGGTGATTGAATCTCTGCCGCAGGAAAGACGAACTACGATGACCTCTCGGCTGCGTTCGCCAACTCTATTCCCAGAGATGCAGAAAGCCATCGAGCTTGCAGAGGACCTTTGGGAGTTGGATGGAGGAAACGTCACAAACGTAAGGCGAATGTTGGCTGCATTGTCCGCGTTGAGCGACTTCTACTTTGGCGAAGGCGAATTGGACCAAGCACTCGTGACGGCGCGGAGAGCACTTTCGTATTCGGACACGGTTCCCGATTCACTCGGCGGCGATTCGGCCATGGGGCGGGACTTTTCGGTCCTCTGCGAACGAGTTAGCGACATCTTGCTTCAGCGCGGGCAGCCCGGTGACGCAGAGGAAGCTGTTCAATTTCTTAACAAAGCCTTCAATCTCCGGCAAACGCTCCTCCAACGCGCACCCGATTCCGTCGCCGCACAACGCGATTTCTCTGTATCGCTGAACAGACTTGGCAGCTTTTACCAGATGCGAGGGTTGCCTGGTGATGCTGAGCGAGCGATGGAATTCTTTCAGCGTGATTTGGAAGTCAGCCAGCGCCTCCTCGCCGACAACCCGCAGTCCGCCCAGGCCGCGCGTGACGTGTCGGTGAGTTTGGAGAGACTCGCGGACTTTCTCGCCCGTCGCGGGCTGCCCGGCGACGCGCAGGCCGCCCTGGGCCATTACCAGCGCAGTCTGGAGGTGCGCGAACGGCTGCTGCGGGCCAACCCCGAGAGTGCGCAGGCCGCGCGTGACGTGTCGGTGAGTTTGGAGAGACTCGCGGACTTTCTCGCCC
>ERZ761607.867-NODE-867-length-43395-cov-7.840009_pt1 | contig 43395 bp, 31 predicted proteins | sample MGYA00511164_ERZ761607 | MGnify/ENA primary metagenome ERZ761607 (study PRJEB28899, sample SAMN02445080) | bioreactor sludge metagenome | biome: EBPR sludge | place: Australia: Brisbane, Thorneside Wastewater Treatment Plant | collected 2011-06-22 ...
ATTATAAGGGAAATGTAATTCGATATGCAAGACCTTATTACATAATTAGCGAACGATTAATGAAGTACTTTACAGAAAAGTTACCGGAAAAATTTTTCTTTGAAAATTTTTTATGATTCTTATTTTGTATAATAATTTAGATTTCATCTTACAAAAATCAATTCCGATTAGATTTTTTTAGTTAAAACCAGCGGATTGCCAAACATGTGTACGATAGTGACAACAATTGGGAAAAAACTACGTATTATGTAAGAGATGCATCCGGTTATACAGTTGGCAGTTTTTGCGGAGCGAAAACATACAACTGTTAATCCTGATCGCAGCATCAGGAAAATGTGATGAGCGTTTATGATTACACCATGGAAGAAATGATGGCAACATACAAACTCAAGGAACACCATATTTATGGCAGCTCCCGTGTTGGTATGAAAACCGATACGCTTGAAATGATTGGCGCCATTATGGATACCAGTTACATGACACGAACCCTTGGTAAGAAACAATACGAAATGAGTAACCACCTGGGGAACGTGCTTTCTGTTGTAAGCGATAAGCTGATCCCTGTGGATGACGATACTGACGGCACTACAGATCGTTATTTATTTGAGATACTTTCTGCAATGGACTACTCTCCCTTCGGGTGGTGTTGGAGGATAGGGAGTTTAGTTCATCGGCGTACAGGCATGGTTTTAACGGAATGGAACGCGATGATGAGGTGAAAGGAAGTGGGAATAGTTATGACTTTGGAGCGAGGTTGTATGATTCGAGGTTAGGGAGGTGGTTAGCAGTAGACAAAAAAGCAAATTATACAACTGAATTATCTCCATATTGTTTTGTTGCTAATAATAACTTTATAAATTACGAAGTTGATGGAAATTATTTCACTGACGGGCAGAATAGAGTAAAGGTTAAAATTAAGAGAGATAAGGATGGTCAATACTATGCTAAATATACTTATAGTAAAAACACCAAAGACGAACAAAAAAAATACTTCCAAGAAAACGCGCAGCAAGTAATAGATGCCTCAATTCAAACGCGCGCTGGTCGTAGGGAAGTCCGTAAAGCAAATAGGACAGATTATCCGATAGAGATTCGAATAGTAGATGAACCTATGATTGTGACAAATACAACAAATGGAGAGAGAGGATTTACTTATGGATTAACAGAGTTAAACTACTATTATTCATCAGACGGTACATTAGAAATCTCCAGTGTATTAATAACAATATCAAAAGGTTCATTTGAATATGGAAAAACAGTTGATCCAGCTACTGGAAAAGGTGATCCTAATGTTTTACCGGAAAATATGAGACAATTTGCAGATGAAATTGTAGCTAAAAATCCTGATAAACTATTCAAAGGAACTTATGAAGAATATTTGGCACAAACAGGTACCCATGAGATTGTTCACTCAGTTAATGATTTGATGGTAAATCGAGCCTTAATTCAAATGGGAGTTCTTAACGCGGATACAACTCCTGCAGGTAAGGATGGATCTAATGAATTGAATAAGAATGAACAAAAATATTATGATGCGATAGAGAAAAAACCATATAGGGTTGAAGCAAAGGTTAAAAAACAAATGGAAAAAAAAGGGAAATGAAAAATTATGTTTTTTTAATTATTGTAACCTTAGTGATAGGGTGTTCTCTTCAGCGAGGAGAACGCCAATTAAGTGATGAGCAAAGACGTTTGAACAATGGCAATATTTTCTGCAAATATCTTTCTAAGGATATTCCAAAAATGAAAATGTTCTCCCAAATAATTTATGAAATTTATTTAAAAGGAGTACCTGAAAATTTATGTCAAAGTTTCAGATTTTTAGCTAAGGACACACTTTTTACAGACAAAAATATAGACACAATAAAGTTTAAAAGTTCTTCAGCTCATGATATTAAATGGAATAAACTTATTAATTCGGAAGATACTTTGTATTTGCTTAAATAAACAGGATTGAACTGAAGACTCCCCCGAAAATAGCTACGATTAGTTAGTCGAATATATTAGTTTTGAAGTAGTAAATCCTCAACCATTCCCTACCTTAGAACCATGCCCAACCGGTTCGATAGACGAAATGCTACCACTGACAATTGTGGAACGATGGGGATTGCAGGAAATATCAAGACGTGTACCTATACCTGAAAATCCGACAGTTTAAAAATAGGACAAAAACCTTAACTTTAAACAACGAGGATTATGAAAAAGTCAAAGTTTACCTTTCCCCCGATTTAAAGCCAACCGGTTTTGCGCTTCCGGCATTGGAGCGGATGTTTTCAACTTTAAATTCTTCCACATCGGCACGGGTGAGGGTATGGATCATCTCATAATTGCGTTCTGATGCAGGTACTCCTGCCATGCGGAGGTGTTGGTTTTTGATGGATTCTCCAATCACTTTTCGTACTTCACGTGCATTCCCGAAAAATTTATCGCGGTTTTCCCAAAGCGTCAAAAAATATTTCCCCAAATGATCCCGCGCGGCCTCTTCTGCAGTAAGTCCTTCCGATTTAAGCATCATGTCGGCAATGAGTAAGAGCTCGTCCGGACTATAATCCTTAAACTGAAACACCCGTTCAAAACGCGATCGCAAACCGGGATTGGTCTGCAGGAATTCACTCATGTTATCGGTATATCCCGCAGCTATTACTACAAAGTCATCGCGATTATCCTCCATGCGTTTGAGCAGCGTGTTGATGGCTTCCATGCCGAACTGATCGTCGCGCCCCTGATTCAAGGCATAGGCTTCGTCGATGAACAATACGCCTCCCATGGCATTCTCGATGATGTGGGCTGTTTTGGTGGCTGTTTGCCCCGAATAACCTGCTACCATTCCTTCGCGGTCGCATTCGATGAGGTGACCTTTCTCCAGTATTCCCAGGGCGCGGAAGATTTTAGAAAAGATGCGTGCAACCGTTGTTTTACCTGTTCCGGGGTTTCCGGTGAAAATGGAATGCAGTACAAATTTATTCAATACGTCTTTTCCGATTTCCTTGTAGTATTTAACCAGCTTAACGAGTTCCATTACATCGTCCTTGATGTTCTGCAATCCAACCAGCGCGTTCAATTCATCAAGCGCTTCCTTCAATTGCTTTTCATCAATGCGTATATCGAGTGACTTGGTTGTTCCCATTGCAAAAATGCGGTAGATGTCATCGCGACTGAGTGTACTGAGATCGCTTTCGGATAATGCATCGATATCTGCATGTTGCATTAATCGTAAGCCCATATTCATTTTTGCTTCATCTACCACACTCATTACAAAACGTGCATTACCAAAACTTCTGTCGCGATCGCGGTAAGCCTGGGTGAATTTGGTAAAGAGAAATTCCCTGCCATCGTCGGCAATAGTAAGGGAACGTTGCGTTAACCCGAGTTCGAAGATCTGCATCATCTCTTCGGGAATATAGTCTTCGAAATGGAAGAAATGATTGAACCGCGATTTCAATCCGGGGTTGGATTCAAGAAATCCTTTCATCTCCTGCGGATATCCGGCAACAACTACGGCAAGATCGCCTTTTCCGTCCGACATTTCCTTAAGCAGAATCTCGATGACTTCTCGACCGAAATCTTTATTGTCTTCTCCGTTGCGGAAGAGCGAATAAGCTTCATCGATAAATAATATTCCGCCTCTTGCTTTTTCGATGGCAGCTTTTGTTTTTGGCGCTGTTTGTCCGATGAATTCCGCAACAAGATCCGAGCGATCCACTTCATGCACGTGACCTTTGCTCAACAATCCCATTTCCTTGTAGATCTTACCCAATTGTTTGGCGATGGTTGTTTTTCCTGTTCCCGGATTTCCGGTTAATACAGCATGCAGTGAAATTCCCTGTGTCTCTTTAAATCCTTTTGCTTCGCGCAGTTTTAAAAAGTTCAGGTATTTGACGTAATCACGGATTTTTGTTTTGATATTATCCATTCCCACCAGCTCATCCAGTTTATCCAGAAGTTGCTGAAGCGATTCTTCATTTATTTTTGGACCGGAAACGGCTTCTTGTTTTTCTTGTCCGGTAATGGTGTGCAATACATTCGGAATTCCTTCTTCAAATTCATCTCCCACTTTAAATGCTGCCCAGGCCTGAAGTGTTTCCATAAATGAAATTTCGAGCCGATAGCCATCATTGAACCAGGTTCCTTTATTGGCCGATCCCCATCCGGAGGTTACAGTGAATTCTTCTCCTTTTACATAAACCAGTTCGCTTGAATTTCCTTTCAGCTGACCGGCATCGTTGTAAAAATTGAAAAAGAATTCTGCATGATAAGGGTAGGGGAGTTTGTTCCGGATTTTTAATTCGCCCCATACATAGCGTGTATTCGCTGCGTGAAAGGAAGTGTAATACACACGATCAGCTTCTGCAGGTGCTTGTCCGTCGCCTTCGAAAAAGCGGAGGCTTTCCACATCGAAAAAGACGTTTTGATCGGACTGCACTTTTTGTTCATCTTCCACATAGAAACGGTGCGTTCCCACTAATTCTCCGTCGATATATGCACGCCATAAATAGGTGCCTTTTTTCCAGAACATTCCATAGGAGGCATTTCCCCATCCTTCACGAATAAAGGCCATGTTTTCGTCGGTCTTCACCACACGATTCAATTTGATATCGCAGATTTCTGATTCTTTATCTCCTTCGTAAAAACTGCATGTTATTCGGATCTGTGCATTCCATTCTTCTTCATCGAAAAGCTTATTGTAAAAACACAATTCAGCATAGATATAAGCGGTCTCGCCACGATTGAAAACGCTGCGGTATTTCTTTTTGCTGTCGCTTAGCCATTCGGTAGAACAGTAACATTGCAGCGAACGGAATTTATATTTGGAGAAAGAGGGGTCGTTGGATTTGCTCATTGAGATGGACTTTGTTCCCGAATATAAGCAAAAAGTAAAAAACAGGATCAGAAATCAGAAGTAACAGAAGCGTATGGAATACCTGCTTTCCGCATTAATTCACCTCGGGAACAGCTGTTTCCTTGTCCTTGTCGATCCATGCGAATGCGCGCTTCAGAAGAATAGGAGTGCTCATGGTGGTAAGCAATCCCATCACCACGAGGATCGAGAATAAGCGGATATCAATGATTCCTTCCTGTAGGGCGATGTTGGCGATGACAAGCTCCATAATTCCGCGGGCATTCAGACCAATGCCGATGGTGAGTGATCCTTTATGACTCATACCTGAAAATCGTGCGCCAAGATACCCTCCAAGAATTTTTGATGCAAAGGAGATGGCAACCACAACCAGTAACAATGGAATATTATTGAGACTTTGAATATGAAACTCCAATCCGATAGCTGCAAAAAAGATGGGAGCAAGGAAGCCCATGGTAATGGTGGTTGTCGTTTTTTCAAGTTGTTTGAAATTCTCTTTCCCAAGCAGATTTTCCGTTATCAGCATCGCACCAAAGAATGCACCAACTATAAAATGCAATCCTGCGCTCTCGGAAATGGATGCAAATACCAGAATGAAACAAAATATGATAGCGAAAAGCGATTCTTTTCCCTTGAGAAAATTCAGCAGTCGATCGGTTTGCTCCTTAATAAAATCTACTTTTTGAGTAGCCCGGTCGATAATTTTGTAAGCGATGACAACAAACAACAAGAAGCCCAACACTTTCAGCAATGAAACTCCGGTGGTAGAAGCTATCTCTGAAAATGTGCTTGCTTCTCCTCGGATATCGATCAAAATTCCAAGGATCATGAGTGCGATAACATCATTGAAAATTGCAACTGCAATGATCTTTTGACCAATATCGGAATGTAATTTCCCCAGATCTATCAATATTCGGATAGAAACAGGTAGTGCTGTAATTGAAATACACAGAGCAAGGAAAATGGAGATCATGATATCCAGTTGGAAAAGATAACCAACAAGAAATCCGGATGCAATGGGAATGACGAAACCCAGAATGGCGATCCATATTTTTTTCCCCATCATTGCGCCGCGGATGTCTTTTGGATTGATTTCCAATCCGGCCATGATCACAAGAAGGAATACGGCCATCTCAGAAAAAACCTTGAGCTCTTCGTTGAAATACGTGATCTGTAAAACGGAAGGTCCGAGAATAATTCCCGCCGTAATTTCACCGATCATTGCGGGTTGACGGAAATGTTCGAAGATCTCACCCAGCACTCTGGCAAGCACCAGAAGAAAAAGTAAGTTGGCAAAAAAGGGTAACTCAAGATGGAGTGTTTCGCCCATGGCCATGGAATAGAGCTCAAATATACTCCAATTCACGAACGGGGGTGAATTTGTCCCGCTATTCTCTTATTATTTTACAGGATGACTTAAAAACGGATGCCGATCACACAGACGTCATCAATTTGTTCGTAAACCTGTCCGTTGATTGTCAGGTTGTTTTTCCAGTTTTCGAAATAGGTATCAAGCTCCTGCTCCTGCTGACTCATAGGGTGTGTGGCAATCTCCAGCAGTTTTTCCTTGAAGGTTTTTACCATCATCTTTTTCCCTTTTTCTCCTCCAAACTGATCCGCATAACCATCGCTGCTCATGATCACACAGTCTCCGGCCTGAATGCTAATGGAGATCTGCTCAAAAATCTGATCCTCGGAAGTGAATCCTCCAACTGCACATTTAGTGGGTTTGTATTCTTCGATTGTGCCATTGCGAATCAACCACAGTGGACGGTTCGCTCCGGAATAGGTGAGTGTATTGCTCGCGTGATGAAAGGCGCAAATCGCAGCATCCATTCCGTCCTTGGTTTGTGCATGACTTTCTCCTGCCTGCTTGAGTGAACGCTTGATTCCTCTGTTCACTTCACTCAACATTTCACCAGGTTGCAAGATGTTTTTTTCATGAACAGCATGATTGAGTTTGTCGGTACAAATCATACTCATGAATGCTCCCGGAACACCATGACCGGTGCAATCGGCGCAAACAACCATGCTGATATTGTCGTTGTGATGGAACCAGTAAAAATCACCGCTCACAATATCTTTTGGCTTAAACAACACAAACGAATCCGGAAAATATTTTCGGATCTCCATACGTATGGGAAGAATCGCTTCCTGAATACGCTTGGCATAGGTGATGGAGTCGGTGATCTCTTGTTTCTGATGAAGTATTTGTACATTCTGATGCTCCAGGACCGTGTTTTTTTGTGCAATCTCTGCTGTTCGTTCGCTTACAATTTTTTCCAGCTGCACGTTTTTTTGTTTCAAGCGGTAGGATGCTATCCGGATCGAAATGAAAATCAACAAAACAAATAATGCCGCATACAAAAAATAAGCCCAGAGGGTGCGGTACCAGGGAGGAAGGATGGTGAATTCAAAAGAAGCGATCTCACTTTCTGCTCCCGATGGAGTTTTAGCACGGACTAAAAAGGTATATCTGCCTTCATGAAGATTTGTATAAGTACTCAGTGTTGTAACTGTCCATTCCGTCCATTCTTCTTCATAACCTACCAGTTTCCAGCTGTACAACACCGGTAAAGTATTATCGAAAGTGGGGGAGGAAAACGAAATACCAATGGAGTTATCGGAATAGGGCAATTCAGGAATAAGAAGTTGTTGCAGCGCAATTTTTGTGGAATCTCCAAAGCTTCCCGAAAAACGGAAACTTCCGTTGGCTGATTCGAATTGACGAATGCTGACCAGGGGTGTTGTTTTGGTTATATTTTGCTGATCCGTATACCGCAATAATCCGTTCGATCCGGAAATAAAAAGATGAATGCCGTCCGGACTGTAAATTGAATTGATCATTCCCGGATCGGTATCCAGAAAAGTGGTGGAATCAATTTCTCCTTTATCGTTCACCGACCAGATCTGGTTATCCACTACCATCCATAATCCGTTGTTCTGTTTTGCAGCAATCCCTGAAATCGGTTGGGTCCAGGTTTTTCCGGCCAGTGTGTACATATCAAACATGCCTCTCTCATAATCCGGATTTCCTTTCAGCGAATCGGGAAGTCCTGCACGGATCTCGTCCTCGCTGATAAAATATTGTAAACCATTATCGGTTGCAAATAGTACTTCGTTACGGTAGGTAAATGGTCGAACCATACCCGACGACAAACCATCTGTTCTGTCGTAATTCACCGCGGTAAATGTTCCGTCTCTGCTAAGCAGAATCTTGATCACTCCTTGCTCTACCAGTCCAACGAAAAAAACAGAAACAGTGGAATTCGATAATAGCTGATCCCTTTCGATTTTCAATCCTCTGGTGATGCTGAACGATTCATTGTGACTCAATCGCCAGTCGGGTCCTGCAAAGGCGTAGATACCGCTTCTTCCAACAGCAAGAAGAATTTGTTTATCCGGATCGTAAGCTGCGGTATTGAAAATATCATGACTGATTTTTTTGATCTCATTTCCGTTCATGATGTAAAGACCGGTGTTGGAACATATACTGATCAGTTCTTTTCCTGTTCGCGTATCAAAATGAGAATGCACTTCATATACATGTCCTTTCACCAATTCAGTATTCCTGAATAAGGAACGCGGGTTTTCATCATTGATGAACAATCCGGATGATGTACCTACCAGAATATCGTCTTTGAGTTTGTTTACACTTTCAACTTCACCTTCTATTCCTTGTCGCGAGCCGTACCATTCGAATGGATTATTAATACGCATAAAATGAACCCCGGAAGGAGAAACGCCCCAAAGGTTTCCGCTGCGGTCGGTAAAAATATCACGGATCTCCTCGGTATTCAATCCGGATGCACGGTGTATTTTTCGGGCGAATGTTCCGCTGTGATCCAGAAGCAGAATGCCGTGACCCGAACTTGAAATCGCGACCCTGTATTGCGGATGATTCAGAAGACAAGCATCGTTAAAACTGATGTCTTTTAAATAGCCCTCCATTTTAAGCGGACTGAATTGTTTGGTGTCAGGATCGAAGAGGAACAAGCCTCTTTCGCGAATTGCAAAAAACAATTGATTGCCTGTCCATGGAAGAATGGAAAAGATACCGTTGTTCAACACCAGTGTATCATCGCTGAGCAATTCTTTTTTTCCATTGCTGATAGTAAGCAATCCTTTGGAACGTTCCCTTACCAGAAATGATTTGCCTACCTGAAAGGAAAGGTGGTAACTATCCTCCGTCGGAAAAAGCTGCAGGGCGTTATTGGAGTAAACAGCAAGAAAATATTCTCCCTGAAAATAAATTTGTCCATCAATGGCATAACAGCGAAGGATCAATCCCGGATCAGCAGTTGCATCGGTGATGAGCGGAAGAAAGGAAACGTATTGCAATTCGCCATTCTTATCCGGCGAAAGTTTTCCGAATTCACCGGCTGCACCAACATAAACAGTATTACTGAGCGAATCCAGAGCCAGAGCACTGATGTAAATGCCCTGTTTTACGGGAATGCTTCTCCAGCTGATCCCGTCGTATTCAAGAACACAACCGGTATTGGCAACGTAAAGATGACCTCTGCGGTCCTGAATCACAGCGTTGTTGGCGACGGAAAGTTTGCGGCCGTATTCTTTCGGACCAAAATTTTTGATAACTGGTGCGTATCCTTGTGCCCCTGCCTGCATTACAGTCAAAAGCAACAGGAGAATCGGCACATGAAGAACAAAAGCAAAGCTTTTTCGTACATTTCCCATATGGTGCAAAATAGCAAAATATCTCTTTCGGGTGCGGTAATGTTTTTCATTGCCTTGCTTTTTGCAGCGGAATCATCAATCGCACAGGAACTGCAGGGATGGACAAGCGATCGGGAAAAACTGATTGTTACCCGAAATAGTGGGTTATTCGGGGTAAAGACAGCTTCAGGAACCAGGATTGTACCTGAAAACTATGCGTTTATTTTGCCTGTATTAAGCAAAGACTGGACTGATGACCCGGGCAGGATTGTGTTTGTCCTCGCTTTTAAAAAGGGGATCATTCACGAGATAATTTACGAAGGAGAAAAAGGTGAGACTGATTCAATTGCGTTTCGCTTTGCCTATACAATTTATCCGCAAATGCTTGCTGATGTTTATGATGCAAAGGGAAATTCTGTACTCCGAAATTGCACCGATGTCCGATCGTTTTTCTTTGTATCGTTGGATTCGAAAAGTTCGACACCCCATTTTATTTACGAAAACAGCCTGGGTGAAGAAATATCCTATCCCAACCTGAAAGAAAAAGTTGCACTAAATTTTCTGCATCCGGGTTCAATGATACAGCTTACCGATAGCGCAGGTCAATTGTACTTGTATGATCTTAAAAAACCGGGTGCACTACACGGTCCATTTCTTGAAATCCACGATCAGGGTTGCGGTTTTCGTATTCTGAAATCGGAAAAGGGATGGGGTATTTACGAAGACGGATCCGGAATGGTTTTGAGTCCGGTTTATGAGGACCTCCAGTTCAATTGTAGTCCGGAAATAACGACTAATCCGGTAATCCCCTACATGAAAAATGGCAAATGGGGATTGTTGGGGGCGAAGGATAAGGTTTTGCAAAAGCCAGCATTTGATCGGATTACTCCGGTGCCAGAATATGGATTTATCCTTGAAAAAGGGAAGGGCTGGAAAAAAAGAAACGCCAATGATACAATCCGCTATTTTGATGAATTCACACTTGAAGAGCGATTGGAAATTGTGCAGTACAACGATTCCGTTCTTGTAAATGGAAAATCGGGATTTTGTAATTCTGAAGGAAAAATGATTGTCCCGGCAAAGCATTCTTCCGTTCTGGTGTTTGCGAATACCCTAATTGCAGCAGATGGAACAACGACCGGTGAAAAATTGGCGGCTCTTCGTCCGGATGATGTGTTTTTCAGTATGGGATATCTTTCTTCCAACTATTCTGCATACCTGAAAAGGAATTTTATTTCACAACCCACTTTTACAGCTTATACATTTGACGGGAAAAAAGTTGCATCCGGCATCGATTCCCTCATCTATCACTCTTTTTTTCCGGGATCCGATGAAGACTTTCCGGAAATGTTTATGTCGGTTCGCAAATCGGGTAAATGGGGAATGATTGGGCCAATTTCAGATTTGATTGTAAGAATGGAATACGATCATCTGGAACCTGCAATATTGGGTCAGGAACAAGAAATTCCTGTTAGGATTATTACCAATAAGAAGGGTAAATGGAAATTGCTGGATGACTTAGGAAAACCGCTCAATTCCTTTGAATATTCCTCCTTACGGTTTGTTCCTGCTTTTGATGCAAATGGAAAACCGCAAATGCGATTTATTGCCAGTGTTGGAGGAGAATTCCGCCTTGTACGTTATGAGCAAAGTGATTTGTACGGTATGGTGGAAACGATTGAAAAAAATCGGCTCGTCGGAGCAAAATACATGTTACTCAATGCTGATGCCAACAGAATCAGTGGAGAATTGTGTGATTCGGTTTACGAATTGAGTCAGTCGGGAATGTTCTTCTTTGTTCGTCATTTCAAAACGGGACTGATGAATTACAAGGGTGAAGTCCTTTTGCCTGCTGTTTATAATCGTATTGATTTTTTAGGTGATGAACTTTTTGAACTGACCGAATCCGGGCTTTCAGGTTTGTTTTATAAAGGAGAATTTGTCCTGCCAATGGATTATTCCGGTTTCGATTGGTTAAGTGACGATCTGATAAAGTTGCGACTGGAGGATAAATTTGGTTTGTTTTCACTTTCAAAAAGAAAAGTATTGATCACTCCGGAATACGATTTCATTTACGACCAGGGTTCTTCGCATCTGATTATCGGACTGAATCAGTTATCGGGTATTGCAGATTCAACAGGTACACTTCTTCTTCCAGCTGAATACGATGATATCGATCTCGGGCCTGAAGGTTTTTCTCTGGGAATTGCGCGGGTAACTTCAGAGGGAAAAGCAGGCTATTTCGATTTGGAAAAAAGTAAATGGTCAAGTGAACCCCAATTTGATCTGGTAGGAAACTATCCGGAAAACGGAAAGTTTTTCAGAGTCAATTGTGGTGGTGTTCCGGAGATCAATGCAGACGGTTCTGTTGATCATATTGTCGGTGGAAAATGGGGAATACTCAACAAACGTGGAATCCTGGTTGTGCCCCCGGTTTATAAAGCTGTTTCGGTTTTTGCTGAAGATATTGGTTTGTTCAGATGTGAGACTGAAAACAGTGTTGATTATATCAATGAAAAGGGGGAGAAAATCGCAAATGGAAATTCCATCTGGATGAAATCGATTTCCTATCGTCTAAAAGTAAAAAATGAAAATCCCGGATATTCCTTTAATCTGTTAAATGGTCCTACCGGCGCTGATGCTACAGCATTTTATTGTGATAAAAAAGGAAATTACTGGTTAGGAACCGGATCGAGTGGTGGAGTATATTTCTCTTCGGACAATGGACTGAATTGGACAGCTGCGAATCAGGGTATTGGTCCTGTTCATGTTGTTTTGCTGTTTGGTCGAAGAGATACGCTTTATTCAATAATTACGGAATCCGGTGATTATTTCGATGGGGAAAATCCTGCAATGATCAGCAGGGTGGTGTATCGAATGGAATCGGATAAATCATGGAATTACCTTTTTGCGGAAAAGAACGAAGAAAGTACGAGTCAGGAGATCGTTTTTTCCGATCACTTGATCCGCGACTATTTATCTGCAGGCTTACCGGGATTGTGGTTTATGGAAACAGAGCATTTTTTCAGTGGAGGAGAAAAGCTTGTATCGCGTTATTCAACCATGCAAACCAAAGGATGGCTCAGCGGAAATAAGCAGGATACGCTTTTCGAAAACTGGCCTTATGATTTAATGCTAAGAATTGGTGGAAATATTCATTTCGCAGGAGACGATACCTTGTTACTTGCTGTTTCCGGATTGTACAGAGTGAAGAATAATACTGTAGTTCCGGTTTCGGAAAAAGGACTGATTGCTTCGGATATTACGCAAATGGAATGGAGTCCGGACGGCAGTCTCATTCTCCGTGAAGGTGAACATGATATTTGGAGATATCGCAATGGTAGTTTTGTAAAACTGATTGATAATTACAAATGGAATTTAACCCGCCCCAAAAATATGACGCGCAGAAATACCGGACGTTTTTCCATTGATAAAAACGGATTGGTGTATGTGGTTGTTGCTGATCAACTGGTTCAGATTGCTGCTGATAACACCGTCTCAATTCTTGCCGGGAGCGCATTGATGCATGAATTGTTTAATGACGACAGCTATTACTACAATGTATTGGCTCGTCCATTGTTTGCTTTTAGAGACAGTAATGACGAACTGATTGCGGCATTTGAATTGGTATCAGATGCTGAAGTGATTCCGATGATTTATTTTGGTGTTCGGAAAAATGGAAAAAAAGATTTTGTCTTTAGTGATCAAATGAAAATTGAACGGTCGTGCGATGAATTGGGTTTGCATCAGATGGGTATGGCTAAGTATTTAATATCCTGCTATAGCTTGTTTGGTACTCAAGAATCAGATTTACTTTCTCTTCCTGTTGAGGAAGCAAATTATTTTGATATTCCATCACCAGGAAAAATAGCTGTGGCACAAGATGGAACGATTGCGGTTTTGCTGGATGATCGTACAATTGCTTTTCGTGATCCTCGAACCCGTCTTTGGCAGCGGTTTTATTTTGAGGGTATGCAATTGAATACAATTGGTTTTGACCATCAGGGGCAGCTTTATGCTGCAGCAGGATTTCGTTACATGTTTTATTGCGATGGCGCTGCTGAACAATTGCAATCTGCCGGATTGTACCGCTTTGTACCGGGATCCAATGGCGCAGAATGGAAAAAGGTCGAGAATCCGGTTAACCCTAAAATTCTCAGCATCACCACCTGGCCGGGTAGGGGACTGCTACTGGGCACTTCGGGTTCCGGATTGGTTGGGGTAAGCATCTCGAAGTGAAAACAAGCGATAAGCAATGCTTTATATTTTTAAATTGCAGTATGAATCTTGATGAGTTCAGAGAATTATCCTTAAGTCATCGTGCCGATCTCGTTCAGGCGGAGGGAAAATTCATTGCGTCGCGCTCTGCACAAACCTTTCATGTGGATTTATACAGAGTCCGGAATTTCTATGTCGAAATTTGGAACAATACCATTCACGGAATTCTGATGCAAATCGATGGCTTCGAAGATGATCAATTTCTGAAGCCGTACCTCGATGATATCAATGTAAAAGATTTATTCTGATCACACTGAGGCTTTGCTCATCAAATCATTCCCCGTGATTTCAATTCCAGGTATTTGTTAATGGTGTCAACACTGAGTTTTTCCGGAGTAGTGAGAATGGTCTGGATGGCATGTCGCGACAATTCCTGAGCTATAAGTTGTTTTTCACCTGCTAAATGTTGCGCCACAGTTTTGGTGTACACCGCACGTAGGTCGGGAGTTTCCATTTGTGTGACTTCCTTCAGTTCTGTATTCTCAAAAAATACAACCACTAGCAAATGCTGCTGATTGATCCTTCTCAGCAATGGAAGTGCACGCTGAACGGCATAGGAACTTTCAAAATTGGTAAAGAGCAATAACAAACTTCTTCCTTTGATATAATTGCGAATACCGAAATAAAGCATTTCAAAATTCGCTTCGTTAAACCGGGTTTTCTGGCGGTACAATGCTTCCTGAATTCTTTTTAATTGCGAAGCATTACGTTCCGCAGGTAATCGAGTTCCAAGCTTATCACTAAAAGTCATTAGTCCGGCCCGGTCTGATTTTCTCATGGCGATATTAGAGATCACCAATGATGAATTGATCGCATAATCCAATAGCGTCATTCCTTCAAAGGCCATGCGCATGGATCGGCTTTTATCGATCAGGCAATACACCTGTTGTGCTTTTTCATCTTCGTACTGATTCACCATTAATTCCGACCGCCGAGCAGATGCTTTCCAGTTGATGTTGCGGTAATCATCGCCGCTGACGTAATTTTTGATCTGCTCAAATTCGGTACTTTGTCCAAGTCGGCGAACGCGTTTGATTCCTTCTGTAAGCGTTAGTTTACTGAATACTTTTAGTTCGTATTGCCGCATCTGTAAAACGGAAGGAAAAACCGCCATTTCCTCTTCTGCCGGAATGGTAATGCGGCGCTGCACCAGTCCAATTATTCCTGATGCAAAAATCCGGATATCACCAAAACGATGAGCCCCTCTTTCGGTTGGACGAATCGTATAGCGGACAATCTCCGAATCGCCCGGACCAAGCTCGGTGTAAATACGAAGATCACGTAACTGCAATTGCTCAGGTGTTTCATCGGTGATTTCAATTTTTACCGATGTATTCATTCTGCTGGCAACACGGATTCTTATTTCTACTTCATCTCCCAGAGTAAGTAAAGGAGGAAGAAGTCGTTTGGCATGAACGCTTGATTTGGATAAAAAGAGAAGAAAGACATCAAGTACAAGCAATGAAAATGCAAGCAAGACCGATGCCAGTGCTATTGGGAAAATTTGCGGGAAAGGATAACTCAGGATGAATAAACTGATGCAGCTTATCATCAGGAGGAAAAATCTTCCCTGCAAATAACTATCTCTGAGAATACGAATCACCTGGGGACTTCAATTTTTTGTAGAATATCCTGTATGATATCTTCTGTTCGCAAACCTTCCATTTCTGCTTCCGGAGAGAGCACGATACGGTGATTCAACACATGATTCGCCAGGAATTGCACATCGTCCGGAATGATAAAATCTCTTCCGCGAATTGCTGCAAGTGTTTTGGCAGATTTAAGCAACGCAAGCGATGCACGCGGTGATGCACCCAGGTACAATTTTGCGTGTTCGCGGGTGGAGTGAATGATGTCGGCGATGTATTTGATGAGCTGATCTTCTACTTTTACGGTGCGGATCGTTTCCTGAATTTCTTTGAGCACTGCAACTGTAAAAATTGCTTTTATCTCCGAAAGATCCGGTGATTTGATCTCGTCTTTGTATCGCAATAAAATTTCTTTTTCTTCAGTCAACGTTGGATAATGCAGTTTTACCCGGAAAAGGAAACGATCAAGCTGTGCTTCGGGCAGACGGTAGGTTCCTTCCTGCTCTATGGGATTTTGTGTAGCTAACACCAGGAAAGGAAACTCCATACTGTGTGTTACTCCGTCATAGGTAATCTGACGTTCTTCCATCACCTCAAACAATGCAGCTTGTGTTTTTGCCGGTGCGCGGTTGATCTCGTCGATCAATATGATATTGCTGAATACAGGTCCGCGTTTAAACTGAAAATTCCCGTCTTTCTGATTATAAACGGATGTTCCGATAATATCACTCGGCATCATATCTGGTGTAAACTGAATGCGTGCAAAATGTGCCGATAATGTTTTGGAAAAAACTTTTGCGGTGAGCGTTTTGGCAATTCCCGGAACACCTTCTAACAGGATATGTCCGTTGGAAAGGATTCCCACCAGCAGTAGTTCGATCATTTCATCCTGACCAATTACATATTTTCGGATCTCTGTCCTTGCCTGTTGTATGTTTTCGCGGAGTTGTGCCAACCGGGCTCCGGCTCCATTGTCGAAACTGAAGCTTCCTAAGGGTGTGTTTTGCTCTTCCATTTATTTACAGTTTTTATAAAAATACTCGGTGAGTTGGTGAATTGCAATGAATTGTTCGTCACTCAGTCGGATTTGCTCTGCTCCGTTTTTCAGTGACTTAAATAATTCGTTTAGCTTTTCCTGCGAAATTCCCGATTTTACAGCTAAAGAACGAATGAAAGCTTCGTCGGCTGTTCTTGATTTTAGGTAATACCGCTCGCGAATAAAATTCATCAATAATCGCTGTTTTTGTATTACCAGATACTGGTGTTTGCCCTGTTGAAAATACAATTCGCTCAGTGTTGCAGCGAAATTAAGCGTTGAATTCTCAATCTTTCCACGGGCTGGAATGGGTTTCTGGCGACGCTTAATCCGGAAAAGGATGAACAACAATAGCGTGATGAGTGTCATGTAATAAGCCCAGGATAACGATTGAACACTCAGAATAAATTGAAGCGGACTCGTTCTTGATGTTCCGGTTGGTGCTTCATTATCGCCTCCTTCTGTATGCTGGCGCGGTTGAAATCCTTCATCAACATACATGAGATCTACGGGTGGCAGGTACGAGAGAATCTTTTCGAAATGTTCGACATTCTCTTCCCTGATCAATGAGATATTGGTGAATGCGTAGGGAATGAAATGGATGAAAAATGCACCTTCACCATAATTGATCCTCACATAAACAAAGCGTTGCTCATCCTTAAGAACTTGTAATTCTGTGGCTTCACCTACAAACTCATTTTCGAAAATTGCATTTTCCAAAGATGCGGAATCCAATTCTCCCCGATCAGTGTCGAAGTAGAGTGAATCCAATCTGCCGGAATAGAAATCTGGGTTTTTCTCAAGTGAAATATATTTATTCGCTTTTTTCGTTCCGTTATCGGTAATCGAAAACCGGTATTCTTCCTGTTGGATTTTGTTAGTGTTGATAAATTGAACGGTAAAATGGTCTCTTTCGCTGATACGCAGAATATAATTTGTCCAAAGCAAATACACAATCGGATTTGCATGTTGTTCTGCGCTGACAAAACCGTAATTACCATCGGCAACATAATCAAATAAAAACCGGAGATCGCTGTCCTGTAACCGACTAAGATCTTTATCAATCAGAAAGTAGATGGATTTTGATTTCGCCACTTCATCATAATCGGCGTAATTATCGTCGGTAGAAATCAGGTGTTGTTTTTTTCCAAGGTCTTCGTAGTATTTGAAAAGCAGCTCTTTGAAAATGAACATGCCGTATGGACTTTTTTCCCTTACGTCGTAATGCTCTGTCCAGTTAATTGGCTTTCCAGCTTCGGTGTCGTTTTTTTCTACCGGTGGAAGAAAGAAATACAAGAGCACCACCAAGGCAACAAATGCGATGGAAATCACGATGAGGAGTGTTGACCTGCTCTTCATGGTTTTCCTGTATTTTGTTCAACAGTATCGATCATCTTTCTGAAAAGAGGTTCGATCTCGAGGTAATGTTCCTTGCTCACCACACGTTTACCGTACCATACGAGTTCAAAAATGTAAACGCTTTTTGAGAAATCGTTAAAAAAGGAATTGGAGCTGAGTTCGTTCAGGTAATGCGCATTGGTTTTCTTTTTCTCCCAGTGAATCCAGTTTTTTTCACGCAATGCTTTGATAAGAAAAATGAAAAGGATCCGAACGGCTTCCCGGTGATCACCTTTTGCAAGTGCTGCTTCGAGTCGCTGATCGAGTTCTGATTTTGGCAATTCAACGGCATCGGGTTCTTCCTGCTCTTCATCCGGGTTGGAATCGGCAACTTTTTTATTGCGTTTTCCATCCATTTGACGAATTACCATGTAAATGATGTACAGCAAAAACAAGATGCCTATTCCAATAATGATATAAGCAAGTGGGGTTAGATTCAACGCAGAAGGCGGAGAAATTTTAGGGGCAAAACCGGGATCGTCTTTTTCCTTTGTTCGAATGCGGTTTTCCCCATATTCTGCGGGATTGCCTTTTCCTTTTCCAACGGAATTTCTGCTGTATTTACCAAAACCTGAATTGGGATCTTTTTTTCCCGACGATTTTTCCACTTTATCTGCCCAATTCCGGTTGTATTTGCTCCCGTTAGGAGAATCATCATAACGAATTCCCTTTTTAATGTTGCGCCAGTGTTCGCGGTCAATGCTTCCCGGTTTTCCGGCAAACAGAACTTCTGAACAAAACAGAAGAGCGATGACAAGCAGGAGGTGGTTAATCTTCATGCTCGTATTCTGTTTCAAAGTTTCTGCTCTTCTTCCCGAAGCGTTCCATTCTACGGAATAATCCAATAGCTTCTTCTTTTTCACGATAGGAATAATACAACATTGCAAACCCAATCAGGGCGAGCGGAAGTATCATATTCGTAAATACAATCAGTAATACACCCTCCGTAAAATTATTTACCAGATTGTATCCAATGTAGCTATCACTGAAATGCCATTGTATGATTTCCTTGATGATATTGCCTAACATTCCTGATCCTGCAACCAGCAGGGTAACACAAAAGGTGATCAATCCAAAAAACAGCAACAGCAGGAATCCATTTGCCCAATTGGAAAAGCCATTTTTAAACGATTCCGTCAATGCAGTAGACCACGATTTTTGGGAAGAATATATGGAATAGGGGAGGTACAACAAAACCGGTAATAGGAAGAAACCAAGAAACAATACGGTTGAATTGCTGTTCTGAAGCCAAAACACAAAAAGTAAAGTGATCGGAAAAACAACAAGAATGGATTTCATTACCGATTTCCACCAGGCATTGAATACAAATTCTTTTGAATCTGCCTTGTACTGCTCCATGGCAAATATTCCGGAACAAAGTGAAAGTGTCCAGCAAAACGTAGTGATCCATGAGGACCAGAAATGATTTTCGGTATCCGGAAAGTTCTGTATCAATGCATCAGTGGTGTCCATCGAATAATCCATTCCGCTGTAATCTACTATTGTAAGAATTACAGGAAGAAGGATGTTCAACGGTAGAATCACAAGGAACAGGGGACGCATAATGAACTTCCATACTTTTCGCATCAGCATAAACGAATCACTGAAGAGTTCATTAAACTGGCGGATTTTATTCAGTTCGATGCGTTGTGTTGATTGTTGAACAGGCTCTTCCTGAAGCGCTACCAGGTTCGGATATCGTCTGGCAACAAAAATTGGGAGAACAATAAAATAGAGAATCACAATGAAAAAGGATCCCAGAATGATCAGCCATTTTCCTGCTTCGGGCATCTCAGTATAGCGGGTGACCCAACTTTCAAAAATTGCGGCAATCAAAAAAAACGGAATCAGTCCGATCATAATTTTCATTCCGCGTCTTCCGGTGATCTGCAATGACTGACTGCGGGTATACGTTCCGGGAAAGAGGAGTCCGTTGCCAATAGTAATGCCGGCTGCTCCTGCAATAACGATCGCAGAAATTTCGAATGCACCGTGTATCCAAATGGTAAGGAAACTTGTCATCAGCAACTGTGTGCCTGTTGTCGTCCCCAATGCCATTCCTTTAAAATAGAAATAGGACTGAAAGGTTCCCACCATTATTCCGTTATAAACCAGAAAAAACAATGTCCCAATGCTGAAGAAGATCCCCATGATGAAACAATAGAATGCCACTTGTATGTTGTTAAAGAAGATGCGAAGAAACATGGGTAAGCCATCGCTCTTTTTATACACTGCCATCGGATCTCCTTCTGAAATGAATTGATCGGTCATTTCAATATAGTTGTCCGATAAAATCACCCGCGCAAAATTGTAGTCGTCGGCCGTGGAAACAATTCCAATGATCATCGCCACTGCAAAAAACAAAAATGCATACAATAGATTTTTGCGGGCACGGTACAGTTCTATTGGTAAACCTGTTGTCCAGAAATGTGCAAACTTGCGGAATGGTTTTGCTTTTATCTTGTAGATTCTTGAAAATACTCCCTGCGCAAGATAGTTGAGATACACGCGCACCGATCGTTTGGGGTAGAAGGTTCGGGCGTAGGAAAGATCCTCAGTAATTTCCACAAACAACCTGCTCAATTCCTCGGGATCAGCCTGACCGCTCCGGTTGAGTTCTTCAAAGCGTTTCCACTTGTCCTTGTTCTGTTGTATAAAGGAGGTTTCCTTCATGGCTTGCCTAAAAATAGCAAAAAACCAATCCCGATTTACTGTTCAATAAAATCTTAGTGTAACTTAGTGCTTTCTCTGCTAAACTTGCTTTGAGCAATGAAATCCATCGATATCATAACCAGTCATAATGTCACCATCGAATACCAGCTTGCCTCGGTTCTCGATCGCTTTCTGGCTTTCCTTATCGATGCATCCATTCTGTTCGGTTGGGCAATGATTGTAATTCTTCTGGCTTCCTCCTCAGTTTATTCAGATACCTATCTCATTTTTATTTACACGCTTTTTGTTCCGGTTTACCTCTTGTATCATCTGGTGAGCGAAATGTTTTTCGGCGGACAATCCGTCGGAAAGAAAGCGCTGGGAATAAAAGTTGTTCGGCTGGATGGTCAGTTGCCGGGTGCTGGTGAATGCATCCTTCGTTGGTTGTTTCGTTTTTTCGATATTACTGCAACTGTAGGTTCTTTCGCTGCTTTGTACGCTTCAGCGAGTGATAAAGGTCAGCGTCTGGGTGATATGGTTGCACGCACAGTGGTGATCAAACTGAATCCCACAACGCGGTATACCATTTCCGACATTCTCAATATTCGCGATGCTCAAAGTCATGGTGAAGCTAAATATCCGCAGGTGGTTCGTTTAACCGATGAGGATATGCTGCTGATAAAAAACACACTTGAACGTTACCGTTCCAATCCCAACAGCGTGCACCGAACCCTCATCGCCGATATCACAAAAAAAGTGAAGGAGCTTCTTGGAATAACTGAAGAACCACAGGATCAAATTGCATTTTTGCGAAGTCTTCTTCAGGAATACATCGTTCTTACCCGATAAAATGAGTAAACTCTGGATCGTTCCCACGCCTGTTGGCAATCTTGAAGACATGAGCTTTCGTGCGATTCGCATTATGAAAGAAGCGGATCTCATTCTCGCAGAAGATACCCGTGTTACTGCAAAATTGTTATCGCATTACGGAATCGAAACCCGTATGCAAAGCAATCATACCCATAACGAACACCGAAATCTCGATCAGCTGATTGAACGATTGCAGGACGGAACATCGATTGCGCTTGTAAGTGATGCCGGTACACCCGGGATTTCCGATCCCGGATTTTTGCTGGTTCGGGAATGTGTAAAACACGGTATTCAGGTTGAATGCCTTCCCGGTGCAACAGCATTTGTTCCTGCATTGGTGGTAAGCGGATTCCCTTGCGATCGTTTTGTATTTGAAGGATTTCTGCCCCAGAAAAAAGGAAGGCAAAAAAGACTCGCCGCTTTATCGACCGAAACACGAAGTATCGTTTTTTACGAATCCCCCTATCGTGTGGTAAAGGCACTCAACGAATTTCGTGAAGTATTTGGCGGGAACAGACTGGTATCCGTTTCCCGCGAAATCAGTAAAAAGTTTGAATCCACCATTCGCGGCACCATCATCGAAGCTATTGCTCACTTCGAAAAACATGAACCTAAAGGAGAATTCGTCATTGTACTTGGACCTGAAAAAGAAGAGGAAACGGTGAACAGTGAATAGTGAATGGTGAACAGTGAAAGGTGAACAGATTTCTGGACACTGAGTCTTTGTGTGAGAGTATATATGGTTTAGCCCAATAATTGGCATTAGATAATTGGAAATTAAATAATTGGAAATTGGAAATTAGGAAATTGGAAATTGAAAATAGATCACCCCAACCACCCTGAAGCACAATCTCCAATCTGTCACTCCAACTACCAATTCTCCACAATCCAATTGGAAATTGGAAATTCGGAAATTGGAAGTTAATTAATTGGAAATTGGAAATAAACAAATTGCTCCCACTCAACGCAGATACATTGCGTGCAGGCTCTTTTTCTTTGGACCATGATCAATTTTGAACAAAAAGTACCGACTTGTTTACAGTTCGGTCTTTCGGTTGCAGGAATGCTTTAATTTTGTTGTTATGCTAACGCATTTGTCCATTTCAAATTTTGCGCTGATTGATTCATTGGAAGTCGATTTCGAAAAGGGTCTTTCCATCCTCACGGGTGAAACTGGCTCGGGGAAGTCGATTATCATTGAAGCACTGGAAATGTTGTTGGGTGAACGTGCCGATCTGAAAGCCTTAAAAAATCCGGAGGCGAAATGCATCATAGAGGGGGAGTTTCTGATCTCTTCTTATGGATTGAATGATTTTTTTCGTCAGCACGAGATCGATTATTCCGACACCACCATATTCCGAAGAGAGATCAATCCCCAGGGGAAGTCACGTTCCTTTGTGAACGATACTCCGGTAAATCTGAATGTCCTGAAAGAACTTGGAGCTTTTTTGGTGAATGTTCATAGTCAGCACGAAACGCTTGATATCGGAAAAAGTGTGAATCAATTTGAATTTCTGGATGCCTATTGTGGAAATCAGTCTGAGTTGGAAGATTACAGAAAGGAATTCAAAAACTGGCATGCGCTTGGACTGGAAATTGAACAATTAACCGAGCAGGAAAAACGTTCGAAGCTGGATCTTGATTATTTCACTTTTCAGCTTGAGGAATTGAACACTGCTCAATTGAAACAGGGCGAACTGGAATCCTCTGAGGAGGAACTTGCCACTGCAGAACATGCAGAGGAGATCAGATTATCGGTAGATAAAGCCACTCAACTGATGGCTGATGAGCAACAGGGTATCATGGTTCGTATTCGTGAGTTGAAGCAGATTCTTGGCAAGACCGCTGCATTTAACCGTTCGCTTGAAACGACGGGGAACCGACTCGAATCTGTATATGCCGAATTGCAGGATATTGAAGGGGAACTGGAGCGTATTGCTGAGGATGTGATCATCGATCCGCAACGGAGCAAATTACTTCGGGAGCGTGTTGATCACCTGAATAATCTATTGTTCAAACACCGTGTTCGTACGATTGAAGAACTTATGGCATTGCGCGACGAGATTGAAGCGAAAGTTGCGGCTATTGGTTCGCTGGATGAGCAGATTGCTCAAAAGCAAAAAGAACGTTCTTTACTCGAAGAAAAACTGAATAAGAATGCTGCCCGACTAGGTGTCCGCCGGCGTAAGGAAATTCCTTCGCTGGAAAAGGAGATGAATAGTTTGTTTCAATCTTTGGCCATGCCGCATGCGGAGTTGAAAATTGAGATCAGTGAATCTTCACTCAATACAAACGGAAATGATGCCTTGCGTTTTTTGATTCGCACCAATAAGGGAGCATCCTTTTCTGAATTGGCGAAAGTTGCTTCGGGAGGTGAATTCTCAAGGATCATGCTCGCACTAAAAAGTATTTTTGCGCGGGTGAAAACTTTGCCAACCATTATTTTTGATGAAATTGATACCGGCGTTTCCGGGGAGGTGGCACACAAAATGGGCGAGATCATGAAAAAAATGGGGCAAAGCATGCAGGTGTTTTCCATTACGCACCTCCCACAGGTAGCTGTAAAAGGAAATGCGCATTATAAAGTCTACAAGGAAACCGGAAAGCAAAGTACGCAAACAAAAATGCAGCGACTCAGCGATCAGCAGCGCCTCGAAGAGGTTGCACGTATGCTGAGTGGTGATAAATTGTCGGATGCAGCATTAGCCAATGCGCGTGAGTTAATGATGGCCTGAATATGGACGACCCCGGATTTTTTTACATAGCGGTTTCAGAGATCGTATTTCTTTCCCTGATTGGTTTCATCGCAGGATGGCTGATTGTAATGGATGCCGTACCACAACCGAAAAATGCAGTGAAATGGTCGGTGGCTCTTTTTTTTGCAGCTTTGCTCGCTGTAATGGCAAGTAATACTCCGGTTATGATCGTCTCACTTTTTCAAATCAAACCTTATTTTTTATTGGTATTCGGTATCGTCTTCGGTTTTTATCTGAACCGTTACAACGACCGGTTAGCTGAGGAAAAAAGAACTGTTGCGAAAGTATTGCTAACTTACATAGGGAGTTTGTCAGGATTGATTTTCCTCAATATGCTCACATATTCTGCTGCTCTATTGCTCATTTATCTGCGGAGTAGCTGAGGATTTCCTGTTTTTTTTCGGGTATTCGCGTAAAGGATTGAAGTAGTAGCCAATGCTAAATACCGCTTCCAAACCAGCATAGGGCGGTGGTTTTCTTAGATTTTCTCTGTTATTTCCCGGGTGATTTTCGAATTTGTCCTGGATACGGGTGATTTCTTTATTGATACCGATTCCAAAAAATGTGGAGAGATAAAAACGTTTCGAAATTCTCCTCACCGCGCAACCGCAAATTTGATTTGCTTGTTTTCACCGTTCGACATTGCAATGCTGATCAAATAGTATCCTGCAGGAAATTGAGAAGTATCAAAACTAAGTCTGTTCTTTCCTGCTTTGATTCTGTCCTCAAGCAATACACAAACTATTCTTCCCTGCATATCCAAAACGCGGATGCTTCCAATTGTTGTTTGTTCCAGGGTGAAATCGAACTGAATGCGTTCATTACCCGGATTGGGGAATACATTCATTCCGCTTATGCTTTTGCTCTCATCAGAAATGCCTGCAACAGGATTCGCTGAACAACTTATTTCAGAGGAAACTTCTGCAATCCACGTTCCGTTGGCGTTTACCGCTTTCCCGAATGTGCCGGCCATCCATGCGGTACACGGTTGGTTGTAGCGACGCTGTATTCCCGAATAATCTCCCCAACGCTCTCCGGTACCCGAAATGACATTGACGTAACTGTTGCCTTGTTTCAAGGTGACAAAATTCGAATAGGTGGAATCGTCTCTGAACAATACGGTTCCTGTTCCACCGGGTTCGGTTGAGGATACGTAATTGAAACCGATGATGGCCTGCGCATCTCCTTCCTGATATCCTGCCCAGGCAATATTCGGATAACCGATAAACCGGGTTGCATCTACAAGCAGATTCGCACGCACAGTAGGATTTCCATCTACATCGTCAATGAAACCATGATAGATTGCCGAAAGCCCTGTTGTAGTGTCTCTGCTGCATTGAATGTACTGGATCTGATCGCCTACCTGAAATCCGCCGTAAATACGATTGTCGTTGGTGTCGAAAAAGTGTCCGTTCGGTTGTTCACCGTCGGGCGGAATTCCATACTGACGATTCGACCTCCGCGTTTGTATGCTGAGTTGAGGCGTGCCCATTACGAGGGGACGATCGATATGCAGAATAAATAAACTATCGTTGGCAGCAGAAAGTGTTTTGTTCGACAATAGATACATGTCCTGATTCAGATTCTCTGCTCCCAATGGGATTGGAGTAATGTTGAACATCGTATGATGCGGTGCTCCCGGAACCTGAATGTTGTGGTAATAGGCTGTTAAAAGCGTATCTCCATTGTATCCGTTATGCAATCCCACCTGCCAGAATGTTCCTTCTACAAATCCACTATTGTTGGTTGATCCGTTATAAAACGTATTGACTCCAATGAATAAATCATATTGTGAAATTCCTATAACAGGGTAATCCGACCAGGTATCATTCAGCAGTGGATTACCTTTTATTTTGTATAAATTCCAGGGATCCGTTGGGTTTGTGGTGGTGGAAAAACAAACGATGATGTGACTGGTATTGAATGAACTTCCATTGAGCCATACCATAATGAAACGCTGATTCATTGGATCGTAAACAACTTTTGGATCGTATTTCGATCCTGTTAATCCAAGTGAAACTGAAAAATTCGAAAGAAAATTAGTGTACATCAAACTATCGTTGTTGATGTCGTACATATAGATATTCGTATTGATCACTGATACCACATACCCATCGTCCGAAATTGCAATATCGTTATCATTAGGAACACTTCCTCCCATGAGGTTACCTTCAAAATTTGCACCAACAACAGGTTGCTGACTCCCTCCGCGTTGATTAGAAGTAGAAGAATACCGGGTAGGGTAGCGGTCCTTGAGTGTAGATTTTAGCGCGGCAAGTTCTGCACGCTGGCCGGTACTTCCCGGGCCTGGCATTTCTAGGTTTTGAAGTGAAATACTCAGTCCGCCACTTACCAGTAAAGGATCAACAACTGCAGCAGGACTATATTTTTCGGAGAGAACAGAATACTGCTGGGCATTTAAAGAGCCCGCCAGCAACAAAGAAAGCAAAAGCGTTCGCATAGACTGATTTTGGATACGAAATATACGAACTAATATGCGAAAAGCGAATGCCACAGAATAGGTTTGCTGATACATTGGATTATCTAATTCAGAATGCCATCAAATCATTCGTTTTGTGTAGTTTATTCAACACCTATCGATCTTTCCAAGGGGGTGTATCTTGTTCGGATTCAATCTGAAAATCATACAGGAATTCAACGACTCATTGTCGATTAAAAGCTTTTATAAATAGTAAAGGTGGGCGGAAGTCCCCCTTTTTTATTTGTATTCCGCTTTGTTTCTTTTAATACATACTTGTGTAAGAGTTACGATAAAGGAATAAAAAAAACAGTGAACACATAAAGAATTACCAATAATAAGTGACGAATATCACCATTTGTTTGTTCGATTTGTGTTCTATTTGCATACAAAACTGTTGACCATGATTCGTTTATTATTGTTGTTTTCTTTTCTGCCGGTGTTTGCATTTCAGACAACTGAATTCAAGCTTTCCAATGAGGAGTTTTTGAAAAAACTTCAATCACTTCCGGATGCGCAGTTAGTGGATGTGCGTACGCAAGGGGAATTCAGAAAAAACCATTTGAAAGGTGCAATGAACCTCAATGTAAATGGAGAAGAGTTTCAGAAACAAGTCAGTGCTCTCGACAAAACCAAACCGGTGCTGGTTTATTGCTGGTCGGGTGGAAGAAGTTCCAATGCTGCAGAATACATGCGTCAGCAAGGTTTAACTGTTTACGAAATGAAAGACGGAATGATGCGGTGGATTGCTGAAAACAAACCCTACGAAGAAGGTACTGCGCCTGCTGCAGGAATGAGCATGGAGGAATACAACGGATACCTGAAATCAAAAAAATTGGTCCTCGTTGATTTTAATGCTACCTGGTGCGCTCCTTGCCGTAAAATGTCGCCATGGCTCGATGAATTGGCAAAAAAATATCCGAACGATTTGATCGTTGTAAAAATCAACACCGAAGAAAACGGAACTGTTGTAAAAACACTTAATGTTGCCGGCGTTCCATACCTGATGCTGTACAAAAACGAGAAAGTCATTTGGACACACTCCGGTCTCGCCGAAAAAAGCGTAATGGAGGCGGAGATCGAGAAAGCGTTGAAGTGATTACTTATTAGGTGTTCGGTGAAATTTGTATCCGAATCCAACCGACCAAATCCATTCATCCGTTCGGTCACGGTGAAAAAAGGGAGTAATCAGCACGAGATTTTTAAAATCGATCCGTGGTGAAACACCTAATCGAGCGCCCAAATTTCCATTCAAAACATATAGTGAAGGAAATGCACCTATTCCCATTTTTAAGTTTTTATTGATTACAAAATATAAACCTGGCCCCCCTACATTCATCGAATAGAAGTTTTTGCCGAAACTAAAACCAAGCATTCCTTCAAGGCCTGCCTTAAATTCTCCCGATTCGTTGTTAACCGATAGTTGATGTGCATTTACATGAATAGGAAAGAATAGTGTAATTACTACAAAATTTACTACTGATCTCATTGTAAGAAATTAGTTTGTGATAGAATAAGTCTGAGGTAAATCCAATGATAGATTTACCTCAGACTATGTTTTAGAATGACTGTCGAATTGTGATCCCGTATGTTCTTGGATCACCCAATACTGCCGCATAATGCCCCGCACTTCCTGCTGCTACAAGTAGTTGTTCAAAGTAATTGTTATTAAGCAGATTTCGCGACCAAAGGCTAATCGTTAATCCTTCATTGGCTCTGAATCCAATTCTGGAGTTGACCAATGCATACGCATCAATATTAATGTAAGCAGATGCAGAAGGGCTTGATGAAAATGAGGATCTGTAAAATCCATCTGCTGCCAAAAAGAAACGGCCGCTTCGTCCAAGTAGTTTTCCTTTATGGCTGTATTCTCCATTTAATGATCCTGCATATTTTGAAATTCCGGGTAAAACCGATCCGGAAATATCCTTGAATGATTGCGTTCCTCCAACTTCTTCGATGGGTACAGGTGCATTGGTGAATTTGATGTATTTTCCATCTGTATAGGCAAAAGATCCGGATAGGGTAAAGCTGCTTCCAATTCTAATTCCCCCATCCAATTCAGCACCAATTACCCTTACAAGTTCAGCATTGGAAAGATACCCTCTGTTTACGCCTATTTCAGGTGTTTGTACCAGTGTTTGGTAATCTTTGATTTCAGTTGCATGAACTGTTACGTTTAAAAAACTTTTTTTCGTTGGAGCAGATTTGAATCCAAGTTCTGCATGTGAAACAAATTCAGGTTTTACAAGCGCAAGATCTTTCATTACTTCTCCATTCTGAGTAGGAAGTCCACCCAGATTCAATCCTATTGGTTTATAGCTGGTAGAATAGGTGGCATAAGCATTGAATTTTTCTGAGGCTTTGTAGGCAATTGTGAGCACACCCGAAAAATTCTGATTTGAAGCTGATGCGTCAAATTGTTGGTCATTATAAACCGATCGTTTAATCGCAAGTAATGCGGGATCATTCGTTTCAAGTCCTCCATATGTTTCCCGTTTATAATTCAATGATTTTTCATCGAGATTAAAACGAAGGCCCGGAAGGACATGTAGTTTTTTGGTTACCGCCCAGTCAACATTGGCAAAGGCTGCTGCTGTAAAACTCTGAAGTTTACTATACGTTCTGATTCCGTATCCCTCCAACAAACCCGGTGTTTGCCATAATGGACTGGTCGAATTCTGGGAAAACCTCCACTGCGCAGATCCTGATTCTTCACTGTGATAGGGTGAGGTCCATAAATTCTGGCCTAATGCGTACACTCCAATCACGCCACTGATATTATCCGTAACATCACCGGCATAGCGTATTTCCTGCGACCATTGCTCATGACGCGAAGGTGCTTGCGAAAGTGATAATACAGATAATCCGGTGAAATCCCTGTCATTGGATGGCCCCCAGTACCAATGTCGCCATGCAGTTGTTGAAGTGAGCGTACCCTTTCCGATTTTCGCATCAATATTCAATGATGTTCCTCCAAGATCATTGGTAGATTTCCACGGTGTATTGTGATCGATAATTCTGTCGTAGGGATTTGTTGTAGGCAACGAATAACCAAGGTCTGCGATGATAGTGTTGAATTGGCGGTATGCAGCTCTTTTGGTGGTTACCACTCCTGCAACTACCTGGGCATATCCATCCGGACGTTGGCGATTGAAATCGGCAAACCAGGTGATTTTCAGATTATCATTTACACGATAAAGTAGTTGTGTTCTTACTCCTAAATTGTTAAGGTCATTTACATCCGAATTTGTAGCGATATTTTTAATTAATCCATCACGTTGTGTTCCGGAAAATGATATTCGAAGCGCTGTTTTTTTGCTCAAGGGACCGGTTACAGATCCCTTAGCTTGTACAAATCCGTAGTTTCCATAACTTAATTCGTAGGTTGCACCGGGTGTAAAGCTGGCCGCTCTGGATGTGATGTTAAATGCTCCGGCGGTCGTGTTTTTTCCAAACAATGTTCCTTGAGGACCACGCAATACTTCAATACGGTCTACATCAACAAAATCAAGCGCTGTGGCAGCAGGACGAGCATAATAAACCCCGTCAACATAAAATCCGACTCCGGGATCAATTCCGTCATTGGTCAATCCAAATGTTGACCCCATGCCCCGGATATTGAGTGTTGTATTTCTGGGATTTGAGGAGTACAATTGAACCGATGGAACCAGTTCCTTGATGCGGTTTACATTGAACGCACCTGACTCTTCAATTTGAGCACCACTCACAACGGAAATAGGAATGGGTACATCCTGAGCATTTTCTTCCCTGCGTCGTGCGCTAATGGTAATTTCATCAATAAGGGTGTTGTTGGATTTTAGCTTTATATCCAGGTTTTCTCCCGGAACTTTTGCTTCAATTTCCTGTGAGTGGTATCCGATGTAAGACACAATAATCCTGACAGGAAATCCTACTGAATTGCTTAATACAAATTTTCCGTTGGCATCAGTTGTTGTGCCTTTTGAATTTCCTTTTATCACCACAGAGGCTCCAATAAGAGGTTCTTTGGTTTCGGAATCTGTTATAGTTCCTGTTAAGAGTTCGCCGGTATTTTGTGCATAAACAAAACTAGTGGTCGTAAAGAGAAGTAAAAGAAGTATGATTTTGAATGTAGTTTTCATGGTTTTTTAGATTGAGTTGCTTAAAAAATTGAATGGAATTTTTTTATTCACATTCGGCAACACAACCAATTGGATTGGTGAAATCCCCTAAATGAGTTATACAATCCCGACATAATTGCAGACCGTTTCATGTTTTATTTTTTTAAATCTGATGCAATAATACCAATATTCTATCGTATAGGTAGATTATAGATTAAAACAAAATCGTGTGTTTGCCCTATTTGATTTGTCGTAGACTAAATGATTTGATTGCTGATATTCTCCGCCTGCTGTCTAATTTCATTCAGCGCTACGCTTTCCCATAACTGACCTTTTCGGGTTGGACCTAAGGTGAAAAGATTGGGTTGTGAATTGCCTTTATTATCAATCAGTCTTCCGCTTTCATCAGTCAGTATTCCCATTTGGAGGTCGTTCAATACAACGTGGCCGTCAGATAGCAATTGCTTTATGAGTGGTGAATCAATTTTTCTGAAGTCACTTTGAGATCCGGTGCAATTGACGATGTAATCTGTTGTAACAGCCGATAGATTTCCGGATTTTTTATCCAGGTAGGAGAGGATAAACTCATCGGATCGTGTCAGACTGATTCCTTTAATTCTTCCTGCCCGAATAGAGAGTTGTCCGTTTTCAATCAGTTTTTTTATAAGTTCTGAAGATTCTTCAGGAATACGGTGACGATGAATTTCCCAAAATGGACGGATATGCCGGTGGAATTGTTTTTTTTGATCAATTGACCAATTCGCCCAAATTTGATTTTGGTAAGGACGAATCCCATCAATGATTGCCGACCAATGCAAATTGGGATGGGTATTTGTTTTTTCGCGTAAAAACTTCAGAAAACCTATTGGCGTTTCGCAACCATTCAATAGTTCATCTTTATTTGGAACGAATGCTCCTGTTAGTTTATGGGTCAGGGGGAGTAGTCCATTTCTGGATATGGCAATGATCTTTCCGGTGTGCTTGTTTTTATTGAGTGTGATCAGATGGTCGATGGTACTTAGCCCCATGCCAACAAAAAGAACTGTTTTATCTTTTGGAATGGATGCCAGAATTCCGTTTTGCCAGGGTAGTGGAAAATACTTTGGATGTTTTCTGATTTCGGGATGAGCCGCACTTAAATCCGGAGGAGGAAAATTGCCCGGTGCAAGCACAACCTGATCTGCAATTATTTCTTTTTCATTTCGAAGAATAACATTCCATTTATCATCCGATTTCTCAAGTCTGGCAACTTCACCCAAAACAATCTGAAACCGGGTGGAATAGGTTGCGCTAAGATTATCAAGATTTGATTTAAGATACTCACCATAAATGCTACGAGGCACAAAAGAATGTTCAGTGTAGCCTGAATCCCGGTAGTTATAATTATCCCGAATCCATTGAATAAAGTGATTTGGATGGTGCTGATAAATACTCATTCGTCCTGCCCTCACATTAAGGGGTTGCAATTCAAACTCAGATTTATAGGCTATCCCCTTTCCAAGTTGTTCCGGATTTTTCTCAATGAGAAGAATGGAAGATGCCTCATTTTCTTTTTCAAGTAAGGAACTTACCAAAACCAATCCGGACAATCCGCTTCCTATTACAACAATCGATTTCATGTCTAATCAGGATCGAAAATACTTAAATTCTACAGAACTAATAGAATATTTAAAAATTAGTAGTCCCGAATTGCTCCTCTAAACAGGATAATTGAAGTGTTTTGCCTGAAAGTAATTGAAAATGAAACGAATCAGCTGCGTTTCTTTCGGCGGGTTCTTTTCTTTTCTTCAGCAATGATATCGGCCAATGTCCGGTCTTTAAGGGCGTTTACAGTGATGTCGCGCACCTCCTTTAGAACAAAGCGTATTCCGCATGTTTCGATATCATGGCATTCCTCACAGGGCTCAAAATATTTGTGTGTTACACATGGAAGTAAACCAATGGCCCCGTCAAAAATCCGGATCACATCTGCAAGGTTAACATCTTCAGGATTTTTTAGGAGATAATAACCACCCCCTTTACCCATTTTACTTCCAAGAACACCATTCTTTTTCAATTCGAGCAATATTGCCTCAAGGAATTTGCGGGGAATGTTTTCCTCCTCTGCAATTTCAGTAATCAGCACAGGACCATCGCCATAACGCTTGCCCAGAAAAGAAAGAGCATTTAGGGAATATTTGGCCTTTTTGGATAACATGATGCAAGGTAGTAAAATCAATGAATAGTGAATAGAAAACAGTGAAAAGTGAACTCCTTACTAATTACTCTTCTCCTATACCGATAACCAATAACTGATAACCGATAACCGATAACAAAAAATCACCCGTGCATCGTTTCTTTCCTTCCATATTTCTCCATTAATCCAGCCTCGTAATCCAAAAACTGTTGCCAGCGTTTATCCACGTTTACACTTTTGCTGTATTTGCGCGCAAAACCGATAAATGTTGCATAATGACCGGCTTCCGAAGCCATTAGTGAAAAATAGAATTCGCGGAGATCGGCATCCTTCATTTTTTCGGAGAGCATTTTAAACCGTTCGCAACTTCTTGCTTCAATCATTGCTGCAAAGAGCAAACGATCAACCAATTGTTGTTCGCGATTTCCGCCTTTTATCATGAATTCCATCAGATCATTTACATAATCATCTCTGCGCTCCGCTCCGAGTTTTAATCCTTTTTCCTTGATTTTTGCAACTACTAAATTGAAATGTTCCATTTCCTCTACAGCTATCTTACCCATTTCCTCCACCAATTCAGGATGTTCAGAATGCCTGACAATTAAACTTATTGCATTGGAAGCTGCTTTTTGTTCACACCACGCATGGTCGGTCAGAATTTCCGAAATATTGCTCTCCACCAGCGCCAACCAGCGGGGATCAGTGGGAAGTTTGAGTCCGAGCATTTGTTTTTTTTTACAAAGTTAGTGATATGTGTCAATAGTTATCGGTGAACGGTGAAGTGATCCCGGCGCGATTGGTCGGGACAGGCCAGTGGCGGTGATCAGAACTTCTTCCCAATCACTCGTTACCCATAACTTATAACTAATAACTACTAACCAGAACAGTGAACAGAACTTCTATCCAACCACTCTTATACTGATAACTGATAACCGATAATAAGCCACAGTTATTAACAATGTGTTGAAAAAACTCCTTTTGGCATTGGGATTGTGAAGTGTATTTTTAAAAACCAACCAAAATCAACATCACGTGAGAAAATGTTTACTGACTTTAGCCGGACTGAGCATAACAATGCTGGTTCAGGCGCAGCCCGACATGATGACGGAGAAGGAGCGGCAGTACAAAGATTCGATCGACGCTCTTAATGCGGCATCGGCTATGACTGCAGAATTCCAAACCGCTTACAACGACGGTAATAACCTCTTTGCACAGCGAAAGTTTAACGATGCAATTTCAGCCTACGAAAAGGCACTCGGAATTTCCAATACCTTCAAAGAGGCATGGTACAATAAAGGAGTTGCGGAAATTGAAGCAAAAAAATATACTCAGGCAGTAGGTAGTTTCACCAGTCTGATCAAACTTAATGATCAGAATGGTAAGGCCTATTTTCAGCGTGCACGTGCGTATCAACTCAACAACGATTTGAAAAACGCCGAAACCGATTTGATGAAAGCCGCATCGCTTAGTCCTAAGAATGAGAAAGTATTTTACAATCTTGGAACAGTATATTTCCTTATGAAGGATTATACCAAAGCATTGGAACAGTTTGGTAAAGCCATTACACTGAAACCTGATTTTGCCTATGCTTATAACGATCGTGGTTCCTGTTACCGGATGATGGAGAAGTATCCTGAAGCCGTTAAGGAATACGACCTGGCTGTGAAGTACAATGGAAAGCTTCCTTTTGTGCTGAATAATCTCGGTACAGCAAAACGTAAACTGAAAGATTTTTCGGGCGCGTTGGATGCATATAACCGCGCGCTCAGTATCGATCCCGCTTTCTTTCTGGCTTATCTGAACAGAGGAGCATTGAATTTTGACCAGGGTAAATGGGATGAAGCGATTAAAGATTTTAATAAGTGCATTGAGATCAAGGGCGATTATGCTCCTGCCTACAACAACAGAGGCAGTGCCAAAATGAAGAAAGAAGATTATCGCGGTGCATTGGCAGATTTTGACAAAGCCATTCAGCTCGATCCTTCTTATGCAAACGCTTATGTAAACCGTGGTACAGCCAAAGAAATGAACCGTGATGCTGCGGGAGCTTGTGCCGATTGGAAAAAAGCACGTGAGCTCGGAGCTGAACTGGGTAAGAAATTTTTTGTTAACGATTGCAACGAGTAAGAACTATGAGAACGATATACAACACACTATTCTCCGGCATATTGCTCTTTGCTGCATCGGCATTGAATGCACAGAATGTTGAATTTAAATCTTCTAACTTCAAGGATAAGAAGGAAGAATTTAAAGCTGCAACAGAGGGAATCGATAAAGGCGATGATTTTTTGAAAAAGGGGAATGCATTGATACTCGAAACAAAAGATCCGGGCGATAATTTCCTTTTGGCGATTTATCACTACTCCAAAGCACAATCACTCAATCCCAACAACGCCGAATTGAACTTCAAACTGGCAAATGCCTATCTCTATACCAACGAGAAATACAAGGCGAAAGATCACCTCATGAAGGCTATTCAGCTGGATGCGAATGTGGATAAAAAACAGGAGTTTTTCCTCGGTCTGGTTTATCTCTATGATGCGAAATGGGATGATGCCATGAAAGCGTTCAAATCATTTGAGGGTAGCAAAAAGGCAGATGATTATGTAAAATTCATTGCCAAACACCTCGAAGAATGCAAAAGCGGAAAAACCCTTATGGCAAAACCCGAACGTGTTTGGGTGGATAACATCAGCGAACTGAATTCCGAATCGGATGATTATTCGCCTTCTATTACAATGGATGGTGCAAGTATGATCTTTACTTCACGCCGTCCAAACGGGCATTCTCAACAGGCATGGGGTGGTTATGATGCTGATGTTTATACTTCTGATCTTGTAAACGGTAAATGGAATACTCCAAAATCAATCGGCGCACAGATCAATACCGATAAGGATGAAGTTTCCAGTATGCTGGCCTACAACGGTACCAAACTGCTGATGTTCCGTAACGAAGCCGGACACTTCGATATTTTCGAGTCGGAACTGCGAGGTAGTAACTGGAGTGCACCCATAAATTTTGCACGTGTTATCAATACCGTCGCCAACCAGACATTTGCTTCTTACGATTTTGATGATGTAAAAATCTATTATCTCTCCGACAAAGAAGGTGGTGTTTCCAATAGCGGAACGGATATCTATTTCAGCGGTGTAATGGATCGTGCAAAACGTCAGTACGGTAACGGTATGAGCGTTGGTTCGGTCATCAATACCCGATTTAACGAAGGACCAATCTACATGCACCCCGATGGTGAAACCATGTATTTCGCCTCACAAGGACACAATTCAATGGGTGGGTATGATATTTTCGTATCGTACAAAAAGCAAGGACAATGGCTTGCTCCGATCAATATGGGCTATCCAATCAATTCGCCATACGATGATTTCATCTGCGCAATGTCAGCCAACAGCAAATACATGTACATGGCCTCCAATCGTCCAGGTGGTAAAGGCGGATTAGATCTCTACAAAGTCACTTTCTGGGGACCGGAAAAGAAGTTGATAGTTGATACCGAAGATTATCTTCTCTCATCCATTGCAAGTCCGATTCAGGATAACGTGATTGAAGCATCTGTTCAGGTGCAGAAGAAAAGTCTGACTGTTTTCAAAGGACGAACCATCGATGCCATTACCAAGAAACCGGTAGAGGCAGAGATTGAGATCGTTGACAATGCAACAGGACAAGGAGTATCTGTTTTCAATACCAACAGTGCAACCGGAAAATTCCTACTTTCATTAAACAGCGGAAAAAACTACGGTATCGCCGTTAAAGCTCCGGGATATTTGTTCCACTCTGAGAACTTCGATATTCCACTTTATTCCGATTATAACCTTGTGGACAAAGAAATTGAGTTGAAGAATATTGCCGTAGGAAGCAAAATAGCACTCCGTAACATTTTCTTCGCTACAGGTTCGGCAACACTTACCAAGGAATCCAATTCAGAGCTTGATCGTCTGGTAAAACTTCTGAAGGATGTTCCCAAACTGAAAATCGAGATCTCCGGTCATACCGATAATGTTGGTTCTGAAAGCATGAACCAGAAACTTTCGGAAGATCGTGCTGCTTCAGTGGTAGCTTATGTGATTTCCAAGGGAATCTCCAAAGATCGCCTTACTTCCAAAGGTTATGGATCTACACGCCCTGTTGCATCCAACAATTCAGCGGATGGACGTCAGCAAAACCGACGCACGGAATTTGAAATTCTCTCCAATTAATTTGTACTTCACAAATAGAAAGTCCCGACATTTACGTCGGGACTTTTTTTTACCACTATGCAAAGACTATTTTTCTTTATTGTATTCTTTTCTTCACAGTTGTTAAACGCTCAGGATGTAAATGTTCCTGTAGAAGAAAAAGGTTTTTTGGGACTTGATGAATTTCAGGTAATGAATCTGATTTACCTGGTTTCCGTATTGGTAGTGATTCTGTTTATGCGCCGAATGCGTAACCGCAATTACAAAGAGTAATCCCGAATTGTTCAGTTAAAAAATTAGCACGTTCATGAAAACAATCCTAATTACAGGTGCCACATCCGGATTCGGAAAGGCGATTGCAACTCTTTTTGCTTCCAATGGCTGGAAAATCATCATTACCGGGCGCCGGGAAGAACGATTGCTCAATTTGCAGGAAGCGTTGAGAAAAAAATACGGAGTGGAAGTCCTCGCACTTAATTTTGATATCAGAAACCGCGATCTAACCCTTAATGAATTGTCGAACCTTCCAAAGGAGTTTGCGAACGTTGATGTATTGGTAAACAATGCGGGATTAGCACTTGGTTTGAGTTCAATCGACGAAGGCGATGTGGATGAATGGGAACAAATGATTGATACCAATGTAAAGGGAATGCTATATGCCATCAGAGCCATCGCACCCGGAATGCGTGCACGCAAAAGCGGACATATCATCAACATCGGTTCCACTGCCGGAAAAGAAGCGTATAAAAATGGAAATGTGTATTGCGCAACCAAACATGCAGTTGAAGCAATTACCAAGGGCACAAGAGCAGATCTTTTGCCATATAATGTAAAGGTAACCAGTGTTTGTCCCGGTATGGCTGAAACAGAGTTTTCCGAAGTTCGTTTTTCGGGTGATACCAACAGAGCAAAACAGGTTTATCAGGGTTTTGAACCATTGCGTCCTGAAGATATTGCGGAGGTCGTTTATTTTGCTGCCACCCGACCTGCACATGTTTGTCTGAATGATGTAATTCTAACTCCAACTGCTCAGGCAAATTCATTTTATACAGAGCGAAATAATTAATGAAATACAAACCGTTTGTACGATCCTGTTTTCAGTCATGAAAAATCATTTCAAAACAATTTTCCTTTCTTTTAGTGCAATCCTGCTTGTGCAATCCTGCGCGCATAAGGCAGAAGACGCGGATCTGATTGTTCATAACGCGCATATTTATTCGCTGGATGAAACAAACACCGTTTATGAAGCGATGGCTATCAAAGATGGTAAAATCATTGAACTGGGGCCTGAACGCCAGATCCTGAATAAATACAGAAGCAAAGAACAGTTCGATGCAGGTAAAAATTATATTTACCCGGGCTTCATCGATGCGCATGGACATCTGCTGGGTTATGGACAGTTGATGCTGCAATGCGATCTTACAGGGACAAATTCATTGGAGGAGGTACTCTCAAAAGTCGAAAAGTTCGGTGCAAAATCTTCTTCTGCAGTAGTATATGGTAGAGGATGGGACCAAAACGATTGGCAGAACAAACAATTTCCCGATAATGTAAAACTTAGTCAACTATTTCCTGATCGCCCTGTTGTATTGAGTCGTATTGACGGTCATGCTGTATTGGTAAACAACAAGGCACTCGAATTAGCCGGAGTTGATGCAAGCACTTCTGTAGAAGGAGGAGATTTTATAAAAAATGCAGATGGAAAACTTACAGGAGTGCTGATTGATAATGCAATTGAACGTGTTCTTGGTTCATTACCTGTTCAAACCGATGATGAAATACGTCGGGCATTGGAAACTGCAGATCGTGATCTAGTCAGTTATGGAATTACTACTGTATCCGATGCCGGAGTAGATAAATCGGTAGTCGATGTGATGCATGCATTGATGAAGGACGGATCATTTAAACTACGTGTGTATGCCATGATGCGTCCAACTGCTGCAAACCTTGAATATTATTCGGTAAATGGTCCGTATAAGGATGATCGTCTGAATATTCGCTCATTTAAATTTATGGCCGATGGCGCATTGGGATCATGGGGTGCGTGTTTGAAAGAACCCTACCATGATGCAGCACTACCCGGACATCGAGGTAAAATGACAGTGAGTCTTGATGAATTACGTGATGCTGCCGATTTGCTCAACGAAAGTGGTTTTCAGGTGAACACACATTGCATTGGCGATTCTGCCAACAAAGCGGTATTAAGTATCTATGCCGAAATACTTGGGGATATGAATGATAAGCGCTGGAGAATTGAACATGCACAAATTTTGGATACAGCCGATATCAATTATTTTTTCAGGTATAGTATAATTCCTTCCGTTCAACCCACACATGCAATTTCTGATATGCCCTGGGCAGAAAACAGAATCGGTGCTTCCAGGATGATCGGCGCTTATGCCTACCGTACCCTGTTAAATACAAACGGATGGATTGCACTCGGAACAGATTTTCCCGTTGAGCATCCTGATCCGCTGATGACATTTTTTGCAGCAGTTTTCAGAAAGGATCGCAAAGGAAATCCTGCTGATGGATTTTTGATCAATGAACGATTATCCCGCGAAGAAGCACTCAGAGGAATGACCATTTGGGCAGCAAAATCAAATTTTGAGGAGGATGAAAAAGGCTCACTTGAAAAGGGAAAGTTTGCAGATTTTGTTGTGCTCAATCAGGACTTGCTTAACGTACGGGAGAAGGATTTTTTTAAGACTCAGGTAAATGCAACCTATATAAACGGCGAACGGGTCTACTCGTATAAGTAAAACCCGCTCACCGTAACACCAAATAAAGCGTCTTTAGAACGAAGGACAACTGATGGTCCTGAACTGTCTCTTTTTAGGTTTACATGGAATATTGATCGCCATGGAAATTTCGTGTGATCCACCAGATGCATTGGTCAACTTGGAAACGGTTACATCATAGCTGTATCCAAAATTGAAGATGTCGGATTTCACACCTATTAACGCAATAAACGCATCCTTATTTCGGTACCATGCACCAAAAACAATGTTTTTTGTGTTGACATAAAGACCCATATTCAATTGCTGGAATGTTCCCTGCGAACGGTACATGATATTGGGAGATAGCGTTGCGTCGTTGGTAGAGTATTTCGAATTCCCCAATGGAATAACTGCACCGGCATGACCCGAAAGTTTCATTGGTAGCGGACTTGTACCTGTTACCAGCGATTCGTTGGGCTCTGTTAAATGGTGTGCAGAGAAACCGATGTAAAAGTTTTCGCTGAAACCGAGAATACCTGCAGAGAAATCCATGTTTCCTACTGAGCCGCCGCGCGGTACGTCAGCAGTTTGATAAACGAAACCTCTTCGCGGATCGATCATATCACCAAAGGTGAGTTTGCTCCAGTCGAGCGATTTCTGGAAATAGGATGCCTGAACACCAAAGCGCAGTGAAAATTTGCGTCCCAGCTTAAGCTGATAGGCATACATCGCGTTGATGGTAGTTGTGTTCAACGTTCCTTCACCTGCTTTATCGTTGGTCACCAACAAACCCAGTCCACCATAGATTGATTCCACATGCTGGTCATACGATGCAGATGTAGTAACAAATGTTCCCGACAAGGCTGGCCATTGGTTACGGTAGTTGAGGTTGATGCGCGGACAACGCTTCGAACCTGCAAACGCCGGATTCAGATAAAGCGGGTTTGCAAAGAACTGAGTGAACTCAGGATCCTGTGCGCGAACATCATTGTGCAGAACGATTCCCAGAATCATAATGCTACAGTATTTGAGGAAATTTCGTTTCATAACTCTTTCCTTTCTTATTTAGGACTGTTAAGGATCACACTTTGTTTTTTACCAAGACCATTCAGAGAAAGGCGCATGGAAACTTCATGTGAACCGTAATAGGTCTGGTTCAGATATGATTTGGTAACATCGAATTGGTACAACAAACGAAGGCGTCCGGTTTGAATTCCTGCAGTTGCAAGAACTTGTCCGTTAGGAGCCGCAGCAGCACCTAAGCTCATCCACTGATAACGTGCATTGAATCCTGCCCATAATTCATTGACCTGACCCTGACGCATAAAGCTAACCTGAGGTGATAGTACAAGTTTCGATTCGTACAAGCGTTTGAAATCGGTTCCCACTACGGCTTTGAATCGGGTAGGGGTGGAGCTTACACCCCCCATGTCGTTTTGGCGAACTCCTAGAGCGGGATGCAACATATTATCGATTCCGATTGCGGAATAGAAATATTTCGTTTGTACGAGCGTAGAGAAATGCACATCAAATCCACGCTGGGTTTTTGGCATTCCCTCACCATTAAGAGGCATTCCGAATACTCCGCGTACCGGTTCAATTCGGCTTCCGGAATGGAGTTTGTCGGCATGAATATCGTTCTGATAAATATTAGCCATCACTCCGGGTTCGATACTGAAATTTTTATTGATGCGAAACTTCGGAGAGAAAAGGAATGATCCGGTGAATCCGGTATAGCCTCCGTTGTTTGCACTGATTGCATTCATTCCTATCCCCCATGCACTTTTCATTTTCTTGTTGAACTGAGAATAAAAAACACGGGCATTGTTTACACTGTGGTCTGCATCACTCCATTGATTCCGGTAACCAAGACTTAATGAAGGACTCACACTGGTAGATGCAAATGCTGCATATTCGGCAGTGGCGATATTGTTGGGTTGCAGGAGAAGATGATCTCTGCCATTGTAAAAACCAAGACGGTTATCATGAAACTTTTTACGACGAGGTTGTGAAACTCCATTGTCTCGAACTTCATTTGAAGCAAGTGGGGTTCCAGGATTGTTCAAATCAACCGGTTGACCTTTCAGAATATCAATTGCAGTTACCGCAGCAGTGTTTCCGTAAGCCTCAGAGACAAGTTCCGGACGGTAAGCATCAAATACGTGAACTAATTTTGGAAGTTCGTTTGCAGATGCGATTGCAGTCTCTGTATTGCTTTCCCGGTTTTCATTTGTTGCCAATGTTGTGTTTTCCTGCTCCAGGGCTTGCTCGTTAGAAGCGAATGCAATTTGTTCTTCACTGGTGGAGTTCAGACTAAGCGGAGTGCGGGTTGAATTTGCAAATACCACAGTGCTCGTTTGTGTTGCGCGAACTTGATTCCGGTTGCGGTCAGGCAAGCTCGTTGCGGAAATTGCTGTTGCTTCAGTTTGAAAGGATGGTGAAGTAGTTGCGGTGTTCTGTTCGTTGCCGACAGATACTATAGAATTTAATACAATACTGTTTCCGTTAGCTGCATTTGGAATCATTGCAGTGAAGCGAGAAGTACTTCCATTTACAAGTGTTGCCGTATGATTTTCTGAAGTTGATTCATTTTGGTTAAGCAACAGAATACTTCCACCTCCAATTAGTAATGCAAGTGCTGCAACAGCTGCGTAACGCTTCCATGCAAATGGTTCTGCAATTGCGAGTAATTCACTTTCGTAAGCAAGAACAGGAATTTGTTCTTCTTCGGTGGAAATATGGGATTGTTTCCAGGCATCCAGATCGAGTTCATACTCGGGATGCTCCAAAAGGAAACTGTTCAGTTCTCGTTGTTGCGATGGGGATAAATTCCCTTCAACGTGATCGAACAACCATTTGTCGATGTTGCCATGGTTGATTCTGCTCATGCTAATACGGTTAGGTCCTTGAGTTGTGATTTCATTTTCTGACGGGCACGGAAGAGATACACTTTAACCTGACTCTCTGAAAGGTTCAGGATTTCGCTGATCTCTTTGTATTCGTAGCCTTCAAGATCCCTCAGCAATAAAACAGACCGCTGAACCGGAGTAAGCTGATCGAGACAATAATCTACGATCTCTTTCAGCTCCATCCTTAACTCATCTTCCATGTGCGGTTCCCACTGACTGTATTCCTCCACCAATTCCACGCGATTGCGGGTTTTGATAAAATTCAACATGCCATTGTGCGCAACAGTGAAGAGCCAGGATTTGGCTTTCTCCCATTCAACTTTTTTCCGGTTTACCCAAAGCTTCGCAAAAGTGTCCTGCACAATATCCCGAGTGTCCTCGGTGTTGCGCAGACTCTTGAACACAAAACGATGCAATCGTCCTGCGTACTCTTTCACGGCTCTATGGTACTCTGCCCGGTTCAAGTTGTTCGTTTGCTGAAGGTCCTTTGAAACGTGTAACCATGAGATACCCCCAAAAGTTACAGGCCCGCAGAAAAAACGGTAGGACCTCCGTATTTCTTTAGGGAAAGATAATGAAAAGCACTCAATTTCAAGGAATAGCAGGAAAAAAAATGGTAAAAAAAATTAACTATTTATAAAGTTTAGGTTTTTGATAATCAACCGTTTGAAAACCTTCTCATTAAAAGACTTTGTTTAATA
>ERZ761607.868-NODE-868-length-43368-cov-4.629395_pt1 | contig 43368 bp, 29 predicted proteins | sample MGYA00511164_ERZ761607 | MGnify/ENA primary metagenome ERZ761607 (study PRJEB28899, sample SAMN02445080) | bioreactor sludge metagenome | biome: EBPR sludge | place: Australia: Brisbane, Thorneside Wastewater Treatment Plant | collected 2011-06-22 ...
AGTCGAAGGCGCTCCGCGTTCGCCGAGAGCTCGAGCTCCTTGGCGGCGGGCGCGAACCGCGGATCGAGTTGCACGATGCGCGCGAGGGTGCGCGCGGCATCGTCGAAGCGATGGGTGCGCAGCTCGAGCTGATAGGCCATCAGCAGTCGGCCCGGATCGGACGACGCCTCCTGCCGCAGGCGTTGGAGTCCCGACTCGAGCTCACCCCGTTCCAGATCCGCTTCGACGCTCATGGTGTCGCACGATACGGCATCTCGGGGCGCGTCTTCCCCGTGGCGTGCAGGTTGACCGCGACCGTGACGGACACCGTGACGCAGACGCGCTCGGCCGCGGGTGCCGCACTCGGGGGTGCGAACGCGCGCGACCCGCGACGTGCACGAACGAGCGCGACGCGGGACGAAGCGCGTATCCTGTCGCGCGATGGAAGAACCGTCGTCGCTCGAGAAGATGTCGCGGCTCGCGAAGGGGCACGGCGCGCTGACACCGGGCCGTGGGATGGCGAGCGGCGTGCTCGCGCTGACGCTGGCGGTACTCGCGCTGCTCGGGGTGATCGGCTTCCACTTCCCCGCGTACACAAGCACCCCGGAGCTGCGCGCGCAGTACGACGTGCAGACGCTCCGCTACGTGCTCTTCGGTGGGATGGTGCTTTCGGGCGTGATCTCGGTCGCGAACCTGGTGCTCGGGCGCGCGCGTTGGCTCGCCGCGTGGTCGTTCGCGTTCCTCGGGATCGCGCAGCTCCTCGGGGGAGCGACGGTTCCCATCGGCGACTTCCCGGACGACACGCCCTACATCGGGCTCGACTTCTTCATTCTGGATCTGCTCGGATCGACGATCGTCTTCGTGTTGATCGAGAAGCTCTTTCCGCTTCGGAGAGAGCAGCCGATCTTCCGGCCGGAGTGGCAGACGGATCTACAACACTTCGTGATCAACCACCTCTCGGTGGGGCTCGTGCTGGTGGTGGTGAACCGCATCGTGCACGGCGCGTTCGGGTGGGCGGAGAGCGACACCCTGCGCGGCTGGGTGCAGGGGCTTCCGTTCGTGCCGGCGCTGCTGCTCTGCATCCTGGTCGCGGATCTCTCGCAGTATTGGCTCCACCGCGCGTACCACGAGGTCGGCTTCTTGTGGCGCTTCCACTCCGTGCACCACAGCGCGAAGTCGATGGATTGGCTCGCCGGATCGCGGCAGCACATCTTCGAGCTGATCCTCACGCGCGTGTTGGTGCTCGGGCCGATCTTCGTGCTCGGCTTCACCCAGCGGGTGGTGGACGCGTACGTGATCGTGGTGGGCTTCCAGGCGGTCTTCAATCACGCGAACGTCAGCGCCCGGCTCGGCCCGCTGCGCTACGTGATCGTGACCCCGAACTTCCATCATTGGCACCACTCGCGGGACACCGAGGCGATCGACCGCAACTACGCCGCGCACTTCGCGTTCCTCGACTACCTCTTCGGGACCGCGGTGACCGCGGAGCGTCAGTGGCCGCATCGCTACGGTGTGATCGGCGACTACGTGCCGGAGGGTTTCGTGCGGCAGTTCCTGTTTCCGTTCGTCGGCTCGACCGAGAGCCGCGAGGAGCGCGAGACGACGAAGCTGCCGGTGCCGCCGCCGGAGGCTGCGAGCGCGCCCGAGGCCGCGCCGCCGAGCGCGTCGGCTTGAGGCGCGCGATCGTTCGCCCGGGCGAAGTCCGCCGGTCCTCGTGAGGCTCGGTTTCCCGTCCGCGCGACACCCGAGGCGCATGCGTCGCGCGATTGTGGGTAGAGTGCGCGCGTGGCGGAGCACGTCGACCTCGAGGCGCTGCGGGCGCAGCTCACGGCGCGGTGGGAGGACGCGGGCGTCGACGTCTCGACCTTCGCGGGCGCGCCGATGGACGCGACGTGGCGGAGCGCGCCGGTTCCGACATCGGGTTCGGACGCGGTGCGCGGACGTCGTGCCGACGTGGGCGGTCAACCGGACGCGGGCTCCGCGCGGTCCGACTCGCGGTCCGACTCACGAAGCGAGTCGACGGCACTGAACGCGCCGAGCAGCGAGACGATCGTGCTCGGTGCAGTGCTCGGCGAAGGTGGCATGGGCGTCGTGCACCACGCGACGCAGACCTCGCTCGCGCGCACCGTCGCGGTGAAGCGTCTGAAGTCGAACGAGCAGGCCGCGGAACGACGATTGATGCTGGAAGCGCGCATCACGGGCGCGCTGGAGCACCCGAACGTGGTGCCGGTGCACGCGCTCGAGCGCGACGACTCGGGCCGCCCGATGATCGTGATGAAGCGCATCGAGGGGCGCGCGTGGAGCGAGTTGCTCGCGGGGGTGCCGGACGAGCGCCGGCTCGACGAGGACGTGTTGCGCGAGCACCTCGGCATCCTCGTGCAGGTGTCACGCGCGCTGCGTTTTGCCCACGCGCGTCGGGTGATCCATCGCGACGTGAAGCCCGAGAACGTGATGTTGGGCTCGTTCGACGAGGTCTACCTCGTCGATTGGGGCATCGCGGTCAGCCTCGATCGCGTCGACGGCGTTCCGTTCGCGGGCGACGTGCGGACGATCGAGGGCACGCCGGTGTACCTCGCTCCCGAGATGGCAGGCGCGGAGGGGGACGCGCTCGACGAGCGCACCGACGTGTACCTGCTCGGCGCGACGCTCTTCGAGATCCTCACGGGGCGTCCTCCGCACGCCGCGGACAGCGTCACGGCGGTGCTCGTGAAGGCGTTCTCGGGCGAGGTGCCGCCGCTGCCAGCCGCGACGCCGAGCGAGCTCTCGCGCATCGTGCAGCGCGCGTTGGCGCGCGAGCGCGAGGACCGGTTTCCGAGCGCGGTGGACTTCGCGGACGCGGTCGAGCAGTTCCTGCGGCATCGGGACTCCGCGCGGCTGTGCGCGGAGGCGGGACGACGCGCGGACGAGCTCGCGACGGCCCTCGAGCGCGTGCGGGCGAAGCCGAAGGGAGGCGACAGCGACGCGGATGCTGAAGAGCACGCACGGCACTTCGCGCTCTTCCACGAGGCGCGCTTCGCCTACGAGCAGGCGCTCGCGGGGTGGGCGCAGTGCACGGAGGCGACGCTCGGACGGCGCGCATTGATCGAGACGATGGTGCGGCTCGAGCTCGCGCGGGGATCGGCGGGGAGCGCGCACGGGCTCTTGCGCGAGCACGACGCGCCGCCGAAGGAGCTCGAGGTGGAGGTCGCGGCCGCGCTCGAGCGGGAGCGTGCGCTCGCGGCGCGCATGGGGCAGCTCGAGCAGCTCGAGCACGACGCGGACATGCGCTTCGGTGCGCGCACGCGCGAGGTGCTCACGTACCTCGGCTCGCTCTCGTGGGGCGCGTCTTTGCTCGCGTGTGGGATCACGACGCGGACGGGCGCGCTGGTGATCGATCACACGCGTTTCTCGCTCGTGAACCTCGGCTTCTTCGTGGGCACTGCGCTCGCGACGTGGGTCGCGCGCCGCGACATGCTCGGCAACGCCGCGAACCGCCGCGTGGCCTTCACGAGCTGCCTGGTCTTCGCGACGGGCGTGCTGCTGTGGCCGGTGCTCGGCGCGGTCGGCGTGTCGATGCCGCACGCGACGGTGGTGGGCTCGCTGGTGGCCGCCGCGCTCTGGACGAGCGCGACGCTGAGCCTCGGTCGCGCGTGGGTACCGCTCGCGCTCGGTCAGCTCCTCGTGGTCGCCGGCGCGTGGCGTTTCCCCGAGTGGCACTTCGAGATCTTCGGGATCGTCGGATCGTTGCAGGCGCTCGGCACCGCGCGGCTGATGGCGCTGAGCGTTCGTGCGCGCGTCGAGAAGTCTCAGTCCTCGAAGGCGCGTCGCGCCTCCTCCGAGACGAGCGGCATGTAGCGCCCTCGGATCGTGGAACGTCCGTCGAGCTGCTCGTCCCACCACACGACGGCGTAGGTGCCCCAGTCGAGGCCGGGCGCGATCGCGCAGCCCTTCACGCCTGGCGCGTCGTCGACCGCGGTTCCGCGTCCACCCGGTCCGTGTCCCGGATAGAGGTGGTGGACGAACAGGGCGCCCGTGCTGCCGGGCGGCGTGCCGACCTCTTCGAAGCGCGCGCAGTACGCGACCGCGCCGAGGACGTCGCTGCCGACGCTCGCGAGCCCGTGGTCCGTCGGCCCGGCGATGGACCAGGTCGACAGGTAGGTGAAGCGCTCGTCTGCGAAGGGGTCGTAGCCGAAGACCTGCACGCCCCCGTCGGGAACACGGGCGCCGCGCACGGAGACGATGGCGCGGTCGCGGAGGCGCGTGGCGCTGAAGGCGGTGCTGACCCGGGCTTCGCCGGGAACCGAGGGGAGCACGAACGAGCTTCGGTGCTCGAGGCGGCCGACGAAGGAGTGGACTTCGACGTGCATCGAGGAGGCGTGGACGACCACGGAGCGACCCTTGAAGTCGACCAACCCCACACGCTCCGCGCGTTCGGGGATCGTGAAGCGCGCGGTGCGGCGCATGGCGTCGTCGACCGCGTCGAGGTGGGTGCGATCGCGGAAACCGTGCGCGACGATCCACCCGCCCACCGCGGGGTGGCGACCGACCGCGAGCGCGAGGCCTTCGTCTTCCACGAGGTGATTCGCGCGGACTCGCAGCTCCGCGTCGAGCACCGTGAGCACGACGCGAGGTCGCCCTTCGAAGCTCGTGTCCGAGAGCAGGCCGAAGCGTCCGTTTCCGTACGCGAGCGCGCGCGGCATCCCTGCGAACGCGGGGAGGTGTCGGACCGCGCCGAGCGGGTTCGCGCGTGCGTCGAGGAAGCGCAGCGCGACGCGGGGGCTCATGGGATCGCCCTCGGGCCACGCGACGAGCCAGCGCGCGCCGTCCCACGCGACGACGGGCGCGCCGACCACACGGTCGTCACTCACGTCGACGATGGGCGTGTCGTCGCAGCACGGCCCGAAGTCGGGGCCCGGCGCGCCCTCGTCGACGAGCCAATCGTCGTCGTCTTCGCTCGGACGTTCGTCGGGATCCGGGGCGGGCTCGGTGGGCGGAAGGGGCGGGAGATCGTCGTCGTCCACCACCGGAGGCGTGACGGAGGGCGGACCTGCATCGAGGTCGGTCGACGAGGCGTCTCGCCGACCCGCGTCGCGCTCGCGGCCGCCGTCGCGCTCGCGGCCGCCGTCGCGCCAGCTCGCGTCGACCGTCCCAGGATCGAAGAAGCCGAGCTCGTGCGATTCGTAGCAGCCGAGGCAAAGGATCAGGACGCAGGTCGACGCACGCATGGGTCCACGATGACACCGCTGACCGCTTCGCGCGTGGTCCAAACGAGGTAGACGTCCCCTTCACCCAAATGGGTGAGAGAAGACTCGGCGACGGAGGTCGAGCGCGACGCGCTCACCAACGGCGCTGCCTTCAGCGGAGCGTGGTGAGCGTCGGGGCGAGCTGGAGGCGCACGCCCATCACGCAGAAGACGACGCGGTCGGCGCGCGCGGCGAGACGGCGTTGGGCGCGGCCGGTGTGATCGCGGAAGCGGCGGACGAGCGGGCTGTCGGGGACGATGCCGAGGCCGACCTCGTTGATCACGAGGAGCGTGGTGCCTCGGCGACTGCGGGCGGTCTCGGCGAACTCGTCGATCGCGCGTTCGATCGCGGCGTCGTCGTGGTCGTGGTGGAGGAGGTTGCCGAGCCAGACGGTGAGGCAGTCGACGATCACGACCGCGTGCGGGAGGGCGCGCAGGGGCGTCGCGAGATCGAGCGGGGCTTCGATCGTGTCGAAGGCGTCGCCGCGATCGGCGCGGTGGCGATCGATGCGCGCGCGGAGCTCGTCGTCGAAGGGCTCGGCGGTGGCGACGTAGGCGCGGGGGCCTTCGAGCGCGCGGGCGAGCTCTTCCGCGAAGGCGGTCTTGCCGGACCGCGCGCCGCCGCCGATCAGCACGAGCTCGTCGCGCGTCGCGGCTTCGCGATCGTCGGAGCTCACCACTCGACGCCTCGGCGCGCGCGCACGCCGGCGTCCCACGCGTGCTTGATCGGCACGTGCTCGGTCACGGTGTCGGCGAGCGCGATCACCTCGGGCTTCGCGCCGCGGCCGGTCACGATCACGCTCACGTGCTCGGGGCGCGCGCGCAGGACGTCGAGCACGTCGTCGAGCGCGAGCTGATCGACGTGCAGCGCGAAGGAGAGCTCGTCGAGGACGACCACGTCGTAGTCGCCGCTCGTGATCATGCGGCGCGCCTCGTCGAGGCCCCGCTTCGCGGCCGCGAGATCCTTCTCCCGATCCTGGGTGTCCCAGGTGAAGCCTTCGCCGGAGATCACGTGCTCGATCTCGGGGAAACGCGCGAGGGCGGCTTGCTCGCCCGTCTTCCAGGTGCCTTTCACGAACTGCACGACGCCGACCTTCTGGCCGTGGCCCGCGGCGCGGATGGCGACGCCGAAGCCCGCGGTGGATTTTCCTTTGCCGTCGCCGGTGTGGACCACGAGCACGCCGCGATCGACCTCGCGCTTCTTCACCTCCTCGCGTTGAACGGCTTGGAGGTCCTTCATCTTCTCGCGGTGATCGTCGGTGTCGGACATGAGAAGAGAATGTTCGGAGTCGACCGTCGTGCAAGCCGACAACGGGAATGAGCCGAGAGGCGCACGTTCGACGCGCTCGAGCCAGGGATCGACGCGTGGCGCTTGACGTGGGGCGGGGGCTCGGTCAGGGTCGCCGCGTTGGGTTGACGGGCACGTGGGCACGCTCGGTGGAGCGGACGCGCGTTCGTCACGAAGGCGGACGGAGAGAAATCCGCGAGCCGAGAGGGAAGCTGGTCGAACACCAGCGCGGACCCGCCACGGTAGGTGGTTCGAGCCTTCGCCAGGATGCCACTGGACGCGCACGCGTCTGGGAAGGCGGCGGAGGACAAGGCCACGAGCCCGGAAACCTGCCCACGACTCACTCTCACGTCACCTCGGGGATGGTGGCCGGAGCGGTCAGGCTGGGATCCGCCCGTCTTCCGTTCCGTCGCGATGCCCGACGGAACCCTCGGAAGACCCGTGCATCGCCCGACCCTCGCCACGATCCTGCTCGCGCTGCTCGCGCTGGTGGGAGACGTGCGTGCGCAGGGGGCGAGGACCGAGTCCGGGACGGAGACCGAGACGGAGTCCGAGACCGAGACGGAGTCCGAGACGGAGTCCGAGACCGAGACGGAGTCCGAGACCGAGACGGAGTCCGAGACCGAGACGGAGACGGAGACGGAGTCCGAGACGGAGACCGAGACCGAGGCGGATACCGCGACCGCGCCGGGCTCCGACACCGACACCGACACCGACGCGGACTACGGCTTCGGGGCGAGCGCGGTGGTCTCCGCGCCCCTCGTGACCGAGGACGCCGACGCCACCGCGGCGTCGACGACGGTGAGCGCGCGGAACGCGTCGCGGGCGGATCTCTCGCTCCAGGAGCTGCTCTTCGAGGTGCCGGGTGCGCACGTGGTGCAATCCGGGGGTCAGGGGAGCTACTCCACCGTATCTCTTCGCGGGGGCGAGCTCGGTCATACGAGCTTCTTACTCGGTGAGATGCCGGTCAGTGGTCCGGATTCCGGACCGCTGGATCTGAGCCTTCTACCGCTCGAAGTGTTCGACCGACTCGAGGTCTATCGCGGAGGTGCACCCGCGTTCTTCGACAGCGGCGCGATCGGCGGCGTGGTGCGCCTCGTGCCGCGCGAGGATCGCGAGAGCCGGCTCTTCGCGAGCGCAACGGGGGGAAGCTTCGGCGCCTGGCGCGCGGACGTCACGAGCACGCTGCGGCGCGGGCGCTTCTTCGTCGCCACGAACGCGGGCGCGGACGGCGCGCGCAACGACTACCCCTACCGCTACGACAACGCGACGGTCTTCGATCCCACCGACGACGAGACGCGCGCGCGCGCGAACGCGGAGACGCTCGGGGCGCACGGGATGCTGCACGTGCGCGGAACGGTGGGCGAGCACGGGCGGATATCCGCGTTGCTCCTCGGCGTCTCGCGGCAGGGCGGGATGCCGGGGCTCGGCGCGTCGCCCGCGTACGAGGCGCGCCGCGAGGACGCGCGCGTGCTCGGCGCGCTCGAGTACCAGCACTGCGGCGAGCACGGGCGGCTGCAGCTCGTGGTGGGTGGAAGCCTGCGTCGCCAGCGCTTCACGGATCTTCTCGGCGAGGTCGGGCTCGGGCGCGAGGCGACCGACGACCAGTTCCGGCACGCGTTCACGCGGCTCGCGGGCGTGGTGCAGCCGACGCCGTGGCTGGAGCTCACGTCCGTCGGCTCTGCGCGATTCGACACGTACGATCCGGAGAACCGCCTTTCGCCCGCGGAGTCGAGCTCGTCGCGCACCACGCTCTCGTTCACGCAGGAGCTCCGGCTCCACGGGACCATCGGGCGCGTCAGCTTCGAGCTGCGGCCTTCCGCGCGTGTCGAGCACGCGCGCACGGAGGCGTTCGGGCTTCGGCTCGGCCAAGAGGTGCGGCACGCGAGCGAGCTGACGCGCGCGACCTTCCGCGTGGGCGCGTCGATCCAGCCGCTGCCGTGGATGGCGGTGGTCGGCTCGATCGCGAGCGGCGCGCGGATGCCGAGCGTGCTCGAGCTCTTCGGCGATCGCGGCGCGCTCCTACCGAACGCCGAGCTGCGGCCGGAAGAGGGACGCAGCGCGGACGCGGGGGTGCTCGTGCGGCTCGAGCGCGAGCGTGGGCGCGTGCTCGCGGAGGCGCGCTACTTCCACCTCGCGATCGACGAGCTCATCCGCTACGCGCCGACCTCGCAGTACACCGCGATCGCGCAGAACGTCGCGCGCGGCGAGGTGAACGGCGTCGAGGCGGGCACGCGCTTCGAGCTCCCGCTGACGCACGCGGGAGGTACCGGCCCGAGCCTCGCGGGACAGCTCTCGTTCACGTACCTGAAGACACGCGCGCCGCGCGGGGCGGAGCTGCCGTGGCGGCCGGACGTCGAAGCGCGCGCGGGGCTCGAGGTGCGCAGCGGCCGACTCGGTCCGATCGAGGACGTCGTGCTCCTCGGCACGTGGAACCACCGCGGCGAGTTCTTCCACGACCCCGCGAACCTCGTGCGAATGCCCTCGCGGCATTGGATCGGCGCGGGCGTGCGCGTCGATCTCCCACGCGGCTTCGACGTGCTCTTCATGGCGCGCGACCTCGCGAACGAAGCCGGCCAGGACTTCCTCGGCCAACCCCTGCCCGGACGTCGCTACGCGCTGACCGTCCGCTACGAGATGGAGCTCTGAGATGCGTTGGATGGCTTGGATGTGCGCGCTCGCGATGGCGGGCTGCGGTGACGACGACGGAACCACGATCGACGGTGGCGTCGACGCGGCGATGACGGACGGCGGGGACTTCGACGGGGGCGTCGAAGGCGACGCGGGCGACGAGGACGCGGGCACGCCGAGCGCGCTGTGTCCCGCGGGCGACGCGATCCTGGATCCCGTCTCGGGCGCGCCCGCCTTCGTGGTGGTCGGCGGCGACTACACGAGCAGCGCGGTGTCGCTGCTGGCGGCGGACGGCACGGTGCTGGTGGACTCGTGGATCGACTCGGGCACCACCGCGCCCGGCTTGGTGACGACGTTGAGCGGCGACGTCGTGGTCCCGACGCGCACGCTCGACGGCACGGTGGCGCTCGTCGACCGTTTCATGACGGATGTGGTGAGCCTCTGGTGTCTCGACGGAAGCCTCGTCGGTCAGCTCCGCGTGCGCGGCGCGGACGGCAGCTTCTCGTCGAACCCCACCGACGTCGTCGTGCTCGACGAGAACGAAGGGTGGATCTCGCGCTACGAGCAGAACCTCGCCGCGGGCGCGCCCGAGCTCGATCGCGGCAGCGATCTCGTCGGCTTCGATCCGAGCACGATGACCACCGACGGGCGCCGCGTGGATCTGACCGCGTTCGGCGGCACCGTTCGTGGGCTCGACGGTGAGGGCGAGGAGGTCGACGTCGCGGTGTGGCCTCGTCCTTCGTCGATCGTTCCGGTGGGCGACCTGCTCGTGGTCGGCCTCGATCGCATCCCGGCGGACCTCTTCGGCACCGCGCGCGGCGCGGGCGAAGGCACGGTGGTCGTGGTCGATCTCGCGGACCTCTCGGTGTCGAGCCTCGAGCTCGCGGGGCTGGGCGCGTGCAGGCGATCCCGGGCGCGGAGGACGAGGTGCTCGTGTCGTGCGCGGGCTACTCGAACGTGGGCTTCGCGGACGCGGCGGGTGTGCGCGCGACGGCGGGGCTCGTGCGGCTCCGCGCGGTCGACGGCGAGCTCGAGGTCGTGACGCGTTGGGACACGCGTGAGGATGACGCGGCGCTGCTCGCGACCTCGGGCGCGGTCGCGCTCGGGGGCGATCGTGTGGTGGGCGTCGCGGCGGGCGACTTCGCGACGGTCGGCGATCGGCTGGTGCTCACGAACCTCGCCACCGGCGATCAGTCCACGTTGCTGACGGTCGACGAGAGCTTCGTGCTCGGCTCCGGCGCGGTGCTCGGGAGCCTCCTGCTCTGGCCGGACGCGACATCCACCGATCCTGTGATGCGTCGCTTCACGGTCGGCGAGACGCTCACCGAAGGCGAGTCCTTCGAGGTCGGCCCCGCGACGCTCCCGCCGCGTGGCGTGAGCACGCTCTGATCGTACGAAGCGCGGGATGAACGTCGCGACGCACGACCGAGCCGGAAGGAGCACGGCGCTCTACGTCGTGCTCTTCGTGCTCGCGGCGCTCGTCGCGCTCTCGTCGATGACGGTCGGCGCGGGTTCGCTCGCGGACGAGGGCCTGCGCGAGACGCTGCTCTCGCTTCGCGGGGCGCGGCTCGCGGCGTCGTTCTTGGCAGGTGCGGCGCTCGCGGTCGGTGGGGTCGTGGTGCAGGGGCTGCTTCGCAACCCGCTCGCGAGCCCGTCGATCCTCGGGACCACCGCGGGAGCGGCGCTCGGGGGGCAGCTCGTGCTGCTCGCGCTGCCCTTCGTTGCGCTTCCGGTTCGGAGTGAGATGGCGGTGCCGATCGGGTGCCTGCTCGGCGCGTTGCTCTCGCTGCTCACGTTGCTCGCGCTGCTGCGCCACACGAACGACGCGGTGACGCTCTTGCTCACCGGCTTCGTGCTCTCGTCGCTCTTCCTCGCGCTCGGATCGTTCGTGACGAGCCTCGCGCAGAACGATTGGGAGCTCGGGCGCGCGGTGGTGGCGTTCTCGCTCGGTGGCGTGTCGAGCGCGGGCACCGATCACGTGCTCTTCGCGTTGCCGCTCGTCGTCGCCGGCATCGGCGCGGCGTTCGGCTGGGGCAAGGCGCTCGATCTCTTGTTGAGCGGCGAAGAAGAGGCGCGCTCGCTCGGGGTCGACGTGCCGCGGCTACGGTGGTGGAGCGCGGTCTGGGTCGCGACGCTCGTGGCGGCGGCGGTGAGCCTCGGCGGCAACGTGTCGTTCGTGGGGCTCGTGGTGCCGCACGTGCTGCGGCCCTTCGCGGGTTGGTCGCATCGTCGGCTCGTGCCGGCGGCCGCGTTGGGCGGCGGGATCTTCCTCGCCGCGTGCGACGTGATCACGCGCGCGATTCCGTCGCACGGCGAGATCCCGCTCGGCGTGGTGACGGGGCTCGTGGGCGCGCCGCTCTTCTTGTTCTTGTTGTTGCGGCAGCGCCGCGCGGAGCTGCTCCGTGGCTGAGCGTGACGCCGTGACTCGACGCGCCGCCGCGGTGGAGCCTGGCTCCGCGACCGAGCGCGCGGCCTCCGCGAAGGACGTCGCACGCGGCGACGACGTCGCGCTCGTCGCGCGTGGTCTCGAGGTGAAGCGTGAGGGCCGCGTGGTGCTCTCGAACGTCGACGTGCAGGTGCGACGCGGTGAGCTGCTCGCGGTGCTCGGCCCGAACGGCGCGGGGAAGAGCACGCTGCTCCGCGCGCTCGCGGGGCTCTTGCCGTCGACGGGAGTGCTCGTGCTGGACGGGCGCGCGCTGCGGACGCTGACGGATGTCGAGCGCGCGCGGTCGATCGCGTTCGTGCCGCAACGCTCGGGGCTCGTGTCGCCGTTCTCGGCCGCGGAGGTCGTCGCACAAGGGCGTTACGCGCGTGGTGGGGCGAGCCCGCGTTCAGCGGAAGTTCGCGCGGCGCTCGCACGGGTCGGGGCGAGCGCGTTCGCGGAGCGCGCGTTCACGACGCTCTCGGTGGGGGAGCAGCAGCGGGTGCTCCTCGCGCGCGCGCTCGCGACCGACGCGACGGTGCTCGTGCTCGACGAGCCGACCGCGCCGCTCGACGTGGGGCAGGCGCTCGCGACGTTCGCGCTCCTGCGATCGCTCGCGGCGGAGGGGCGTGCGTTGGTCGCCGCGGTGCACGGGCTCGACGACGCGCGGCGCTTCGCCGATCGCGTGCTGGTGCTGGAAGACGGGCGCACGCGCGCGGAGGGCGTGCCGCGCGAAGTGGTCGCCGATCCGCTGCTGCGGCCGCTCTACGGTGTCTCGCTGCGCGAGGACGCGGCGCCGCGCTTCGATCGGGTGAGCGACGACGCGAGCGAGGCCGCGGGTGACGTCGCGGCGAGCGAACCGGCCGATCGAGTCGCGCGTGACGAAACGGAGGGCTCGGCGTGACGCGCCTCGGGCTCCTCAACGCGCTCGCGTTCTTCGTCGCGCTCGGGCTCGCGCTCGCGGTGGTCGGGCTCGGCTCGTCGCGCTCGGTGCGCGAGCAGGACGCCGGCGCGCGGGTGTTGCGCGACGCGACGGGGCACGAGGTCGCTGCGCGTCGCTACGAGCGCGTGGTGAGCGCGTCGACGATCGCCGATCAGGTGCTCGGCGAGATCCTCGAGCCGGATCGCATCGCTGCGGTGTCCGAGTACGGGCTGCGCGCGACGCGGGCGCCTTGGCGCTTTGCGGGCACCCCGACCATCGCGCGGGTGGAGGACGTCGAGGCGATCCTCGCGTTGCGTCCGGATCTCGTGCTCGTCTCGAACGTCGGCGATCCGCGTGCGGTCACGCGGCTGCGCGAGGCGGGCGCGCGGGTCTTCGATCTCGGACCGATGCAGGGGCTCGACTCGCTGCTCGAGGACATCCGAACGATCGGCGCGATCGTCGGCGAGCCCGCGCGCGCGGAGCATCTCGCGACGACGTACGCGCGGCGAATGCGTCGGGTGTCGGCGGGAACGACGCGTCGCGTGCGCGGCATGTACCTCGGCCCCGTGAGCAACGTGCTCTACGGCGGCGCGCGGGGGACGAGCTACTTCGACGTGCTCGATGCGGCGGGCGTCGACGACGTGGCGACCGAAGCGGGGTACGTCGGTTGGCCGGCGTACTCGCCCGAAGAGGTGCTCACGCTCGAGCCGGAGTGGATCGTGGCGCCGGCGAGCCGCGTCGAGGAGCTGTGCGGACACGCGGCGCTGCGGACGCTCGCCGCGTGTCGGGAAGGACGCGTGATCGGCGTCGACGACGACGTGATCGGCGATCCGGGCCTCGCGATGCTCGACGCGGCGGAGGCGGTCTTCGAGGCCGTTCGCCGCTGAACGCTCGATCTCTTCGAGCTTGGGAGGCCGCGCTCGGTTGCGGGCTCTGACACCGTCTCGGGCTCTGACACCGTCTCGGACTCGGACATCGTCTCGGACTCGGACACCGTCTCGGGCTGAAACGACGAAAGGCCCGCACGCAGCGGACCTCTCGTCGAACGATCGCGGCCGATCAGGGGTTCGAGGTGACCACCACGCCGAGGGTGGTCGCGAACCAGGTCTTCGACTCCGCGGGGCCGTCGCCGTTGGTGAAGATGCGCGTGTCGGCGACCTCGACGCGGTTGTCGAGGCGAAGGATCACGTTGGGGACGGGGCGGTAGTCGAGGGTGAGGGTGCCGGTGCCGAGGAACTCGGTGTTGCCGATGAACACGTCCGGATCCTGCAAGAGCTCGCCGCGCACCGCGACGCCGAACTGTTCGATCGGGCGAATGCCGAGGGCCGCGCTCGCGCCCCAGTAGACGCTTCGGCCTTCGTTGACGCCGCTGTCGGGGCCGCTCACGTAGGCGTCGACGTTGCCGACGAAGCTCAAGATGCCGGCGTTCGCGGTGAAGACGACGTCGAAGAACTGCTCCCAGTCGTCGCTGCTCGTCGGGTCGGTGTCGTCGCCGAAGCCTTGGCTGCCGGGACCGCCGTACCAGCCGATCGCGAGGAAGGTCGCGTCGGAGAGCGCGAGCGAGGCCTGCAGGCCGAGGTGCGGAGCGAGCGCGCCGTTCACGGGATTGTTCGTGCCGTTCACGAGCATACCGGTGAGGCCGATGCGGTCGCTGAGGGTGACCTTCGCGCGAAGACCCGTGTGGTAGAACGGCTGCATCAAGTAGTAGAGAGCGCCGCGCGTGTAGTTGAGGTTGCGCCAACTGTCGGCGACCTCGGCGCCGTAGATGGTATCGAACTGACCGAGGTCGAAGCTCACGGTCTCGTTCGGGGTCCACGAGACGAACGCCTGCTTGAGGACCGAGAACACCGGGTCGGAGTTTCCGAGCAGGCGGCTCGCGCCGGGGCCGAAGCGGAGATCCAGGGTGACGCCGAACTGGTCACCGGCGTAGCGGAAGTCCGCGCCGCCGAACGCGAGCCCGAAGCCGGCCTGCGAGTCGAACGCGCGGTGCCCCACGTCCTGCGGTGCGGTGCGCGAGTCCGGTCGATTCCAGTCGACCATGTAGTAGGCGTCGCCGAAGACGTTCAGGCTCATTCGGTCCCAGAAGCTGGGCTCCGGATCGGCAGGCGCCTCGGCCGCCGCCTCTTCGACCGGCGCTTCCTCGACCGGAGCCGCGGGTGGCGGCGGCGGTGCTTCGAGGACGACCTCCGCGGGTGCAGGCTCCGCCACCGGTTCCGCCGTTTCGAAGGCTTCCTCCGAAGTGCTCTCGGTCGGTTCTTCCGTCTGTGCTCGCGAAACCAAGCTCGTCGAACCGAGGCACAAACCGAGGATCACGTACGTCCACTTCCAAGTCTCACGCATACACGCCTCCCATCTCGGCTCCACGGGCCGAGCACGGTCTCGTTCGGCGGTCTTTCTCGCCGTTCGAGCCGATGTTCTTTCGAGAAACTCCTGCGCTTCGGGCAAAGCCCACCCCTCGCGCGCGTGTCGTGCGTGCACGTCGGGGCTCGAGACGCGGCTCGCGGGAGCGCTTCTCGAAAGAGCAGGTGTCGGGGGAGCGAGCCCGACCATCGAGCTCGGCTCCGAGCGCCGAAACGAGTGAGGCCCTCCGAAGAGGGCCTCACGATCACTCGGCGGGGGCGGGCGAGAGCTCGCCCATCGAGGCGTCGTCCTCGTGGTAGGCGGCCGCGCCACACTCCGTGACGTCGAGCCCTTCGAGCTCGTGCGCTTCGCTCACGCGGATGCCGCCCGGGAGCAGCTTGAGCGCGTACCAGACCGCACCGCCCGTCGCGAACGCGAAGCCGAAGCCCGCGAGCGTGCCGATGGCCTGCGTGCCGAGCTGCGCGGCGCCACCGCCCGTGAAGAGGCCGATGTCGGTGCCGAAGAGGCCGACCGCGAGCGTGCCGAAGATGCCGCACGCGCCGTGCACCGCGACCGCGCCGACGGGATCGTCGATCTTGCGCTTGTCGAGGAAGAGCACGGTCTCGATGCAGAGGATCGCCGCGATCGAGCCGACGATCACCGACCAGCCGGGCCCGATGACGTCGCAGCCGGCGGTGATGCCGACGAGGCCCGCGAGCGCGCCGTTGAGCGCCATCGAGAGGTCGAGCGTCTTGAAGCGGAGCTTCGCCCACGCGAGGCCCACGAGGAAGCCCGCCGAGGCGGCGAGGTTCGTGACGAGCACGATGCGACCGATCGCGCTGGGATCGGCGGCGCTGACGGTGCTGCCGCCGTTGAAGCCGAACCAGCCGAGCCAGAGCACGAGCACGCCGAGCGCGGCGAGCGGGAAGTTGTGCGCGGGCATCGGGCGGCTCTGACCCTTCTCGTCGTACTTGCCGAGGCGCGGACCAACCGCGATGGCGCCCGCGAGGGCCATGCCACCACCGACCGCGTGCACGACCGTGCTGCCGGCGAAGTCCTTGAAGCCCATCGTGGAGAGCCACCCGCCGCCCCACACCCAGTGGCCGACCACGGGGTAGATGAACGCGACCGCAGCGGCGCAGAACGCGAAGAACGTCCCGAGGCGCGCGCGCTCCGCGATGGCGCCGCTGACGATGGTGCAGGCGGTCGCGGCGAAGACGAGCTGGAAGAAGAGGAAGACGAAGACCGGCAGGGTGCCGACGTTCTCCTCGCTGCCGTTCGGCATGAAGCCGCTGGTGCCCATGAACGGGTTGCCGCTCCCGAACATCACGCCGCAGCCGATCGCGTAGAAGACGATCGAGCCGATGCCGACCACGGCGACGTTCTTGAGGAGCACCATCACCGCGTTCTTCTTTCGGCAGAACCCGCTCTCAACGAGCGCGAACCCTGCGTGCATGAAGAAGACGAGAAACGAGCTCAGCAGTACCCAGACCGAATCGAGAAGCCCCTGTTCCATGAGTCCTCCACGTCGCCCACCTGACGACGCGTGAACTCTCCCAGGCGAAGATTTCGGTTCGATGTCCACAAAGCAAAATGACGCCTCGCGTCAATGGTTCCGTTGTGTTTCGCGGGCATGAAACCTAACGAAGTGATGCCAACGCGAGGTTGATGATGTGTTTGGCATGGGGTTTCGAAGGTCTCGGTGCGCGCCTGCGTCATCGGCGTCGCGGATGTCGCGCGCTTTTCGTGGCGGTGGCGGACGCGAGGCGAGCGCGAAACGAGGGGTTTCCCTCGGCGTACGCGACGAAACGTCGGAGAACGGAATGAAATGCGGGTGAAATGCGTGAAAACGATTCGTGAGGCATCGCGTCGTGATGTCGGAAACGTGTTTGAAATGTGTGCGAGATCGAAACGAACCGAGTGAGAAGCGGCGACGACACGAACCTCCGCGAGCGCGGACGGAGCGCGAGGAGCGGAACCGTCGCCCGACGAGCGTGCGTCGCGTGCACGGAGGCGATCACGCGCGGAGGCGATCACGCGCGGAGGCGATCACGCGCGCGGAGGCAGGCGAGGCAGAGGCCGCGGTCCGTGCGCTCAGAACCAGCCGATGCTGAGCTGAAGGCCGGCGTCGAGGACGTTGCCGCCGAAGGAGTAGACGTCGAGCGGGCCCGCCTCGGTGCGCGCGACGTCACGCGACTTCATGTGTTGGACCCGCACGAAGACGTCGATGCTGCCGTTGGCGCCGCGGATGTGGGGCCCGGTCGCGGGCTCGGTCATCTCGTCCGGGCGGTCGCCGAAGAAGTAGCCGCCGCCGAGGCTGACCGAGTGCACGTCGGAGTCGAGGAGGTTCGACGTCTGCGACGGGACGGGCGCGATCGCGGCGCGGTAGTGGTAGCCGGCGCGCAGCGCGAGGTCGTCGTCGAGGATGCGGTACTCGGCGCCGAGGCGCGGCACGACCACGTCGCGGAAGCCGTAGTCCTCGCGCTCCGGGTAACGCAGGCCGGCCGCGATGCCGTCGTCTCCGACGGGCGTGACGATGAGGAAGGGGCCCGGGTGCGACGACCAGTCGAACCACGTCACGTCGAACGCGAGGGTGAGCGCGTCGATCGGATCCCACGTCACGCCGATCGCGAACTGCTGCGGCGAGTACCACGCGGCGGACTCGATGAAGAGCTGCACGTCGAGGAAGACACCCGCCGCTTCGACCTCGACGTTGGTCGGCGTATTGAGGTCGTGAAAGAGCGCGGAGCGGTAGTTCGCCGCGAGGTGCAGGCCCGGGATCGGCTCCGCGTGCACGCCGGCGACCACGGCCGCGCGCGGCTTGAGGTCCCAGCGGATCTCGGCCTCCACGGTGCCGTCGGTGACGATCGGGATCGACGCGTTCACGCCGAGGAAGCTGTTGACGAGGATCGACACCCCGAGCCCGATCGAGAGCTGGGGGACGATCTTGTAGGCGACGCCGAGCTGAATCGAGAGCTGCTCGAGCGGCTCGCCGTAGAGGAGGAACTGCGGCGTCGAGCTCAGCGTCGTCTGGTCGAGCGTCATCGGGTTCTGCAGACCCATCGCGAAGACCAGACCGAACGCGAAGTTGTACGGGAGCTGGTTGCAGAAGCCGACGCTCACGCGTGTCTGATCGCGGAGCTCTTTGGCTTCGGGATCGTCGGGGTCGCCTTCGAGCTCGAGCTCGTAGAGCGTGTGGCGCAGCTCCAGGCTCAGCGAGCTGTTCTCGCAGAACGCGAGGTTCGCGGGCGAGTAGTAGGTGGCGGCGAAGTCGGTCGCGAGCGCGGTTCCGGCTCCGCCCATCGCGTTCACGCGGCTGCCGAGCCCTTGGATGTCCTCGACGGTGTTTGCGCGCGCCGGGGAAGCGAAGAGCGCGGAGCAGACGAACGCGACGACGAGGAGCGGCAGCGAGCGGAGGGAGCGCGAGAGGTTCATCGGTGACGCGTTCGCGGGTGAAGGGAGGTTCGTGGGGTTCGCTGGGGAGGGAGCGGCTCGAGCACGAGCACGAAGCGAGTGCTGGGGTGACGTCGCGGCAGACGGATGCGCGGGAGCAGCGACCACGCGCGGACGGGAGGCTCTCACGCGGCGCGCTCGTCGCGGCCCCACGACGCGCGCGCGCTCCCACGTCGTCACGGACGAGGCGGTGCGTCGCGGCGGCGACCGATGAGCCCGTACACCGCGCCGAGGCCCTGCGCGTCGTCCTGCATGAACTCGACGATGCCGGACACCGTGGTGTGCGCCTCTTCCACCGTGAAGCGCACGTCGGGGCTCGCCACGCACATGCGTTCGCTCGTCACGTCGGTGACGGAGTCGAAGATGTCCGCGTAGACCTCGACGCCCGTCTCGGAGGGATCGAGCGGCGCGGGCGAGAGGAAGTTCTGCGCGATGCCGAGCATGGCGCCGCGCTCGTCGCTCGCGAGGATGCGATCGACGAGGGAGACGATCTCCGCCCCATCGCCGCGGCGTTGGTCGGCGACCTGCCCGAGCCAGCGCAGCATCGGCGCCGCACGCTCGCCCGTGAGGTCGCTGCCGAGCACGCCGCCCACGACCTGCAAGGTCGGACCGTAGAGCTCGTCGTCCGGCGCGTCGGGCCGCGGCTGAAGGAAGGTGCGAAGCCAAGCCTGCACGTGCTCTCCGTCGTCGTTGCCGTCGAGCGCCTGCGCGAGCCGCACCACGTCCGCGAGGTCGCGGCCGGTGAGGAAGTCGTCGACGCCGCTCTGCAGCTCGCCGAGCCAACACTGGTACTCCGCGCGCGGGCGGTCCGTCGCGTCGCGCGCGACCTGCGTGAGGATCTGCGCGAGCGGAACGAGGTCGCGGTTCGCGAGCACCTCGCGGCCGCCCACGGTGGTGCGGCGCACGAGGTAGCCCGTGAGGTGGTCGACCATGCGATCGAAGGCGGGGCGCCCAGTCGGGCTCGTGCGCAGGCGATCGACGAGCGTGCGCAGCGAGAGGAGCAGCTCGCGGGCGTGGCTCGTGTCGGTCACCATGCCGCCGCGCGTGCGCACGGTGCGGCTGCCGTCCACGACGAACGCGAGTGAGTCCATCATCACGTCGGCGAGCGTGTCGCCGTCGCGACCCTCCGCGCGGATCGAGACCATCAGATCCAGAAGATCGAAGAGCACGTCCGCCGCGCCGCTCGCGAGCACCTCGGAGAGCGCGGGCAGCAGGCGACGCACCACGCTGCGACGGCCAGGATCGCCGCCCTCGTCGATGCGCAGATCCGTCGCGACGAAGCGGAGGATCTCGATCAGCAGATCGAGCTGGCCGCGCTCCTTGAACACACGCGCGACCGGCAAGAGGAAGTCGAGCGCGCCGCTCTCCGCGAGCGTCTCGAGCGAGCGCAGCGCAGCGAATACGCGGTCGCCGTCGCAGCCGATCGCGTCGAGCGCGTTCGTGACCACGAAGTCGCTGGCACCGGGGAGCACGTCGATGGCGCCGATGGCCGCGTCGATCACCCCGCACACGGTGGTCGGGCTTCGATCCGCGAGCAGATCGAGCGCGACGTAGGCGACCGTGCGGTCGTCAGTGAAGGGCACGTCGCCGCAATCGGCCACGTCGAGCAGCTCGATGACCTGCTCGAGCGCGCTGCGGTTGTCGACCTGTCGACCTGCCACCGTGTAGTAGCGCGGTTGCGCGTAGTCGACGGGCACCGAGGCGGCGAGGTTCGGCGCGTCGGCCGAGCACTGCCGCGTCTTGTCGAGCTCGCGGTAGTCGACCATCCAGCCGAGCTGCTCGGGGAACGCGCGCGCGGTGTCGCCGAGCTCGCTGACCACGCCGAGGAGCACGCGGGGGGTGGACTCGCCGGCGGCGTCGGCCTCGAAGGTGCGATCGAGGAGCGGGAGCAGATCGATGCCGGTGGTGAGGAGCTGACGATCGGTGAGCGAGAGGTCCGTGCGCTCGAGCGCTTCGATCAGCTTGCCCATCGCGACGAGCAGCTCTTCGGCGAGCTCCGGGTCTTCTTCGACGAGGGTCGCGACGGTGTCCACGAGCGCGCGCGCGTGGTCGTCCTTCAGGAGCTCGAGCGCGAGGTACGCGGTGTCGGCGACGGGATGATCTTCGGTGCCGTAGGTGCGGCAGTCGGGCTCGTCGGGGCAGACCTCGGGGCGACCGAGCGCGGCCTCCGCGACGTCGACGAGGTCGAGGTGCACGCGGGCCTGCAGCGCGTCGTCGCCGAGCTGCAGCACGCGCGCGAGCACCGTCTGCTTCACGTCGACGTACTCGAAGAGCAGCGCGCCGTCGTCCGCGAGCGCGCGGCCCTCTCCGTCGTAGCCCTCGCCCGCGCCGAAGGCGTCGAGCTCGACGATCGCGCCGTCCGCGTCGATCGGGCGACCGAGCTCGTCGACGTCGGCCGCGCCGTCGCTGTCCGCGTCGACGAAGGGCGCGTAGAGTCGGCCGGTCAGCGAGCTCGTGCGCACGCGTGGGTTGCCGTTTTCGTCCGCGCGCGCGACCCACGCGGGAGCGCCGCGACCCGAGAGCGGCACGAAGCCTTCCGTGCGCAGCAAGGTGTCCGAGAGGCTCGGCAGCGTGAGCTCGCCGCACGCGCTCGGCTCGCCGACGTCTTCGAGGTTTCGCGCCGCGAGCCCGAGCAAGAGGCCCACCACGTCGTCGTCGCCGCTGGTGCGCGTTCCGAGGCTCGCGAGCGCGTGCACGTGATCGGGGAGCTCGGGATCGGCGAGCACGCGGCGCATGAGCTCGAGCGCGTGGCTGGTCTCGAGCACGGAGCGTGTCTGCGCGATCTCGAGCGCGGAGCGCAGCGCGGTGCGATCGGGATCGAGCTCTGCGTCGACGAGGAGCGCGAGTGCTTCGGCGACCGCTTCGGTGAGCTCGGGGAGCGAGCCGTCGTCGACCACGGGGAGGATCGACTCGCCGAGCAGCTCCGGCAGCGAACCGATCTCGTCTTCGCCGATCGCGGTGTCGAAGGTGACGACGAAACGTTCGCGATCGAGCTCGAGCGTGGAGGTGTACTCGACCCCGCACGCGTCGGCGCGGCCGAGGTTCTGGTGGAGGATCTGGTAGACGAGCTCGCCGAGCGTCAACGGGTGGCCATCCGGAGGCGGCATGAACTCGGGTGTGTTGTTGCAGGCGATCGCCCCGCAACAGACCCAGGCAAGCAGCGCCACGCGCACGCCGCGCTCGGTTCGACCGACTCCCATCGCACCCCCGCTCCGCGCACGAACGCGCGCGGCGACACACACACCCGACACGTACGCCGATCGATTTGTGATCGTTCGGCGTCGACGACCGCACCCAGGTCGTCCGCTCCGACAGCCTCGACAGCTTGCCGGAGCGTTCTCCCGCGAGCCACCGGCACACCGAGCCGGCGGAGCGTGAGTTGCGACACGTTCTATCGGGGCCCGTCCGTCCGTTCAAGGGGTGTCTGACGCGGTGCGTCGTTTTTGCGGGGACTCCTGACGCGTGGCGTCACCACGATCGTGGCCGCTCGGTCGTCGTGGCTCGCGTCCACGACCGCGCGATCAGCCCGCGAAGCGCCGTGTCATGTACCGAGCCAACCCACGCGGAGCCCGGTGACGCGATCAGCCCTCCGCGGTCGCTTCGCCTTCGGGCGCGTCGAGCTGGCGCTCGAGGAACGCGCGCAGGCGGTACATCTGCTCGGACCCGAGACCTTGGCCGACGTAGGCGGCGCCGAAGACGAGCCCGGCGAGCACGGCGGCGAGCGGCGTGAGCCAGAGCGCCCACGGCGTCACGCCCATCGTGAGCTGCGCGGCGCCGTAGATCAGGCACGCGAGCGCGACCATCGAGGCCACACCGTAGAGGATCACGTAGAGGGTCCAGACGTGCGGGTGGGGGCCGAAGCGCGCGTGTACCACGCAGCCCTCGCCGTCCTCTTCGACGTCCGCCACGAGCTGCGGCGACCACGCACGCTGCTCGTTCGGTGCGACCGTGATCTCCACGCGGCCGTAGGGGAGCACCATGCCGCGCAGCGACTTGTCGGCGCGCAGACCCATGCGGATGCGGTGCAGGAACGCGGGCCGAGCGGACGTGGTGCGCAGCTCGAAGCGCGGGCGAGGACGCGGAAGCGCGACGCCACGTGCAGCCGCGCTCGCGGCGTCGGCGGCGCGCATCTCGTCGTTCGCGCTCGCGTCGGCGCGGGGCGTGTCCATCCGATCACGATACGGGAGGCCGCCGGGTGGATCGTGATCAACCGAGCGGTCGCGTGCCCGCGCTCACCCCGAGCTGCCGCTGCGTCACCCACACCCGCAACCGTCAGTCGGCCCGCTCGTCACTCGCCCGCTTCGGTCGCCGCCGGATCCACCGCACCCGGAGGCGCGACGGCCTCCATCTTCCCGACTGTTCGCGACACCAGCCGCGTGAGATCCTCGACGATCAGGTACGTCGAGGGAACCAGGAACACGAGGATGAAGGTCGCGAACATCACGCCGAAACCGAGCGAGACCGCCATCGGCACGAGGAAGCGCGCCTGAACGGAGGGCTCGAGGATCATCGGCGCGAGACCCATGAAGGTCGTGAGCGACGTGAGCAGGATCGGTCGGAAGCGCCGGGTTCCCGCGGCGATGACGGACTCCCAGGGCGGCATTCCGTCTTCACGGCGGAAGCGGTTGATCGCGTCGATGAGCACGAGCGAGTCGTTCACCACCACGCCCGAGAGCGCGACGATGCCCATCATCGAGATCATCGAGAGATCGAAGCCCATGATCAGATGTCCGAGGAACGCGCCCGTCACACCGAAGGGGATCGCGCCGAACATCACGATGAGCGGCTGCGCGTAGCTCTTGAAGACCACTGCGAGCAAACCGAACATGATGAAGAGCGCGAGGAGCTGGTTGTTGCGCAGGCTCTTGAGCGACTCCGCCTGCTCCTTCTGCTCGCCGCCCATCACGTAGGTGAGCCCGGGGACGTCCGCCATCAATCGCGGAATCTCCGTCTCGCGTAGGCTCGCCACGATCTCGTTCGCGTTGCCCACGCCCGCGACGACGTCCGCGGTCACGCTCACGTTTCGTCGCCCATCGGTACGCCGAATCGTGGTGTACGCGCGGCCCCGTCGGATCTCGGCCGCTTGCACGAGCGGCATCTCGCCGCCGTCCGGCGTGCGCACGATCATGCGCTCGATGTCGGCCTCCGACGCGCGCTCCGCGAGCGGACGGCGCACGTAGACGCGCAGCTCTTGGCGACCACGCTGCTGACGCACGGCCTCTGCTCCGTAGAAGGCGTCGCGCACTTGGCGCGCGAGCTCCGTCTCGGTCAGCCCACGTGCGCGACCCTCCGGACGCAGCGTGAGATCGAGCTGCTCCTTGCCGGGCGAGACACCGCTGTCGATGTCGCGCAGGCCGGGGTAGGCGCGCATCTCCACTGCGAGTCGCTCCGCCGCTTCTTCGAGCACCTCCGGATCGGGGTGGCTCAAGCGGATGTCGACCGGCGAGCCCGCGCTCGCGCCGATGCTGTAGTTGAAGGTCAGCGTCTCCGCGCCGGGGATCTCGCCGATGCGCTCGCGCCACTTCTCCGCGAAGTCGGCCGTCGTGACTTCGCGCTGATCCATCGCGACGAGGTAGACCATCGCGCTCGCCAGGTGCGCGCCCGAGCTCCCGCTCGCTTCGACCGGACCGCCGCCGCCGCCCATCGACGCGCCGATCTGGCTGTAGAGCCCGCGCAGGATGGGGTCGCCGCCGTTCTCCGCGATCACCTCCTGGGCCGCTTCGACGATGCGTGCTTCGAGCTCGGTGGTGACGGACGCCGGCGTACCGACCGGCATGCGCAGGTTCGCGGTGATGGTGTCGCCCTCGACCTTCGGGAGGAAGGTGAACTGGAGCCGGCCGCTCGCGGGGAGCCCACAGGTTCCGAGGCCGATCGCGACGGCCACCGCGAAGGTCAGGTAGCGCCAGCGCAGCACGGTCTCGAGCGCGGGCTGGTAGAGCTTGTGGACGAACCAGATCAGGCCGCGCTCGGTCTTCAGCTTCGCGAGGAGCTGGAGCGGCAGGAGGATCGGCGAGAGGATCAGCCGCAGGTACCACGGCATCGGGTGCGCGAGGTGCGCGGGGAGCACGAAGAGGCTCTCGATGAGCGAGATGATCAGCACCGAGATGACGACGATCGGGATGTTGCGGAAGAACTTGCCCGAGACGCCCGGCACGAAGAGCAAGGGCGCGAACGCGACGCAGGTCGTGAGGATCGAGAAGACGACCGGCACCGCGACCTCGCGGACACCGCCGATGGCCGCCGCCGCGAAGCCTTCGCCGCGGGTGCGTCGTTCGTGGATCGCCTCGCCCACCACGATCGCGTCGTCGACCACCATGCCGAGCACCACGATGAACGCGAAGAGCGAGATCATGTTGATGCTCACGTCCGCCGCGGGGAGGAAGAGCATCGCACCCGCGAAGCTGACGGGGATGCCGAGGGTCACCCAGAACGCGAGGCGCGGCTCGAGGAAGAGCCCGAGCACGATCAGCACGAGCACGAGGCCGAGCTGCGCGTTGCGCGAGAGCAAGTCGATGCGGTCGGCGTAGACCTCGCTGCTATCGGCCCAGATGACCGCCGAGACGCCGGGAGGGAGGATCGCGGGGAGCTCGTACTCGACGTACTCGCGCGCGGCGGCGGAGACGTCGAGGGGGCCTTCTTCACCGACGCGGTAGACGTCGACGCTGACCGCGCGTTGCCCGCCGAAGCGCGCCACGCGGTCTTCTTCGCGGAAACCGTCCTCGATCGTCGCGACGTCGCCGAGGCGCAGGCGGCTGCCGTCGGGGCGCGAGCGGATCGTGATCTCGCGGAACTCGCTGCCGACGTCGCGGCGTTCGGTGGTGCGCAGCAGGACCTCGCCGCTGCGTGTCTTCACGAGGCCGGCGGGCACTTCGATCGAGGCCGCGCGCACCGCGTTCGCGACCTCGCCGATCGTGAGCGAGTGTCGGCGGAGCTGCTCCTGCGGGACCTCGACCGCGATCTCGAGCGGGCGTGTGCCCGTGATGTCGACGTAGGTGATGTCGTCCTTCGCGAGCAGGTCGAAGCGCACCCGCTCCGCGAGCTCGTGCAGCACGCGCTCGGCGTCCGGCACGTCACCGTGCAGCACCACCGAGACGACCTGACGACGGTTCGTCGCGAGCGCGATGACGGGCCGCTCGATGTCTTGCGGGAAGCTCGTGACGCGATCGACCGCGCTCTTCACGTCGTTGAGCGCGCGGTCGCGGTTCGTGCCGAGGAGCAGCTCGACCGCGACGACCGCGACGCCCTCGGCGGCGGTGGAGCGCACCTCTTTGACACCGTCGAGCCCGAGCACGGCCTGCTCGACCGCGAGGATCACGCCCTCTTCGACCTCGGCGGGCGACGCGCCGGGGTAGGGCACGTTGATGAGGACCTGGTCGATCTCGACCTCGGGGAAGACCTCTTGTTTGACGCTGGTCAGCGCGAGCACGACGCCGCCCACGAAGAGCACCGTCATGATCACGTTCGACGCGACGGTGTTGTGGGCGAACCACGCGAGCACGCCGCGGCGGTCGTCCCCGCTGGCGCCGTCTCCGCTCGGGAGCTGCTCGCTCATCGGGTCGCCTCTTCGCGCATGGCGGCGGGAGCCTGTGCGGTGGTCGGCAGCTCGGGTCGATCGTCCGCGGTGCGCAGCGGCATGCCGTCCACGGGGGTCGGCACGCGGCTCGTCACGATGCGCTCGCCGTGCTCGAGGCCCGTCGTGACGAGCACGCTCTCGTCGCGCGACCACGCGACCTCGACCGCGCGGACCGACAGCGTGTCTTCGCCCGTCATCACGAAGACGCGGTTGCCTTCGCGGAGCGCGACACGCGGCACCTCGACCGCCGACTCGAGCGGCGCGGCGTCGATCTCGACGTCCACGTAGCTGCCGAGGAGGATCGGCAACGAGCCGCGGTTCGCTTCGGTGAGCGCGAGCGGATCTTCGATGGCGACGAGCAGGCGCGCCATCGCGCCGACCGAATCCAGATCGGGGAGCAGCCGGAGCACGCGGCCGGTTCGCTCGACGCGGCGACCGCCGACCTGCTGCGAGACACGAACGACCGGGCCCGGGGTTTCGCCGTCGGGGAGCTGGAGGTTCGCGAGGCTCGCGAGGGGCACCGAGACCCGAACCCAGAACGCGTCGGTGCCGACGAGGGTCGCGGTCTGCGTCGCGGGGCCGACGAGCTGACCCACGTCGACGTTCTCGTTGAGCACCATCGCGTTGAAGGGCGCGGTGAGGCTCGCCTTCGAGAGCGCGAGACGGGCGCGTTCGGCTGCGCTGCGGGCGGACCGAAGGGTCACCTCCGCGGTCTCGCGTTGGGGGCGACGCAACGCGAGGTCGTCACTCGGCGCAGGCGCGGTGGTGCCCGTGGACCCGTTCTCGGCGGTCGGGGTGCGCGTCGACTCGAAGAGGTTCCACTCACGCTCCGCCACGCGCTGGCGGCCTTCTTCGAGCTGCACTTCGAGCTGCGCGCGTTGCACCTCCGCGCTCTGCGCGTCGACGGCGAGGCGGTAGTCGCGTGGATCGATGCGGAACACCGTCTCACCGCGGCGAAAACGGCCGCCCGGCACGAGCTGGTCGTTCGTCCAGACCACACGTCCGTTGATCTCGGGTGCGAGCACCACTTGCTCCGCCGCGATCACGGTGCCGTTCGCGCGCACGCTCACCTCGTGTCGCGCGCGCGTCACGGGCTGCACGTCGACGAGGAGCGCGCGGGTGTCGGCGGCCACGCGCGGGGCGTCCGGCTTGGACAGGATCAACGCGCGGAGCCCGAGCACGCCGAGCACGATCACGACGACGGGGAGGACGGCCTTGAGGACCTTCGTGGTGTTCATGGATCAACGCTCTTCGGCTTCGTCGACGGCTTCGACTTCGTCTTGGCGAACGTCGCCTTCGCGGATGGGCGTCGAGGGCGGCGTCTCGAGCTCCGAGGGCCAGGTGCCGCCGAGCGCGCGGTGGAGGGCGATGCGCTGCGCGACGAGCTGGCGTCGCGCGGTGAGCAGGTCGAGCTGCGCGGCTTGTTCGGCCTGCAGCGCGGTCAGCACGGGGAGGAAGTCGGACAGACCCGCGCGGTAACGATCGCGCGCGCTCTCGAGCGTGTCGTTCGCGATCTGCGCGCGCTCTTCGAGGAGCACGACGTTGCGGCGCTGTTGGGCCTCGCGGACGATCGCGCCCTCGACCTCGACGAGCGCGGTGAGCACCGCCTGGGAGAGCTGCTCGACTTGGATCTGCAACGTGGCCTCTTGCTGCGCGACCTGCGCGCGGCCGACGAAGCCGTCGAAAAGCGGCACGTTCAACGTGGCGCCCGCGTTGAAGGTGAAGCCGTCGACGCTCGACGGGCGACCCATGCCGAGCGCGCTGCCCTGGATCTCGTTGCGCTGCCACGAGTAGCCCGGCGTCACGTTGAGGCGAATCGAAGGCAGACGCGCCGCGATGGCGGAGCCGATGCGCCAATCGGCGGCGCGCACGCGCGCTTGAGCTGCGCGCACGTCGGGGCGACCCCACACGACCGAGGCGGGCACGCCGGGCGCGGGCGCGGGACCGAGGTCCGGGAGCGTCGAGGTCTCCGGGAGACCGCCGAGCTCGGCGGGCGGCAGGCCGAGGAGCACCGAGAGCTGCTGACGGAGCAGCTCCACCTCGCCGTCGAGCAGCTCGAGGCGCGAACGCGAGAGAGCCACCTGTTGGCGCTGCTGGTGCACGTCGACCGCGCTCGAGAGCCCTTGCTCGAAGCGCAGGCGCACCAGCTCGAGGTACGTCTCGTTGATGCGGTGCTGCTCGGCGAGGAGCGTGCGGCGCGCCTGGGCTTCGACGATGCCGTACCAGGCGTCGGCGACCTGAGCGCTCGTGGCGAGCGCGAGCGCTTCCGCGTCCAGGCGCGAAGCTTCGACTTCGACGTTCGCGGCTTCGGCCTGTCCGCGCCAACGCGCGAAGAGATCGATCTCCCATTGAATCGGGAGCTGAGCCTGCGCTTGATACGAGTTGTTCGTGCCGAAGAAGCCGACGCTTCGGTTGTAACCGATGGAGCCGTTGGCGGAGATGGTCGGGTAGCGCTGCGCGGCGGCGGAGAGCGCGATGGCCTGCGCCTGCTCGATGGCGGCGTAGCGCGCGCGGACCGAGACGTTGGCGGTCAGCGAGCGTTCGACCAGCGAGTGCAGGGTCGGGTCGTCGTAATGGAGCCACCAGCGGCCGTCGACGGTCGCGTTCGAGCGAGAGCCCTCGGGGGTCTCGGGCTCGGAGAAACGCTCGGGGAGCGCGTAGTCGGGGGTGGGCTGCTCGGTGCGGGCGTGCGGCAGACAGCCGGCGAGCGCGAGCAGGATCGACAGACGAACGATCACGGGGCGTCTCCTCGGGGAGCGGGCGGAAGGGAGGGCGCGAGGGCGCGCCGGAGATCGGCCTCGTGGAGGCCGGGGAGCTTGGCGAAGTCGACCGGCTGCGCGAGGCGGCGGACGATCGAGCTGGCGTTGTGCTGCATGAGGAAGACGCCGAGCGAGGTGGACCAGAGGTGCATCGCCTGGTGCAGCGGGTCGACGTCGGTGCGGATGGAGCCGTCACGGCGTCCTTCCTGAAGGGCTTCGATGAGCATCCCGAAGGCCTCGTCGACTCGCGCTCGGTAGGCGGCGAAGTCGTCCGAGCGGTCGTCGAGCTCGGGCTGGAGCAGCCACTCGATCATCATCCGGAAGACCTCGGGCTCCTCTCGAAAGCGCGCTTGGTGGGCGCGGACGATCGTGACGACGCGGTCGAGACCGGTGCGGGCGCGGCGGAGGGCGGCCCTCACGCGCGGCAGGTGCGAGGCCATACGCCGCTCGGCGACTGCGGCCAAGAGCGCGTCTTTGCTCGGGAAATAGAGATAGAGGGCCCCCTTGGAGAGCTCCGCGAGCTGGGCGACCTCGTCCATGGTGAGCACGCGTGGGCCGACCTCGCGCAGGCGCGCCTCCGCCGCCTCGAGGATGGCCTCGCGGCGGGCTTCCTTCTCGCGCTGTCGGCGGGCGGCGGCGGTCATCGCGGGTTCGCGTGTCGGGCTTCGCGGCGTGGGAGAGGCGGGGAGGTCGAACCGACCCGTGATGGCGGTGGTCGCACGAGCCGGCCGAGCGTTTCCTGAACCTCGGTCGATCGCTGACTCTCGGTCAGCGCGCGGAGCCTGGGGCAGTCGCCCGGGGGCGGCAAGCGAGAACCCCGGAGCGGGCTTGCTCGCATGCGCGCGCGGGAGCATACGCTTCGCCGCCATGACCGAAACGCTCGCGACCATCGCCGCCCTCGTGAAGGAAAACGAAGTGGTGCTCTTCATGAAGGGCACCCGCCACGCGCCTCAATGCGGGTTCTCCGCGCGGGTGGTCGACGTTCTGGACGAGTATCTGCCCGAGTACGTGACGGTGAACGTGCTCGCAGATCCCGCGCTTCGCGACGGAATCAAAGAATTCTCGAGCTGGCCGACCATCCCGCAGCTCTACGTGCGCGGCGAGTTCGTGGGCGGCTGCGACATCGTGCTGGAGATGAACCAGAACGGTGAGCTCGAGGGCGCGCTCGGGGTCAAGCGCGGCGAGATCGCGGTGCCCGAGATCTTCGTGACCCCTAGCGCGCGCAACGCGCTGCGCGAGTTCGCGGAGGGCGGCGAGCCCTGCGTGCGCCTCGAGATCGGCGCGGGCTGGCAGTACGGGCTCGACTTCGACGAGCCGGGCCCGCGCGACGTGGTCGTGAAGGGCGAGGGCTGGACGGTGCTCCTCTCGCCGAGCGCGGCGCGGAAGGTCGACGGCCTGACGATCGACTTCGTGGAAGGCCCCGAGGGGAGCGGCTTCAAGCTCGACAACCCGAACGAGCCCGCGAAGGTGAAGCAGATCCCGGCCGAGCAGCTCGCGGCGTGGATGAAGGACGGAAAGCCCATGGTGGTCTTCGACGTGCGCACGCCGCACGAGCGATCGATCGCGCACATCCCGGGCAGCGTCCTGCTCGAGGATCGCGCGCAGCTCGAGGACGTCGATCGCGGAGCCACGGTGGTGTTCACGTGTCACCACGGCACGCGCAGCCACGCCGCCGCGCAAGAGGCCCTGCAGATGGGCTTCTCCCAGGTTTTCAACCTGATCGGCGGCATCGACGCGTGGTCGACGAAGGTCGACCCGAGCGTGCCGCGGTACTGACGCGCTCGTCGCGCTCGCCTTCCCGCGCATCGACGTCTCGCGCTCGCGTCCCGTCGCGCTCGCGATGTTCGTGGTGAGCGACTCGGCTCGTCGAGGTCTCCTTCACGTTCGTCGCGATCGCGCGTCACGTCGTTCGGCTTCTACCTCGTTTGGGGGAGGCGAGGCCGCGAGCGATCGTGGTAGTCGCGTCGGATGAACCAATCGCGTTGGAAGTGGGTCGCCGTGCTCGCGCTCGGCATGGTCGCGGGTCTGGCGATGGCGCAGGTGCTCAGCACTCGGACGGCGAGCGCGCAGCCGCGGCAGTGGCAGGAGTGTTTCGGGGCCTCGCTCTACGAGGTGTCAGGCCGGAACCTGAACTCGGGTGAGCTTCCCGAGCGCGTGCGCGTGGCCGGCTGGGTTCCGGTCGGTGGCACGACCATCCGTGGCAGCGCCGCCGTCGTCCTCTGCCGCTGACCTTCAGCGCGCGTCCAGCGAGTCGCGGAGCAGCACGTCGCAGTAGTAGCGCACGCGCCGCACGAGCTGGACGCCGCGCGGGTCGACGTGCACGCCCTTGCGCAGCGCGAGCATGACGCGGCGCTGGAAGGTGTAGTCGTTGCGCACGGGCACCGGCGCCTTCTTGCCGCTCGCCTCTTCGAGCGCCTCGAAGATCGTCTCGCGCGGCCAGCGCCACGTCTCGAGGTCCTCGTCCGAGAGCCGCGCGATCATGTCGCGCGCGAGCTTCAGCTTCCGCTCGTCGTGCACGAGCTCGGCCGCCCACTTGTGGAGCGACTTCGTGGTCGGGCGCTTGTGTTTCTCGACGTTGATCGGGTCGCCCATGCCCGCCTTCATCTCCTTGTCGCCGTAGTCGACCGCCTCCGGCTCGTTCTCGAGCCCGAGGAACGCGAAGATGCGCTCGAGCTCGCCTTCCGGATTCGAGACGAGCTCCTCGTAGCCGACGTGGCAGATCGGGACCGGCCGCTCACGCAGGAACGCCGCCATCGCGGGCACGTAGCGCTCGACCACCGGGTTGTAGCGGTGCGCCTCGATCCAATCGCCGTCGAAGAAGCTCTGCGCGTACGAGCTGAACACCGCGAGCGGATGACGCGTGAGCACGACGTACTTCGCGTGCGGGTAGAGCTTCGCGAGGAAGGGCAGCACCAGCGCGTACGCGGGCGTCTTGTCGAGGAAACGTGTCTTGCCCGGCGCCGTCGCGAGCATGCGTCCGTACATCGTGTCGGCGTACGCACGCAGCGCGTCGAGGTAGTCCGCTTCGCCGTTCGGCAGCGCGTCGACGTAGCTGCGGATCGCCTCGGCCGCGTTCACGTGGTCGTAGGGCGCGGCGTCGACGGTGTCGTGGTAGCCGAGGAACGCGAGCGGCGTGATCAGGTGCGGCTCGGGGTGCGTGAACACCTGCGAGTGCGCGCCGAGCATGCGCTGCAACAAGGTCGAACCGGCGCGCGGAGGCGAGACCACGAAGAGGAGCTGATCCTGCACGAGAGGTTCGTGGCTTTCGGAGGATCTGCGGTCAAGTTTCCGGGCGTGCGCGCGTCGGGCACGGGCGTCACTCGCAGGTCGCGGTCGAGCAGCGGCTGTCGATGCACGTGAGCCCCGCGGGACACCACGCGGCCGACGCGCAGAACGCGCCCTCGGTGAGCGGCTCGGTGCAGCGCCCCACGACGCATTGGCCCTCGCACTCGCGCCCGAACGACGGAACGACGTGGCGACACGCGTCGCCGGTGCGTTTGGCGCGACACCGGCCCGCCTCGCACACGCCGGCCGCGCACTCGTCACGACAGGCTTCCCCTTCGATGGGCAGCGCGACGCAGCGACGCTCGGCGCACTCGAATCCCCACGGGCACACCGTCTCGTCCGCTCATTCGCACGTCGCGGGCACGCAGATCGCGCCGTCGGGGCGTCGCGCGCAGACCGCGCCTTCGACACACGATCGGCAGAGTGCTCCCAGCGGGGAAGGCTCGCCGCAGGTGAAGCCCTCGCAGCCGTGCTCGCATTCTTCGAGCGAGTCGTTCGGCGTGAAGAACCCGTGCGAACAAGCGTCGCCGGCGACGCCGACCACGCACGTTCCGTCGCGACACGTCCCCGTTGCGCAGCGGTCGGTGCAGGGCTCGCCGATCGTGGGGAGCGCCACGCAGCGCGATTCCTCGCACGCGAAGCCGTGTGGGCAGACCACTTCGGCGCTGCACGTTCCGTCGGGCGGTACCTGCAAACGACACACTCCGTCGTCACAGCGTGCGTTCAATGGACAGAGTTCGAAGGGAGCGCACGCGTCGCCGATCGCGAGGAGAGGCGCGCAGGTTCCGAAGCGGCAGCGCGCCCCTTGGCCACACTCCGAGTCCAGCAGACAGTTCGCGCCCCGGAAGTCGTCCGAGCACCGACCGCTGACGCAGAAGGCTGCGGGCGCTGCGCAGTGTGCGTTTCGCTCACAGGCGCTGCCCAGCTCGCGCTCGGGGACCGAGCAGGTCCCGCCGATGCAGAGCAGGTCGTCGTCGCAGGGGCAGGCGTCGCCCTCGTCGCCGAGGACGAGGCAGGTGCCTCCGACGCAGCCGAGCCCCGTCGCGCAGCGTCCGACGAGCGGCCCACACGACTCTCCTTCGACGGCTTCGCGGCACGTTCCGTCGCAGATCCACCGAAGATCCATCACCGGGACGGCGCAGAGGTCTCCCTCACCGCACGTCTCGCCCAGTTCACGAAGGCGCACGCACCGACTCTCGCCGTCCGCGAGGCCCATGCAAGCGAGGTCGTCCGCACAATCGGTGAAGCTGACGCACGACTCACCCAGAGAGCGACGCGATGTGCACGTGGGACACCCAGACGGTGGACAGTAAAGGCCGTCCGCACAAAGGTTGGAGCTCGCTAGACCGTTCGGATCGCAGGGCTCGCCGACCGGGAGCGAGCCCTGGACCGCGGCGGTGCACGGACCGGAGGTGAACAGCTCGATCGGGCGCCCATCGCAAGGCGCCGAGAGCTCGTCCAAACACTGCTCCGCGAGCTCGGGATTCAAGGTCACGTCGGGAGGCAGCTCGTCGAGCCAGTCCTCGACACGATCCGGGTGACACACGGGACCGGAGGCGAATCCGTACCCTCCCTCGCAACGGACGGCGCGGTCACACTCGGCTTGGCGGCGCGCCTCCAAGAACTCGCGGACCTCTTCGGGGATCTCTTCGGTGTCTCCGGCGTCTCCTCCATCGCCGACGATCTCGCCGTCACCGGTTGCGTCGGCCGGTGGTGCTCCGTCGATTCGCCCGCCATCGTCCGGGGTCGACGAGCCGGAGCACGAACATCCAACCAAGAAGAGAAGGGCGAGAGTAGGCGCGGCGCGGTGCATGAAGTCGTGTATCACGGCGCCGAACCGGATGCGATGAGGGCGCGCCGATCGGTCCGAGAAGAGCACGAACGAGGTCCTGTCGATCTCGATTGGCGTGGAAGATCCTCCGTAGGGGAGTGCATGGGCACCCGAACGCAGAATGGACGATCTCGCACTCTAGAGTACGCAATCAATCTCTCCGTGACGTGCGCCGCCGATTCGCGGGGCGTCGCGTGCACCAGCTCGAGGATTCGGTCGCCTGACGGCGACGCTCACTCGACGTCGGGTCGATCGGCCTGGCGGCCAGCATGAAGAACGTCGATTGTCCCGTCGGATCACGGGTCGCAAAGAGCCGCGCTCGTTCCGCGTGCGGGGCTCGATCACACGGCGCGCCGAGACCGCGACAGGACGCGTGGGTGCGGTCATGCTCGGCCTCGTGCAGCCGGGGACCGTCGTGGCGGGGCGTTACCGTGTCGAAGCGCATCTCGCGTCGGGCGGGATGGGCGCGGTCTACCGTGCGCGGCACACGCTCGCGGACCGTGTCGTCGCGCTGAAGATCCTGCGGCCGACCTCGATGGGGCTCGACGTGGCGGACGTGCGGCGCTTTCGACGCGAGGCGACGGCCGCGGCGCACATCGGCCATCCGGGGATCGTGGAAGTGCTCGACGCCGGCGTGGAGGAGGGCTTCCTCTTTCTCGTGATGGAGTTGCTCGAAGGCGAGAGCCTGCGCGCGCGGCGACGTCACGCGACGCGCGCGGAGCTGCTCGGATGGATTCGCGTGCTCCTCGATCCGCTCGCGGCCGCGCACGAGAAGGGCTTCGTTCACCGCGACCTCAAGCCGGAGAACGTCTTCCTCGCGCGCACTCCGGAGGGTGAGCGCCTCAAGCTGCTCGACTTCGGCATCGCACGATCGATCGGCGGACCGAGCGACACGCGCACCGGAACCGGGCTCGGCACGCCCGGCTACATGGCGCCGGAGCAGGCGCTCGAAGCGCGTGGTGCGTCCCCCGCCGCCGACGTGTGGAGCGTGGGCGTGATGCTCTACGAGACGATCACGGGGCGTCGTCCGTTCGAGGGCGAGACGCCGCACGCGACCATCCTGCGCGCGGTGTCGGAGCCGCACGCCCCGCTCGTCGAGGTCGCGCCGGAGCTCGCGGCTTTGGTCGACGCGTGCCTCGCGAAGCGACCGGTCGATCGGCCTCGCGACGCGAGCGAGCTGCGCGCGCGTCTCGATGCGCTCGCGCCCGAGTCGCTCGCGCTCGACGGAACGCGGCTCGGACCCGACGAGCTGGCGACGGATCCGGATCGTGCGCCGACCACACCTGCGATCGAGCTCGACGCCGTGGGCTTCCCGATCACCCGACAGATCACCGCATCGCAGTCGCCGTCGGGTTCGCAGTCGATCCGCGCGGAGTCGGATCGCTCGTCCGTCGTGACGCCCACGACCGCCGATCCGCTCTCGGACACGCGCCCGTCGCGATCGAGCACGCCGGTCTCCGCTCCCTCCGTCTCCGACACGCCGGTCGCTCGGCTCACGACGCAGACGCAGCGCTCCCTCTCCGGCTTTCGCCTCGGCGTCGCGGCGGTCGGCGTGCTCGGGCTGACGACCTTGGGCTGGCTCGTGGTGCGCGCGACCGAGCACGTCGATGCGCCGCGCGCGGTCGGTGCGGCCGCCCTTCTCGATGCCGGAGTCGAGCTCGACGCGGAGGCGAGCGAACGATCGAGCGACGCGACGGAGGACTCGTCTTCGAACGACGTCGCGCTCGACGTGCGCGTCGAGGGAGACGTCGCGGTCGGCGCGCGTGAGGTCCACTTCACGCTCGGGCTCCCGCACGGCTGGTCTCGCGTCGAATCTCCCGTGCCCACGGTGGCGGCGTCGCTCCGGGCGTCCGAGCCGGTCGGGGCGATCGTTCCGAGCGCAAACTTGGTGATCGAGCCCTTCGATGGAGACACCCGCGCCTACGTCGCGCTCGGTCTGCAGAATGCGGCGCCCGTCTCGACCACCCACGGCCAACACGCGGTGGCCCTGCGCGGGGCGCCCGCGGTCCGCGTCGAGCAGACCTTCCACCACGGCGAGCGTCCCTACCGCGCGCGCACTTACGTCAACGTCGTCGACGGAGTGGGGGTGGTGCTGAGCTGCTATGCCGATCCGGAGCACGCCCGTGACGTCGCGCCGAGCTGCGACGCCATCGCGGGCTCGCTCGTGGTGGAGTGACTCACTGAAAGCAGCTCGGCCGATTTCGCAAGCCGCCCTACCGGACGGCGCGCAGCGAGCGGAGCGAGCGATGGCTCGTGGGAGGGGTTCGGAGCTTCCTGCAGGAGGGTCGGGCGACAGACACTCGGAGATGCTCACTGGCCAGGGCGGTCGGAGACACGGATAATGCCCGAGTGCCCGGGCGCCTTCGATCTCTCGTCCTCACTGGCTTCAAGTCCTATCGCGAGCAGCGGTTGGAGATGCAGCCAGTCACTCTGCTCGTGGGGCGCAATGGCAGCGGGAAGTCGAACGCGCTCGACGCGTTGACGCTTCTGTCGCTGCTCGCGGAAGGCCGCGAGCTTCGTGACTTGGACCGACCAGACCTAGAGATCTCGGGGCTGCGTGGCGGTTTGCTGCGCGCAGCGCCGTTCGACGCGGACGTTGCCGAGGTCGCGTGCAAGGTCGAGCTCGAAGACGGCTCCTTGGTCGTGCTTTTCGTGGCTGTCGACGTGAAGCGCGCAGAGATCGTTGCAGAGGCCCTCGTCGACGAGGGGGATCGAGCGCTCATCACTGCCGGTGGCGTCGGAGGAAGTGGGATCTCGACGGCTGAGGTCTACAGCGGTCGTCGGCCCAAACACTACTCGCTCTTGTCGTCGCGCCTCGCGGTGCTTCAGGTGCTCGACCGGTTGGATGCCGACTCGGCGGCGCGGAAGCGGGTGCTCGACGTGTGTCGACAGGTGGTCGACGTTCTCCGCGGCGTCGTGGTGCTCGACCCGGTACCGAGCGCGATGCGGGAGTACGTTCGCATCGGGGCACCGCTGGACCGGCGATGTGCCAACCTCTCCGCGCTCGTCTTCGCCCTGCGGGACGACCCTCGCGCATGGGGGCGTCTTCAGGAGCTCGTGCAGGCGCTCGTCGAGACCGACGTGCAGGAGATCACCTTTGCAGAAGGCAAGCTGCCCGACGATCGCCTGGTCGACGTGTTGGTCGCGATGCGCGAGCGCGCCGGAGGTCGGTTCTTCACGAACGACGCGCGTGTCATGAGCGACGGGACGCTTCGCTACATGGCCATCGTGGCGTCCCTTCTCCACCTGCAGCGGTCGGGCGGTGGCCGCACGCTCGTCGTCGAAGAGATCGAGAACGGGTTGTTTCCGAGTCAGGCGAGCCGTGTGCTCGACCTGCTTCGTGCGGAAGCCACCGAGCAGGGAGTTCAGCTCCTGGCCACCACACACTCGCCCGCGCTTCTCGACGCACTTCGGCCGACCGACCATCGAGGCGTCGTGCTGTGTGATCGCGACCCCGATGGCTACAGTCGCCTGCGCACGCTCACCGAGCACCCGCGATATCTGGAGCTCGCGGGCGGCGGCGCGGTCGGGCGCGCCGTGACGGCGGGGGAGCTTTCCAAGCGTGAACCCTCGCGAGTGGCTTCGGTGTCGGAGCTCTTCGACTGATGTCGCCTCCGTCTTCTCGCCGCGTCGTCGAGTTGCTCGACACCAGCATCGTCGTCGAAGTGCTCGAGGTTCCAGGGAAGTCGAGCAAGACCTCGGACGTCGTCGCCGCGATCGAGCGGAAGCAGAGCGCGGGCACGCGGCTGTTCATCGCGGCCGCTGCGCTGATCGAGACAGGCGGACACGTCAGTCGAATCGAGGACGGCACGCTTCGTCGCGCCTGCGCTCAGCGATTCAAGACGCTGATCGAGAAGACGCTCGACGGCTACGCGCCTTGGTCGCTCCGGCCGCTCTCGTGGGACGAGCCATTTCTCCGAGCGCTCATTCGTCTCCCCGGCCAGGGGCACGACATGGTTCAGGCGATTCAGACGAAGTATTTGCAGTTCGGAGACCTTGGTGTGCTGCAGGAGTTTCTTCAGCTTCGAGCCAACCTCGACCCCTCGGCGGTGGAGGTGAAGCTCTGGACGCTGGACGAGAAGCTCGACGCTGCGAGCCAAAGCGCGTGACGTCAGCCGGGGTGGTGCGTCGCGACGCGCGCGACCGCCTCCAAGATCGCGGGCAGGTTGTACGCGTGGATCGAGTTGTGGTCGCCGCGCTCGAAGAGCACGAGCTCCGAACGTTTGGCCCAGCCGGCGTTCGCGCGCGCTTCGTCGGCGCGCACGAGGTCGTCGTGTTTCGCGTGCAGCACGAGGGTCGGGCCCTCGAAGCGCGCGAGCTTCGCTTCGTGATCGAGGCGGCGCGCGGCCTCCTCGCGGAGCGCGTCGATCGTCGCGCCGAGCTCGTGAGGCGTTGCGCGCAGCAGCACACGTGCGAGCGGGCTGGCGATGCCGCTCTCGATCACGAGCGCGCGCGCACTTGGGCGACGCGACGCGGCTTCGATCGCGTAGATGGAGCCGACCGAGCGGCCGTAGAGCACGAGCCGTTCGTCGGGCACGCCGACCGCGTCGAGGATCGCGTCGACGTCGTCGAGCATGCGCACCAGCGCGGGCGTGCCCGTCGAGGCGCCGTAGCCGCGGTACTCGGCGAAGAAGGTGTTCAGGCCGACGCTCGCGAACGCCTCCGCGTACTCGGGCACGTAGTCGGCGACCACCTCGCCGTTGCCGTGGAAGAAGACGAGCGTCGGTGCGTCCGCGAAGGGTCGATGCGACGCACAGGCGAGCACCGCGCCTTCGACCGCGACGTCGACGCGGCTCGTGGTCGGCGGGGGGACGCGGCGCGGGAAGAAGTAGCGTTCGGTCACGACGGGGTGATCGAGCAGAGCGGACATCGCGGGAGAGTAGCGTCCAGGTCGCGTGGCGGTCGGCTGACGTGCCGCGGGAACGTCACGAAGTCGGCGGCTGACCCCGCCGACGCGGTCGAGCAAGTCGGTGTTCGGCGATGACACGGGCGCCGAAACGCGTTTCGTCCGCGGCGGATAGCTCAATGGTTGTCGTGGGTTGTGGCTGTGGCCGAAGAATGACAGACGCGCGCCGCGATCCTCGCTAGACCCGCCTTTACCGTGCTTTCACCGGTTGGGATGTGGGTCGCGGGTCGGCAGGCGCCGGCCTTTGCAGGGGAGGCGCTCGCGGCTGCGGCGGCGCGCGTGCGTGAGCCGCTGCACGTGGTGCGCGAGCACGATCGGGGACGCGTCGGCGTCGCGCTCGAAGGCGAGGTGATGCAGGCGCGCTACGTGAACGGCGCGGCCGCGCGTGCGCTCCCGCTGCTCGCCACGCTGCCCGCGCTCTACCCGGAGTGGCTCGGCGACCGGAGCTTCAACGAGGCGCACGGCGTGCGCTTCCCCTACGTCACCGGCGCGATGGCGAACGGCATCGCGACCACCGACATCGTGATCGCGATGGCGCGCGCGAACATGCTCGGCTTCTTCGGCGCGGCGGGGCTCGGGTTCCAGCGCGTGCAAGAAGCCCTCGATCGCCTCGAGGCCGCGAAGCTGGATGGGCTCGCGTGGGGCATGAACCTCATCCATTCGCCCGCCGAGCCCGCGCTCGAAGAGGCGGTTGCGGACTCGTACCTCCGGCGCGGCGTGCGTCGCGTGGAGGCGGCGGCGTTCCTCGCGCTCACACCGTCGATCGTGCGCTACGCGGCGTCCGGCCTGCGCGAAGAGAACGGCCGCATCGTCCGTACGAACCACGTCTTCGCGAAGATCTCGCGGCCCGAGGTGGCGCGGCACTTCCTCGCGCCCGCGCCGGCCGCGATGCTCGACGCGCTGGTGCGCGCGGGCAAGCTCACCGCCGACGAAGCCCGCCTCGCGCGGCGCGTCGCCATCGCCGAGGACATCACGGTCGAGGCCGACTCGGGCGGTCACACCGACAACCAGGCGCTCACCGCGATCTTCCCCGTCATCGTCTCGCTGCGCGACGCGATGATGGCCGAGCACGGCTTCGAGCGACCGATCCGCGTCGGCGCGGCGGGTGGGCTCGGCACGCCGCGCTCGGTGGCGGCCGCGTTCTCGATGGGCGCGGCCTACGTGCTCACGGGCTCGGTGAACCAAGCGGCGATCGAGTCGGGGCTCTCGCGCGCGGGCAAGGAGATGCTCGCGCAGGCCGCGATGGGCGACGTCGGGATGGCGCCCGCGGCGGACATGTTCGAGCAAGGCGTCGAGGTCCAGGTGCTCAAGCGCGGGACCATGTTCGCGGTGCGCGGCGGTCGTCTGCTCGACGCGTACCGAGCGTATTCGGGGCTCGACGCGATCCCGGCCGCCGAGCGCGCCAAGCTCGAGAAGCAGGTGCTCGGCGCGACCTTCGACGAGGTCCGCGCGCACACGAAGAAGTTCTGGGCCGAGCGGGATCCAGAGCAGAACGAACGCGCCGCGCGCGACCCGAAGCACGAGATGGCGCTCTGTTTTCGTTGGTATCTCGGGCTCTCGAGCCGCTGGGCGATCGTCGGAGAGCCGCAGCGGCGCCTCGACTACCAGATCTGGTGCGGGCCCGCGATGGCGGCGTTCAACGATTGGGCGAAGGGATCGTTCCTGGAGCCGCTCGACAACCGCACGGTCGTGCAGATCGCGAAGAACCTCCTCGAAGGCGCGGCGGTGATCACGCGCGCTCACCAGCTCCGCAGCTACGGAGCGCCCGTGACGGCCGAGGCCTTCCGCTTCGTACCCCGTCCCCTCGACTGATCCGTTCTCTCGACGAAGACCGTCGAGCCCACGTCCTCGTTCTTCTCGAGCTTTCTTTCTCGATCTCTTTCGAGCCCTCCGCGGAATCGCACTGCCGGAATCGCACTTGTCGAATCGCCTTTCTGAATCGCTCGCTCGCTCCGACTCGTCCCTTCGAGCAAACGCCATGGCCAAGCAATCTCCCATCGCCGTCGTCGGTCTCAGCACGCTCTTTCCCGGTTCCGTGGACTCCGCGGGCTTCTGGAAGGACATCCTCTCCGGCAAGGATCGCATCACCGACGTCCCGCCCTCGCATTGGCTCGTCGAGGACTACTACGACCCCGATCCGAGCGCGCCGGACAAGACCTACGCCAAGCGCGGCGCGTTCCTCGGCGACGTCGACTTCGATTCGATGGCGTGGGGCATTCCGCCTTCCACGGTGCCGGCGACCGACACATGCCAGCTCCTCGCGCTGATCGTCGCGCAGCGCGTGCTCGAGGACGCCGCGCGCGGGCAGTTCTCGTACGCCGATCGCGAGCGCATGAGCGTGGTGCTCGGCGTGACGAGCGCGCAGGAGCTGCTCGGCGCGATGGTGAGTCGTCTGCAGCGCCCGGTGTGGACGAAGTCGCTGCGCGACATGGGCATGCCCGAGTCCGAGGTCCAAGAGGCCTGCCGCCGCATCGAGAGCCACTACACCGAGTGGCAGGAGTCGACCTTCCCCGGCGTGCTCGGCAACGTCGTCGCGGGCCGCATCGCGAACAAGCTCAACCTCGGCGGCACCAACTGCGTCACCGACGCGGCCTGCGCGAGCACGTTCTCGGCGCTGACGATGGCGGTCAACGAGCTGACGCTCGGCCACTCCGACGTCGTCATCTGCGGCGGCGCGGACACGATGAACGACATCTTCATGTACCTCTGCTTCAGCAAGACGCCCGCGCTGAGCAAGTCGGGAGATTGCCGACCGTTCAGCGACGACGCGGACGGCACGATGCTCGGCGAGGGCTTCGCGATGGTCGCGCTCAAGCGGCTCGAGGACGCGGAGCGCGACGGCGATCGGGTGTACGCGGTGATCCGCGGCGTGGGCACGGGCAGCGACGGCGCGGGCACGGCGGTCTACGCGCCGGTGCCGAAGGGCCAGGCGCGCGCGATCCGTCGCGCCTACGAGATCGCGGGCTACGGCCCGGAGACGGTCGAGCTCGTCGAAGCGCACGGCACGGGCACGGTCGCAGGCGACGCGGCGGAGCTCTCGGGCCTGAAGATGGTCTTCGACGAGGCGGCGGAGCGCTCGGGCAGCGCGCGCGGCTGGTGCGCGCTCGGCTCGGTGAAGTCGCAGATCGGACACACCAAGGCGGCGGCCGGCGCGGCGGGCCTCGTGAAGGCGGTGCTCGCGCTGCAGCACAAGGCGCTCCCGCCGACGATCAAGATCCGTAAGCCGAACCCGAAGATGGGCATCACGGACAGCCCGTTCTACCTGAGCACGCGCGCGCGTCCGTGGATCCGCGGCGATGAGCATCCGCGGCGCGCGTCGGTGAGCTCGTTCGGCTTCGGCGGCAGCAACTTCCACGTGGCGCTCGAGGAGTACGTCGGCCCGGCGGCGCCCGCGCTCAAGCGGCGCGCGACCGAGAGCGAGCTCTTCGTGATCGTCGGCGGCTCGCCGGCGGAGGTGGCGCAGGCGGCGCGCGCGATGGCGTCGTCGGCCGAGCTCGCGGGCGCGTTCGAGTTCTTCGCGCAGGACAGTGCGCGTGCGTATCGCGCGGACGCGGCGTGCCGGCTGGCGCTCGTGGCGAACGACGGCGCGGACCTCGCGCAGAAGCTGACGGCAGCAGCCGCCACGGTGGACGCGGGCCAAGCGTTCGCGCTCCCCGACGGCACCTGCTTCGGCCTCGGCGCCACCGACGGTGCTTTCGCGTCGGCGGGGTCAGCCGCCGACGGTGCTTTCGCGTCGGCGGGGTCAGCCGCCGACGGATCCATCGGCTTCCTCTTCCCCGGCCAAGGCAGCCAGTACGTCGACATGGGCGCGAAGCTCGCGATGACCTTCGACGCCGCGCGCGCGCCTTGGGATCTCGCCGCCACGCTCGACGCGTTCGCGGACGAGAAGCTGCACGACGTCGTCTTCCCGAAGCCGTCGTTCGACGAAGGCGCGGAAGAGGCGTGGGCCGCGAAGCTCACGCGCACCGAGTGGGCGCAGCCAGGCATCGGCGCGGCGAGCCTCGGGCTCTTGAACGTGATGCGCGCGCTCGGCGTCACGCCGGCCGCGGTCGGCGGGCACAGCTTCGGCGAGGTGATCGCGCTGCACGCGGCGGGCGTGCTCTCGGAGGCGGACGCGCTGCGCGTCGCGCGCGAACGCGGTGAGCGCATGGCGGAGGCCGCGCGCACGACCGCGGGCGCGATGGTGGCGGTCTCGGCGAGCGCGGAGGAGCTGCGCGAGAAGCTCGCCGCGTGGTCGAGCGAAGGCATCGAGGGGGTGGTCCTCGCGAACCACAACCACCCGACGCAGGTCGTGCTCTCGGGGCCGACCGCCGCGATCGAACGCGTGGAGGCGAAGCTCGAAGAGGCCGGCCTGCGCGGCACCCGGCTGCCCGTCGCGACCGCGTTCCACTCCTCGGTCGTCTCGGACGCCACGGTGCCCTTCGGCGCGTTCTTGCAGAACGTCGCGGTGTCGGCGCCGACGCTGCCGGTCTACGGAAACACGCACGCCGCGCCTTATCCGAGCGACTCTGCGTCGATCCGCGCGATCCTCGGGAACCAGATCGCGACGCCGGTGCGCTTCGTGGAGCAGATCGAAGCGATGTACGCGGCGGGCGTGCGGACCTTCGTGGAGGTCGGCCCGGGCGCGGTGCTCACGGGGCTCGTGGGGCGGATCCTGAAGGGGCGACCGCACCGCGCGGTGGCGCTCGATCGCGCGGGCAAGGACGCGGTGTCGAGCCTGCAGCGTGGGCTCGCGCAGCTCGTCGCGGCGGGAGTGCC